>ENA-OFCE01001383-OFCE01001383.1-metagenomes-genome-assembly--contig:-NODE-1383-length-12505-cov-9.019920_pt1 | contig 12505 bp, 11 predicted proteins | sample MGYA00153388_OFCE01 | MGnify analysis MGYA00153388
GCTTTCTCGTCGAAACCTTTCGCGGTGTCCAGGTTCTCAAAACCACCCAAGCCACCCCTCAAGCTTGGCAAGAGTATCAGACAAATTACGGTCGCCTTGCCAACCTGGGCTGGACTACGATGAAGCTGGGGCTTTATAGCAGCACAATCACCAGTATTCTTTCCAGTTTCACCAGTATTGCCGTACTCTGGTTAGGCAGCTACCTGGTGATTAATCGCACCTTAAGCATCGGTCAGTTGCTGGCATATAGCGGCTTGAGTGGCAACTTTCTCGGCTTCCTGGGTTCAGTAATCGGGTTAATTGATGAGTTTATTACTGCCCAGATTGTGATCCAACGCCTAACAGAAGTCATTGATGCCACGCCGGAAGACGAAAATGACTTTAAAAAGCCAAAAGCAGAAATTAAGGGCGATGCCGATATTATCTGCACCAACCTCAACTTTCACCACGCGGGTAGAGTTGACCTCCTGGAAGATTTCTCCCTCACCATCCCCGGTGCCCAAGTAACTGCCTTAATTGGTAAATCTGGCTGTGGCAAAAGTACCCTAGCCAAACTGCTTGCTGGTTTATATTCTTCCCAGTCCGGCAATATCCGCTATGGTTTGTACAACCAGCAAGACCTTTCTTTGGAGTGTCTGCGACAACAAGTGGTGTTAGTCCCGCAAGAACCTCACTTCTGGAGTCGCTCAATTATTGACAACTTCCTCTTCAGCTATCCCCACATCAGTTTTGAACAAATTGTTAAGGCTTGCCAGATTGCTGGTGCAGATGAGTTTATTAGTAAACTGCCCGATAAATATCAAACTGTTTTAGGAGAATTTGGCGCGAATATCTCTGGTGGACAACGACAGAGATTAGCGATAGCCAGAGCCATCGTTACTGACCCGCCGGTACTGATTTTAGATGAATCTACTGGCGCTCTCGACCCCGTAAGTGAAGCCTCCGTGCTAGATAAACTGCTGTACCACCGGCAGGGCAAAATCACAATTATGATTAGCCACCGCCCTAAAGTCATCGGGCGAGCGGATTGGATTGTACTGCTGGAGGAAGGGCGCTTGAAAATCCAAGGCACTCCAGAGGAGTTGCGCCATCTTCGTGGCGAACACTTAGACTTTTTAGACGATATTGTCCCAGCAACGAATGGTTTGGTGGCGAAATCCTCTGGCTCTCACTCCAACGGCAAAGTCCCCGCAATCAGCAATTACAACGATCATGCTTAACAACTCCAACTCAGATTATTTGCCCCCAATTCAAGACAGCGATTTCCTCCCGCCGCTCGGTCGTTGGACTACCGTTGGTGGAATGGTTATGCTTGCTTTTGTAGGAATAGCGATCGCCGTTGCCTCTGTGACCAAATATAAGGTCACCGTCAAAGCCGAAGCCAACATCCGTCCTGCTGGCGAATTGCGGCTGGTTCAGGCGGCTGCGGAAGGTCCAGTTATGCGCGTTTGGGTTAAAGAGAATCAAGTTGTCAAAAAAGGAGATGTCATTGCTACTATCGACGACTCTCGCCTTCAAACGAAAAAAAGTCAACTGCAAAGCAACATCCAGCAGACCCAGTTACAACTCGTTCAAATCGATGCCCAGATTAGTGCCCTCAATCGGCAGATTATAGCCGAAACTGACCGCTTCACCCGCGTTGTCGCTGGTGCTAAAGCTGAACTCTTGCACCGCAGCCGGGACTATCAAAACAAACAAATTACTACTGTTACTGAAGTCCAAGAAACCGAGGCGAACGTCCGGATCGCCCAGGAGGAGTTACAAAAAGGTTTTGCGGATTTAAAGTCAGCACAAGCTAATTTAAGTGCGACTCAGGCTGCCTTGGGAGCAGCTAGATCAAAGCACAACCGATATCAGAGTGTAGCCAATGAAGGAGCGCTTTCTAAAAATCAATTGGAGGAAGCACAACTGGCTGCTGACCAGCAATCGTCAGCCGTTGAGGCGCAAAAAGCGGTAATTGAGGGACAAAAACAAACAATTGAACGGTTGCAACAAGCTGTCGTGGCAGCTTTTGCCAGACGGCGAGGCGCAATGGCTGCACTCAATCCGACTAATGCAGAAGTTGCGATCGCTTCTGAGCGCATTGGTCAAGAAAAAGCTGCGGGTGTTGCCAGTGTCGCTACATTAGACAAAGAACGCAAAGCTCTCATCCAGCAACGGATTGGAATTGAGCAAACAGTTGAGCGCGATACCCGCGAACTCAAACAAGTGGAAATCGACCTCAGCCAGACTGCTATTACTGCCACAGCAGACGGTATCATCTCTAAGCTAAACCTGCGAAACTCCGGTCAAACTGTGCGCCCTGGAGAGGAAATGGCCCAAATTGTCCCTAGTGATGCCCCATTGGTGGTCAAAGCAGCGGTGGCATCTGAGAATAAAAGCAAGTTGAAAGTCGGACAAAACGTAGTTTTGCAGGTTTCTGCCTGTCCTTATCCAGATTACGGTACTCTTAAAGGTAAGGTCAAAGCGATTTCCCCAGATACGTTTTCCCCTCAAAAGAATAGTAATGATGCGCTTACCTCTACAACAGCTACTGGGCAGAAAGCGGTTGCAGGAGGTGCCTTCTACGAGGTAACAATTGAGCCAGAAAGCCTTGCTTTACATCATGGGGAAAAACTGTGTTCCATCCAATTGGGGATGGAGGGCAGAGTCGATATTATTTCCAGAGAAGAGACTGTACTCCAATTCTTTCTCAGGAAGGCAAGGCTGATCGCAGATTTGTAAGGTTACTCACACCTTTGCGCTTTCCAGACTCAATCTACATCGTTTTGTAATTTGGATGAGAACTTTTTGAAAAAGTTCTTAGAGGTTGCCAACAGTGTTGTACAGTGACTTTTTATTTGACGTGGAAACATATTAGTGCCGTTAAAGAGGCAAAGCTAAACCTGGCTTGCTTTTTTGGCTCAATCTAGCGAAAGCAATGCTGATAGTCAAATGCTAGAACGCGCTCGCAAACTTTCTCTGTAATCCTGTAAGAGGAAAGGTTTTGCTCAGCGACACAAAATTGTCTCGATGTCATTTAATTAGGCACTGTACAGCTTCTTTCTTGAGTTGGGCGAGTTCTTCCCGATCGTGCGTGACTTCTTCTAATTGCTCTTGAGTTTGCTTGAGTTGTTGCCTGAACGGTTCGTCATTGGGGCGATCGGTCAGGCTGCGGACTCCCCCAGAATTTCAGCCTTTAATTCTGCTTTGAGTTCTGCCATACGCTGTTCCAAGCTGTCTAACAACTCTTGTTTTACGTCAGACGGCTGCTGTCTGGGTTCTGTGGCTGTGAGTGCGGGTAAGATGATCGAGCCATCATTTAGCGCCTCGATGCCCGCCCGCATAATGTCGATCAAAGTCTTAGAGCGATCGCACCCGTGTTTAGTATCCGCCGGATAACGCTCTTTCCCTAAATTGTCGATCGCCTCCAACACTTCACCTGGACAGCGAAAAGTTAACGATGTTGACGCCATTGCCTTACCTCAATCAAACGTGTATGACGCTATTGTATAACACCCGTCGCCGTTTGTATGACATATAAGCAGAATCTGTCATACACTTACTTGTCATATGTCTTACAATTTTAGATAATATAAGACATACAGGTAAGACAAGCTTACCCACAAACAAACCACCGCCCGAAGTTTACAGAACCTATTTTTATCCCAGTGTTCGCGTAAAGTATCATTATCAAGAACGTAAAAATGTTAAAAACCGACCTCGACATTTCCATCGTTGCCCTTGAATCTTCGCTAGATGCGAAAATTGAAAGGTATTTCGATACTTTAGACACTGACCCCGACGTGCTCAAACAATTACTCGCCGACAAACGCTCCGAAAACACCCGCCGCGCTTATGAGCGCGATGTCAACGACTTTCTACAAACGATGACGGGGATGCCCGCCGTGCCTGATAACGTTTTGGAATTTTTGCACCTGGAAGAGCGTCAGGCTGTGTCGGTGGTGTTGAAGTACAAAGCTAAGCTGATTGACAAGGGACTTAAGGAAGCGACTGTTAATCGGCGGCTGGCGGCGGTCAAAAGTCTGGTGGAAATGGGCCGCAAGCTCGGCGCGTGTCACTATACGCTAGGGGATATCAAGGGAGAGAAAGTTACCAGTTACCGCGATACGACTGGGGTTGACCGCCCAACTTTTGAGCGAATTTTGCAGCAGTGCGATCGGGCAACTCTGACGGGCAAGCGTGATTATGCTTTGTTGCGCTTGCTCTGGGGTAATGCTTTGCGGCGTAACGAAATCAGCCAGTTAAATGTCCGCGACTTTGACCCGGCCGGTAAGACTTTGCGGATTTTTGGGAAGGGACGCGGGACGCAAGCTGAGGTGGTGGACTTGGGAACGGCAACTGTCCAGGCGATCGCCGACTGGCTCGAAGCTAGGGGCGGCAATTCCTCTCAAGATGCCCCACTGTTTACGGCTCTCGACTTTGCTAATACAGGTCATCGGCTGACGGGCGACGGCTTGAGAAGAATCATTGTTCGTCACTGTGAAAGTGCTGGCATTACCAAGCAAATGTCACCTCACCGCATCCGTCACTCGGCAATCACGGCGGCACTGGACGCAACAGACGGGGATGTAAGGAAAGTTCAGAAACTCAGCAGGCACAAGAATTTAAACACCCTGATGGTGTACGACGATAACCGGGGGCGTGACCAGCGAGACGTTACTGAATTGCTTGATGAGATGTTCTAGAAAGGATAAAAAATCCCCCAAGTAGCTGAAACTTGGGGTGATTCGGGTTTTGAGGTTTGTTGCAACAAATACTCGGTTGCTCATTTCTTCAGCAATTGGCAGAAGTTTCAGGTATTGCTTACCCGTCGCATAGCCACAGCTTCACTCTTAGCCCGCTTGCTTGTGAATTGGATTGATTCCCACGAGCTCAGCGCTTGCCACTAATGTTTCAATCCCTGATAGGGTTTTAGGTTTGTCGCGACGGTGAGGTTTCCCAATTAAGCCTGCGTATCGGTCGAACAAGTTTCAATCCCTAATAGGGTTTTAGGCGCGTGCGCGCGGTCTTTGTCTCAATTATATAGAGTTTCAATCCCTGATAGGGTTTTGGGTTGGTTGCGGTGAAAACCAGGCTCAGAAAAACTTAAGATTTATTTTATTCTAGACTAGCTGTAGTATGTCACTCAAGTTCCGGATTTTAGATACTTTAATCTGAATATTGTTGTAGTTTACTCTTTTACTTGTATATTTTCTAGTAAAAACGATGGATACTGAACTCATTACGTGGATTACTTCTATACTTGGCGAGCTAAAAGGGCAGAATGACCAAGTGTTGAAGAATCAGGAAAAAATTATAGAAAAGGTTGAGCAGATTAGCGATAACTTGCAGAAATTAAATAGCAAATTTGATGAGCAGATTTTAAGAGATGCTCGTATTGGAGTGCGCCATTTGGTGGATGGTATAAATTCAGGCGTTGGCAAGGCTAGGGAAAATGAATTCTTCCTGGCTCGTCAAAAATTTGCAAATCTTGTAGAGCTTGATTCAAATCAAACGACAAGTGGTACTTCTGGAACAGTTGATAACAAAGGCTTGATCAGCCTTGGCTATTACGGAAATTTTCACTATTTCAACTTGATTGGAGATAAGCGTAGTGCAGCTATTCAAGTATATGAATGCATCCTCAATTCACTAGAATGGGGTAATCTATTGTATGTGCTACACTCACTGGAAATTTTCCCTACGACATTTTTAGGTCAGGACTATGCTGAATCAATTTATCGTTTGATGGGTTCACAGAACAGTTCAGCTAAACCTGAAGGTGGCAAATTAGCAGGATTTTTAGGAGGTGCAGGACTTTTTGGAGGGTTAACAGCTATAGCAACTGGTCTTCTTTTTCCACCGGCTGCTTTTGCAGGTTTATCTCTTTGGGTTATTAGTGGTGCTATAGGTACGGCATCTTTGCTTGGTGGCACATGGGGGACTGCATCTGGGGGAGAACAGGGTACTAACTCAGAGGCAGAGCAATTGAAAAAAAAACTTGAAGGAATTTTGAATCACCTTCAGGCAGAGTGTAGAACTCGTCTTAAGATACTTCAGAAAACCACTTCAGATGAACTACTTGGTCTTGCTTGGAAAGGAAAAATTTTACCTTTTGTAGATGCAGTTGAAAAAGTCTTATTAAAAAATGATAAAGGGGTCTTTAAAGGTGACAAAGCCGAATTAAAGAACAGATTAACTAATTTACTTGGTTCTGTTGATAAAGGAAACATCAATGGTGCTGAACTTGCATTATTTGATATTGGAAACTTCCTGAGAGGGTTGAGTGGTGTTACACAAGAATTTTCTACCCTTGTAGAAGAATGGAATGGACTCGTTTCTCAGTTGGGTAAAAGTGGTCTATTACGCAGTTAATTCAGACATAAATTTGAGTGGAGAACGCAGGCTAACAACCCGGTTGGAGCGGACTGGTTATAAATCTTGTGTTGAATGCAACAGTTACTAGCAGTCGCTTAAGCGGGGCGTTATCTCCTAAAGCGTGCTTGACTTTGGAGATGATTCGGAATCTCGATCGAGTGTCAAATCAAAGCCGTTAACGCTTTCAATGTCGATTTGTGAGCATTCGTCAATCCTGTTGCCCCTTGAATATTCATGCCTTCATAGAGCGATCGCCCATCAGCGTCCGGTTACAGCGTCCAGTGGCGACATCCCACAGCTTAATCGTGTGATCATCACACACTTTGATTTTCTGTTGGCGACGCCGATCGACAAGTGGCGACATCCCACAGCTTAATCGTGCGATCGTCACTGCCACTAAAAATCTAGGCAAGGAAACTTTTATTCCCCGCTTAGGGCTTGAAACCACTAGGCTGGAAAATATACAAAGCTGGCAAAGTACCAGAAAATCAACACGCATTAAACCAACGAAACTATCTATGACAATTGGCAAGCTCGAACTCATCATCAAAATTAACGAACTCCCGAATAACGTAGAGACTAACAAAGACAACTGGAAAACCTTTGAGCTTGACTGTGACGGTCGGGTAGTGTCCGTTACTGTTAAGCCAAAAATATGGAAGAAGCTTGAGGATGCTGTTGCCAACTATCCCATGTGGGTGGCTGCTATCGGTGGCAAGATGGGTGAATCAACCTCTAACGGCTTTGTGCTATCAGAGCCAAATATCCAAGTCTTTGAGAAAAAACCGAAGGAACCCAAACCTGAAGCAGAGTAGTGACAGAGGTTTGAGTAACAATTGTGCAGAAACTTGCGAACAGGGCTGAAGCCTCGCTTAGCAAGGATTTAAGCTAAATCAGCCAGCAAGCCAATTTGGGGTAAATGGCTTGCTAGCCGATCTAACTGGCCCGTCTGTTGTTTTAATCCATTGACAGCCGTTTATGGGGTATAGCCGAGAAGTTACTATCACAGTTCCGCAATCCCAAAAATTCCCTATCCTGATGAAGCTGTAGCAGTTCCAAGCCCTGAACCAGCTTATGCTGTTTCCCTGCCTAACCGTAGCAGTTTTAAGCTGGGGGTCAGAAAATACAGATATCTTGACCTAACCTCATGTTGCAACCTCGGGGGGTCTGAGTTGCACCCCGAGCTCAGTAGATTTTTTGACTCCAATTCCAAAATGAAAATTCTCCTTCAAATCGTTTGAAAAGAACCTTGACACGCTTCTTGAAAAATGATATTGTTAGAAGACAACCTAAAAACCACTGACAGATACTTATAACGTAACCTGTCCTTCCCCCGTGGCTTGACTATCCATAGTGAATTATTTCGCAGGATAGTTGTGTCTAAAAATAGGGGTTAGTATGAAGAAGGAACTGCATAAGTTGGTTGTAGAGGCAATTAGAGCTGGTCGCGTTTGGGTTTCAATCCATGCTGTTGAGGGCATGGAGAATTGTGATCTTGCTTTGGAAAGCATCCTTGATTTAGCGGTGCGTGCCAGTACAATTGAAGTTGAAGAAAATTTTTCTTATAAGCGCTATAGATATCCTACCTGCTCGATCAACTGCATGACCAAGAGCGGTCTTATTGTATGTAGTGTTTGGGTATATAATAAAGAAACAAAGTGGGTTAAACTATCTAGTGTGTACTTTCGTAAACTGTGGTTTAGGTACCGCATAAGGAGTTAGCCTTTGTTACCCTTTGAGAGCTGCCCCGATTGTACGGGGCAGATAATTGAACAAGAAGTTAATCATCAGGTTAAAGGTGGCGGAAAGGTAGTAGTGCTTAAAGTTCGCGCCTATGTTTGTAGTGGGTGTGGAGAACGACTGTACTCGCTTGATAGTGTTAAAAAGTTTGAAAGGATTAAAGCCCAACTTGAATCCTTCGGATAAAAAAATATAATGAGCTAGTTTTGTAGAAACCCCCCAAAACAGTGAAACTGCCACCAGTCGCAAGGTACCACCTCCATCTCTGGCGGGTTTGTTACAAAAATAATCTACAAAAATCATCAAATTTCTCTGGATTTTTTTCTTTTAATTCATACAAAACAACAGATAGCCTTATTTCATAAGGATATTGTGATGTTGTAGTCTCATCTGAACGGTGATAGGGACTTATTTGTTACGTTTCTTAATATCACGTCCTCGGAATGCAGGTATCTCGGCTGTACCCCCTTAGAGGTCACAATTCATCGGGGAAAAAAGCAGCACTGTTACCACTAACTGTGTTTACGACCAAAGCCCGATCGAGAAAATCGTTGCGCCGTTCGCAAGAAGTCTCAGCAATCAGCAAACACCCATGACAAGCAGCCCCATGTAAGAAACGGTCTTCGGCATGATTTTCCGGTTCGTGTTGAGCACACACTGGGTCGTTAGAGCAAAGCCTTCCTAACTCCAATGCGCTGATTAACAGTAATTCAATGCGCTTGCCAATTTGCACCAGTCCCCCCAAAGTTCCATCATTACCAGAGGTGCCGGTATAGAGCAAAATACCGTAGCCTGAATCCCCAGCATAAATGCGTTCCCGGATGGCACTAGCCGCGTAGCCACATTCCAGAGAAACAGCAGTAATTAATAAGTGAGAGAGGGAGTGCAACATAATGTAAGGCAATCCCGGAAACTTGGCTTTGTCCTGCGGAATCCCTCTAGTGTTACACCATTTCTGGAAGCCCCTATGCAACTCTTCCCCTCTTTCTCGAACAGCTTTTTGCTTCAGCCATTGGTCAATTGCCTGTTTTTTAAAGGCGATAAATACTCCTTCACCCCTATTTTCAATCGCCGGTACCCACGTCGGATCGATGTCAAGAGCTGCCCGTCGCACGTTAATATCTAATTCACCCTCAATGTCCGGCATAGCTGCTTCAAAACGAGTAAATCCAACTTGCGCCACGACTTCTCGGAGCCGATGCACTAGAATAATGCGTTCAATGCGAGCTGTTGCGAGAGGATTTAACCCCTCTAACTTGCGAGCGCGGGCATAAAAATCTCCTTCGGACACATCTTCCCCAACTTCATCAGGACTAGCAAGTAAAGTTTCAATCTCCACTTGCTTAATGCTCTTTTTTATATTAGAAAATCCTGCCTTTCTTCGCTGTATTTCTGCCCAAACTGCTTCGTTGCTTAAACCTGCTAAAGCATTAAAAACTTTTTGTTTCTTTCGCTCTTTTCTGATATCATTTAGGTCTTCAGCATATTGCAGGAAATCTTCATAAACTTGATTGACAGCTTCCCTGAGTTTGGCGTCGGTGTCCGGCAGAGAAATCACGCTAAGCACTTGAGCAAAATAAGCATTACTCGCCGATCGCACTAACAGTCGATTATACAACGGGCGATCGCCCTCTTTAGAAAGGCAGGGTTCTTTTGCAACCGGGCCGAGCCAAGGGCGCTCTCCCAAGCACCTGCCGAGCACTTTAGAATACGGGACAGTGGCATCAGAGAGGGGGCGACGGGCTTTGCAAGCTTCGCACCGGACGAAGATTTCAGCGAAATCATTGCCAGAACCGCTTTCATCGAGCCACAATTGTCCTCGGCATGGAGCGTCCAAATTATTGTGGGCGAAAGCATACCAATTGATATCGCTGATATGTCCGTTGGCGCAAGCTTGCACGAAGCGCACCGGAACAACAGGCTTTTTCTTCCTCTCAGCATTAAGATATTTTCCCTTAACTAAACTCCCCCAACGAATTAAAGGTCTGGTGCGGTATTCTTTGCCGTTGGAAGCTTTCCAAGTGCTATCCTCTTGCGCTACAAACCAAGTGGGAAATGTGAAGGCGGTGATGCCTGTGCGAGGGGCACTGGGGTCTTGTTCATCTACAGGGGGAGCGTACAGGGCAACGCGGGCCAGGCCGAGAATTTCGGCAACTCGCTCTTCCAGGCGCTCTTCGTGGATGCGCGATTTATCGCCCCGCCAGTGGTTCAACCCGCCAATAATAATCGAATAGTTGGGCAAATCGACCATTGCCCCCGGCCCGAAGGTGGTTAAAATTTGACTTTGGCGAATTTGTCCTGATGGGATTTTCATATAGCCTTTCTCACAAAGATGAGGTACAATAACAGCAGTGCGTAAACCAGTTAAAAATATTTGATGATGTAACTTGACCAAACGCCGACTCTATGGCTTTGGCTAATTCTTGATAATTAGCCGTCTTGACTGAACGGAGAATATTTTTAAGTTTTGACCACAGATTTTCGATTGGTGAAAAATCTGGTGAATAAGGAGATAAATATATTAATTTTGCCCTCTTTTTTTTGATAACTTTTTCCACTTCTTCTCCCAAGTGAATGGAACAATTGTCCATGACTACACAAGCCCCTTTCCATAGTTTGGGCACAAGTTTTCTGACAATAAAAGCTTCAAATGTAATTGCATCAGTTCCCCCTATTAGATTAACCGATGTCAAAATTTCAGACACTGACATAGCTCCAATTATTGAGACATTTTTGCCACGTTTAGTTGGTTTTGGTCCCTTGGCTCTTTGACCTTTCAAAGCTCTAGCATATAACCTAACTATTGCCAAATTAACTCCCGATTCGTCAATGAATATTAAGTCTTTCAAACTAATCTCTTTAATTTTTTCCCAGAACTCACATCGCAGGATTTGGACTCGCTCTGTGCCTTTCCCTGAAGGGAAGAGCGTTTTTTTTTGACAGTAATATCTAAGAGTTTTATCATTCTTGCTATTGTCGATGTACTAACAGAAAATCCAATTTCCCCATAAAGTAAATAACGGAGTTCTTCAAGAGTTGCATCATTGTTTTTTTCAATTAATTCCCCCAAGATGAGTAATTCCTCCGCATTCAGTTTACCTTTAACTCCACATCGGTGAGTTTTAGGAGTAATATTTTTTGTTTCACGATATTGTTTAAGTAACTTTTGTACAAAGCTTAAGGCTACAGAAAAACGCTTAGCTATTGCTCTTTGTGAAATGGGTTCGGTATGATAAGTATCAAGAATTTTTTGCCTAAAATCAATCGAATAAGTTTTCATTTTTAACAATGTATGAAGAGGAGTACAAGTTTACTTTTTGTCAGTCGGCTTCTTCGTGCTGTCAGAAAAATGCTATGTATGCTATCGCTTTCGCATGGCTTTACGGAACCATGTAACTATAGTTAATTCGATCGTGTCTTCTCTGTTTAACCTTATGAGTAAGTGTCAGTAACATTGTACCTCATTTTTCTGAGAAAGGCTATATTGATTTTAGTTAGTTTGTAGTTTGTAGTTTGTCGGGTGCGTCAGCCGGAAATTTGCTTGCAGTTAGTAGGGTGCGTCAGTGAGAAATCTTCGGCTCGGCAAATATTTTTTTTCTGACGCACCCTACTGAGTTTATTGGTAGGCTGTGTCAGAGAGAAATTTGATCGCAATTAAATAATCTTTTTTTCTGACGCACCCTACTGAGTTTATTTGTAGGGTGCGTCAGAGAGAAATTTGATCGCAATTAAATAATCTTTTTTTCTGACGCACCCTAAGTGAGTTAATCTTGATGCTCAATCGGACGCACCGTGCGCGAATTAATCCTCATCAATCTCGAACCCATCTGGATTTTTCACCCACAAATTGACAACAGGTTCCACATCTCTCAAACTGCGCTGCGCTTTAAATTTTTTAGCGGGTTGCGGTTGCCTCTGTAAGTCTGGGTCAAGGGGATCAAATAATAAAGGCGGTGCAACTCCTACTTCTTGCTGATATTGCAAACTGCCTTTTTCCGAAGCTATGTATTGCCAAGTGTCCAGCAAATCTTTGACTCGCTCTTTTAGTTTCAGACGCAATTCTTCGGTTTCTTCGGTGTCTCGGTCTTGGTCGTGGATTTCAGAACGCTGGGCAATGATATCAGCAACAAAATCTAAATTTGAGCGCTGTTCTATAATTTTAATTGCATTTAAAGGTGCGGTCATTTCTGGATTGCCTAGACGCGCTAAAGCAACGGTAATCGCAGCAATTCCTCGGTCAATGGCGCGGGGGGAAAAAGGCGTGACGCTGGTTGCTTCGACGGCTCGGTAAAAAGTGTTGTGCCACGCGCCAAAACGTTCGTAGTGAGAGCGATCGCGCGGTCTGTGTACGGTGCGTCAGCTTTAAAATACCCAACTATAACTATGAATAACCGCCTGACGCACC
>ENA-OFCE01001384-OFCE01001384.1-metagenomes-genome-assembly--contig:-NODE-1384-length-12498-cov-2.863377_pt1 | contig 12498 bp, 10 predicted proteins | sample MGYA00153388_OFCE01 | MGnify analysis MGYA00153388
TATATTGACCATAGCGTCCGCCAGCCAGGGCTGTCCAGCGGTCACCGAATTTCATCTGGTCCTGTACATACCAGCCGGTCTGTCTGGTAGTGGCATTTGTCATTTGTGAAAATGACGGCAGAGTAATAGTTTGCCCATAGTTAGGACTGAGCAGATCGAGGGAAGGCAGAGAGCCCCTTCCCCAGCGGTATTTATAATCACTATGCCTGAAATCAAGACCCAGCAGCGTAACATGGGCAACTGCTCCTGCAGACCAATTCGCCTGAAAGTGAGTATCAATGGCATCTGCGGCAAAGTCGCCGGTGCCATAGCGGCCTGATCGGGTAAGGGTGCGGCCGTCTGCTGCCAGCTCAACGGCATCTGTTGTTTTAAAGCGATAGGATAGGTCTAGATGACGGGCGGTTTGGGTCATGGACCAGGTATCATTGAAGCGGTGTTCGAGAAGATAGCCAATCTGGGACGCGTCACGGGTATAATGGTCATAATTGGAATCACCGATAAACAATTTGCCAGAAAAGCCGTATAAGGGATGTCCTGGAAGATAAACCTTGCGGGTATACTCATAATTCCCTCTGACATCATCTTTCTGGAAATGAGTCAGCAAGGTAAGGCTGGTGTTCTCATTGGGACGCCAGGTTAGTGCCGGTGCGATGAAATACTGTTTACTGCTGCTGCTGTCAACATACAAATCTTCTCCGGTGGTGCGGCCTGTCAGCCTGAACAGTAATTTGCCATCTTTCCGTGCTGGTCCGCCAATATCCACAGCCGCGCTAAGCTGATTGCTATTGCCGGCCTGCAGCTTGATTTCCCGCAGTTCAGTGCTGGTGGGTCGTTTGGACACCTGATTAATCAGGCCGCCAGGATTGGCGGCGCCGTAAAGAATGGAGGCGGGACCACGGAGTATTTCAATGCGGTCAAAGCTGTACAGGTCGGTATTGGGACTTGCCCAGCCTGTGGTCAGCATATTTAAGCCATCGGTATACGTAGTATTGCTAATGGCAAAACCACGTATATTGGTGGTAAAGTATCGGCTGTCCCGTTGATAAGTCACATCGCTGATGCCTGGCGTATATCCCAGGGCGTCGAACAGGTCGGTCACGCCGCGGGCATCCAGCTGCTCCCTGGTGATTACGCTGATGGACTGGGCTGTCTCGCTGAGGGGTGTATCGGTTTTGGTACCGAAGCTGCTGTGTTTGGCAACATAGCCTCTATCCAGTGAGTTGTCTTTTATCCTGTTACTGGTTACCTCAACTCCTTCGAGGGAAAATTCCTGCTGTCCAGCAGAGGGGGCTTCTACAGTGGCCGCCGGTTCTTCCGTTTGTTCTGCTGCTTGAGAAATTAGTGGTGCGTGCCAGAACAGGCTGCTGCCGATCAAGGCATAAAGCAGTTTTTTTCTGGTACGAGAGGTCTTTATCTTCATACAAGCCATCGACTCCCTTGTCTTAGTTCAAGATATATGTAGTAGTTTGGTATGATCGTTAACAGCCAACCGGGTAAGAATGATATTCATTATTCCTGGAAAATAAAATTGTAAGTGTCGGTTAGCTGTCACCAGTGGCCACTGATGTTAACTTGTAGCTATTATAACAAGGAGAATTAGGCTGGACAAGCGGGTGAAAATTCGATAGGATGATGTTTGTAATTTGTCATTAATCAGATTTAATGAGAATATTTATCATTTTGATGGCTGTAAATCGTTTCATTTTCGTGATGAAAATCGGTAGGATTCTGCCATTAAAGGATAATTAAGATAATTAATAGGAAGAGCATTGTGGTATGATAATAGTATATAGGATTATGAAAAAGACTTGTTAATGGGTACGAGGGGATAAAGGTATGGAGATGAAATCCTTTAAGGTGGGGCATGGTGAGCTGGCATTCGAAGCAGGAGGAGAAAAAAGGGATCATTATACTGGCGTCTGTTACCATTCAGCCCCCTGGTAATGGCAACAGCTGGATTATCGATTTGCATCCTGGATCAGATTTAGTGGTTAGCAATGCTTATTTTACACTGCCCCATCCTGTTACTTTTCAGTATAATACGCAGCAGCATTTTTTGTGGCTGTGTTTCTTTGAGAGTGGTGATGTCACCATTGTCGAAAAAGGAAAAAAGGCTAGGCGGCTGCAAGGGGGCGTAATTTATGCCTTAGTTAGTCAAGGGCGTCCGTTTAAAATGATAATTAACAATACCGATCGGATTCTGTACACTAGCATTCTGATCACCAATGATCGTATTGTCAGGTATTTTCAGGAGAGGGCAGAGGACGAGCCATTTGTCTTAATGGATGCTTTGAACTGGCAAAGTCAGCAGTATAATACCCCTGAGCTGGCGATGGCTTTTGAGCAAATGAAATATGCAATTAGACGGGCGATTGCACCGCCAATGTATTTTGAGGGCAAGGTACTGGAAATTCTAGGTCTGATCAGGTGCAACGTCAAGCATGAAGAATATTGCAAAAAACACACCGAGAAGAAAATGCAAACCAGACTGACCTATCAAAATAAAAAGTATATTTGGCAGGTTAAGGCAGCTTTAGATGATAATATTTTAAATCCGCCGACGATTGAGCAACTGGCGATAATTGCTGAAATGGGTACTACCAGACTGCGTCAGCGGTTTAAGGGCTTATATCAAGTGACCATTGCTGAATATATACGGCGGGAAAAAATGAAATATGCTCTGCAGTTATTAGGCAATGATGATATGAGCATTAACAATATTGCAACAACCCTGGGCTATAAAAGCGCCAGTCAATTTACTGCTGCTTTTCAAAGAATTCACAGCGTCACTCCCAGTCACTTTAGAAAATCCCTGGGGCTATAGCAGGGCACCTAAAAATGGAAAAGAACCATTACCGTACCTTAAGATAAAAAGGGCGGTAATGGTTCTTTCTAACTCATAAGAAGTATGAGTTGAAAACTTTGTGTCTTCGCGATTCAAAAGGTTTTATTTTTTTAGACAGTTTATAGTATTTTGTTTTATCTGGCTGCATTTCATTTTCCAATGAGTCAAGTGCCTTGAACTGAGAGAATATGCAGGCTTTAGGTTGTACTTCCACAAGCTGTGGAAGTTTAATGTCTAGGTGGAGCCGTAAGGTGCTGTTATAATGAAATTGTAGCAAGCGAGGTGTAAGGTATTGGAGATTCAGAGCAAAAGGATTTTAAAAATACTGGAACTGTTTGATATTGAAAAAAAAGTACTTAATAGTGCTAGTATGGCTGCTTTAATTGGTGTAAGCTCAAGGACGATTCGCAATGATATCAAAGAATGTAATGCTATGATTCAGAAACATGGTGCTCAAATTCAGGCAGAAACTGGTGTCGGGTATATGCTGAAAATTTATGATGAGAACCGTTATGAGGCATTTAAAGATGCACAGAGCAATGAAGGCCGGAAAGGCTGGCTGAAGAACCATATCATTCCTTCAGACCACAATGATAGAATTTCCTTTATTATTGCTGAGCTTCTGCTAAACTCCTTACATGAAAGAGTCGTTACAGAGTCAGAACTGGCCGATGAACTTTTTATCAGTCTTTCCACCTTGAAAAAATACATGAAAGACATAAAAAAAAGTTTGCGTCGCTTCGGCGTTGAGATTATTGCTGATCGAATGAATGGTATCCGTATTAAGGGGGATGAGGCACAAATCCGTTATTGTATTTCAGAATATATTTTTAATAGCAATGATTTGGTAGATTTGGCCCAGAATGAATTTTACCGGAAGCTTTTCTCACTGGAAGAAATTGAAAAAGTAAAACAGATCATCCTGAAGGTCATCTTAAAATATAATATTCATCTAACTGACATTGCTTTTAAGAATTTATTGGTGCATATCATTATTACACTGAAACGGGCCGATAGGAAAAATACGACGGAATATAGTAAAGAACAAATGATGATTTTGGAAGAATCTATCGATTTTTCTGTAGCACAGGAAATTATCGATATTATCTTAAATCAGCTTTATATTGATATTACAAATGAAGTTTATTATTTAACGCAACATTTTATATCCAGCAAAAAACTGATGGGGAGTGGAGAAAATACTCAGGTCAAGCGGGAATACCGGACGTTGATTGATAGCATTTTGTCAAAAATCCAAATGGATATTGGGATTGATTTATCTGTCGATGAAGAATTGATTTCTGGGTTGATGATTCATTTAGGAGCAGCTGTCAACCGGTTAAAATTTAATATGAATATTCGAAATGAAATTTTAGCTCCTATTAAAAAAAATTATCCGTTGGCATTTGAAATGGCGGTTATCGCCAGCAAAGTGTTGACAAATCAGGAAAAATTGCGAACCAATGAAAATGAAATGGGTTTTCTGGCCATTCATTTCGGTGCGGCATTGGAGCGGCGAAAATGCAATGCAAAGACGGCGTTGACAGCCATTATTGCATGTGGAACAGGGCTTTCAACGGCAATGTTTGTGAAAAGCAAGCTACAAAGAAAGTTTGGCAGGCAGCTGCAGATTTTAAAGGTAAGCCCGCTTTATGAGATAACAGAAGAAACGATAAAAAGTGTTGACTTCATCTTTACCACCGTACCGATTCAAGGAATCCATTCCGAAAAGATTATTCAGGTAGAGCCAATTTTGACCGAAGAGGATTTGGGGAAAATAGAAATGATTATCCATGGAGATGAAGCAGAATCCCAGGAGCATTTTTTTAGAGAAGATTTGTTTTTTCCGGGATTAAAAGCAAATTCTAAAATGGATGTTTTAGAAAAAATGACGGACCTAATGTTAAAAAAAGGATACATCGATCAAGCAGGGAAAAAATCGGTATTTGCCAGAGAAAAGATGGCATCAACGGAATTAGGCAGCTTAATTGCTATTCCCCATGCTTTAGAAAATCATAGTAAAGAGGCGGCAATTGCTGTGGCAGTTTTGGAAAAACCGATTCTTTGGGATAAGGAAAAAGTGCAGGTTGTATTTTTGTTAAGTATCCCGAAAAGTAAATGTCGGGTATGGGAACCTGTTTTTGAAAGATTGTATCGTTATTTTATTAGTGACTTTGGCGTAAATACATTGATTAAAAATGCCAAATTTAAAGTGTTGATAGAAAAACTTGGAGAATAGTAGGAAAAGGGGCTAGGGTAGATGTTAAAGGATTTGACCAGTGAGAAACTGATTCGTTTGAATATTGACGCGAAAGATTGGGAAGATGCAGTCCGTCAAGCAGCAGATGCCTTGTTGCAAAATGGAAAGATAAAGTCATCGTACATTGAGGCGATTATAAAGACGGCTAAAGAGGGGGGGCCTTATTTCGTTCTTACGAAGCACGTTGCCTTACCCCATGCAAGGCCAGAGGCGGGTGTAATTGAAAGTGCTATCGGTATTGCAACATTAAAGGAACCGGTTGTATTTGGAAATAAAGAAAATGATCCAGTAAAATATTTATTCTGTTTGAGTGCTCTAGATAGTGAAAGTCATATCAATGCTTTGGCAGATTTGACGGGATTGTTGGAACGTAAAAAATTTTACGAGTTTTTGGATCAAGCGAAAGATGCGTCAGAGGTAATGCAGTATATTAAAAATTTATAGAAAAAAAGGGGTATAAAAAAATGGAATTTAAAGGGTTAGTTGCTTGTCGTGCAGGCGTAGGATCAAGTTTGATGCTAAATATCAAACTCAAACAGGTGATTAGTGAAAATAAGCTTCCAATCAAGATCGAACATGGTTCGCTGGATGCAGTTGCAGGTTTTAATGGAGCTTTGATTGTTACGTTGAGCGATGTTGCTAAAGAATTGGAATCAAAGAAATTGCCGCAGAAAATCATTGGTATTGACAATATTATGAACAAGGTCGAAATTCTGACGAAATTAAATGCTTTTCTTGCTGAAGCCAAGTAAAAAGAGCAAGACGTAATAGATTGATGCTCCTATGTTAAAACGGTATTAAACATTAGTTTTAAACCGTGATGTTAGTCTGACATAGGAGTGACATTTTTAAGCATAATGAAAATACCAATCTTCTCAGCTATGCTGGAAGGCAGTGATGTTTTCAGCAGTATTAAATATGTGAAAAAACCTCCTATAATAAAACGATATTGGAGCCTTAAGCCAATATCAAAACAGGAGGCATTTCCAATGTACAGTTTAAGTCTAGCATATACAAAATAAAAATGCCAGTATTATACAGTTCTTATTTCATAATATAAGAAGATGTTATGTAAGTATTCCGCCAAAATCGACAATGTCAGAATTTATAGAATAATTTTTTAATAAAAATGCACTGATGATACATGATAAACATCCAGAATTAGTGAACAAATGAGAAAAAGAGTTTTGGCACGAGAATATATGTACGTAGCAGTAAGCAATATTGCAGAAGATGCAATAAGAAATATTCAAGAACAGCAAGAAGAAGCGAACATGGCAAAATATTTCATACATATAGGAGGCAGAAATTATGGATTTTATAGTTAGTTTATTGAGTAATCCGGCTGTGCTGCTGGGTCTAGTTGCTTTTGTTGGATTGTTGGCGCAGAAAAAAACAGGAACAGAAATTATTACTGGGGCATCAAAGACGGCTATAGGCTTTTTAGTATTTGGTATTGGGGCGGGAACGATGACGGGAGCATTGAAGAATTTCAATACGATGTTCCAATCAGGTTTCCATATTTCTGGGGTTATTACATCACCAGAAGCTGCTACAGCCTTAGCACAGAGCAAATACGGATTTGTAACCTCATCAATTTTAATTGTAGGCTTTATTATGAACCTTGTATTCGCACGTGTTACGAGATTTAAAAATGTGTTTTTTACAGGAGGACATAGCTTATTTTTCGCTTGTGTATTGGGCTTGATTTTGAAATTCCATGGATTCACTGATGGCATGGCAATTCTTACGGGCGGTACCATTTTAGGGTTCTTTTCGGCATTTTTGCCACAGCTTTGCCAGCCGTTTATGCGTAAATTGACTGGTAATGATGATCAGGCTATTGGCCATTTTAACATGCTTGGTTATGCTTTATCTGGTTATATCGGCAAGCTGTTTTTTTCCAAGTGGGGCGATAAAACAACAGAAGATATCAGCTTCCCGGCTTGGTTATCCTTCTTTCGTGACTTTTTGATGGGCTGCGCATTCGTTATGACATTATTGTTCTATGTTTCGGCTTTGGCCGCAGGGCAGGAATCGGTTGCGAAGTTGGCTGGTTCGACCCATTGGCTGGTATTCCCTGTTTTACAGGCATTCCAGTTCACAGCTGGTATGTCCGTATTAATGACAGGTGTACGTATGTTCTTAGGTGAAATCACGGCAGCATTTGTTGCTATTTCTGAAAAGTTCATTCCTGGGTCCCGTCCGGCATTGGATGTACCGACAGTATTCCCATATGCACCGACTGCCGTTATCGTTGGGTTTCTTTGCTCTTATGCAGCAGGCTTAATTGCTATTGTAATCATGGTTGTTTTTAACTTCTCGGTTGTAATTATTCCGGCAGCACATATCTGCTTCTTCTCCGGCGGTACTGCAGGGGTTTTTGGAAATTCATTTGGCGGTTGGCGAGGCGCTGTAGCAGGTTCCTTTATCGTCGGTTTATTATTAGCTTTCTTACCATGCATATTGTATCCGTTGTATGGAGAAATGGGCGTGCTTGGTTCAACATTCCCAAATGTCGACTATAATGTTGTTGGAATGATTCTCAATAGTATATTAAGTAGTCTCCACTAATATTACGAAATTGCAAACTTGCTTTTGGTGGATATATGGTAACAGTAGGTTGAACATAATTAAGGAGAGGGTATGATGAGTGTAAGCAATAAAGAAGTTCTGCAAAAGTATGTAGGAGCTTTTATGACGGAAGTTGATGATTTTGTTGAACAGCTGGATAGCAAAAGCATTGATGCTGCAAAAGATTTGATTTTGACTGCAGAAAAAAACAAGAACAGAGTTCATGTGACAGGTATTGGCAAGCCGGGGCATATCGCTGGATATATTGCATCTTTACTGTCATCCACAGGAACGCCGACCTATGAATTACATGGTACGGAAGCGATTCACGGCTCTGCTGGTCAAGTTCTGCCAGGTGATGTAGTGATTGCTATTTCCAATAGCGGTGAAACCAATGAATTAAAAGCTACCGTAGAAACGTTAAAGAGAAATGGAGCAAAGATTATTTCTGTCAGCGGCAATGCAAATTCTTGGTTAGCAAATAAAAGTGATGTATTTCTTTTTGCCGGTGTACATGCAGAGGGCGATGTGCTAAATAAACCGCCTCGTGCCTCTATAATGGCAGAAATGATAGTTTTACAGGGGCTGAGTGTAGTATTGCAGACAGAAAAAGGTCTGACAATAGAACAGTATGTGAAGTGGCATCCAGGTGGATCTCTAGGTAAAGGGATAAATGACGAACTGAGCAAGTAGTATCTCGGCGCTTTTAAAAATGGAGGGATTTTAATGGATGTTAAAGGGATTATTGTGGCGATGGTCACTCCTTTTGATGAAAATCAGGCAATTGATTTTCAGGCGACAAAACAATTGGTTAACAAATTAATTGCTGATGGCGCTTATGGGATTTTTATTCTTGGAACAAATGGTGAATTTCATCTGCTAAACAATCAAGAAAAAGTAGACTTTGCCAAATGTGTTATTGAGGAAGTTGGTAAAAGAGTTCCCGTTTATGTTGGTACCGGTGGGAATAGCACTGCGGAAGTGATTGCTTTATCTAAAAGAATGGAGGAAGTTGGTGCCGATGCATTGTCGGTCATCACACCATATTTTTTAGTCCCGTCCCAGGAAGAACTGCTTTATCATTATAAAGCAGTTGCTGCTGCCGTATCGATTCCGATTATTTTATATAACATTCCTAAGAATACAGGAATTAATATTGCAGTCGAAACCGTTGCCGAATTAGCAAAAGTTGACAATATTATCGGTATTAAAGATAGCAGCGGTAACATTGACAATATAGAGGGCTATATAAAGGCAACAAAAGATCAAAAATTTGCTGTGCTTTCTGGCTCGGATTCCTTGATTTTAAAAGCACTTAAAATTGGCGCCAAAGGGGCTATTGCAGCAACAGCCAATCTTTTGACGAAGAATGATGTTGCGATTTATCAAAACTTTATGGATAGCCAGTTGGAAGAAGCAGAAAAAGCGCAGCAAAACATTGAAATGCTGCGCAGTGTATTAAAATTGGGGACTGTTCCTTCCGTATTGAAAAAATCTTTAGTATTATCCAATATGCCTGTTGGCTTGTGCCGACTTCCAGTCAGAGAACCAAAAGCAGAAGCAATACCAAAAATAAAGGAAATGCTGACATATTACGGTTTATAAAATGCGCTGCATATGCTGGCGTGAGCAAAAATGCAGTTAGAATCGATTTGAACGGTTCTAACTGCATTTTTTTATTTGTTTATTTCTCGTTAATTGGAGATTTGTCAGCTCTTCTGGAGAGAACAGACTATGAAAAGAGCCATTTGTTTCTAGGAGAGTGTACTATTGATGAGATTAAACTTTGGAAAAAATATCAAGAGATTTCAAGTCTTTAATTGACAATGATTTTCATTGTCTCTATAATTATAAAGAAGGCTAAATAGAGAAGGTTTTAACCCAGACGGGCTGATAAGCTTTTGGACTGGCATGGAGCAGGACTATTGTTCTGATTTTAAAATAGATAAAAAAAGTAAAGAGGGTGTATTCGTGTGAAAAAAATGCGATTTATTGTAGTACTTATGTTATTATTGACAACAGGAATGTCAGTATCTGCTTTAGCTAAAGACAAACCTCAAGTGACTCCTCCGCAGATTATTACGTTAGCGGCGATTTCTCTGCCTCAGGATGTGAAAGAGAAATATGCAGAGCAAACAGTGGCTGTGAAGGTTAAGGCAACGATATCTGTGTCTGGAACGGTAGATGGCGAGGTGAAGATCATTACTAGTTCTGGAGATGCTGCCTTTGATAATGCAGTGATTGAATCAATCCAAAAGTCAGTATTCAGTCCCGCCTATAGTGATACTACGGCAATTTCGTCTTCTATTCTTCTTCCCTTGCATGTAAAAGTAGAAAAAATTATACCGGAAGAACAGGCAAATGGTGAAGCGCAGCCGATTGCAGAATAGTTTTTTCTGTACTGTACTACAGAGGATGAATGATTGTAAGGAAAATCCATTTTCTTAGCTCCCTATGTCATTGGTATTAAGGGAAAAGAAGCGGTCGGAAATCTGTCTCTTTAGGATAATAAATGGAATGAAACCTCTTACAAAAGTGGATACTTTGTAAGAGGTTTCATTCCATTTATTAATTATTTTTTATCTAACACGCATTCATTTCCATTTATTTTTTGGCAGGTGTTGCAATGGTTTTTATTAATATGTTCTAGTGCATAGGCGATTGCATGATTGGTGTGAGGAAAGAAATGGTCTTGTCCAATCTGATCATAAAGACCAGTTTTTTTCATTTTTTTCTCCGGTTGTTCATTTAAACCCGAAATCAAGACGGTGATGCCTTTTTTCTGGATATTTTCTACGATCATGCGTAAATGATTTTCTCCCGTAATGTCCATAATTGGAACTCGGCTCATGCGCAATATAATAATTTTAGGATCATAGTGAATTGTACTCATGATGCTTTCCGAAAACATTTGAGCTGCCCCAAAGAATAAAGGACCTTCAATGCTAAAAATGCTAATTTGGGAACAATCATAGGTATGAAGTGCATTTTGGTCTGCGATATCAATTAAATGGTTCTCGTGATCGGGTACAACTTGTGTTACGACCATGATTTCACTCATTCGTTTGACGAACAGCATCATAGTAAGTAATAAACCGATTTCCACAGCTACCGTTAAGTTTGCAAATACGGTAAGGAAGAAGGTAATAAGTAAGACTCCGGTACTTAAGGATTTGACTTTTGCAATACCAATAAAGGCTTGATGCTGACTCATATTATAAGAAACAACCATTAAAACAGGAGCCATGCTTGCTAGTGGAATAAGACCTGCATAGGGCGCAAGAGCGAGCATCGTAAGGAGTACGAAGACGGCGGAAATTACAACAGAGTATCGTGTTGCCGCGCCAGATTTAATATTGGTTGCTGTACGGGCAATGGCACCTGTAGCCGGGATTCCACCAAATAAGGGAATTACTATATTGGCGATACCTTGTCCTACTAATTCGCGATTGCTGTTATGATGTGTACCTGTCAGACCATCGGCGACAACGGCAGATAGTAAAGACTCAATGGCACCTAAAATAGCTATTGTCAGAGCTGGCTGAAGCAGCAGCTGCACTTTTTCGAGTGTAATGCCAGGAAATTGCATATGAGGTAAATCGCTGGGGATTCCACCGAAGGCAGAAGCGATAGTAATTACATCATTTGGAAAGAAAAAAGTTGCGATCATTGTCGATAGGATGAGTCCAACGAGAGAACCAGGTACTTTTGGTAAAAAACGAGGTGTAATGAGAATCACTACTAAGCAAATGACCGCAGTTAATGTACTATAAGGATTAATCGTATGGAAGTGGGTTACGATTTCCTGCATATTAGATAAAAAGCTTTCATGACGTTCAAGGCCAGTTAAACCAAAGAAGTTAGAAATCTGGCCGGCAAAAATGTTGACAGCAATACCAGCTGTAAAACCGATGGTAACAGAGCGGGGAATGAATTTAATCAGAGATCCCATATCTAAAAGTCCCATGACAACCAGTATAATTCCGGATAAGAATCCAGCAATCAGAAGGTTCTCAAATCCATAGGTGAGTACAATGGAGAGCAAGATGGGAATGAAAGCACCGGTTGGACCAGCAACTTGATATCTGCTTCCACCAAATAGAGCGACTAGGCAAGCTGCAATAATTGTGGTATAAATACCATTTTCAGGATTTGCGCCAGAAGCAATTGCGAAGGCCATGGCTAAGGGCAGAGAAATCACACCTACCGTCAGACCTGCTAATAAATCTTTCTTAAAAAATCTAGTAAAATAACGTTTTAGTGGTACTCTAATAGCGCGTGTCATGTAAATCCCCTTTCAGTCCGAAAAACAATATGCTCATTATTATACACCTCTATGCAAAAAATGTGAAACATTATTATATTGAAATATAGATAGATACATAGTATCATATATTCAATTAATACTATATAGTTATCTTTGAATGTAAATCACAACGTTATTATGAGGAATGTGGACAAAAGAGGTTCTGGTGAAGAAGGAGTAGACAGTATGAATAGAGAAATCCAAGAGTTTAAGGCTGATTTTTTTAAAGCCTTATCTCACCCATTGCGAATTAATATTTTAGAGATCTTATGTGATGGCGATAAGAACGTCAATGAGCTGCAGTCACTATGTGGTGTTGGAGGAGCCGTTATTTCCCAGCAATTAGCGATTCTTCGCAATAAAAACATTGTTAAAACCCGTAAAGATGGAACAAGAGTATCGTATTCACTGCAAGATCCCATGATTCGAGAGCTGCTGGTGATAGCACGTCAAATTTTTAATAATCATCTGGTTAATACCATTAGTAAGTTTGATCGTCTTCAGATGGAATCA
>ENA-OFCE01001385-OFCE01001385.1-metagenomes-genome-assembly--contig:-NODE-1385-length-12496-cov-4.755647_pt1 | contig 12496 bp, 1 predicted proteins | sample MGYA00153388_OFCE01 | MGnify analysis MGYA00153388
TAAAACTCAAGAAAAAGGGATAAGTCGGAAGGCTTATCCCTTTTTTGGTTTAAATGACTTTCAAAATTGTATTTGTTACATTTAACGAAAAATAAACTAATTGAATAATCATGAAAAGCCTAATTTTATTTTTGATCCTAATTGTAAGTTTGATTGATAATTTACTCGCTCAATCAAATTGCTCAGGGGTAATTGTAGATACACCTGTTATAATTAGCTCAGGAATTAGATGTGGTCCTGGCTCTATTGCATTAGAGGTGAATACTTCTATCGGAACTCGTGCAAGTTGGTATAAAGATTCTGTTGGTGGCTTGCCTGTAAGATCTAATTCCATTTATTACACAGCAAACAACACTTCTGATTCTGTTATTTACGTAGAGGCAAAAGAAATTACCAATGGATGTTATTCAAAAAGAATTAAAGTAAAGATGAGTATAGATTGTGGTGTTGGTTTAACCCATAAACCAATAAATAAAACAGAAATTTCGGTTTTCCCCAATCCTTCTTATGGTCAATTTACCATAGTTATAAATGATTTTCAAAAAGCTAACTTAATTAATTACCAGATTTATGATCTGTTAGGCAAATTTAAGTTATCGGGATTTCTTAATTTATCCAAAGAAATAGATGTAAACCTGACTAATTATAAATTAGAAGCAGGGAATTATTTGTTTAACTATCAAATTGGAGAAGTTAAAGGCACAAACATGATTATATTGAAATGATTTATATAAATAGTATCAATTAAATTTAAAGCTAATTTCCTAATTCGAAATAATCATTGTTAAACTGATATTCTAGAAAAAAAAGCAAAATCTTTGGAACGAAATTAATTGGCAGATTTTTTTGAGTATTTGTACGAATTCTCATTACAAATTTTTTTTTCTAAAAAATATATTAGTAGCATCCCGAAACTGTTATTTGATTTGTATACCTAAAAATAGGTATTTCAAAAAACACTAAAAATATTTCTAAAATAATTTTGGAAATGTAAAAAAGTTGAATTATGTTTAGAGCCTGAATTATATTTTTTTACTAGCGAGTAAAATTAATGATACAGAATAGTTAAAATCAGCTCTCACAAATGATAAAACTTTTACGCTCAAATCACCTTTCCTGTTCAGATTCCTTTTCTAAAGGTCATTCTTTACAAATAGTACGTACCAATACGTACGCCGTCTACGAAAATCACGTATTGACAGATCGATTAAGTAACAATAAATTTACCCATTCTTAATCTTTAGGCTGATTAATCCTCAGCAAATTTCAAATCGCATATTATCAGCGGTTTTTTGAAGATTCTTTATTATTTTTAAATTAAGTAACCATTAGCTCACGATTTCCTATTAATTATTTTAAGAACAACGCTTTTAAACAACAATTATGAGATCATCTTTTACTCAGAAAACGGCTCAGAACCGGCTCTCTCAAACAAGTACTCAATCAACGATTGGTACGAATCAGAAAAGTGGAAAAATGTTTCACTGGTTAAGTTCGCTTCAGTATATATTACTGGCTTTCATACCCAATCTGAAAAATCAGCTTATGCAAAAAAGTTTAGTGTTAAACCCTTTGCATAGTTTTTCTTCGGTCAAGCGCATAATTGTTATTGCATTATTTGGTTTAATAGGTATTACAGCAAATGCACAGAACATAACAAACTATGCATTTACAACAGATAATACAACATATACTCCAGTTACAGGCGGTACAGCTGTAGCAACTTCTGTTTCAGCAGCAGCATTTTTAGCGGATGAGGTATTTTCAACAGCTATTCCTATCGGATTTCCATTTGTTTACATGGGAGTATCTTATTCAAATGTTTATGCAAGTTCAAATGGTTTTTTGACATTTAATGCGTTAGGTTCTACAACTTCTGCTAATAATTTAGCAACATCCGCTTCATCAATTAGACCTGTTTTGGCTCCACTATGGGATGATAATGATGGTAACAGTGGAACTTCTTCTTCTAATTACATTACCACTGGTACTCTAGGAAGTAGAATATTTACAGTAGATTTTAACAATTGGGAATGGAATTGGCTGGCAGCTGGTGCAACTATATCCTATCAAGTAAGATTATATGAAGCCACAGGTGTTATAGAATTTATTTATAACCAAGGTGCTTCTGCACTAAGTTCCCCAAGTGCTTCAATCGGAATTTCTGGAATTGCAACAGGTTCAGGAACCTATTTATCGTTAAATGGTACAACTACAACTCCATTAATTAGTTCAACAGTAGAAACAGCGACAATTGCAGCTAAACCGGTTAATGGTCAGGTTTATCGTTTTACTCCTGGTGCAGTAGCAACAGCAGCTCCAATTAATTTTACAGCAACCGCGGTTAATACTTTTAATACTACAATAAATTTTGTAGACAACTCAACTGACGAAGCATTTTTTGATATTTTGAGATCTACAAATCCGGTTGGTCCATTTGTGTCTATTGGAGGTGGTCCTTCAACTTCAATTGCTACAACTGGAACAGCTTACAATTTAGTTACAACGGGGCTTACTGCTTCTACAACTTATTATTATCAAATTATTGCTCGAAAAGAGGGTCCGCTAAGTAATTCAATACCATTAACAGGTACTCAGGCAACTACAGGTTTAGGAAATATTTCTTCAACTGCGGGCGGTGGTTTATGGAGTGCAACTACTACATGGGTTGGAGGTGTTATTCCAACTAATTCAGATAATGTAACCATTGCTGATGGTGCTACTGTTTTTTTAGATGTTACCGGAGCAGTTGCCTTTAGTTTAACTGTTGGATCAGGTGTGGGTTCTCCTGCTATTCTAGAAACGGATAACGGCATTGTTGCAAGATCATTGACAGTTTCTGCAAATATTACAGTTAATACGTTTTCTTTCTTAAGATCTTCTAATATAAATCCTGGAGCACTTGTTAATCATACATTAACAGCAAATGGAAATGTGACCGTTAATGGAATTTTTAATGGTAGCCAAACAACTAATTCTAAATTAAATTTAACTTTTACGGGTGCTACCAACAATAGTTTCACCACCGGAGCAAGTTCAGGTGTTACTTTCAACACGGTAACCATCAATAAAGGAATAGCCAATACCAATACCTTAGAATTTTTTCCTGGTGCAAACTGGAATGCCGTTTCTGGAACTCAGGGATTTTCATTAAGTAATGGAACGCTTAAAATTTCAGGGTCAACGCTAATTTCAAATTCAGTATTTAATACCACCTCATATTCAATTCCTTCATCCGCCGGATTTTGGTTAAATAATCCAAATTTCACAGTAACCGGATTAGGCGGTAGCCCAACATTTTCTGGTTTATTTAGATTGACATCCGGAATCATGAATGTTGGTACCGCCAGTGGAAATTCAGTTGGAGGAGGTTCACTTTCTAATATAATTATCGAAGGTGGTTTGATGAACGTGACTGGAAGGTTTTTAAATACTTCTATTGGAGCCTCTTTCAATATGAGCGCTGGAATATTAAATGTTTCTACAATTGGAAATGCTGGTACTACTGCCAGTTTTGGTTTTACTAGTTCTGGAACTATATTCTCTTTTACGGGTGGAACAATCAATATCGTTCAGGCATCAACAGGTTCTCCTCAATTGGATTACAATGTCCAAACAACAACTCCTGTTATGGGTGGTACGTTGAATATAGGTACTGCCGCGACTGCAGCTAAATTTACTTTCGTTGGTCAGGGTGCGTTTCCAAATTTAATAATTAACAATACAACCAATAATAAAACTTTAACGCTTTCTGGAACATCGAGAGCCTTTGGAGGATTTTTAGTTAGCCCAGGTACTACATTCAATTTAGCATCTTTTGCACTGAATGTTTTAAGTACATCTTTTACAAACAACGGTATTCTAACCGGGGTGGTTGTAGGATCCAGACTTTCATTCGTTGGTTCAGCTGCACAAACATTTGCTGGTTCTGGTACTGTTACCGGCCATGTAGATGGATTGATTTTCAACAATTCATTTGGAACGACGATATCCCATACCAACAGTATCCCAACACTGCGCGTGTTTTTGCAGGGTGGTACTATTGTCAATAGTAACAGAATAACTATTGGTACTGGTTTGGCACTAGCCACTACTATTGAAGTTGGTGCTACTTCAGCAATTACTCCAGGTGGTAATTTTGATGTAGCTCCTGTTTTCAATTTAGGTACAGGAACTGCACAGATTTCATATTTACAAGAAAGTACTGCTCGAACAACTTCTTTCGAAATACCGCCAAGTAGAAATTTAATAGCACTTATTATAAATAATACAAGTGGAGTAACGTTAAGCGGAGGAATATTAGCTGCAACAACTGTTACTTTATCAAATGGTAAATTTGTTACAAATTCAAGTAACTTATTATCTGTAATAGGAACAACCGCAGCGAGTATATCCACCGGCTCATTAACAAGTTATGTAAATGGTCCAATGACGAGAACTTTGCCATTGAGTTTAGCCGCTTCACTTACTTACAACTTCCCGATTGGAAAAGGAACTTTTAATCCTTTTTCTTTGGTTAATCCAACGACAACTTCAGGTGGTTCTGTTTCTATTAGAGCAGAAGTATTTGATGCTAATGCAGGAGGAACTTCTGGCGCTTCTATGGGTGTAATTAATTCCAATAGATACTGGGCAGTTTCAATTGCAACTGGTGCAGCAAACTATACGAGCTCGTTAATCAGATTAAGTGAAGCAACACCTGGTCTTGCTGATGCAGTTGCGGGAAGCGCAACACTCTCAGGAGCATATAGCTTAGTTGGTGGAAACACGACAACTATTGCCGCTCCGCTTTTCACCTCTACAGCTCCAGCGTTAGTTGGTTTACCTGGTTTTTTCGCTTTGGGTGCAAAAGGATCTCCAGAGTTTAATAGCCTGGTTATCTCTCCTTCTGCTCAGCAATGTGTGAGCACTGCAAGAGTTGTTACAGTGAATGTTGTGCAAGGTGGAGGTGCTATATCGTCAGTCATACTTAATTATAGTATAAACGGGGGTACAGCAATTTCAAATCCGATGACATTTGTTTCAGGTAATCAATACACCTTTACAATACCGGTAGTTACACCAAGCAATGCAACAGTAACTTACAACATTGTAGCGACCGATGTGAATTCGTTATCTAAAACAATTATTGGAACTCCATATTCTGACAATCCATTACTTGTATTCCCAATTGTTATATCAGCAACGCCTAATCCTGTATGTGTTGGTGATTCAGTGTCATTGTCAGGGTTTATAAATATACCAGCAAATATTCCTGTAGGAATTGAAACAACAACAAACATTGCTCCAAGCCCATATAGATTCGGTACTTCAGTAGGTCAGGTTAGAAATCAATATCTTTTCAAAGCGTCCGAACTTTTAGCAGCGGGACTTGTTGGCGGCGATGTGTTAAATGGTCTTAGTTGGAATGCATCATCTGGCGTTGGCGGAGCGGGAACAAACTTCACAATCAGTATTGGTCAGGTTTCAAATACAATTACAGATTTATCTTCGACATTTATTACTACTCCACTTACTCCAGTATTTACTAGCCCTTCATACGCAGTTGTAATTGGAGCTAATTCCCATCCATTTTCTACTACACTTCAATGGAATGGATCAAGCAGTATATTAGTTGAAGCATGTTATAATCTTGTAACTTCTACTGCTTCTACAAATGTTTCTATGAATACGCCAGGTTTTATTGGTGGATCTCAAAGCACAGCTGGAACAGTTGCTTGTGGTACCGTAACTGGAATCACTTCTACACTAAGACCAGTAACAACTTTTTCAAAAGTACAATCAGGTATCATTTATAATTGGAAAAATATTAATGGAAATGTTATTTCATCTACTTCTAATGTAAAAGTAGCACCTACAACTTTAGCTAAATATTTTTTTACGGCAAATGCATTAGGTTGCTCAAAAGTAGACTCTGTCACTATAACAGTTAATCCAAAACCAACTGTTCCTACTGCAAGCAATTCTTCGCAATGCGGTTCAGGAATACCAACTGCTTCAGTAGTTTCAACTTCTGGTGCAACCACACCAACTTTTGCATGGTATGCAACTAATGTTGCTTCCGTTGCATTACAGTCAGGTACTTCTACAACATATTTAACTTCCATCGCAGCAACTACAACATTCTTTGTTGCAGAAATTAGCGCTAATACCTGCCCAAGTCCACGAGTAGCTGTTTTAGTTACTGTATCCCAACCAGATACTTTAACTCTTACTTCTACTTCTACGGCCTCAAATTGCGCAAATAGTGCTTATACATTGTCAGTAGCTAAAACAGGTCCTAATGGTAATAATTTTGCATTAACATTGTCTGCTTCTTCCTATGTTGGAAGTGGATTATCAGGTCCGGTTTCAGCAGTATTAAATTCCCCAATTTCTATTACCCCTACAGCCGCAGGAACATACATTTATACCATTACTGGTATCGATGGAATCTGTACCCGAACTTCAAGTGTAACAGTAGTAGTCATTAATCCTTTTAACGGGATTACAGCATTTGCTGTTGGTTCTCCAAATCCAGTTTGTGCAGGTAATGCAACGATATTATCCGCAAATTTAGGTTCAGCAACTGCTTCTACATATATTTTACCACCAGCCATTGGAACTCCTACTACAGATGAAGATTTTGGAAATATTACCATTTTACAGGGAGCTACAACAATTTTAAATAACACATCAGCAATAAATTCTTTAACTGGTACAATAGGTACAGCTACAGGTGTTGTTGGAAGTTATTCAAATTTTACCGCTTTTGGGCCATATAATTTATCTGCGGGTCAAACATATAATTTATCTGTAAGTTCATTAACAACTGGTAGCTCATTTAATAACGTGATGGCGGTATTTATTGACTATAATCGAAATGGTAATTTTAGTGACGCTGGTGAAAGAGTTTTCGCTTCGCCTGCCGCAATATTAGGACCTCATCAACGTGATTCTATTTTTACTGTCCCTGCAACTGCGTTTAATGGAAGTACCAGAATGCGTGTTTTTTGTATAGAAACAACTGTTGTAACCGGACCTACTCAAAGTGGTTCATGGGGTGAATATGAAGAATACTCGATAAATATTATCGGGAGTGCATTTACAGGTGGAGGAATAGTTCCGGCAGTAACCAGTTATTCATGGTCTAATGGTTCTACCGTTGTTGGTACTACCAATAATTTATCGATAATTCCGACGGCAGCCACTACTTACACAGTTACGGTAAATGTAAATGGTTGTACAACCACTGCTTCTACTTTAGTTAATTTATTACCTGTGCCAACTATTACATCTACAACACCGGCTGGTCGTTGTGGACCTGGCACAGTTGGCTTAGTTGCTGCAGGTTCTGGAGCTTCCACTCTTTCTTGGTTCGCAGCATTAACAGGTGGTACAGCATTAGGAACGGGTTTTACATTTACAACCCCTTCAATTTCTACTAACACAACGTTTTATGTTTCAGCATCAGAAAATGGCTGTCCAAGCCCAAGAACAGCAGTTCTTGCAACAGTTCAACCAGTAAGTTTAGCAACTTCAATTGCATATAACGCATCTGCCTATTGCTCAAACACTTCCACAGGAACGGTTGTAGCTACAGGTGAGCAGGGTGGAGTTTATAGTTCTACTTTAGGTTTAACAATCAATTCATCAACAGGAACGATAAATCCAACAAGTAGTACACCAGGCACTTACTTAGTTACGTATTCAAAAACGTCTGCTTTTTGCCCGGTTGTTACAGCAACCCAATCTATTACGATTAATTCCCTACCATTATCAGGTTTTAGTTATTCCTCTTCAGATTTGTGTACAAATTCAGGAGTAGCGTCTGTTAGTTTAAGCCCAGGAGCATCATTAGGCGTGTTTACAGCAGATATTGCAGGAATAACGTTAAACGCAAGTACAGGAAGTGTTATTTTATCAAGTAGTTCAGTTGGTACTTATATTATTACTAATACTGTAATAAGTGCTGGTTGTGTGAATAGTGTGTCAAAAGATACAATAACGGTTAATCAAGGTATTGTTGTAACTCTACAACCAACAGATGTATCTATATTACCAAATGGCACTGCTACTTTTACATCAAACTCAACAGGTACTGGTATTACAAACCAATGGTACGAAAGTATTGACAATGGATTCAGTTTCTCTCCAATATCCGATGGAGGAGTTTATTCAGGAACTTCTTCAAACACGCTAGTTTTAACGGGTGTTGATCTAAGTTTCAATGGATATTTATATTATAATTTGGTTTCTGGAGCAGCAGGTTGTGCATCAGTTAATTCAGATACAGCGCTATTAAGCGTTGGGGATGCAGCGTTTGTATTACAACCAAGTAATGCTAATGCATGTAACACTGGAGTAAATACAGCTAGTTTCACGGTAAGTACCAGTGGAGTAATAGTAAGTTTACAGTGGGAACAGAGCACAGATAATGGAGTAACATTTACACCGTTAACTGATGGAACATTTAGTGGTGTAACGTATGCTGGAACTGGAACGGTTACATTATCTTTATCTGGCTTATCATTAACGAACAATAATTACAAATTCAGAGCCTTCCTTAACGGAGCCGTAGCATCAAATACTGCTACTTTGTCGGTATTAACGGCAGTAGCGATCAATACACAACCAGCCAATACAGCAGTATGTACGAATGCAAGTACCAACATAACGGTATCAGCAAGCGGAAGTGGCTTAACGTATCAATGGCAATTGTTTGATGGCTCGGTATTTAACAACCTTTCAAACGCAGGTATTTACAGTGGAGTAACAACGGCAAGTTTAGGCATCAATAGTCCATCAATAGGATTAGATGGCAGCTTGTATCAAGTGATTGTATCAGGCGCAGCACCATGTGCGGCAGTAACCTCAACCAGTGCAATACTTACGGTAAATCCATTACCAGTTTTAACTGCAAACGTAGGTCCTTCAGCAGTATGTATCAATGGATCGATTACGTTAACGAATGCAACATTAGGTGGAAGCTGGTCAACCAGTACACCAACACGAGTAAGCGTAAATTCCTTAACCGGAGTAGTTAACGGATTAACAGCAGGAACAGCAACTGTAATTTATTCATTCACGAATGGAAACGGATGTACGAATACGATATCCACAACATTAACGGTAAATCCTTTACCAGTAGTAGCAGCCTTAGCCGGTGGCGTATCTGCAATATGTGTGAATGCGACAACAGTTTACACGAATACTACAGCAGGCGGAGTATGGAGCAGTTCAGATACAACCAGAGCAAGAGTTGTTAATGGGTTAATCACAGGCGTATCCGCTGGAACCGCAGTGATCTCTTATACATTAACTAATACAAATGGATGTATCGGAGTTTCTAACCGAACCATAACTATTAATCCTTTAGCAGTTATTAACATTACTGCTTCTAGTAACACATATTGTAATCCAGGTGGAACAATTGTAACCTTAGCTGCTTCTGGAGCAACTTCTCATATTTGGTCGCCTACAGCTGGATTGTTTACTAATCTTGCTGGAACAATTGCTTACACTGGAACTAACTTAGCAACAGTTTACGCAAGACCGGGTGCAACTACAACCTACACAGTTACTGGACCTAGTTCATTAGGATGTTCAGGTTCTGCGACTCGAGTTATAACTGTAAATTCAGGAGTAAGTATTACGAGTGTAGTAGCAACCCCAGCATCAGTTTGTTCAGGTAGTAATTCACAATTAACAGCTATAGGTGTTGCACCTTATTCATTCCTTGCTTCTTCAGCAGTTTATGATACATTATCTGGAGCAACGCAAATTTTAGCAAGTGGTAATGATGATACGCCAACACCAACCGTGTTGAGTATCGGTTTTCCATTTAATTTTAGTGGAACTTCATATACTCAGTACTCAGTTTCCCCTGATGGATTTATTAATTTTGGTTCTGTAGCTGCTAGTAGTCAATTCGGTAATGCTGTTACAAGTACTACCAATATTCCTAAAATTTATCCTTATTGGGATGATGTAGCAACTGGAACTACCGGAAATGTTAAGGCTCTTTTATCAGGAATTGCACCAAACAGAATTTTAAAAGTTGAATGGTTTGTAACTGCACCTCGTGCAACAGGCGGCCCAGCAGATTCAAGATTTCAAGCCTGGATTTATGAAGGAACGAATGAAATAGAATATAGATATGGAACTTTTGGTGCTGTTACTGCAGGATCTGCATCTGTAGGTTACACAGTAAACGCTACTAATTTCCAGAGTGTAACGTTATCTACAAATTCAAGTAACTCAGGCACTGCAAACGATGCAAATGCATTAGCTCCAGTAGCAGGAACTTTATATAGATTTTCACCAGCGGCCATTACATATAGTTGGACACCAACTACTTTTTTAAGTAATGCCAGCATATCAAATCCAATTGCTACAGGTATAACAGCTACCACAATATATACAGTAACTGCAAGTGTAGGAAGTGGTTGTACTTCAACTTCTACTGCAACAGTAACTGTATTACCATTGCCAAGCACTCCTACAGCTGTCGGATCTTCTCAATGTGGTTCAGCTATTCCTACAGCGCAGGTAACTTCTACTACATTAGCTACCACTCCAACTTTTAGATGGTACAATGTAGCTGTTGGTGGTACATTCTTACAATCGTCGACATCTAGAACTTTCACTACAGCTATTTCCACAACCACTACATTCCATGTAGCTGAATTGGGAACTAATGGTTGTGAAAGTCAAAGAGTTGCTGTTATTGTAAATGTTTCTCAACCAGATGCATTATTTGCAACAACAACATCAAATTCTGTTTGTGCCCCAAGTACCTTTAATATTGATTTTACTCAAACAGGTTCTTCTAACAATTACTCTGGAAATCTTTTCTGGTCAGCATTGCCAGCAGCTGGTAGTGGTATTCCAACTCCTATTGCAGGCGTTTCAGGAACACCAATTACAGTTACTCCAACTGCATCAGGTACGTATGTATATAGAATTACAGGAACAGACGGTTCATGTGTAAGTACCTCAACTGTATCCGTTGTTTATGCTAATCCATTTAATGGAGTAGTAGTTGCAGGAGTTTCATCTCCAAACCCAGTATGTTTTGGAAGTCCTACTAATCTATCTGTTTCTTTAGGTTCTGCGACCATTCCAGCTTCTTATACACTTCCTCCTGTTGTTTCTAATGCAACGACAGATGAAGATCTAGGAAACATTACCATTACTAGTGGTGCTACGACTATTTTAGATAATAGTTCTGTTCGAAACAGTTTAGTTGGCACGATAGGAACAGCCACGGGTGTTGCTGGAAGCTATTCCAACTTTACATCGTTTGGTCCTTATGCACTTACTGCTGGTGTAACTTATGGATTATCTTTAAGTTCTCTCCAGTCAACATCTCCATTTAGTAATGCGTTTGGTTTATATATTGACTATAACAGAAATGGTGTATTTACCGACGCAGGTGAGGCGGTTTATCTTTCACCAGCAACAATTTCTGGTGCACATACTCGAACTAGCACATTCACAGTTCCTGCTGGAGCTTTAAATGGTACAACCCGAATGAGAGTTATTTCAAACGAGGGCCTAGTTAGTTCACCTACTCAGTCAGTAATTTATGGTGAATATGAAGAGTACTTAATCAATTTAGTAAGTACAAATAATGGCGGAGGTGCAGGTCCAGCAGTTACTTCGGTACAATGGTCAATTGGTGCTACAGCAATTGGTACAGGAAGTCCATTTGCAGTTACGCCATTAGCGAATACAACATATAATTTCACAGCCTTTGTAGGAGCATGTTCAGTAACAGGAACAGCTTCAGTGGTAGTGAATCCAATCCCAAGCAAGCCTATAATTAATAAAGTAGACAGTTGTGGAAATACTCGCTTAACAGCTACCAATTACACAGGATCGTTAATATGGAGTACAGGTCAAACTACACCAAGTATATTGGTAACCACAGCAGGATTGTACACACTTAGACAATCCGTAAACGGATGTTTAAGTCCCTTAGATTCAGCAACGGCAGCACCGATAGCAGCCCCAGTAACCCCAACCGTATCGGTTGTAAATAACTGCGGATCATCGGTATTGACTGCATCAAACTTTACAGGTTCATTATTGTGGAGTACGGGTCAGACAACCGCTTCTATTACAGTAACATCAGCTGGAGCATATACGGTTCGTCAAACAGTAGCAGGATGTAATAGTTTAGAAGCAACAGGTTTAGCTTCTCCAAATTCTTCATCTGCTTCTCCTACTGCAAGCGCAACTTCCCAACCAACTTGTTTTGCTCCTTCATCTGGAGTAATTACAGTAACTGCTCCAACAGGCGCAGGTATTACTTATAGTATTGGAGGTGCTTATCAAGCGAGTGGTACTTTTAGTAATTTAGTTTCTGGCTCTTACAATGTAACAGCGCAAAACTCAAACGGCTGTATTTCAGCTATAACTGTGGTAGTCATTAATGCATTGCCAATTGCTGCTCAACCTACTGTAACAGTGGTAGACAGTTGTGGATCTTCACGATTAACAGCCAGTAACT
>ENA-OFCE01001386-OFCE01001386.1-metagenomes-genome-assembly--contig:-NODE-1386-length-12494-cov-3.265295_pt1 | contig 12494 bp, 11 predicted proteins | sample MGYA00153388_OFCE01 | MGnify analysis MGYA00153388
AACGCCAATTTGCCTTCGGGCGAGACTGCGCCGATGGAGTCTTGCACTTCAAAGCCAAGCGCCCGACCCACCGACGCAACCACGTCCTGGGCATCACCACTCAGCATCACGGTCCGCCATCCGCGTCCACGCAACTGCTGCAGCGCGACCAACGCGTCATCGCGTACCCGGTCGCCCAATCCTGCTATAGCAACGATCTTGCCATCAATCGCGACATGGACCGGCGTGAGTGTGCGATCGACGTCGTGTAACACCGCCTCGAGCGCTCGATCGATCACCACCGTCGACTCCCACACAAACGCCGGCGATCCGATACGTACGGCGTGGCCACCGACCACGCCTTCGAGTCCGCCACCGGCCACATGGCGCGAGCTCGACACGGCGGCCGGGGAAAGACCCGGCCACGCGCGTCGGAATCCATCGGCCAGCGGATGCGACGAGCCCTCTTCCAGCGCGAGGACCAGCGGCTTTACCCAGTCCGGACCATGCCATACGGTCAACGCCGTACGTCCTTCGGTGATCGTGCCCGTCTTGTCGAGCGCGATGGCTTTGAGGTTGCGTGCTTCTTCCAGGTAGGTGCCGCCTTTGATCAGAATGCCGCGGCGAGCAGCAGCGGCGAGGCCGCTCACCACCGTGACCGGCGTCGAAATCACCAGCGCACATGGGCACGCAATCACCAGCAGCACCAGCGCTTTGTAGGCAGCGAATGTCCACGTCCAGCCGAGTACAAACGGTGCAATCAACGCGACTGCCAGCGCCAGCGCAAACACGGCCGGGGTGTAGATGGACGCGAAGCGATCTACAAAACGCTGCGTCGGCGCGCGCGTGCCCTGCGCCTGCTCCACAGCGTGGATGATGCGGGCCAGCGTGCTGTTGCTTGCCACCGCAGTGATCCTGATTTCAAGCGTTGCCGTTTCGTTGATGGTGCCCGCAAATACGGCATCATTCGGTTGCTTGTCGACCGGGATACTCTCGCCCGTCACCGGGGCCTGATTGATGGCGCCGCTGCCGCTGACGATCACGCCATCCAGCGGAATTCGCTCACCCGGCTTCACCCGCACCACCGCCGCAAGCGGCACCACGCTCGACTCCATGCGCGCATAGCTGCCATCCGCTTGCTGAACGTCTGATTCCTCGGGGGCGAGCGCCATCAGGCTCTTGATTGCGTTGCGCGCACGATCAACCGCGCGCGCTTCAATTAATTCGGCAATAGCGTAAAGAGCCATCACCATCGCCGCCTCCGGCCATTGCCCGATCAAAAATGCGCCGGTCACGGCCACCGTCATCAAGGCATTAATGTTCAACCTGCCGTGTCTCAGCGCGTTGATGCCTTTGGTGTAAGTCGACAAACCGGCCAGTCCGATGGCAATCGCCGCCAGCGCCATGCCCGCAATCTTCCACGGCATTGCGTCGGACGCAAAGAACGAGAGCAGTTCAGCGGCAACGGCAAAGACAAGCGCCGCAACGTAGCGCGTAACCCCCGACCAACCATCACTCGTCTCGCCGCCGTGGTCGTGACCCGAATGGTCGTGATCGTGCGGTTCTGCGGATGATGCAACTTCGCCGTTCTTGCCAGTCACTGGTTGCGGCGAAAACCCAGCGCGTCGAATCGCGGCCAGCGCTGGGTGGACCGCTGCCTCGTCGGCATCTATCGCCAGAGTGCGTGCAGCGAACTGGAAATTCAGCGAGCGGATGCCTGCTATGGGCTCCAACGCAAGGCGAATCTCGCTCTCTTCGGCGGAGCAATCCATGGTGGCGATGCGCCATACGGTCGTTTGAGCAGACGCGATGGCGGGTATTTGGCTAGAGTCTGCCGGTGGCAACGCGTCACAGCATGCCGAGTCTGTGCGGTGCGATGGCGCTTCTCGGACGTTTTTTGAAGGCATGAAGGTGTTGATTCAGTGGTGCAATGGCCGCATTAGAAACCCTGTAGCCACTACAGAGTCAAGCGTAAAATTTATCCATTCAAGCCATCACGAAAAAGGTTGCAATGCGCATCGGCGAACTCGCGGAATTAACCGGTGTCGACGTTGAGACCGTTCGTTATTACGAGAAGTTGCGATTGTTGCCGTCGCCAGCGCGCGAGGCCAATGGCTACCGAACCTATGGCAAGACGCACCTTGAACGATTGGCGTTTATTCGCCACTGCCGCGAGCTTGATATGCCCCTCGCGGACGTCGCGCGATTGCTGAATTTCGTCGATCAACCGGCGTCTGACTGCGGCGGCATCAACGTGTTAGTCGACGCGCAGATCGGTCGCGTAAAGGCTCGCCTGACAAGCATGCGGGCGCTGGAGAAACAGCTGACTGCGCTGCGCCGTCGATGCAGCTCGCCGCATTCAACGCAACATTGCGGCATTCTTCATGAGCTTGTTTCTGCGGCGCACGGCGAGGTGTGCGCGTGCCATGCGGAGCATTGACTGACATGTTCACCCAGCGCATTACCCAGTCGGGTGTTTTAAGTGCATTCGTAGCCGCAGTTTTATTCGGCGCGAGCACGCCGTTGGCCAAATTGCTGCTCGAAAAGATGGATCCATGGCTTCTCGCTGCCGTGCTCTATCTTGGCTCTGGCGTTGGCCTGTGGTTTGTGCGGCTTGCGGTACGCTCAGCCACGCCATCGCTGTCTTTGCACGACTGGCGATGGATGCTGCTTGCAGTGCTGCTAGGGGGCATCGTTGCGCCCGTTTTACTCGTGTTTGGTTTGCGTGGTATGACTGGCTCAGGTGCGTCGCTGCTCCTCAACGCTGAGGCGGTTCTCACCGCTGTGGTGGCGTGGGTGGTGTTCAAGGAGAACGTGGATCGACGCGTAGCCCTTGGTCTCGTCTGCATCGTGGTCGGTGGCCTCGTGCTCGGCTGGAGCGAAGCGGCAGGTGGCAGCTGGCTGTCCGCGCTCGCCGTCGTCGGTGCTTGTCTTGGTTGGGCGCTTGACAATAATTTCACCCGCAAAGTTGCGTTGCACGATGCGTCCTTTGTTGCGATGGTCAAGGGGCTGGTCGCGGGCACCACTAATCTTGTCATCGCGCTGGCACTGGGGGCAGCGGTGCCGACCGCCTACGTTGTGGGGTCAGCTGCGGTGCTGGGCTTTGCGTGCTACGGCGTCAGCTTGACGCTGTTCATCCTTGCCCTGCGCCACGTGGGCACGGCTCGGGCGGGGGCCTACTTTGCCGTGGCGCCCTTTTTTGGAGCAGCGCTATCGGTGCTCCTGCTGGGCGAGGCAATTAGTACATCGCTACTAGTGGCCGGCTCGCTGATGGCACTTGGGGTCTGGTTGCACGTGTCCGAGCACCATGCCCACCATCATGAGCACACGGCGGCGTCGCATTCGCACCTTCATGTTCATGGCACTGGAGATGACCACCACGATCACCGTCACGGCGAGCCTGTAGTGTCAGGCACGCAACATTCACATCCGCACTTCCATCAACCCATCGCACACGCACATCCGCATGTGCCTGACGCGCATCATGTCCACAAGCACTAATTCAATGCGCAATAAAGTCGCCACGATTAGAAACTGGTCGCGCGCGTAACTATGCGAGTGCGGCGGAATACGCCGCTGTGCCGGAGCATTTCACATCCGGCGGTGTCGTAGCGTTAGCTTGTTTTAACCGTCAGTTTGTTGTCTACGCTCAATACGCCCTTGACCGCCTTAGCAATGTCTGACGCACGCAAACGTGCTGCCTCGGATGGGGCAGGGCCGTACAGGCTCACCACCCCTTTTTTGGTGTCAACATCAATTTTTAGCGCACTGAGATCCCGGTCTTTTATCAATCCGGCGTTGACCAACGCCGTGATTGCTGCATCCTCGCTGTTGGCGCTCACGCTGTTGGACGCCTTGTTAGCGGCGATTTTGGCTTGATCCGCGCCCACGCGCAGCGCCGCATTCGCCGAGTCGACGCTTGCCTTGGTCGCGTCTCTAACCTCGACCGCCGCCTGTTCAGTTTTAGCGATTGCCGTGTCAAGTTTTTGGCCAACAGTCTTGGTCGGATCGCCGCTGTCGCAAGCCGCTAACAGCGCCAGCGTCGCGAGCGCGCACGCAGCCACTGGAGCGCTCAGGCGAAGGTTTAAATTGGACAATTTGGGTGTCAGCAAGATCACTCCTTGTTCAATTGAGTTTAAGTCAACAACCAACGATGCGTTGACCGTTTGAAGAGGCAGAAAAGGCGCTGTTTGCGCCGACTGCGTGTAGCGATTCGCGCCGCAGATCGCTGTGATCCCGGCGCTATCCGCTTTAAGGCTACAGCTTGTCGATGATGTCTTTGGCTTTGTCTTTGACGGCTTCTTTGGCGTCACCGAAATTCGCCTGCGCTTTGCCGGCAGCTTGGTCGGCCTTGCCTTCGGCTTCCATCTTGTCGTTGTCAATGACCGCGCCGGTCACTTCAGCGACTTTGCCCTTAACTTGCTCAACGCGGCCTTCAACTTGATGTTTGTTCATGATGCTTCTTTCCTTGAGTAAATAAAGAGGGGGGTGACGCTGCAAAGGGGGATTAGCAACGCCACACCAACAATGTAGATCGAGGCCTCGTGATCGGCTATCGGCAAATGCGCAATCGCGCGTAGGACAAGGGCTCACCGGCCTTGCCTCGCGATCCAACTCAAACGAAAGAGGCGAAAAAAAACCGGCGTGCGCCGGTTTTTTTCAGCGAGGTAATCTCGCCAGGGCGTGACCAGACCAGACTACTTGAGTTGGTTTGAAATCAGCTTGGTCATCTCAAACATCGAGACCTGAGCTTTGCCGAAGATCGCGCGCAGATTAGCGTCGGCGTTGATCATGCGACGATTGATTTCGTCTTGAAGCTTGTGCTTCTTGATGTAGTCCCACACTTTCTTGGTGACTTCTGTGCGTGGCAGCGGCATGGCGCCGACGACCGCAGCGAGGATCGCCGATGGGGTCATGGGCTTCATGAACGCGGCGCTTGGCGCGCGCTTGGCGGCTGGCTTTTTCGCGGCGGCAGGTTTCCTGGCTGCGGCTTTTGCGGTCGGTGCTTTTGCGGCGGGTTTGGCTGCGGGCTTCTTGGCCGCAGGCTTCACAGCAGCTGCTTTAGCGGCGGGTTTTTTTGCTGCTGGCGTTTCCACTATGGGTTTTTTTGCTGCGGGTTTTACTGCTGCTTTAGCAGCTGGTTTTTTGGCGGCGGCCATGACTTGATTCTCCTTGAGTTCAATCGATTAAAGATTCGGGATCGTGGGACACACAACTGACTTGGAACTTCAATGGTTGCTGCCCTGATTTCGCTCTAGCGTGCAATGAAAAGTTCAAAGCGATTTAAGACCATTTCAATCGCGCTGCATAGGGGAAATGACGCCGATTTTGCTGATCTATCGCGATTCGTTCCCTCTAAGCAACACTTTTTAGGTCATAAGCAGCTTTTTTTGTCTTCCGGACAGGAGATGCGGGCTAGCTGGCAAAAACACTTGAAGTCGACTTCAAGCACAAACGGAGGCAATGCCCACATTAAACGGGCGCTTCAGCGTTAAGCTGTAGCGCCTAACTCAAGCGTGGCTAGAAGTGAATACCGCGCATCAAATTCGACAGCGCAAGTTGATCGCTGGACGGGCCAACCACCTCGTTTTTCTTGCCTTTCGCGGCCTCCGAATCGCCGAACATGCGGAAGCTGGTGTTCATCACAATCTGAGCAATGCGCGGCGCAACAGCGTGCAGCACCTGCATCGCGGTTCCGAGACGCGTGGCAATGCTCACAGGCTTATAGACGATGGCGCGAATAATCATGTCGGCGGCTTCATCTGGATCAAGCGTTGGCACGTTGTTGTAGATTGCCGTTGGCGCAATCATCGGTGTTTTCACCAGTGGCATGTTGATCGTGGTGAAGCTCACCCCGCGATCGCTGTACTCGGACGCCGCACAGCGCGTCCACGCATCAAGCGCTGCCTTCGACGCCACGTACGCTGAGAAACGCGGTGCGTTGGTCAGCACGCCAATCGATGAGATGTTGATGACGTGACCCTTTTTCTTCGCCGTCATACCGGGCAGCAAGCCCATGGTGATGCGCAGCGCGCCGAAGTAGTTCACGTCCATCGTGCGACCGAAATCGTGGAAGCGGTCGTAGCTGGCTTCCAGCGCGCGGCGGATTGAGCGACCTGCGTTGTTAACCAGAATATCCACGCCACCGTGCTTCTCTTCTAGCGTCTTGATGAACGCGCGACAGCTTACCTCGTCGGCCATGTCAGCTTGATACGCCAACACTTTTACGCCGCGCTTTTTGGCCAGCTTCATGGTCTCGTCAATCTTCTCCTGATCGCGTCCGCACACGATGATCGCTTTGGCCGTTCCACCATCAGCGAGCTTCAACGCGGTGGCCTGACCGATGCCCGAAGTGCCGCCGGTGATCAGAATCACTTTGCCGGTGATTTGGCCCTTCAGCGTGTGATCGATGAACAGATCGGGATCGAGATTTCTCTCCCAGTAATCCCACAGTTTGTAGGCGTAGTCTTCGAGCGCGGGCACGGCAATCTTCGTGCCTTCGAGCGCCTTCAACGTCTCGCGACAATCAAAGCGGACGGGGTAGTTGATGAACGACAGCGTATCGTCCGGAATGCCCAAATCCTTCATCACCGCGTTCTTGATACGGCGCACCGGGGGCAAGCTCATCATACCCTTCATCACGCTCTGCGGGACGAAGCCGAACAGGGCCGCGTTGATGCGCAACGCCATCTGTGGGGCATGCGCTGCGCGGGCAAAAATGTTTAGCGAATCGCCAATACGCAGCGGTGCCGGATCGGTCAGATGAAACGCCTTTTTGTTGTGCTCCTTGTTGGTCGCGTGGGCAATGTGGTCTGTCGCGTCGACGACGAAATCCACCGGCACCATGTTCATGCGGCCGCCTTCAATGCCGAGCGAGGGCATCCACGGCGGCAAAATTGAGCGCATTTTTTGTAACAATTTGAAGAAGTAATACGGCCCGTCGATCTTGTCGATCTCGCCCGTCTGTGAGTCGCCCAACACCACGCCCGGACGATACACACGCCAAGGCATGGCCGCGTTGTCGCGCACGTACTGCTCGCTCTCGTGCTTGGTCTGCATGTACGGATGGTCGAGGTAATCCCTCGCCTCGTTGAACATGTCCTCTCGAAACACGCCTTCGTAATTGCCGGCCACCGCAATCGAGCTCATGTGATGAAACAGGCCGGCCTTGACTTCGTTGGCAAGCGTTATCGCGCTCTGCGTGCCGATGACATTGGCCGTGTGATTGTCCGCAGCGCTCGCCTTCATGTCATACATGGCGGCGAGGTGGAAAAAGTGCTTGATCTTACCTTTAATCTTGGTCTTGTCAGCAGCGGACAAACCGAGGCTCGGCTTTGCCAAATCACCCACAATCGGGATGCAGCGCTTGGCGGCCTCATCCCCCCAAAAACTCATCATCTTCGCGACCTTCGCCTTGCTTTCGGCGCGAATTAAAAAGTAGACGGTGGTGTTTTTGCGGCCCAGCAATTTCTTGACTAGACGCTTGCCGATGAATCCGGACGCGCCGGTTACGAAGTAAGTCATGTGGCCTCCTTGCCTTGATGTGTTTTCTGCATGGGGCGTGTTGCGCCCGCTGTTGCGTACGATGCTCCCGATTCATTCTAGAGCGAATTTCCTAGGCAAATCGCGGGTTTCTAGGGGGCGCGCTCTATGGCTCGCGCATAAAGTTCGCCTATCGACATTCATCAACGAACAGGGAAACAACAACATGGTCAAGAAGTTCAGCAAAGCCGCCAGCGAGTCCACCAAAGCAGACAACAATCTGCTTGCCACGGTTAAAGAATCGTCAAGCCACATTTGGCTTGCCGGCCTCGGTGCGTTCTCCAAAGCTCAAGAAGAAGGCAGTAAAGTGTTTGAAGCGCTCGTAAAAGAAGGCACCGGCCTGCAAAAGAAATTTCGCAAATTTGCTGACAATCAAGTCAGTGACGTGACCAACGAAGTGTCGGGCAAAATCACCGAAGCCACCAGCAAAGCCGCTGGCGCTTGGGATCGTCTGGAAACGGTGTTTGAAGACCGCGTGGGCCGCGCGGTGGGCCGTCTGGGCGTGCCCACCAAGGCCGACATCACCAAGCTCACCACCCGTGTGGAAGAGTTGACCAGGATGGTTCAAAAGCTCTCCGCTGGCAAAGCGCCAGTTGCTGTTAAGGCGGCGGCCGTTGCTAAGCCTGCGGCGGCAAAACGAGCGGCTGCCAAACCCGTGGTTGTGAAACCAGCGGCACGCAAGCCTGCGGCTCGTAAACCTGCCGCGAAGAAAGCGGCTGCTGTTTAATCACGCAACACGATAGTTTTCGGGACCTGCGTTTCTACTCCTTTCGCAAGTTCTGAATTATGAACGGCCACTTCGGTGGCCGTTTTTCTATGTCTTTGCGAGGCAATGCGTTTTGTAGGAGCCGCGACCCGTCTAGCATCAATGATGTGGGTCGCGGCCCAGCCGCTCCTACAGAATACTGATGCAACACGTTACTGGCGCACTTTTCTATGACCGTATCGACAATCAACGACACACCTCCCATCGCCCTAGCGCTAGCTGGTGGCGGCCCGCTTGGCGCGGTGTATGAAGTTGGCGCGCTTGCTGCGCTGCATGACGCGCTGCCCACGCTCGACTTCACACGTCTGCATTCGTACGTCGGCGTCAGCGCTGGTGCATTCGTCACGGCGGGCCTTGCCAACGGCATCACGCCGCGCGAAATGGTGCAGCTCTTTATCGAAAACGAAGGTGAGGATGGCGACGCGCTCGCCCCCGGCGTATTCATGCGCCCCGCCATCGGCGAATACGCGTCCCGCCTCGCGCTCGTTCCGACCACATTGCTGGCTGCGATGTGGGCCAGCGTGCGCTCGCTAAAACCGAGCCGCGCACTCGCGGAACTGCAGCGCCTGAGCGCGGTGATTCCGACCGGTCTGTTCGACAATCGCGCCATCGAGCGCGCCATGCGAACGCTGCTCTCAAAGCCGGGCCGCAGCAACGATTTTCGCGAACTGAAAAGCAAACTTTTTTTGATCGCCACCGATCTTGACTCTGGAGAAACGGTGGAGTTCGGATCAGCCAGCATGAACCACGTCCCAATCTCGCAAGCCGTGCAGGCCAGCAGCTCGTTGCCAGGCATGTACACGCCAGTGAAGATCGGCGCGCGGCATTACGTCGATGGCGCGCTTAACAAAACGCTGCACGCGTCAAGCGCGCTCAACGCCGGGGCCAAGCTCGTGATCTGCGTTAATCCGTTGGTACCGTTCAACAGCACCGTGGCCGCTCGCGCCCAGTCGCATCTGGCCGAACGCGGCTTGCCGACGGTGCTGTCGCAAACGTTTCGAGCACTGATTCACTCACGGCTTGAAAAGAGCATCACCAGTTACGCCACAAGTTATCCTGATTCAAAACTGATCGTGCTGGAGCCGTCGAAAGGCGACGCCGATTTGTTCTTTTCGAACCTGTTCAGCTACGGCAATCGCCGCCGTCTCGCCGAGCATGCGTACCAGCACACTCGAGCCCAACTGCTCGCCCGCGCCGATGTGTTGACCACTGAATTCGCTCAATACGGCATCAAACTCAACCTGCGTGCGCTGGAAGATCCCAGCCGCAAATTGTTGCCAACCGCACGTCGTTTTTCACGCGGCGAAACGGGTGCCGTGGCTTCAAAACTGTCGCAAACGCTGGATGAATTGGAAGTCGCGTTGCTGCGCTAGGACGCACACAGCTTTTAGCTGAGATGCTCATTTTATATGGGCGTGGAGGCATAAACGCGTAGTTGTCGACTTATTGCTATTTGCAGCCTTAGCCCTTATTAAATAGATTGCTTAAAGAAAAGCGGCTGCCAGCACTCTAATTTCTTGCACTCGCCCAACTCTTCCTCCACAATAGGTGCAGGGGAAGATCAAAGGATGGAGTCAATCAATGGAGCCGAATAACAGGTACCGCTATGGAGCGTAAGCCCCCACGTCGAACCAAAGAGCGCATTCTTGAAGTGTCGCTCAGCATGTTCAATTCGTTCGGTGAGCCGAACGTGACGACCAATGCGATTGCTGACGAAATGAACATTTCGCCCGGTAATCTGTATTACCACTACCGCAGCAAAGACGAAATCGTCACCAAGATTTTTGCGCAGTTTGAGCGCGAGCTGGACGAGCTGTTTGCCATTGGCAAAGACCGGCAAGCGAACGTTGAAGACACCTGGTTCTGGCTGCATTTGCTGTTCGAAAAAATCTGGAAGTACCGTTTCATCTATCGCGATTTGAACGACCTCCTGTCGAAGAATCGCATCATTGAAACGCACTTCAAAACCATCCTGCAGAACGCACAAAAAAACACCGTGCGCCTAATGACCGAGATGCGCTCAATTGATGAGCTGAAGGCCACCGACGGTGAAATTCAAGCCGTCTCCACCAACCTCGTCATGCTCGCCACCTACTGGCATTCGTACTCGTACGTGATGAACCCGAGGAAGCTGGATGAAGCTAACGCGATGGGTCAGGGCGTGTTTCAGGTGATGGTGCTGCTCGCGCCGTATTTGCATGGCGACGCGCGGTTGTTGTTTGAAAAACTCGCAGCCGAGTACCGATAAGAAATCAAGGAGAGACTCATGGCAAAAAAAGGCGGTTGGGCCGCATTCCCGCATGACAACACAGCGTTCATTTACGACGGCGCGGCACTCAAGAAAAACTGGGCCCGGCTGCACAAAGGCGACGCTGAGCCGTTCCCCACGGACAAGGCGGTAGAAGAGGCGTGGCGGTGCTATCACGCCGGTGATTTTCAGGGCGCGTACGAGGCAGGACTGGCCGCAGGATTGGACGGCTACAACGTCGCCAACAAAGCCGCGTGCATCTACAACAACTACCTCGAAACCAGCGACGCCAAAAAGCAAAAAGCGTACGAAGGCATCGCCGCCCGCTGCGAAGAACTGCAAGCCGCGCAAAAGAAAAACGCCAACGCGTACTACCTCGCAGCCTACGCGCTCGGTCGCTACGGCCAGCTGATCGGCGTGGCCAAAGCGCTCACGCAAGGCATCGGCGGCAAGGTCAGCAAAGCGCTGGAAACCGCGCTGAAACTGGAGCCGAAACACGCGGACGCGCATATTGCACTCGGCACTTTCAACGCCGAAGTCATCGAAAAAGTAGGCAGCATGATCGGCAAGATGACCTACGGCGTCAGCAAGGAAGCCGCCGTCGACAACTACGAGAAAGCGCTAAAGCTCAACCCCGAATCAGCCGTCGCCCGCACGGAAAAAGCAGACGGGCTGTACAAGCTTTTTGGCGACAAGAAGATGAAGGACGTCGAGGCGCTTTACGCTGAGGCTGCGGCGTCTGAGCCTAAGGATGCGATGGAGTGTCTGGATGTAGCGGCGGCTAAGGCAGAGATGGAGTAGGCATGATTTGCACACGAGCTTCCATGAGAATCGCAGTTCTCTTGTGTGCGATTAATTTGCTCGCTTCTTGCGCTTCACATCCAAGAGTAGACACACGTCCAATAGAGCAGCAGCTGGCTGATCGACCGGCTCCGACTTTTTCAGCAGAACAGATCGCTGCCTTTGCCGCAGTAGATGGAGCGAAGCCGTTTCGCCTGACAAGCTTCCTTAGAGGCTGCGCTCCCTTGGCACCTCCAGTCAGAGCGATGATTCGTGAAAAAACTAATCGGGTGGAAGGCTTAATCACAGCCGTCGTGCTTCCTAATGGTCTTTTCGACTCGGTCAAGGCGTCCGATGTTGTCCCGGAATCCATGAATGCGGATGTCGAAGCGATGTTCGAACAGGCGTTGAAGACGCAGCCTTGCAAACTGCCTCCGCGTGCTTCGCCTTTGACGGTCGAAATCCCGTTCCTGTTGCGACTCGATTGAGGCTTGGTCCTTCGTAGCCTCGATGCAGCGCAGCGGAATCGAGGAACCGTGAACGCAACGATTCCGCGATTCCACTTCGTTTCATCGCGGCTACGGTGGTGCGTCTACGCCGCCTGAACCTTCAACGCCAACGGCGCTTCCTTGATCGGCATGTGAATTAGCGCAGCGCCGATGGCGAGGACGATGTCTATGATCCAGATGGTGTCGTAGCTGCCTGTCATGGTGAACACTTTGCCGCCGAGCCATGCACCGAGGAAGCCGCCGACTTGATGCGAGAGCATGACGATGCCGAACAATGTAGCCATGTTCGCGGGGCCGAAGAATTTGGCGACGAGTCCCGCAGTCGGTGGCACGGTGGACAGGAAGGTGAGCCCCATGACCGCTGCGAAGATCAGCATGACGGTGGCCGTCTTTGGTGACGCGAGGAAAATCAAGACGGCCACGGCGCGCGCCGCATAGACGAGCGAGAGCAGTGACTTCATGCGCCAGCGGCCCACGGCCCAGCCCATACCGAGGCTGCCGAAAATGTTGAACAAAGAGTTTATTTTGTTGATAAAACTGAAAAAAGAAATTTGTTGTACCATTTAATAAAAAATGTTGTAAACACAATAATTAAAAAAAGAAATAATATCATTAATGAAACTTTAAAATCAGGTTTGGTTTTTATGGCAGACGCTGATGCGAGACCAGA
>ENA-OFCE01001388-OFCE01001388.1-metagenomes-genome-assembly--contig:-NODE-1388-length-12466-cov-6.302635_pt1 | contig 12466 bp, 14 predicted proteins | sample MGYA00153388_OFCE01 | MGnify analysis MGYA00153388
CCCAGCCCACGATCTCGCACCACCTCAAGGTGCTCCGCGAAGCCGGCCTGCTGTCCTGCGAGCGCCGCGGGACCTGGGTCTACTACCGGGTCGAGCCCGGCGCCCTCGCCCAGCTCTCGGCCGTCCTCGGACCGGCCACCGGTGAGCCGGGCGCAGGTTGCCCATGAGCGCCCCTCGCGAGCAGCCCTCTCTGCTCATGCCCCAGGCGCAGCTGACCGCGACGGCGCGCGAGCTGGCGAAGACCTACGGGGGCGCCCAGGCCGAGGGCGCCGTGGTCAAGGAGGTGCCGGAGGTGCTGTTCCTGTGTGTGCACAACGCCAGCCGCTCGCAGATGGCCGAGGTCGGTGTCGACCTCGGCCAGGCGTTTCCCAAGCCGCTCACCGATGACGTCGCCGCCGCCGCTGACGTGGTCGTCTCGATGGGGTGCGGCGACGCCTGCGCCATCTACCCCGGCAAGCGATACCTGGACTGGACGCTCGAGGACCCTGACGAGCAGCCCCTCGAGGTCGTCCGGGTGATTCGCGACGACGTCGACCGTCGGGTGCGGGAGCTGCTCCGCGACCTCGTGCCGTCCGCATGACCACCCCCGACCTCCATGGAGGAGCCCCCGTGGCCGACCGTCCCAGCGTCCTGTTCGTGTGCGTCCACAACGCTGGGCGGTCGCAGATGGCGGCCGGCTTCCTGACCCACCTCGGTGGAGGTCAGGTCGAGGTGCGCTCCGCCGGAAGCATCCCGGCCGACCAGGTCAACCCGGCGGCCGTGCAGGCCATGGCCGAGGTGGGGATCGACATCTCCGACCAGACGCCGAAGGTCCTGACGTACGGGGCGGTCGAGGTCTCGGACGTGGTCATCACGATGGGCTGCGGCGACACCTGCCCGGTTCTGCCGGGCAAGACCTACGCGGACTGGGAGCTCCAGGACCCGGCTGGGCAGGGCGTCGACGCCGTGCGCCCCATCCGCGATGACATCCGGCGCCGGGTCGAGGCGCTGCTCCGAGACCTGTCCGTCGAGCTGCCCGAGACGCAGTAGCGACAACTGGAGGCATCCGCGTGCCCACGCCGCGACGCACCGGTCAGGGTGCCAGCGCGGTCCGCAGGGCCTCGAGGGCGGCAGGGACCACGGCGTACCAGACGTTGACCCCGCGCTTCTCGCTCGTCACCAGGCCCGCCTCGCGCAACCGATCGAGATAGTTCACGTTGGCCTCATAGCGGTGGCGGTGGCGTTCGGTGACCACGGGGCCGTAGATCTGGTGCGCCAGCGTGCCCGGCGTCACGTCGGAGCTTTGCGCGCCCAGGCGCATGGTGCCGCCCAGGTCGGAGCTGACGCTGCGCTTCTGGATCGAGCCGTCGCTGTCCTGCCATTCCTCAATGAGTGCAATCACCGGGTGCGGTGACGCCGGCTCAAACTCGGTGCTGTTGGCGCCGGCCAGGCCCGCCACGTGGCGCGCGTACTCGATGGTGGCCACCTGCATGCCCAGGCAGATGCCCAGGTAAGGCACGCCGTGCTCGCGTGCGAACTGCGCCGCGCAGATCTTGCCCTCGATGCCGCGCTTGCCGAAGCCGCCAGGCACCAGGATGGCGTCGAAGCGTGAAAGCGCACCCCGCGTGGCAGGTGTCAGCGACTCGGCGTCGACATACTCGATCTCGACCCGGGCGTGGTTGTGCAGTCCGGCGTGGCGCAGCGCCTCGTTCAGCGACTTGTAGCTGTCGGACAGGTCGGTGTACTTGCCGCACATGCCGATCTTCACCGTGGTCTGCGGGTGCTCGACCTCGTGCACCAGCGCGTCCCAGCGTTGCAGATCGGCGGGCCGGGCAAGCAGCTGCAGCTTCATGCAGATCAGCTCGTCCAGACCTTGTTCGTGCAACAGGCGCGGCACCTTGTAGATGGTGTCCACGTCCCACATGCTGATCACGCCGTGCGGCTGCACGTTGGTGAACAGGCTGATCTTGTCGCGCTCGTCGTTCGGGATGGGGCGGTCGGCGCGGCACAGCAATACATCCGGCTGGATGCCGATCTCGCGCATCTTCTGCACCGTGTGCTGTGTCGGCTTGGTCTTCAGTTCGCCCGCCGCGGCAATCCACGGCACATAAGTCAGGTGCACGAAGGCGCTGTGGCCGGGGCCCATGCGCAGCGCCATCTGGCGCACGGCTTCCAGGAAAGGCAGGCTCTCGATGTCGCCCACGGTGCCGCCGATCTCGACGATGGCGACGTCCAGTTCAAGTGCGGCGCCGCGTTTGATGAACTCCTGGATCTCATTGGTGACGTGCGGGATCACCTGCACCGTCTTGCCCAGGTAGTCGCCGCGGCGCTCTTTCTCGAGCACGCTCTTGTAGATCTGGCCGGCGGTGAAGTTGTTGCTTCGCTTCATCCGTGTGGTGATGAAGCGCTCGTAGTGGCCGAGGTCGAGATCGGTCTCGGCGCCGTCGTCGGTGACGAAGACTTCACCGTGCTGGAACGGGCTCATCGTGCCCGGATCGACGTTGAGGTAAGGGTCCAGTTTGATGAGCGTGACCTTCAGGCCGCGCGACTCGAGAATCGCGGCCAGGGAAGCGGCGGCGATGCCCTTGCCCAACGAGGACACCACACCGCCGGTGACGAAGACAAACTTGGTCATGTCGATCGACCTGCGCGCTGTGGGCGCCTTGGCCAGTGAGAAAGGGCAATTGTATCGACGGCGGTGTGTCTGGCTGGGCCTGGCCGGGTCTGGCCGGCGCGGTAACATCCGCCTGGCTTGCACCAGGTGCCCGGCGTCCCCATCAAGGGCGTCGGGTTAAACGGGAAGCCGGTGAGGAATAGGTTCGACAGGAGCCGCTTTCGATTCCGGCGCTGCCCCCGCAACGGTCAGCGAGGAGCGTGCTGCACGACTAGCCACTGGTTCCGCAGGAACTGGGAAGGCGCAGCAGGCCTCCGGGCCGGGTTCACCCCCGGCCTGGCACTCGCGAGCCCGGATACCGGCCTTGTGCGATGGGAGCTGGCGTTGCGGAGGGCAGCGCGGGCCGGTGCGTCGGGCCCGCCATGGGCCCGCGTCCAGCCTCCTTGCCCTCGGCGCCGCTGGCGTTGTTTTGTCAAGCCTGCACGGGGTGTGCGGCTGGAGGGTCCATTGTTCAACTCATCGAAATCACGCCGCGCGTGCGCGCCGGCCGTTCTCTTTTCCTTTTCTCTGCTTGCGAACAGCGCCTGGGCGCAGTCGCCGGATGTCGTCGTCACCGGCAGCCGCGAGCCGCTGAACAGCGCGCGCCTGGCGGCCGACGTGGTTGTCATCGGCGCCGAGGCCATCCGGGCGTCGACGGCCGATTCGGTGGCCGACCTGCTGCGCCGCGAGGCGGGTGTGCAGTTGTCTCGCAACGGCGGCCCGGGCCAGACCACCGGCCTGCTGCTGCGCGGCACTTCGTCGGGCCAGTCGGTGGTGCTGGTGGACGGCGTGCGCATCGGCTCGGCGACGCTCGGTTCGGCGGCGCTGGAAGCGCTGGCGTTGTCGCAGGTCGATCGCATCGAGGTCCTGCGCGGCCCGGGCTCCAGTTTGTACGGGGCCGACGCGGTGGGCGGTGTGGTGCAGATCTTTACGCGCTCTGGCGCGGCCGGCATGGGCCCGGGCCCGGGCCCGGGCTTGGGCTTGGGCTTGGGCTTGGGCTTAAGCATGCCGCAGTGGCATGGCGCGCTGGCGGTGGGCGGCTACGGCAGCAGCCAAGCCTCGGCCGGTGTGCGCGGCGGCAGTACGTTGTGGGACTACGCGGCGTCGGTGGCCAGCGAGCGCAGCGGCGGCGTGTCTGCGCTGCGTGCGGGCGACCAGTTCGGCAACCACAACCCGGACCGTGACGGCTACCGGCTCGACTCGGCACAGCTGCAGTTGGGCTTGCGCCCCGCCGCCGGCCACCGCGTCGGCTTGAACCTGGTGCGCACGCGCTTGAACAGCCAGTACGACGCCAGCGAGTTCCTGGCCCCCGGCTTCAGCCAGAACAACCGGCCCGACTTCCGCACGCGGCTGGCCACCGAGGTGGCGTCGCTGGACTGGCGCGGCGAATTCGGTGCGGACTGGGTGGCCAGCGCCCGCGGCTCGCGCAGCGTGGACGACTCGCGCAGCGGCGGCAGCGTCACCAGCCGCTTCCGCACCACGCGGCAGTTGTTGGGCGCGCAGCTGGTCTGGCGCAACGGGCCACTGGGCCAATGGGTGGCGGCGCTGGAACGCAATGAAGACCGCGCCGATTCCACCAGCTTTCGCGCCGACGTCGAGCGCCGCAACACCGCGCTGGTGCTGGAATTCACCGGCCAGAGCGGGCCCTGGGCCTGGCAGGCCGACATGCGCCGCGACAACCCGTCGGACTTCGACAGCGTGGGCACCGGCCGCGTCGCCGGCGCCTACACGCTGGCCCCGGGCCTGAAGCTGCGGGCATTGGCCGGCACCACCTTCCGTGCGCCGAGCTTCAACGACCTGTACTTCCCAAACTACGGCGTGGCCACGCTGCAGCCCGAACGCGGGCGCAGCGTCGAGGCCGGCGTGAACTGGCGCAGCGGCTCCAGCGGCTTCAGCGGCGACACCAACAGAACCGAAGCCAGCGCCACGCTGTACCGCAACCGTGTCGACGACCTCATCGGCTACCAGAGCGACCGCCGCTTCTGCCCACCCGCGCCCGGCTACAACTTCGGCTGTGCCGGCAACATCAGCCGCGCCAGTCTGCAAGGCGCCACTCTGGCCGGCTCGCACACGCTGGGCGCCTGGACCTGGAAGGCGCAGTTCGATGCCCTGCGCGCGCGCGACCGCGACACCGGTGCGCCTTTGCCGCGGCGCGCCGACCGCCAGGGCAGCCTGGGCGCGGACTGGACGGCGGGCGCCTGGTCGGCCGGTGCCAGCCTGCTGCACCTGGGCGCGCGCCCGGACGGTGGCAAGACGCTGGCGTCGCAGACCACGGTCGATGTGCAGGCGCGCTGGCGCTGGTCGCCGGACTGGACGGTGCAGGCCAAATTGCTCAACGCCAGCGACGAGCGCATCGAGCCGGTGCGCGATTACCAGGGCCTGGGCCGGCAGGCCTGGCTGGTGCTGCGCTACGAGCCGCGGCCCTGAACCCCCGGCGCCTGGCCATGAAGACGATTGCCGCCGCCTGGGGACTGCTTCTGCTGGCGGCGTCTCTCACGGCGCAGGGCCAGGTCAGCGTGGTCGACGACCGTGGGCGCAGCCTGGTGCTGCCACGGCCGCCGCAGCGTGTCGTCTCGCTGCTGCCGTCACTGACGGAGACCGTTTGCGCACTGCAGGCCTGCGGCCGGCTGGTCGGCACGGACAGGCACTCCGACTGGCCGGCGTCGGTGCGCGCGCTGCCGCGCCTGGGCGGGCTGGAAGACACGCAGATCGAACGCATCCTGGCGCTCAAGCCCGACCTGGTGCTGGCAGCCCGGTCGTCGCGCGCGGTGGACCGCCTGGAAGCCCTGGGCCTGCCCGTGCTGGCGCTGGAGCCGCAAAGCCTGGCCGACACGCGGCGCATGGTGCAGCGCGTGGCGCTGGCGCTGGGCGTGGCGGGCGAGGGCGACGCGCTGCTGGCGCAGATCGACAGCCGCATCGCGGCAGCGGCCCGGCGCGTGCCGCCGGCCTGGCGCGGCCGCAAGCTGTACGTGGAAGTCGCTTCCGTGCCGTACGCCGCCAGCGAGTCGTCGTTCATCGGCGAGTTGTTGACGTTGCTGGGGCTGGGCAACGTGGTGCCGGCGTCGCTGGGGCCGTTCCCGCAGCTCAACCCCGAATTCGTGCTGCGCGCCCAGCCCGACGTGGTGGTAGCCAGTGCTCGCGCGCTGGCCGGCATGCCGGCGCGCCCGGGCTGGAACGCGCTGAAGGCCCTGCAGGCCCGGCACAGCTGCGGCCTGGCGCCTGAGGCCTGGGACGCGCTGGTGCGGCCGGGCCCGCGCCTGGTCGAAGCGGCTGAAGCGCTGGCCGATTGCGTGGCGGGCCTGGCCAGCCAGGGCGGCCAGGGCGGCCTGGGCAGAATCGCGCCATGAAGACGCTGCCGCTGGCCCTGCCCACCGCGCCCGCCCGAGCCACTCGCGGGCTGACGCCACTGCGCCTGGCCGCGGCCCTGGGCGCGGCCGCTTTGCTGCTGGTGGTACTGGGCCTGGCCGCGGGCGCCGAGGGCTGGTCCTTCGCGTGGGGCGACGAAGCCGCGCTCATCAGCGCCATCCGCGCCCCGCGCACGCTGGGCGCGCTGCTGTGCGGGGGCTTGCTGGGGCTGGCCGGGGCGCTGGCGCAGGGCCTGTTCCGCAACCCCCTGGCCGACCCCTACCTGCTGGGCTCGGCCGCAGGCGCCGGCCTCGGCGTGGTGCTGGTGCTGGCCGCGGGCGGGCTGCTGGGCGCGGCGATGGGCCTGGCAGCGGCCGGCGCCCTGCTGCGGCTGGGCCTCGTCGGCGCGGCCTTCACTGGCGCGCTGCTGGGCATGGGCCTGACGCTGTTGCTGGCCCGCGGCGCCGGGCGGCCGATGGTGCTGCTGCTGGCGGGCGTGGTGGTGGGCGTGTTGCTCACGGCGTTGTCGGACCTGGTCATCCTGCTGTCGCCCGAAGCGCTGCGCGGCAAGCAGGTGTTCTTGCTGGGCAGCACCAGTTTTCTGGGCTGGGGCAGCGTGGCCACCCTGGCCGCCGCGCTGGCGTTGGCGCTGCCGCTGGCACTGCTGCTGGCGCGCGCCCTGGACGCGTTGGTGCTGGGCGAAGACAGCGCCGCCAGCCTGGGCCTGCCGCTGCCGCGCGTGCGGCTGGCGCTGGTCGTGCTGATGGCCCTGGCGACCGGCAGCGCGGTGGCCCAGGCCGGGCTGGTGGCTTTCGTGGGCTTGGTGGCGCCGCACCTGGTGCGCCGTGCCGTGCTCGTGCGGCACGGGCCGCTGCTGGCGCTGTCGGCGCTGGCCGGCGGCGTGCTGCTGCTGGCCGCCGACATCGCCGCGCGCAGCCTGCTGGCCCCGCGCGAACTGCCGGTGGGCGTGCTGACCGCCGTGCTGGGCGGCGGCTACCTGTTGTGGCTGCTGCGGCGGCGGTTGGCGCAATGATGAACACGGGCGTGGCGACGGTGGCGGCGGTGGCGGCGGATTCGGCCCCGCCCGGCCGCACTGCGGCAGCGGACATCGCAGTGCCTGGCCGCGCTGCGACAGGCGTCGCCGCGGCAGCCGCACTGAGCGCTAGGGATCTCGTGCTGCGCCTGGGCGGCCGGTGTGTCATCGACGGCGTGTCGCTGACGCTGCGCGCCGGCGAGTGGGCGGCGCTCGTGGGCCCGAACGGCGCAGGCAAGAGCACGCTGTTGCAGTTGCTGGCCGCGTTGCGCACGCCGCAGGCCGGCGAGATACAGCTCGCCGGCCGCCCGCTGGCCGACTGGCCGCCGCGCGAACGTGCCCAGGCGCTGGCCTGGCTGGCCCAGCAGGGCGAAGCCGACGGCGACCTTGCCGCGCGCGACATCGTTCGCCTGGGTCGCCTGCCGCGCCACGGCTTGTTTGGCGCGCCCGACGCCACCGACGAAGCCGCTGTCGACGCGGCCATGGCCGAGACCGAGTGCACGGCCTGGGCCGATCGCCGCTTGAACGAACTCTCGGGCGGGGAACGCCAGCGCGTGCTGTTGGCCCGCGCCCTGGCCGCGGGCGCAGGTGTGTTGCTGCTGGACGAGCCGACCACGCACCTGGACGCACCGCATCAGCGCGCCCTGCTGCGCAGCCTGGCCCGGCGTGCGCGCAGCGGTGCGGCCGTGGGCGTGGTGCTGCACGACCTGACGCTGGCCCTGGCCGCAGACCGCGTGCTGGTGATGGACGCCGGCCGCCTGGTGGCCGACGGTGCGCCCGGCGACTCGCGCCTGCACGCCGCCCTGGTGGCGGTGTTCGAAGGCGCCTTCAGCATCGAGCAGGTGGTGGCGCAGGGCCGCACCCGCTGGGTCGCCGTGCCGGCGCTCTGAACGGCTTGAAATGGAACGACCCCGAGCTCACTGCGTTCGCGGCCCCCGAGGGGCGCGTCAGCACCTTCGGGCGGCCGGACGGCACTGACATGGGCCCGCAACGCATCGTCTGCTTGACCGAAGAAACCACCGAGTGGCTGTATCTTCTTGGCGAAGAGCAGCGCATCGTCGGCATCAGCGGCTACACCGTGCGGCCGCGCCGGGCGCGGCAGGAAAAGCCGCGCGTCAGCGCGTTCCTGGACGGCAAGATCGACAGAATAGTGGCGCTGCAGCCGGACCTGGTGATCGGCTTTTCCGACATGCAGGCCGCACTGGCCGACAAGCTCATCCGCGCCGGGCTGAACGTGTTCATCACCAACCAGCGCAGTGTGGCGCAGATCTTCGACACGATGCGGCTGGTGGCGGGCTTGGTCGGTGCGCAGGAACGCGCCGAAACGTGGATCGCCGGCTGCCTGCAGCGCCACGCGCAGATCGCCGCCGCCGCAGCGCTGTGGCCGGCGCGGCCGCGGGTGTACTTCGAGGAGTGGGACGAACCGATGATTAGCGCCATCCAGTGGGTGAGCGAACTGATGACGGTGGCCGGCGGCGACGACATCTTCCCCGAACGCGCCGTGATGAGCCTGGGCCGCGACCGCGTGCTGGCCGACGTGCTGGAGCCGGCGCGCCGCGCGCCCGACGTGATCGTCGGTTCCTGGTGCGGCAAGAAGTTCAGGCCCGAGAAGGTAGCCGCACGCGAAGGCTGGGCCGACGTGCCCGCCGTGCGCGCGGGGCGCCTGCACGAGATCAAGTCCTGCGACATCCTGCAGCCCGGCCCGGCGGCGCTGACGGACGGGCTCGAGCAACTGCACCGGCACTTCGCCGCCTGGGCGCACCCGACATGACACCGACCGTTGAGGATCTGCACGACGCGGCTTTGGCTGCACGCGTGCAACACCTGATCGACCGCAAGACCAAGCCGCTGGGCGCGCTGGGTCGGCTGGAGGCGCTGGCGCTGCAGCTGGCGATCCTCCAGGGCAGCGATGCGCCGCAGCTTCAGGCGCCGCAGCTGGTGGTGTTTGCCGCCGACCACGGCATCGCTGCGCAAGGTGTGTCGGCCTACCCGCAGGCGGTGACGGCGCAGATGGTGGCCAACATGCTGGCCGGCGGGGCGGCGGTGTCGGTGCTGGCGCGGCAGCACGGGCTGGCGCTGACGGTGGTGGACTGCGGCGTGGCCACCCGCCTGCGACCGCAGCCGGGGCTGGTGATCGCCAAGGTGCGTGCCGGCACGGCCGACAGCAGCCTGGAGGCGGCCATGTCCGCCAGCGAATGCGAAGCCGCCATCGCCAAGGGTGCGGCGCTGCTGCGCGACTTGCCTGGCAACGTGCTGCTGCTGGGCGAGATGGGCATTGCCAACACGTCGGCCGCGGCGCTGTTGATGGCGCGCCTGAACGGCCTGCCCATCGACCAGTGCGCAGGCCGCGGCACGGGCCTGGACGACGCCGGCCTGGCTCGCAAATGCGCCGTGCTGCAAGCCGCGCTGGACCGACATGCCGACGCGCATGCACCGTTGGTTGCGCTGGCGACGCTGGGCGGGCTGGAGATCGCCACGATGGTGGGCGCCGTGCTGCAGGCCGCCTGCGAGCGCCGTGTCGTGGTCGTCGACGGCTTCATCACCACGGCCGCTGTCGCCGTGGCTGCCGCACTGGCGCCCGCCGTGCTGCAGCGCTGCGTGTTTGCCCATGGCTCGGCCGAACACGGCCACGCGCGCTGGCTCGAATTGCTGGGCGCCAGGCCCTTGCTCGACATGGGGCTGCGGCTGGGCGAGGGTTCAGGGGCGGCACTGGCCTGGCCGCTGCTGAAGTCGGCCGAGCTGTTGCTGGCGCAGATGGCCAGCTTCGACAGCGCGGGCGTGTCGGCGGCCACGCCTTCCTGATGCAGGGCGCCCAGGGCATGCGGCACGAACTGCGGCTGTTCCTGATCGCGCTGCAGTTCCTCACCCGCGTGCCGGTGCCGGCCTGGGTGGGTTGGCGCGAGGACTGGATGCACCAGAGCGCGCGGCACTTCCCGCTGGTCGGCGCGTTTGTAGGGGCGTTCGGTGCTGGGGTGTTCTGGGCGGCAGCGCACCTGTGGTCGGGCAGCGTGGCGGTGTTGTTGTCGATGGTCGCCACCGTCTGGCTCACCGGCGCCTTCCATGAAGACGGCCTGGCCGACACCTGCGACGGCCTGGGTGGCGCGGTGAGCCGGCAGCGGGCGCTGGACATCATGAAGGACTCGCGCCTGGGCACCTATGGCACCGTGGGCCTGCTGGCCGTGCTGGCGCTGAAGGCCGCCGTGCTGGCCGACCTGGCCAAGCGTGACCTGAACGCGCTGCTGGTCTTGCTGCCGCTGGCGCATTGCTGGTCGCGCGTCGCAGCCGTGGCACTGTTGCGGGCCTTGCCCTACGCCGGCGATGTCGAACAAGCCAAGGCCAAGCCGATGGCGCAGCAACTGGGCCCCGCGGGTCTGGCCGTGGCGTTGGCCTGGGGCGCGTTGGCGACGGGGGCGGCATCGCCCTGGTGGTCGCTGCCGATGCTGGCCGCCGGGGCTGGGGCCGTTGTTGCCACGGCTTGGCTGATGGCACGCTGGTTACACCGCCGCCTGGGCGGCTACACCGGCGACACGCTGGGCGCCACGCAGCAGTTCAGTGAGCTGGCGCTCTACCTGGTGCTGCTGGCGATGCTGTCGCGCGGTTGAGCATGGAGGGGAATGGCGCGCCGCAGGTGCTGGCCTGGCGCCACCCCAGTGCCCGGGGTGCGGCCGGGCGCTGCATCGGCCAGACCGACCTGCCGGTGGACCCGCGCAAGGCCAAGCGCCTGGCCCACCGCATCCGCGCCGTGGCGCGCCGCGAAGATCTACCGCGTGTGGTGAGGGTGTCTGCCCTGCGCCGCGCGCGCGACGTGGGGCGTTGGCTTGCTCGCTGGGGCTGGCAGGTTCACGTCGATGCGCGCTTGAACGAGCTGCACTTCGGTGCCTGGGACGGCCTGCCCTGGAGCGCCATTGCCTGGAGCGATGTGCAGGCCTGGCAGGACGACCTGCTGAACCACGCGCCGGGCGGCGGTGAATCGCTGGCCGCGCTGGCCGCCCGGGTGCGTTCGTTCCTGGCCGAACCGGCGCCTGCCGTGCGACTGGTCGTCACGCACGGCGGCTGGCTCAACGCCTGGCTGCATGTGGCGGCTGGTGCGACGGCCCTGGCCGCCACGGACTGGCCGCCCGCGCCGAAGCACATGAGCCTGGCCCGCGGCACCTCATAGGCCCGCGCGGCGCAAGCAGGCGGTGCGCTTGGACCGGCCTTGATGTCAATCCGTCCTGCTGTCGGGGCACCTCGTCGCAAGCCGGTGGTGGCGTGGGCTGCAGATGCCGATCATTCATCCATCGCAACACTCTTTCCCTCAAGGACCCCACCATGAACAAGACCTTCTTCCAGCACGCCGTGTCACTGTCGCTCTCGGCCTTCTTCACGGTGACCATGCTGGCGGGCGTCGGTGTGCTGGCCGACACGTCGGCACCGGCGGCGCAGATGGCACAGATGGCCGGCCACGGCACGCCAGCGCCCCGCGCCTGAGCCAGCGATGAAAACACTGCTGGTGTTCATCGCCTGGTGCGTCTTGTTCGTGCTGTGCTGGCCCGTGGCGCTGCTTGCCTTGGTCCTGTGGCCTCTGGCGTGGCTGATCTCGCTGCCGTTCAGGCTGGTCGGCATCACGCTTGAGGCGGTGTTTGCATTCCTGCGCGCGCTGCTTTTCCTGCCGGCGCGGCTGTTGGGGCACAAGCCCTGAGCCCGGCGCAGGGCGCCCCAACCCGCGGCTTGCCAGGCGGCCTAATGCCGCAAGGCTTGCTCAATGCGGCGTCGATCAGGTGTGACGCAGCACCATCGATTCAAATTTGGCTTATTGGGCCGAGTGCAATCAACGACAGCCTTTTGGCAGCTAAACGCCTCTGGCTGAAGGGCGCGATCGATCCTGATCGGCCCGCGTGCTGGCCAGAGGTGGCGACGCTGCAATGCGCTATGCCCAGCGAGAAGGACTTCATGCAGACGCTGTGCGACGACTTCGACGGGAACAGTGCAGCACGCTGCCCTGTGCTGAGCAGCCGACGACCGCCAGGCGCTGGATCAACTGTGCCTCCACATCACCCGGCCCGCGCTGGCCAACGAGCGCGGGCAGGCCAACGCCGCCTGAGAAGTTGTGCTGAGGTTGAAGATGCCCTGGCAAGACGGCACCGCGCACCTGGTCATGTCGCCGCTGGAGCTCATGCAGCGGCGGGCGGCGCTGGTGGCACGCCCCCTTGCAGAGCGCGGCGGGCCAGTGGCCCGACTCTTCGTTACGCACAACTGGGCCAAGCTGCTTAAGCGGGTAGTCGATCTCGACTTGGAGAACTGCCCGAACTGCGGCGGCGAGCTGAGGATGCTTGCAGCGATCCTTGAGCAGCTGGAGATCGAGAAGATCCTCACGCATTTGGGTCGGCAGGCGAGGGCACCGCCTGAGTGTGAGCAGCCAATTTGATGGACCGATGATCACGATCGATGATGCGGAATAGCCAACGCTGAGCGTG
>ENA-OFCE01001390-OFCE01001390.1-metagenomes-genome-assembly--contig:-NODE-1390-length-12460-cov-8.538573_pt1 | contig 12460 bp, 10 predicted proteins | sample MGYA00153388_OFCE01 | MGnify analysis MGYA00153388
TCAGCGGTGGACAGCGCCAGCGCGTGGCCATCGGCCGCGCCATCGTGCGCGAGCCCAAGGTGTTTCTCTTCGACGAGCCGCTGAGCAATCTTGACGCGCAGCTGCGCAACGAGATGCGCAGCGAGATCAAGCGCCTGCACCAGCGCCTGGGTGCGACCATCATCTACGTCACCCACGACCAGGTCGAGGCGATGACGCTGGCCGACCGCATCGCCGTGCTGCAGGGCGGGCACAAGATGCAGTACGACACGCCCGACGCCATCTACAACCGGCCTGCAGCGCTGTTCGTGGCCGGCTTCACCGGCGCGCCGGCCATGAACCTGTGCGATTGCACCTGGGTCCATGACCATGACCATGGCGGCCAGGCCGACCTGGGCGGTGTGCGCGTGGCGGTGCTGCCGGAGCTGGCCGCACGCGCCGCCACCACGGCCACGCTGAAGTTCGGCGTGCGCCCGGAGAACATCGCGCTGGTGCCCGTCACGCCGCAGGACCAGGCCGTGCCCGCCGAGGTGCAGTTGCTGGAACCGTTGGGGGCGGAGACGTTGGTCACGCTTCGCATCGGCCGCGCGGACATGGTCGCGCGCTGCCCGGCAAGCTTTCGCGAGCGGCCGGGCACAGCCGTCACCGCCTACCTGCGGGCGCCGCAGCTGCATTTGTTCGACGCCGCCAGCGGCATGGCGCTGTGATGCGCTGCATCACCCTGCGGCGCTTGGTCGGCCTGTGCATCGCACTGCTGCTTGCGGGCCCACTGGCCGCACAGACCACGCTGCGGGTCTTTGCCGGCGGCTCGGGCCAGCGGCCCGACCTGACGCGGCTGCTGGCCGCTGACTACATGCAACGCAACCCGGGCGTGCGCGTCGAGATCGAGACCGGCGGCGCCACCAGCGACCTGCAACGCCAGTACCTGAGCACGGTGCTGAATGCCAAGGACCCCAGCATCGACGTGTATCTGATGGATGTCGTCAACCCCGCGCAGTACCACGGCGCGGCGTGGCTGGAGCCGCTGAACAAACTGATCGGTGAGCCGCGCGTCGCGCTGGCGCCCTACCTTGCGGCGTACGCCACGTCCAACGTCGTCGACGGTGAACTGGCCGCCATGCCGGCCTGGGCCGACGCGATGTTTCTTTACTACCGCCGTGATCTGCTGGAAAAACATCGGCAGCCGCTGCCGCGCACCTGGGACGAACTGGCCGCCGTGGCGCGCGCCGTGCAGGCTGCCGAGAAAGCCCAGGGCGGCGCCCCGCTGCAAGGCCTGTCGCTGCAGGGTGCGCCCATCGAAGGCACGGTGTGCACCTTCCTGTTGCCCTACTGGGGCCAGGGCAAGGCCTTCAACGACGCGCAGGGCCGGCTCACGATGGACCGTGACGCAGCCGCGCGCGGCTTGCAGATGTGGCTTTCCATGATGGACACGGGCGTCATCAAGCGCAACGTGGCCGAGGTGCGCACGCAGGACACCACGAACGAGTTTAAGGCCGGGCAGGTGCTGTTCGCCATCAGCTGGAGCTTCGGCTGGGACCGCTTCGACAACGACGCCGACTCCAAGGTGCGCGGCCGTGTGGGCGTGATGCCGCTGCCCGCCATGGCCGGTGGCCGGGCCGCCACCTGCCTCGGCGGCTGGCAGTGGGCCGTCAGCTCGTTCAGCCGCCACAAGGCCGAGGCCGCGAAGCTGGTGCGTTTCCTGTCCAGCGCCGAGGCCTCGCGCTTCTACGCCGTGCGCGGCGCGCTGCTGCCCAGCCACACCGCGCTGTACAGCGACGCCGCCGTGCTCCAGGCCCTGCCCTGGATCGCCCAGGCCCGCGACGCGCTGAGCATGGCGCAGAGCCGGCCGCTTTCGCCCGACTACCCGCAGGTCAGCGACACCATCCGCACGGCCACCAACGCCGTGCTGGCGCGCACCAAGACACCCGAGCGCGCAGCGGCCGAAGTCGGCTCGCGGCTGGCGCGCGTGATGCGCTGACCGTCGTCATGAGCAGCACGGCCGCCTCCGAACTCAGCCTGGCCCAGCGCCTGCGCGACCCGAGCGAAAAGACGCTGGCCGTCCTGCTGCTGGCGCCGGCCGCGCTGCTGCTGGCGCTGATCGTCGTCTACCCCATCGCGCGGCTCATCTTCAACAGCTTCTACGACCTGCGCCTGTCGGGCCGCAAGGGCGCGCGCTTCGTCGGCTTCGAGAACTACCTGCTGGTGTTCCAGGACATCGACTTCTGGAACGCCGCCGGCAACACCGTGCTCATCACGCTGGTCACCGTGCCCGGCGCACTGGTGGTGGGCCTGGGCCTGGCGATGCTGGCCAACCTGCCCTTCAAGCGACAGTGGCCGGTGCGCCTGGCGCTGCTGCTGCCCTGGGCGCTGCCGCTGAGCTTTGCCGGCCTGATCTTCGCGTGGTTCTTCCACACCGACTACGGCGTGGTCAACGATGTGGCGCGCCGCCTGGGGGCTGACGAGCCCACGCTGTGGCTGCTGCGCCCGGGGCTGGCCATGTCGGCGATCTGCCTGACGATCATCTGGAAGACCAGTTCTTTCATGGCGCTGATCCTGCTGGCCGGGCTGCAGATGATCCCGAAGTCGTTGTACGAAGCGGCCGAGGTCGACGGCGCCAGCCAGTGGCAGCAGTTCTGGCAGATCACCATCCCCATGCTGATGCCCAGCATCATCGTGGCGCTGATCTTTCGCACCATCACCGCGCTGCAGACCTTCGACATCCCCTACACCATGACGCGCGGCGGTCCGGGCAACAGCACCGAGACGCTGGCCATGTTGATCCACAAGACCACCATCGAATACCTCGACGTCGGCTACGGCAGCACCCTGGCGGTGTGCATGTTCGTGCTCAGCCTGTGCGTCACGGCGCTGTACATCCGGCGCGTGGGGCAGAGCGCATGACGGCCCGGATTGGCGACGGCATGCCGGCGCTGCTGCAGCCCAGGTCGCTGCGCCTGATTGCCGCCGCGGCCGTCGTCGTCAACGGCTTCTTCCCCGCGCTGTGGATCCTGTTCACATCGCTCAAGACCGAGACCGAACTCGTCAGCCAGCCCATCACCTGGTGGCCGCACCAACCCACGCTGCAAAACTACGTGCAGGCCTTCGCCGACCAGCCGCTGCTGCTGTACCTGGGCAACAGCGCGGCGGTCGCGCTGTGTTCCACGGTGGTGTCGCTGGTGGTGTCGGGCATGGCGGCCTATGCCATCGCACGGCTGAACCTGAAGCACCGGCAATTGATCCTGACCTGCATCGTGGCCTCCTCCATGTTTCCGCTGGTGACGCTGCTGGTGCCCATCTTCGAGACCATGCGCAGCCTGGGTCTGCTTAACACCTACGCGGCGCTGATCATCCCGTACACCGTGCTCAACCTGCCGGTGTGCACGTTGGTGCTGGTGAGCTTCTTCCAAGGCATCCCGCGTGACCTGGAGAACGCCGCCATGATCGACGGCTGCACGCGCATGGGCGCGCTCGTGCGCGTGGTGCTGCCGCTGGCCGCACCGGGGGTGTTCACGGCCGGCATCCTGGCATTCGTGAACGCCTGGGACGAATTCCTGCTGGCGCTGTCGCTCAACAGCAGCGCCGGGATGCGCACGCTGCCCGTGGGCATCACGCTGTACCAGGGCGAATTCAGCTTTCCGTGGCCCATCATCTCGGCCGCACTCATCGTGGCCATCGTGCCGGTGGCGGTGCTGATCGCCATGTTCCAGGAGCGCGTGGTCGGCGGGCTCACGCAGGGTGGTTTGAAAGGGTGAAGGAGTGACGACAGCATGATTCGCTACGGCATCATCGGTTGCGGCAGCATGGGCCGCGAGCACATCGAGAACTTGCAAGCCATGGCGGGGGGCGACGGTGCCGTGCAGGTCACGGCTCTGGCCGACCCCCACGCCGCCAGCCGCGAAGCCGCGCTGGCCGCCTGCCGCGGCGCCAAGCCCCAGGTCTTCGAACACCACGGCGAACTGCTGAACAGCGGCCTGTGCGACGCCGTCGTCATCGCCACGCCCAACCACACACACGTGGACATGCTGCGCGACGCGCTGGCGCTGTCGGCATTGCACATCCTGGTTGAGAAGCCACTCGTCACGCGCATCGCCGACGGCGTCGAGATGATCAAGCGCGCCGAGGGCCGCAGCGGCATCGTCTGGGTGGCGCAGGAATACCGCTACATGCCGCCGGTGGCCGAGATGATCCGCATCGCGCACGAAGGCGGCGTGGGGCGCATGCACCAGGTGGCCATCCGCGAGCACCGCGAACCCTTCTACCCCAAGGTCGGCGACTGGAACCGCTTCAACGCCAACACCGGCGGCACGCTGGTCGAGAAGTGCTGCCACTACTTCAACCTGATGGACCTGATCCTGCGCGAACAGCCCCTGCGCGTTTTCGCCAGCGGCGGCCAGCGCGTCAACCACCTCGATGAACGCTACGAAGGCCCGGGCGGTCCCGGCGACCTGCGCACGCCCGACATCCTGGACAGCGCCTACGTCGTCGTCGAATACCCCAGCGGCGCCCGCGCGATGCTCGACCTGTGCATGTACGCCGAGGGCAGCACCGACAACGAGCATGTGGTCATCGTCGGCGACGAAGGCAAGCTCGAAAGTCTGCTGCCCAGCCTGACCCTGCGCCACAGCCGCCGCGAAGATTGGGGCCGCCGCAGCGCCTGGGGCCAGCCCTCGGGCACCGGCCGAGGCGTGAACGTGCGACGCGTCTGGGACACGCGCATCAAGTACCCCGGCGCGCACTTCGGCGCCAGCTACATCGAACACCAGCACTTTGCCGCGGCCATCCGCAAGGGCCGACCGGCGGAAATTCCGCTCGAAGAAGGCCTGCGCGCCGTGGCCACCGGCTTGGCCGCTCACAAGAGCATCGACGAAGGCCGCGTCGTGCAGATGAGCGAAGTGCTGCCGGTGGGGTGGTAAGGCCACCATGATGTACGCGACCTACCCCTCCCTTCGCGACCGCGTCGTCTTCATCTCTGGCGGCAGCTCAGGCATCGGTGCCGAACTCGTGCGCGCCTTTGCTCGGCAGGGCGCGAAGGTCGCGTTCTGTGGCACGCGGCCCGAGGGCGGCCGGGCGCTGATCGACGAGATCACCGCAGCGGGCCTGCCCGCCCCCTGGTACGACGCCTGCGACGTGCGCGATGTGGTGGCCTATCAGGCGTTGCTCCGGCGCGTGGCCGATGAAGTCGGTGCCGTGCGCGTGCTCGTCAACAACGCCGGCCGCGACGACCGCCATGCAATGGAAGACGTGACGCCCGAGTCTTGGGACGAGCGCCTGGCGTTGAACCTGAAGCATTACTTTTTCGCCATCCAGGCGGTGGCACCGGGCATGACCGCGGCCGGTGGCGGCAGCGTCGTCAACATGGGCAGCGTGAGCTGGATGCGCGGGCGGCCGAACCTGGTGGGCTACACGACGGCCAAGGCTGGCATCCTGGGGCTGACGCGCACACTGGCGCGCGAGTTGGGCGGGCGCAACATACGCGTCAACGCGCTGGTGCCCGGCGCCATCGTCACCGATCGGCAGAACGCGCTGCACCGCGACGCCGCCGCCGACCAGGCTTTCCTCGATGCGCAGTGCCTGAAGATCCGGCTCGACGCCGGCCACGTGGCCCGCGCCACGCTGTTTCTGGCCGCCGATGATTCCGACGGCATGACCGGCCAGCATGTGCTGGTGGACGCGGGCATTGCACAGCAGTCGGTGGTGACTTGAGGCCACGTGATGTAACACCAGCCGCGTGGGGGCCTACAGTGATGCGGCCACCCAGCCTGGAGACCGCCCGATGAATGCAACCACCGTTTTGCCCGCCGACTGGCAAGTGGTGCCCGAAGACGAGTCTGCCGGCAGCCCGCCGGCGGGTGACGTGCTGGATGCCATCGCCAGAGCATGCCGTCAGCGCGTGGTGCGCCGCGCGCTGTTTGCGGCTGGCGTGGCCATGGTGCCCGTGCCGGGGCTGGACTGGATTACCGACATCGGATTGCTGATGAAGTTGCTGCCCGAAATCAGCGCCGCCTTCGGCTTGTCGCCCGGCCAGGTCGAGCGGCTTGCTCCCGACCGCCGCGTGGTCGTCTACAAAGCCATCAGCGCTGGCGGCGGCATGCTCATCGGCAAGGTCGTGACTCGCGAGATGGTGCTGCGTCTGCTGAGCCTGGTGGGCGTGCGCCTGAGCACCCAGCAGGCTGCCAAGTTCGTGCCCATCGCCGGGCAGGCCGTGTCGGCAGCGCTGACCTATTCCGCGTTGCGCTTCGTTTGCGAACAGCATATCCAGCAGTGCCTGGCCGTCGCGCGGCAACTTCAACTGCCGTCTGCGGGTCAGCGTTCGGGCACATCGGCCGGTTGACAGTCCCGTCGGGGAGGTGCGCCGTCACCAACACCAACACCAGCACCAACACTGCCACCACGGTCGCCGCACGCCCTCGTCACACCCGTCACACCCGTTGCACCTGCCGGCGCTGCGCCGTGCCATCGGCGCGGAAGACATGCAAGGCCTGGCTCGGCATGCCCAGCGGCAACGCGTCGCCGACCGCCAACCGCTCGTCGGCGGTTTTGGCCAGCAGCGTCTTGTCGCTGCCGGCGAGCTTGGCATACACCACCGAGTGCTCGCCCAATGCTTCGATGTGGGTCACGGTCGACTGCAGCGGCCCGGCACCGCATCGCATGTGCTCGGGTCGCACACCAATCGTCACGGCGTCACCGACGGCCAGACCGGCCGGGCTGACGGCGGCGGTGCAGGCCTGGCCTTGCAACTCGAACGCCACGCCTTGGTCGGACAAGCCCCGCACCGTGGTTTCGATCAGGTTCATGCCGGGGCTGCCGATAAAACGGGCTGCAAACAAGTTGGCGGGGTGGTGGTACAGCTCCATCGGCCGGCCGATCTGCACCACGCTGGGCGCGCCGCCAGTGTTAGTGCCCGTGGTTGTGCCAGTGCCTGTGCCAGAACCCGCGCCAGCCTCATGTCCAAACGCTGTGCCAGCCTCGGTGCCAACAGCACCCAGCGGGCGCAGCAGCACGATCTTGTCGGCCAGAGTCAGCGCCTCGACTTGGTCGTGGGTGACGTACAGCATGCTGGCGGTGCGCATGTCGCGGTGCAGGCGCGCGATCTCGGCGCGGGTGTCCACACGCAGCGCCGCGTCCAGGTTCGACAACGGCTCATCAAACAAAAACACCTTGGGCTTTTTCACGATGGCGCGGCCGATGGCCACCCGCTGGCACTGGCCCCCCGACAGCGCGCCGGGCTTGCGCCGCAGGCAGTCGTCGAGCTTCAGGATGCGCGAGGCTTCCTTCACGCGCTGATCGATCTCGGCCGCAGGCACCTGCGCGCGGCGCAAGCCGAAGGCCATGTTGTCGTACACCGTCATGTGCGGGTACAGCGCATAGCCCTGGAACACCATGGCCACGTTGCGCTGCGCGGCGGGCACGTCGGCAATCGGCACGCCGTCGATCTCGATCTCGCCCGTGGCGTCGGTGTCCAGGCCCGATATCAGCCGCAGCAGCGTCGATTTGCCGCAGCCCGAGGGCCCGACGAAGACGCAGAACTCGCCCGCTTCCACGGTCAGGCTTACGTCACGAAGGATCGGCGTCGTGCCGCGCGTGAGGCTGATGTTTCTGAGGACAACTTGGGTCATCTTGGCTTGTATCACCCTGTGCTTGGCACAGCAGCCGGCGGGTTCTATTTCGAGCCGCTGGTCTGGTCGTTGATGTTGATGAAGTACTTGTTCAGCACCACGTAGATCAGCAAGATGGGCACGATGGACACGATGGAGCCGGCCATGATGACGTTCCAGGCGGCGGCCTTTTCGTACTGCTTGGCAGCGGCATTCAGGCCCTGCGTGAGCATGTACTTGTCGACGCTGGAGATGTACAGCAGCGGCTTCATGAATTCGTTCCATACGCCCATGAAGATGAAGATGGCCTGCGTGGCCAGGGCCGGCAGCGCCATCGGCAGCACCACGCGCACAAATGTGCCGAGAGGGCTGCACCCGTCGAGCTTGGCGGCCTCTTCGACTTCGCGCGGAAAGTTGATGAAGAACTGTCGCATCAGGAACACCGAACCGATGCTGATGAACGACGTGAGGATCAGCGCGAAGTGCGTGTCGGCCAGCCCCAGCCGCGCCACCACCAGGTAGGCCGGGATCATCGTCACCTGCCCCGGCACCATGATGACGAGCAGCAGCGCGCTGAACACGGCCTTGCGCCCGGCAAAGCGCAGCCGCGCCAGTGCATAGCCGGCCATGGTGTTGGCAATGACGCCGGTGATGGTCACGGTGACGGCCACGAACATCGAGTTGTAGAACCACAGCGTGAAGTCGCTTTGCAGAATCTGGCGGTAAGCATCCAGGTTCAGCGCCACCGGCAGCAGGCTGGTGGATTCAGCGATCTCGCGCGTGGTCTTCAGCGAGGTGATCAGCGCCCAGGTGAACGGCACCAGCGTCAGCAACCCGTAGAACACCAGGAAGGCGTGGATACCCACGCTGGCGAAGGACCAGCGCCCGTCGCGTGCCGGGGCGCCGGCCTGGCTCACGTGTTCACCCCGTCCGACTTGACGAAGCGGTTCAGCAGCGCGGTGGCACCCATGATGATCACCGTCAGCACCACCGCCAGCGCGCAGGCCAGGCCCATGGTGTTGTAGGTCTTGAATGCGAAGTGGTAGATCAGCAGGGTAAAAGTCAGCGTGGAATCTTCCGGCCCGCCGTCGCCACCCGACATGATGAAGGCCTGGTCGAAGACCTGGAAGCAGCCGATCAGGCCCATCGTCAGCACATAGAAAGTGATCGGCATGAGCTGCGGCACGCTGACTTCCCAATGCCGGCGGATCGGCCCCGCGCCGTCCAGCGTCATGGCCTCGTACAGGTTGCGCGGCACCTCTTGCAGGCCGGCCAGGAACACCACCATGAAGTGCGGCACGGTCGAGAAGACATTCATCAGCATGATGATGGGCAAGGCCCAGGCCGGGTCTGACAGAAAGCGAACGGTGACGCCGAAGTGGTCCTGCAGGTACTGCGTGACGATGCCGTTGTTATTGAACAGCCACATGAAGATCATCGTCATCGCCGCCGATGACGTGAGCGTGGGCAGGAACAACAGTGTGACGAAGCCGCGCTTGAAACGCACCCGGCCGTTCAGCACGCAGGCCAGCACCAGCGCCAATGCGGTCTGCGCCGGCACCACCACCAGCACGTACCGCGTGGTGTTGCGCAAGGCGGCCCAGAACTTGTCGTCCTCGACCAGGTAGTTCAAGTTTTTCAGGCCCGACCAGCTGGCCTGGCCGGAAACGATGTCCATCTTGAAGAAACTCGCACCCAACGCAAACAGCGCGGGCAACAGCGTGAACACCAGCACCACCAGCAGGGTGGGGGCCAGGAAGGCCCAAGCAGTGACGGTGGCGTTGTCGCGGCGCGCCGCGCGGCCACCGCTCGACGACAAGCGAACATTTTTCACCGTTGCCGCTCCAGTTCGCGGTTGGACGCTTGCTCAGCGCGCTCCATCGCAGCCAGCACCGTTTTGGACCCGTTCAGCGCTGCCAGGAACTGGTTGCCGAAATTGGTGTTGACGATGGGCAGCCCGATGCCGCGCGACCACACCGTGGCGTAACGGGCGCCGGTGATGTGCGCGGCCAGCGCAGGATCTTCCGCCAGATTGAGGGCAGCCAGCACGCTGACCCGCGTCGGCAGCGTGCCCGACAGCCGCGCCCAGTCGGTGGTGACGGCAGCGATGTTCGCGGGGGCGGTGGAGGTAACGGTGGCGCGCTGCGTCATGAACTGCGCAAACTTGAAGGCACCTGCCTTGTTGCGCGCGTGACGCGACACCGCCAGGCCCACCACGAAGGCCATGGTCTGCGGCCGGCCGTTGACGCGCGGCATCTCGCGCGTGACGAAGGGCACGTCGGCATAGTCCTTGCGCAGCGCCGACAGCACCCAGTTCCCCTCCATCATCATCACCGTCTTCTCGGCGCCGAAGGCTGCAGCGGGTGAGTCGGCTCCCAGGTCGTCCTTGGGTGACACCACATACCCGCCCTTGCGGGCCTGCACAAACGCCTGAAGGTAGGCCAGCGCGCCAGGGTTGGCGGCCAGGCTGGCGTCGCCTTGCGGCGTGATGACGGGTGTGCCGAAGCTTTCCACCGCCGACAGGTGCCGCGCCAGGTCCTTCTCGAAAATCATGGCTGCCTTGCCTTTGGGCAGCCGGCCCTGCAAGACGCGGCAAAACGCCATCAGTGCATTGAATTCGGTTGGCACCTGGCCAGGCTTGAAACCGGCCGCGGCGAGCAGGCGGGTGTTGACATACAAGGCCAGCGTTGAATAGTCCTTGGGCAGGCCGTAGATGCGCCCGTCGTCACCCCGAAAGGCGTCGATGAAATGGGGGTAGAAGTCGGGCAGGTCGGACACGTCGGGCACGTCGGTATTTCGCCCATCAAAGGCTTCGAGTACGCCGCTCTTGATGAGCATCGGCGCTTCCGACGAATCCAGGTAGAACACATCGGGCGTCTTGCGCGCGGCGAAACGCGAACGCAGCACGTCCATGTACTTGTCGGCGATGGTTTCCTTTTTCACCACGATGCCGGTGCTGCGCGTGAAGGCAGCGATGGTCAAGTCCAGCGCCCGCGCTTCGGCAGGCGGCGAACCCCACACGGCCAGCGTGATGTGTTCTGAGGCCAGCGCGCTGGCAGCGACCAGGCCGCACAGCGCAGCCAGGCCTACCCGGCACCAGCGCACGATGCGGCTGGGTCTCATGCGGGCGGCGTCATTGTTTTCGTCACAGGCTTCATCACCGGCGGGAATATGCCCAGGTAGACGGTGCTCCACAACTGCGCGGCATTGGACTCATCGGCACTGGCGCTGATGGGGCCGAAGGGCCGCACCTCGAAGCGGCCGTTCACCCAGGCCCAGGACCACAGTTCGCTGTCGGCCACGGCGCGTGTGTCGGATATCACCTGCCACAGCGCGGTCTGGGCTTGCACGAGGACTTCACGCGTGGTGGTGGGCAGGTCGGTGCGCATCAACTGGCGTGCCAGCCCGGCAGCAGTCATGGCCTGTTGCCACGACCACACCACCGCACCGTGGTAGCGATCAGCACCGAACAGCGGACGCAGGCGGCTGTCGGCGTGCGCCGCATTGGCCACCAGCAGGCCGGCACCGGTCATCAGCCCGGCCGGATAGGGCCGCATCAGATTGCCCACCTCACGGTCCAGCAGGGCGGGCGGCGGGTGGGCCAGCAGCAGGGCGAAGCTGAAATCGGAATGCATCACCGGCAAGGCGCGGCCGGCGGCGTCCAGTGACAACGCCGCAAATTCGAGATCGTTGTCACCCAGGCTGGCCAGTGCCGCGCCAGCCGGCAGGCCCATCTCGCTGGCGCAGGTCTGCACACCCAGGCGAGCGCTTGCCGAGGGCAGCCGCACGTCGAACAACGCCGGGGCCTGCTGTTCCCATACCAGCGCCATGGCGCCGGCCTCGGCCGTGTCGGCGGCCTGCGCGTCGGTGATGTAGGGCACCAGCAGGCCGCTGGCCGCCAGCGATTCGACGGCCCGCAGGGCCGCAGGCACCAGCACGGCGTTGGTGCTGTACGAGACCACACCGCCGGCCAGGCCATCGCCACTGTCGCGCCAGTCGCCGACGATCTCGCCGGGCTTCAGGTGAACCAGGGTCGCCGCCCCGGGTTGCTGCGCGAACGGCCGCGCCTGACTCAGCACCCAGGCCACATTGCGCGCCAGCAGGGCGCCGTGGCTGCTGGCGTGATGCACCGCGTGCCCGCTGCATTCGCCGGGTTCGCCGGGCTCGCCGTGCCCCCCGTGCCCCCCGTGCCCTTCCTGCGCCAGGAATTCGCGCGCCCGTTCGCGCCCGGCCGCGCTGTCCACCAGGTAGGCACACAACACCGGCAGCAGCATGAAGTCGTCGTCGACCATCTTGTAGTCGAAGACCGGTTCGGCATCGGGGGGCTGGCCCCGCTGCAGGCGCGCAAGCACCGGAAACTCGCCGATGTCTTCTTCGTGCGCCACCTCGCCGGCCGGGCTCAGGCGCCGCAGCACCGACGACAACGCGGCTTCGATGGCCGGTGCTTGCAGCGCGGGCATCAACAGGCGCAGCGCCATCAGGGTGTCGCGGCCAAAGTAGGTGTGGAAGCGCCACGATCCGGCCAGCAGCTTTTCGCGGTAGCCCAGAAACAGCAGGCTGCGCCGCGCGGCTGGCAGGTCGGCTGCCGTACCGTTGAGAAGTTCGTGTTCGAGCCAGGGCGTCAAAGGCGCGTCGCCGGTCAGCGCGCGCAGCCGCAGGCGCAACGGCCCGCCGCCAGCGGGCGCCCGCAGCGCAACTGCCTCGCTGCCCAATGCGTCAACCTGACCACCGTCGACCTGCACCGACAAAAAGTAGCCCGCCGCGCCGTCAAGCCGGTTGCGCGACCAGGTTGCCATCCCAGGCGCCAGCGTCGGTGCGACCACACCTGCCATCGGCAGACGCCTGTCGAACTGGTGGTCGCGCACCACGCGCAAGCTGCCTAACAG
>ENA-OFCE01001394-OFCE01001394.1-metagenomes-genome-assembly--contig:-NODE-1394-length-12412-cov-2.889051_pt1 | contig 12412 bp, 8 predicted proteins | sample MGYA00153388_OFCE01 | MGnify analysis MGYA00153388
TAAATCTGATTTCTGCCATTTCCGAAACCTCTGATATGTACTATTTGGCAAAACATACTGTGGCATCTGTTTTCAGAGAAGATGTTAAAGCCTATTTAGACGAGCAAGAATTGATATACACGCCTTACTTCATTTCCAAAGGGAGTACAGGGCTTGAATTTACATTTGATTTTCAGATTGCCTACCGAAACACGGAAATTGTAATTAAATCTTTCAACTCAGTAAATAAAATGAATTTGCCCCACTTTCTATTTACTTGGGACGACATAAAAAAGGTACGTGAGCAACAAACCCAAAAAGAAATTATTGGTTTAGCCGTTATAAATGACATTGACCGAGAAGTTAGTGACGAATATCTATCTGCACTTGACAACAAAGGGGCGCAATATATTCTTTGGAGCCAAAGACACACACCAGAAAATATCAGTAAATTAAAACTAGTCGCATGATCTAAATACTAGAATTTGGTAAGAAAAATACACTAAAAATAAAACGATTAACCTCTCTATCCATTGATGATATTTTTGCTTCATCCTTTATTAATTACTTACCAAAACCCATGCAATCCATAAAATCACATTTCGAGGAAGCGCAAGAAGTTTTACAAAGCTTTTTGGGCAACGATGAAAATTTCTTGAAGATTGCCCAAGCCGGGGATTTAATTCTTGAGGCCATAAATAACGGACATAAAATTATATCCTGCGGCAACGGTGGCTCCATGTGCGATGCCATGCATTTCGCCGAAGAACTTTCTGGCAGATACAAACACCACCGAAAATCGTTGCCTGCCATTTCCATTTCCGATGCATCTCACATTACTTGCGTAGCCAATGATTATGGTTTCGATCATATTTTCTCTCGTTTTGTAGAAGGTTTGGGAAATGACGGTGATGTACTTTTTGCCATCAGCACTAGTGGAAATTCTGAAAATATATTAAATGCAATTACCGCTGCACAAAATAAAAATATGAAGGTGATAGCCCTAACAGGTAAAACGGGCGGTAAAATGGCCAATAATTGCGATATAGAAATTCGTGCACCTTATTCAGAATTTTCTGATAGGGCACAAGAAATTCATATCAAGGTAATTCACAGCATTATAGATTACGTAGAGAAAAATTTGCCTTCCAGTAATTAAATATTGGGCGTAACCCCCCGAAGAAAAAATCGGGGGTCGCGTCGTTCGCTACCTGCCTGCCGGTAGGCAAGGTATTTTTTGGCATCAACTTGGTGCTTAAATTAATGTTTAATTCTAGCCAAAATGATGTCGCTACCACCGCTTACGCAACTCAGTTAAACTAACAATTATAGCTGGCTTCGACTACGCTCAGCCTCCTTTATAAATGGATAAACTATGAATACAAATCCTATTAAAACTGCTTTGCTTGCGTATGGTATGTCGGGTAAAATATTTCACGCTCCATTTCTAAGTAAAAATCCAAATTTTGAATTGGTTGCGGTTCTAGAAAGAACCAAGAATGAAGCCGCAAAGGATTATCCGAATATTATCACTTTTCGTGACATACAATCCCTGTTGTCCGACGATAGTGTTGAATTGGTTGTAATCAACACGCCAAATTTTACGCATTTTGATTTTGCAAAACAAGCTTTAAATGAAGGAAAGAATGTTTTAATAGAAAAGCCATTTTCGGTTACATCTGCGCAAGCACAAGAGCTTTTTGTTTTAGGTTCACAAAAAAGCCTGAAAGTTTTAGCTTACCAAAATAGACGTTTCGATAGTGATTTTATAGCAGTAAAAAAAGTGTTGGAGAGCGGTAAATTGGGTAAAATCACAGAAGCGCATTTGCGTTTCGATAGGTTTAGAAACACCATCAGTCCCAAAAAATTTAAAGAAGAACCAATGCCGGGTTCAGGTATTTTTTATGATTTGGGTGCACATTTAATCGACCAGGCCATTGCCTTATTTGGAATTCCGGCTGGTTTCACTAAAACCTACGGTAAATTTAGAGAACATTCTGAGGTAGATGATTTTGCCACGGCTCATTTAAAATATGATAGTGGCTTAAACGTGTTTGTAACCACCAATATGTTGGTGTTACAACCTCAACCTGCTTATACCATTTATGGCACCAATGGTACTTTTACCAAAGTAAGAGCAGACGAACAAGAAGCGCAGTTAGTGGCAGGAGTTGTTTTAGATGACATTTCCTATGGATCAGAGAAACTAGGGAGTGAAGGTTGTTTAACTTATTTGAATGAAACCGAAACCATCAGGGAAAGTATATCTCCCGAAAGGGGAAACTATATGGAATTATTTGATGAAGTATTTGCTACCATCAGAAATGATCATCCATATTTCGTAAAGTTTGAAGAGATATTAGCGCAGTTGGAAATATTGGAGTAAAAATCGGTTTTACTTTGATTAATCAAACATGGAATTTGAAGTAGATTATCGTTATATTTATTTGTAAGAACTTGAGATATGAATATCCTAGAGGAAAAAATAGAATTAGCTAAAAAGGTCTTGGAGTTAAATGATATTAACTTACTCGAGCAAATAAAAGTTTTGTTAAGCCACGATGAAAGAGAAAACGTAAGTGACTTACCTGTCCACATTAAAGGTGGAATTTATGAATCGTTGAAGCAAGCTGAAAATGCTGAATTTCTTTCTTATGAAAGTGTTTTAGAAGCCGTGGAAGCCTAGCATCAAACAACGACATCTCTGTCATAACCTTTACCACAACTGATGAACATCCGCCTTAACAAATTTTTCATATACACTTTTAATGGCATTCATTTCAGCTGGACTCAGGTCATTTAAGTTTTCGGCTTGCAGGTTAGCGGTGATTTGTTCAGGATTAGATGCTCCCGGAATAACACAGGTGATTTCTGGAAACATCAAAATCCACTTTAGTGCAATTAATGATAGCGGAGTATTAGGGAAAATCTTTTTTAATTCTTCAACAGCCGCCAGTCCTTTCTCATAATCAATTCCAGAGAAGGTTTCTCCCTTATCAAATACTTCACCATTGCGGTTAAACGCTCGGTGGTCATCCTTGCCAAAAGTGGTTTCCTTAGAATATTTTCCGGTTAACAATCCGCTGGCCAAGGGAACTCGGGCAATTAATCCCACATTTTTTTCTTGAGCTTGCTGAAACAATAATTCCTGCGGCCTTTGTCTAAATGCATTAAAAATCAATTGTAATGAACAAACATTAGAAAACTCTATGGCTTTTAAGCCTTCTTCCACTTTTTCTATGCTTACGCCCAAGTGTTGTATTTTACCTTCGTCCTTCAATCTGTCAAACAATTCAAAAATCTCTGGTCGGTAATACACTTCCGGTGGTGGGCAATGCAACTGAATTAGGTCTAAAGTTTCCAGCTGCATATTGCGAAGGGTGTCTTCCACAAAGTTTCGTAAGGCTTTGGGCGTATAACTTTCGTTGTTGTGCGGGTTTAATTTTCGTCCACATTTGCTGGCTACGTAAATACGTTCCGACCGTGATTTTACCAAACGACCTACAGCTTTTTCACTATCTCCCATACCATAAACATCGGCAGTGTCAATAAAATTTATGCCTTGGTCAACGGCATTATTTAAAATTTTATCAGCATTGGAATGGTCAAAAGTATCTCCCCATTTTCCACCAACTTGCCAAGTACCCAAACTAATTTCGGATATATTGAAGTTTGTTTTGCCTAAGATTCTGTATTTCATTTTGGGTATGGAATTGAGTGGATAGATTGGATTTTTTGAATTAATTAATTCTCATCAACAGGAAACTTATCATACAAGAAGTTATTGAAAGGATAAATTTTTTGGTTCACCAACTTTACCTCTTCATAAATGCGGTTGCGCAAATCTTCAGCATTTTCTTTATTGAGAGCGGAAATGAAAATGGCTGGACTGTTATGTTTGGCCATCCAACTGTTTTTAAAATCGTCTAAAGACATAGTAGCTTCAACTTCATTGTCCACATTCCAATCTTCGGTTATCTCGGTAGGTTTATAGGCATCAATTTTATTGAAAACGGTAATCATCGTTTTATCAATGGCGCCCATTTCTTTTAGGGTTTCGTTAACCGTATTAATTTGGTCTTCAAAGTTGGGATGAGAAATATCCACTACATGCAACAATATATCGGCTTCGCGTACTTCATCCAAAGTAGATTTAAAACTTTCTATCAAGTTGTGCGGTAATTTTCGGATAAAGCCCACCGTATCCGAAAGTAAAAACGGAACGTTCTCGAAAACTACTTTGCGAACCGTAGTGTCTAAAGTGGCAAACAATTTATTTTCCGCAAACACTTCCGATTTAGAAAGCATATTCATGATGGTAGATTTGCCCACGTTGGTGTATCCCACCAAAGAAACCCTTACCAAATCTTTACGGTTTTTGCGTTGGGTTTCGTTTTGCCTATCAATTAGTTTCAGTTTTTCTTTCAGTAAAACTATTTTATCCTTAATGATACGTCTATCGGTTTCTATCTGGCTTTCTCCCGGCCCACGCATACCAATACCACCTTTTTGTCTTTCTAAGTGAGTCCACATCCGCGTTAAGCGAGGCAACATATATTGCAATTGCGCCAGTTCTACCTGTGCTTTTGCTTGTGCACTTTGCGCTCTGCTAGCAAATATGTCTAAAATAAGGTTACTGCGATCTATAACTTTAACTTTCAATTCCGCTTCAATATTTCTCAATTGCATCGGCGAAAGCTCATCGTCAAACACCACTAAATCAATTTCTTCTGCTTTAACAAAGGTTTGTATTTCTTCCAGTTTTCCCGTGCCCACAAAGGTTGCACGCTCGGGTTTTTGCATACGTTGGGTAAAGTAGCGTTCGGTAATGCCGCCAGCGGTGGTCACTAAAAATGCCAACTCATCCAAGTATTCTCTTTGCTGAATATCGGTAGTGCCAGGCAAAATTATCCCCACCAAAATTGCTCTCTCGGGTTTTAATTCTGTATCATACAATTTAATTTTCGTCATCGAACCAAATATACAATATGCAAGCCATTTTCAAATCCACAACATTATTGTTTAAGTTTACCTGTTAACAGATTGTATTAGTGTTTGGGCTTTTCCTGCCTGCCGGTAGGCAAGGTAACACGCTGGGAGTTTATCCTGACAAAGGAAGGACTATCTCCCCCCTATCTTTTTCCCCTAGCCCCCAAAGGGGGGACAGGCGTTGTATTCCCCCTTTGGGGTTTAGGGGGAAAGGATGCCGCTACCATCGTTAACGCTTTACAAAAGCAATCAAACTTAATAACACCTAGAAATAGAAAACGGAAATGAAACTTTGGCAAAAAAATACAGCGGTAAATAATCTGGTAGAATCTTTTACGGTGGGCTTAGACAGGGAGATGGACATGCAATTGGCAGCATCAGATGTTTTGGGATCTTTGGCACATACACAAATGTTGCACAGCATTGGTTTGCTGAGTGCCGAAGATTTGAGTGCCATTAAAATGGAGCTGAAAAATATTTACAAAGACATTGAAGCTGGTAATTTTACCATTGATAATGAGGTTGAGGACGTGCATTCGCAAATAGAATTATTGCTAACTCAACGCATAGGCGATGCTGGAAAAAAAATACACAGTGGCCGTTCTCGCAACGACCAAGTACTGGTAGATTTAAAACTCTACATCCGCACAGTAATCAAAGAAATTGTAACATCGGCTAAGGAACTTTTTGATTTATTAACCACGCTTGCAGAGCAACATCAAGATAAATTGTTGCCTGGTTATACGCACTTGCAAATTGCTATGCCATCTTCATTCGGTTTGTGGTTTGGCGCTTATGCCGAGAGTTTGATAGATGATTTAGAAATGATGCTTGCCGCCTATAAAATTAGCAATAAAAACCCCCTAGGTTCGGCGGCGGGTTATGGTTCATCATTCCCTTTGAACCGTCAAATGACTACAGATTTATTGGGCTTCAATTCTCTTAATTATAATGTAGTTTATGCGCAAATGGGGCGGGGTAAAACCGAGCGGGTTGTAGCCCAAGCTATTTCTTCTATTGCAGCCACCTTAAATAAAATGGCAATGGATGCTTGTTTGTTTATGAACCAAAATTTTGGATTCATCAGTTTTCCAGACGAACTTACAACAGGCTCTAGCATTATGCCGCATAAGAAAAACCCCGATGTTTGGGAAATTATCCGTGGGCGCACCAATCAGCTGCAAGCTTTGCCCAACCAAATTACAATGTTGACTACCAATATGCCTTCTGGCTATCACCGAGAAATGCAATTGTTAAAGGAAACACTCTTCCCCGCTTTTACAACCATTATTAGTTGTTTGGATATGACTAAATTGATGTTGAACAACATCAAAATCAAGGATAATATCTTAGATGATTCCAAGTATCAATATCTCTTTAGTGTGGAGGAAGTAAATAAGCAAGTTTTACAAGGCGTACCTTTTAGAGAAGCCTATAAACAAGTAGGCTTGGCTATTGAAGCTGGCGAGTTTACAGGAAAATACGAATTGAACCATACGCATGAAGGAAGCATAGGCAACCTTAATTTACCAGAAGTAGAAAAAATGATGGGTAGCGTTTTGGCCAGTTTCAATTTTGCAAAGGTGGATAAAGCCATTAAGGATTTGTTGGTGTGAATGAACCCCCCGAAGGGTGAATGCAGCATGTGTTCCCCCTTCGGGGGTTAGGGGGAGTAAAATACTACTCACCCTTTCAAAAATAAAGTCTAAAGTATTAAATTGCCGAGATGGAAAAAGGAACATTATTTTTGATACCCGTAGTTTTGGCAGAAGGGGCAGAAAGCAAATCGTTAACGCCTTATTTAGAGCAAACCATAAACAGTATTAACGAATATATTGTAGAGAATGAAAAAACGGCTCGTAAATGTCTTAAAAATGCCGGATTAAAAACTCCGCAAAGCGAGCTCATCATACACGATTACAGTAAGCATAACCGCAACGAAAGTACGGCAGTTTATTTAAAGGGTTTAGAAACTGGGAACAATGTGGGTTTTATGAGTGAAGCAGGTTGCCCAGGTGTTGCAGATCCAGGGTCTGATATCGTTGCCGAAGCTCACCGACGAAATATTAAGGTAGTTCCATTAGTTGGGCCCAGCTCTATTTTATTGGCATTGATGGCTTCTGGTTTTAACGGACAAAGTTTTGCATTTTATGGCTATTTGCCGATTGATAAGGCTGACCGCGACAGAAAAATAAAGGACTTAGAAAGTGCTTCCGAAAGATTGGGGCAGACTCAAATATTCATTGAAACACCTTTCAGAAACAATCCCTTTTTAGAACACCTTTTAAAATCTTGCAAACCAGATACCCGATTATGTATCGCATCTAACCTTACAGCTGACGATGAAATGATTAAATCAAAATCGGTGGGCGAGTGGAGGAAAGCTTTGCCGGATTTGCACAAGAAGCCTACTATATATTTATTATTTAGAAACCGATAAATTATTATTTTTCCATAAAAAAGTCCTCAATTATCATCGAGGACTTTTTTATGGTTTTAGTTTGAAATATTATTGTGCTTCCGGAGTAGTTTCCTCAGAATTTGCCTCTTCAGTGCTTTCAGCTTCTGCAATAGTTTCTTCTTCTATTACTTCTTCTTCTACAATTGGCGTGTTTTTAGCTACAATTGCGGCGGCCATTGCTTCTTTCTTTTTGGTTTCCTCTATCAAAGCAGCATTTTTAGCATCTTGTTTAGCTGCTGATAAACCGTCTTTTTGGGATTGAGTTTTACCATCTTTTCCTTCTAACCAAGCATTAAACTTCTCGTCTGCTTGTTCTTGGGTTAAAGCACCTTTGGCAATACCCCCATTTAAATGGTGTTTGTACATTACACCTTTATGTGATAACAAGGTACGTGTTGTGTCGGTGGGTAGTGCACCGCTACCTATCCATTGTACCGCTCTGTCGAAATTTAGTTCAACGGTTGCTGGGTTTGTATTGGGATTGTAAGATCCTAATCTTTCGATAAATTTGCCATCTCGTGGTGCTCTAGCATCTGCTACAACAATGTGGTAGAAGGGTCTGCTTTTTTTACCGTGTCTTTGTAATCTAATTTTAGTTGCCATTTTTTAAATACATTTAAAGTTGGAATTCCTTTTATTAAGGGTTGCAAAGGTATTAAATATTAAAATAAAATCGCCTATATCTAAATATATTTTATTTTTTGGTATGAATCTCAAAATTTGATATTGCCATGATGATTTTCAACTCGGTATAACTCAATAAAAAATTGCAAACGCGTAACTTTAAGCCGAATAGTTATTTAGTTGTGCTAATGTGATGTATGCATATTTTATATCGAACTTTTAACCTAAAAATACCGTGGAAAGTTGATTTATTATTATTAATTAATTGATATACAATTGATCCAATAAAATTAAAATCAATAATTTTGAATTCAAAAATTGTAAAATTAGAATTATCTATTTAAAAAATTTACCTATCTTTTTTTAAAACTGACACACATTTTAGTAAAAGATATTTTTGAATCACCAATCTTTAAGTTAAAAAGTGTGTTTAAAGTGCTAAAACGTCTATACTATATATTGATGCTAGCGTAGCTATGACTCATTGTAAAGATAGCGTCACAAGATGTTAAAATTATTGTATTTGTATCAATTATGTTACCCTAATTTTAGAGGGTAAAACCAATACTGCAAGCCAGTCTTGCAATTTCTTAACCAATTATTTATCAAATCAAACAAAAAGATGAGAAAAAAACTCTTACTCTCAATGCTGTCGGTCGACTACAATGTAGGAACCTACACCACGCTTGATCGCCCACGGCGTTCATTTAGGCAGAAAATGTGCCTTTTCGTAGCCAGTCTCGCAATTGTTGCGGGCGCTACCTTTTTACCATCTATCTCGCAGGCCCAAACCTACAAAGCCTTGCCGCTTGATTGCGGGGGACACTTCAGCGGTTTTGCGCAAGCTGACAATGGCCGATTATATGGCTATGGCGATGTGTTCGGTGCCTGGCGAAGCGACGACGGCGGCTCCAACTGGAGCTACCTGAACTGGGGCATCCGACCAGTAGGTAATCAGGGAGATAATAAGCACATCCCTGGGGGTGATATTGTGGGATTGGGTATGGCGGTGCAGAAGGATAATGCCGATGTAGTTTACTATTCTACGAATAATGCACTATACAAGTCTACCAATGGCGGTACAGACTGGACTCGTATACTTTCGGACATTGGCCCATTCACCCCACGTTTCCGTGGTACCTCGCAGATTTTGATACGATCTAACAATCCAAACGAGATATGGTTCGCCGGCCCCCGCAATGGACTTACAGGCTGGCTGTGGAAATCAATCGATGGCGGTACCCAGTGGACAAAAGCTGGCGGCACCAATTTTGATACCAACAAAGCTCGCACTTTACATAACATATCTAATTATGCCAACCAAATTTGGGTCGGATCTGACAATGGTCTTTATGTATCCACCGATGGCGGTAATAACTTTAGTTTGGTAGGTGGGTCTGGTCGTTTAACTGATGTAGGTATGATCTCTCGTTTTACATCTGGAGCTTTCACCGGTGATGGCTTGGTAACCCGAGCTAGCATTAACAACGATAATGGTGGAATATCTCGGATTACTGCTAGTAACTTCAATGATGCAAACACTTACTCGGTAACAAATTCTATAAGAAATTCAATTGAATTTGGTTATCCTACCGGCCTGCAAATTTTTTCAGACGGGTCTTCCAGCGCTTGGAATACCAATGCGGAGCGTCATGGTTTTAGCCCTGCAAGCGATGGCGGGCAAACATTCACTGTTCGCAACACTACGCTCAATACCAATCCAGTTCCTATTTGGACTACTGCTCCTATAATGGCAGCTAAAAACCATCCAGATTATGGTACGGATCAGGTTATCGAAGCTGTGGGCAATCCTAACAAATGGATGATTACTGGTGGCGGAGCTCCTATGTTCAGTTTAGACAAGGGGTTTTCTTGGCAATATTTTCCCAACGGTAGTGGCTTAGCTGCGGTTAAAACATATAGACCGGCAGTAAGCCGTTATGATGTAAATCGTATGTATATCCCAGCTTCAGATATTGGTTCGGTTATCGTAACAGATGGAGGAAATAGCGGCATAGCTACTCTTAGCTCAAATAAAACAGTGGCTGCGCTACACAATTGCTTAAATATTATGGAAGGCCCCAATACCCAAAATTTAGTATTGGCGGGGAATCGACAAAACGAAAATTCAAACATATTTCTTAGGACTGCCGATGGCGGATTAACGTGGAGCGAGTTTAGTGTAGTGGGTACAGGTTTGCCCCTCTCACGCGATGGCGTAACCAAGTCGGTAATGTCTTTAACTGATGCAAATGATTATTTAGTAGCAACAGCTTCTGATACCGATCAGCAAGGGCAAATTACCCCGGGCACGATCAATCCTGGTGTATGGCGTACAACAAACGGAGGTTCTAATTTTACTCAGGTAAATGGCTTGCCAAGTACTATGAATACTGGAGCCCGATACTCGCCACAAAATGCTTTTCTTGAAAGAGATGCCGTACAAACCAACGTACGTTATTTTACAAGTAGAAATACAGGCAATAGCCCAACGGCATCGGCTGGTTTTTATCGTTCAACAGATGGCGGGTCAAATTGGTCGTTTGTAAATCATCCCTCTCAAGCTGGTGCATGGGTAGCAGGATTTTGCGCCGATCCAGTACGAGGTGGAAACCTTTGGGCCGCAAATGGCTTTGGCGGCGTAAAAGTTTCTAGAAATGGTGGTGACCTTTGGGAAGGTACCGCACAATATTTCGACGCCGAATTTATTTCTTCATGCGATGGCAAGATTGCTCTTTGGGGCAAGAAAGATGGTGGCTCGAATCCGAATTTACTTTGGTATTCGGCTGATGACGGCGCAAATTGGTTTGCACAGTCCACCGTTGAAAAAAATTTCCATGGAATTCAAGGCATTACCGTTGACCGTACCGGCAAAATATGGGTAAGCTGGAACTCTTGTACCGTAGTAACTCCTGTAACAGGCCCAACTATTGCGGACACCCAAGCACCCACTGTACCATCAAACCTAGCCTCAGCATCGGTAGCAGCAACAAGCTTTACCCTAAACTGGTCGGCATCAACCGATAATGTAGGCGTAACAGCTTACGAAGTATTCAGAGGCGGTACATCATTAGGTACAACGGCTAGCACAAGCTTCAACGTAACTGGTTTAACCGCAAGTACAGCTTATAGTATGACGGTACGGGCGAGAGATGCAGCAGGCAACAACTCGGCTACAAGCGCAGCATTCAACGTAACTACTTCTGCTCCGGCGGGCGACACCCAAGCACCGAGCGTGCCAGCAAGCTTGTCATCCTCGAACGTAACACAAACCAGCTTCACGCTGAACTGGGCTGCATCTACGGACAACGTTGGCATATCACTTTATGAAGTATTCAGAAACGGAACATCACAGGGAACGGTGACGGGAACGAGCTTCAACGCAACCGGCCTGACTGCGGGCACTGCCTACAGTATGACGGTAAGAGCAAGAGATGCGGCTAACAACAACTCTGCACAGAGCAGCGCCTTGAGCGTTACCACGTCTGCACCAGCAGGCGGAGTTACAGGTACTGGTAACGTGACATTGGAAACATGGAGCAACGTAACTGGCACCACCTTAGCGGCCATACCTACGGGTACCACGCCGACTACCACGTCAACGTTGACTTCACTGGAAACAGTGCCGGACAATGCCGACAACTACGGCGTGAGGATAAGGGGATACATCATCCCGACCACAACTGGCAGTTACACGTTCTACATCGCCAGCGATGACAACGGCAGTTTCAGCCTGAGCACGAACGACCAGCCTTCAAGCTTGGTGAGCGGCATCGCCACCGTTGGGGACTGGACAAGCTCCAGGGAATGGAACAAGTTTGCGTCACAACAGTCTACGGCAAGAAACTTGACAGTGGGCGTCAGATATTACTTTGAAGCATTGATGAAGGAAGGCGGCGGCGGCGATAACCTTGCAATCGGCTGGACAGGCCCGGGCATATCCGCCATCACGGTGATCGGCTCGGCCAACCTAGACAGGTTCGTTACGGGAGCGGCGGACACGCAGGCACCGAGCGTACCATCAGGATTAACATCAAGCAACGTAACATCGAGCAGTCTGACATTGAGCTGGACTGCATCCACTGACAACGTTGGCGTATCACAATACGAAGTTTTCCGCGGGGGCACCTCACAGGGAACGGTAAGCGGTACGACCTACAATGCTATTGGCCTAACGGCATCTACGGCTTACAGCTACACGATAAGAGCGCTGGATGCGGCTAACAACGCCTCTGCACAGAGCACCGCCCTGAGCGTGACCACATCTGCTCCGGCGGGCGACACGCAGGCACCAACCGTGCCTAGCAGTTTGTCATCCTCAAACGTAACACAGACCAGCTTCACGCTGAACTGGGCTGC
>ENA-OFCE01001396-OFCE01001396.1-metagenomes-genome-assembly--contig:-NODE-1396-length-12402-cov-2.451284_pt1 | contig 12402 bp, 10 predicted proteins | sample MGYA00153388_OFCE01 | MGnify analysis MGYA00153388
ACTGGAGTTCAGACGTGTGCTCTTCCGATCTCATCTATCAGGACGAGATCGAGGATGTGGTGCTGCGCAACGCACGCATCGAAATGGACGCAACGCTGGTGCGCACGGCGATGTCGGCGCTGGGCCAGGCACGGAAACCGAACGCGGCGTTGTTGACCACGGCCAGCAGCGAGGCACGCGCCGAGTCACCGGTGGAGCGTACGGCAAACCGATCGACACGGTCGCCGTACGAGATCAGTCGCTGCAGCTGGTCGAGGTGCACGCGCGCACGATATTCCTGTCGCGCAATTTCGCTTGGGTCGGCACGCCGCGAAAGCAGTGCCGACACCACGACACGCTCGGCGAGCGCGTCGTTGGGCAGTGCGGAGATACGCACGGTGTCGCCCAGCTTCAGGCCTTCGTCGAGTGCAAGGCGCGCATCGAGTGCGATGGTGCGAACGACGGCGGGTCGCGTCGGTGCGGAATCGATTACCTGTGCACTGAGGTTTCCGGCGCACAACAGCGCGCCAAGGATGGCGCGGGCCCACAGGTGCTTCACAACGCGGCGGCGATGCGGACAGCGCGCGCGGCGACGGGGCCGATCTGACGAAGAACGCCGCCCACCATCACGTCGATGGGACCGTCGTAGGGAGCGCGGGCGTGCACGTGTACCATGGCACCTGGTCGCAGTTCGAGTTCACCGAGATAACGCAGCATGACGGGATCCTTGTCGCTAACGCTCATCACGGTGCCACGGGTGCCCACGGGAAAATCGGCGAGCGTGCGGTGTCGAGTCTCGTCCACCACACCGTCACGCGTGGGAATCGGCGCGCCATGCGGATCGAAAAGTGGATCGCCGAGTGCGCGAGCCATGCGATCGATGAGCGTGTCGGAGGCTGCATGTTCCAACTGCTCGGCCTCGGCATGCACGTCGTCCCAGGGCACACCGAGCACCGTGGCGAGGTAGCTCTCGAGCACGCGATGCCGACGCAGTGTGCGGAGCGCGGCGATACGGCCGTCCGCCGTGAGACGTGCGCCGCGGTACGGCTCATGCTCGAGCAACCCCTGTGACGCGAGACGCCGCACCATGCCGCTGACGCTGGCCGGTGCGAGCGTGAGGCGCTCGGCAAGCGCATTGGTCGTGGCGGGATCGCCGCCCTGTTCGAGGTCGTAGATCGCCTTGAGGTAATCCTCGACCGGCGCCGTGAGCGAAGCGGCCGGTACGACCGGAGCGGTGCGGCGCGCGGGCGTCATCGTGGTGCCACCTGGTGACGCATGCGATGCGAGGTCACGTGGCCGATGGCACGGTCGTGCGAACCGCGGAGCCTCGCACGAGCAGGACAGGTACCAGTGAGCGATGACGCACCTGATTCGCGACGCTGCCGCGCACGACGTCATTGAGAAAGCCGTGACCGTGCGTCGCCATGGCGATCAGGTCGCACTGTTCGCGTTGCGCAGCCGCGCAGATCTCGGTGGCTGCATCGCCACTGGCCAGCACGGCATCGACCTCGAGCGACGCCGCAGCGAGATCGGCGGCGCACTGGTCGAGGTACTCACGATCAACGCGCAGTTCTTCCGACTCGCGCAGCTTGAGCGACTGCATGTTGCGTGCGGCAAAACCATCGGCCACATGAATGAGTGTGACCTTCGCGCGGCACATCAGGGCCAGCGCGCGCACATGACTGAGGATCGCCTCGTCGTACGGCGAGTTCTCGAGTGGGACCAGCAGATGGTGATACATGGTCAGCTCAACCAGTCACGGGCAATCTGAAACAACAGCCAGGCATTCAACGACGCGATCACGACGGCAATGGTCCAGGCGAGGACCGTCAGCCATCGCGCGTTGACGAACTCGCCCATCTTGGCACGGTCCGACGTGAATGACACCAGCGGGAAGACTGCGAAAGACAGCTGCAGGCTGAGGATCACCTGACTCAGCACCAGCAGCTGCGACGTGCCACGCGCGCCGTACAAGATACTGACGACCACGGCCGGAACAATCGCGATGAGTCGCGTGATCAGGCGTCGCACCCACGGCTGCAATCGGATGTTGAGGAATCCCTCCATGACGATCTGTCCGGCGAGCGTACCGGTCAAGGTGGAATTCTGCCCTGACGCCAGCAGCGCGAGTGCGAAGACCGTGCTCGCGCCGGCGCCGAGGAGCGGTGTGAGCAGCTTCCACGCATCCTGAATTTCGGCGACGTTGCTGTTGCCGGTGCCGTGAAACGTCGCCGCGGCGACGATCAGGATCGCCGCGTTGATGCCGAGTGCGAAGGTGAGCGCGATCGTCGAATCGGCAAACGCATAGCGCACCGCTTCGCGCTTGCCCGCGACCGTTTCCTCGTACTTGCGTGTCTGCACGATGCTGGAGTGCAGGTAGAGGTTGTGCGGCATGACCGTCGCCCCGAGGATGCCGATGGCGATGTAGAGCATGCTGCTGTCGTGCAGGATTGCGGGCCCCGGGATGAAGCCGCGCATCACCGCGCCGACGTCGGGACGGGCGAGGATCAGCTCGAACAGGAAGCAGACGCCCACGACCGCGACGAGGGCGATGACCATCGCCTCGAGCAGCCGGAACCCCTTGTTCTGCAGCCAGAGCACAATCAGGACATCGAGTGCCGTGATGGTGACGCCGAGCGGCAGCGGGATGTCGAAGAGCAGCTGGAGTGCGATGGCCGTGCCGATCACTTCGGCGAGGTCGCAGGCTGCGATGGCCAGTTCGGCGATGATCCAGAGCGCGAACGACATGCGCTTCGGGTAAGCGTCGCGGCAGGCCTGTGCGAGGTCGCGCCCTGTGACGATGCCGAGCTTGGAGGCGAGTCCCTGCAGCAGCACCGCCATCAGGTTGCTCAGCAGGATCACGTAGAGCAGCGCGTAGCCGAACTGTGCGCCACCCGCCAGATCGGTGGCCCAGTTGCCCGGGTCCATGTATCCCACGGCGACGAGGTATCCCGGTCCGCCGAAGGACAGGAGTTTCCGGAACCAGTTGCCGCGGCTGACGGGCACGCTGCGGTAGACCTCCGCGAGCGACGGCGCCTCGCGGGTGCGGCGCCAGCCGGGGATGGCGGTGCTCGCGGGGACCACGATGGCGTCGGCGTCATCGACGACAACGTGGGGTTCGGTCGGTGTGGGGTTGCCGAGGGTCATGGATGGCCGAAGAAGTGATTTCGTCTGTACGAAATTATCGACGCCTCGGGGGCGAACGTCCAGTCCCCCCAAGTGCGAATCGCGGCGAACTGAACCATGGCACGACTTCTGCCATTAACATCTACGTCGGTGTGGACGTCCGCTCCGATGTCCCAGTGCTGCCGGATCACCCGCTGGCCGCCTCATTCTTTGATTCACCTGCGACCCCTGGACCCGATCATGCGGAACCGTTCCATCCTGCGCGCTGCCACAGCGCTGACCACCGTGCTCTCCCTGGCGGCCTGCGGCGACAATTCGCCGACCGTCGGTGTCACGACCGTGTCGGCGTCGGTCGCCGCCGCCACCACGCAAGACGTCGCGACGGTTGCCGCCGACGCTGCAAAAGAGGATGTCGAGACGTTCAAGGCGAATCGCGGAGCCTTCGGCATGGCGCAGCTCGGCGACTTCGAGCGCTTCGCCGCGTGGGCCGCCTGTCCGTACGACGCCACTGCCAAGCGCTTTCTCTGCTTCGAGAAAGTCCGCGGGCCATTCGCCACCACGCGCAGCTACTCCTTCGTCGATCAGGCGGGGATTGCCCAGAGCGCGTACAGCGTCAACACCACGGCTGCAGCCAATTTCAAGTGGGCGATGGACGGCACGATCACCAAGAACAAGTGGAGCGGCAGCGTCTCCCGCAGCCGAGACCTGACCGTCAGCGGTCTGCTCGGCGCCAACACGACGATCACGATCAACGGCACGAGCTCCACGGAACGTCAGCGCACGAAGTTCGCAAAGGACGGCGCGTCTGGCGCAAACGCGGTCGATCGCGAGTACCAGCTTGAGGGATCGACGGTCATCAAGGATGTCGTCACGCCCGCCATCCGACTCCCCGATGCGTGGCCGGCCAGCGGGACAATCACCCGGACGCACAACGTGACGCGCATTGACGCCGTGAACGGCACGAAGAGCTCCACGCGCACCTCGGTCGTCACGTTCAACGGTACGCAGACGGTTCCGCTGGTCGTCAACGGCACCACGTTCACGCTTGATTTGGCGACGGGCGAAGCGATCAAGAAGACGCCGTGACGCTGATCGCACTCTTCGTGTAACGCGCACCACCCAAAGTCCTCACGAAGGGCGCGGGGTAGCAACAAAATGAAAAGCTGTGGCAACTGCACGCGCGAGCGCAGTTGCTACAGCTTTTTTGCACTCCTCCGCGTCATCCGCGTGCTCCGCGATGAAAAACGACGTGCGCTACACACTCACTCGCGCAATCGACAGCAGTTGCGTGACGAGCCGCTCGGTCATTCCCCACACGACATCATCGCCCGACCGGTACGCCGGAAAACGAAATCGCGACCCGCCGCGGTCGAAGACATGCTCCATCGTACTCGCCGGATCCAGCAACCGCTGCACCGGCACCCAGAACGTGGAATGCACCTCCTCCTCGTTCGGCACCAGCGTCACGTCGGCGTGCAACGCGAACACGTATGGCCGCACCGCGATCGACGGCAACACTGCCGCGCGCGGCCTCAGGTCATCCAGCACACCGAGCAGCCGAGCATGCGCGTCCAGGTCCAGGGCGAGCTCCTCGCGAGTTTCGCGACGCGCCGTGAATTCCAGCGACGCATCGGCAACATCCATCCGTCCGCCGGGGAAGGCCACATGCCCGCTCCACGGATCGCCTGCGCGCACAGCCCGGCGAATGAACAACAGGTCCGCGTCATCGACCGTCGTGCCACGCAACACCAGCGCGACCGCGGCCCATCGCAGCCCCACATCCTGCGGCTCCTCCACGCGATCGTGCAGCTGCAACGCCAGCTCCAGCGACTGCATCAACACGGAACGCCCACCCGGCACCGCGCACGGCTCATCCCTCGATGTCACCATTCGCATCGACCCAGCCACGGAACCCGTCCGACATCGACGCCACATTCGAATACCCCATCTGCATCAGCGATTCGGCCGCCAGTGCCGACCGATTCCCGCTGGCGCAGTACAGCACCACCGGAGCCGCACGCGGCACGGCCTGATCGATCTTGCTCTCCAGCGTGCCGCGCGACATGTGCACGGCACCGGCCGCATGTCCAAGGTTCCACTCGCGATCCTCACGCACGTCGATCAGCACGACCGACGGGTCTGACGCACGCATCGCAAGGGTCTGGGCCGGTGTCACTTCCTTGATGCGCGACTTGGCGTCGGCGACGAGTTCTGCAGCACTCTTCATGTCACATCCCTTCTTCTGTGTGTTGAGCGGAAGACCAGCCACATGGCACCCGTCGTCGCGCAACGATCACGCCACGATCATCTCCTCGAACGTTCACTGCGCGGTCACTGCGCATTCACCGCACCCTCCGCGCTCCACAACGCACACGCATCGACATCGAGTGTCGCCGACGCGCCGAGCGGGATTGTCCACTGGTCTGCAATATGGCCGATCGGCAGGTTGCCAAGACAGGGCACACCGAGCCGCTGCGCCAGCTCGTCGATCAACTCGTCCACGCCCGGCGCATCGACGTTCTCGTCGACCGGCACCAGTGTGAATTGACCGACAGCCAGCCCGACACACCCGCGCAACGCGCCGGACTGCTCGAGCTGCCGCAGCATGCGATCCACACGATACGCCGGCTCATGCAGATCCTCCAGCACCACGATTGCACCACGCGCCGACATGGCATCAGGCGTTCCGCACAGCGCAGCGAGCAGCGACAGGTTCCCGCCAACCAGCCGGCCGGCCACGCGCCCGCCCCGCACCGCCCGCGCCTCAGGCCACACGCCGCATGGCTCACCACCCTGCGTCACGGCAACACGCAGGGAATCACGACTCATCGACGGTAACTCTGCCCGCGCAGTATGCGCATGAAAGGTCACGACATGGGCACGTGCCGCAATCGCACAGTGCAGCGCCGTGACATCCGAATACCCGATCACGACCTTGGGCCGCAACGCGAACGACTCCAGCGACAAGCACGACACGATCCGCGTCAGACCGTACCCGCCACGCACACACCACACGGCATCGATGGTGTGATCGTCCAGCGCCCACTGCAGATCGGTAATGCGCTGCTCATCACTCCCCGCCAGGTAGCCCTGTCGGGCCAGCACGCTCGCGCCACGGACTGGCTCCCATCCCATGCCGCGCACATGCAACTCGGCGCGCACGACATCGGCCTCGCCCACCAACGGCCCCGACGCGCACACGAGCGCAACACGCGCCCCAGCCTTCAACACTGCCGGCCATCGCACTTTCGATGATGTCTGCATGATCGGGATGCTAAGCCTTGCGCCAACCGGCGCTACCGTCGCGCCATGCTCACCACGCGCGCCGCACACACGCTCCTCGCCAACGCGACCTCCGCAGCCGGCCTCCTCGCGCTGGCCCGCGCACTGGGCTTCGACTCGTCTCCGCACACGCTCACCCGACGCACCATCCACTCGCTGGGCATCACGGCCGATTCAACACTCGCGACGCGCGCCACCCGCGTCACCCGCGGCGACGACTCGGCGATCCTGTTGGTCGAACAGCTGCAGCCTGACGACTGGCGCGCCACACTCCACCGCCTCGCCACGCACCTGGATCGGCTCACGGACCCGCGACGCTGGCTGGTCCTGTTGCAATGTGCGAGCAACGGCCCACTGGTGCTGGCCTGCTGGCTGAGCTCCACTCGAGGCCCACGACTCGCCGTGCTCACGACCTCCCCGACCCACCCGCTCGATTCAGATGCCCAGACGATCGCCGCACTTTCGGCAGCCTGGCATTGCGACCCCACACTGACCTGCCTGCGCTGGCACGACCTGCTGGGCCGACACGCGATCGGCCGCCGGTTCTTCCGGGCACTGGACGAGCATGTCACCGACATCGCCGAAAGCTGGCCGGCACGCGTCGAGCACGACGACCGACGCACGCTCGCCCTGATCCACGTGGCACGACTGCTCTTCCTCAAGTTCCTGGAAACGAAAGGGTGGCTCGACGACGACCGCAACTTTCTGGCACGACACGCCGAAGACAGGCTCGCCACGGGCGGACGACTCTGGCACCGACTGGTCGCGCCCCTGACCTTCGGCACCCTCAACACACCACGCCGACACCGCGCACCCGCAGCACGCGCCTTCGGCAACGTACCGTTCCTGAACGGCGGACTCTTCGCCTGCTCGGCGGCGGAACGACGCGCACGCCAGCCCGCGATCCACGGCGAACAGCTGACGCCACTGCTGCTGAATACGCTGGCGCGCTACCGCTTCACGGCACGCGAAGATGCATCGTCATGGTCCGAAGCCGCCATCGACCCCGACCTCCTGGGCCGCACGTTCGAAGCGCTCATGGACACCAACGAGCGTCGCGGCTCCGGCACGTTCTACACACCGGCAGCACTGGTCACTTCGCTGGTCGACGACGCACTGACACACGCGATCGACGCCAACCACGACGCACTCGGCAACGCACTCGGCAACGCACTGGCGGGACGACTCGTAGCACCACGCGACGCCGCGGCAATCCTAAACCGACTCACCACCTTCCGCGTCCTCGACCCGGCCTGCGGCTCCGGAGGACTCCTCGTCGCCACCCTCGAACGTCTGGCGGCACTCCGCCAGCAACTCGGCGATCCACGCCCGTCCGCCACGATCCGACGCGACATCCTCACGACATCCATCTTCGGCGTCGACATCGCACCGATGGCCGTCTGGCTCTGCGAACTCAGGCTCTGGCTCTCCATCGTCATCGACGACGACACGACCGACGCACGACAGATCACGCCGCTCCCGAACCTGGACCACCACATCCACATCGGCGATGCCCTCGGCCATGACGCATTCGACGACCAACCACTCGCCCGGTCGGCACGCCTGGCCACACTCCGACAGTACTACGCCACCAGCACAGGAGCGAAGAAGAAAAGGGCCGCGACACGCATCGATGCACTGACACGCGACAACGCACGCAAACTGACGCTGCGCACGATCTCCGCACTCCACAACGAACGCACGGATCTGCTCCGATCGGCACGCGAACGATCGCTCTTCGGCACCCGCACAGGACTCTCCGCCACCCAACGACGACGCCTCGCCTCCGTGCGCGCGCTCCTCGCGCAACACCGACGCCGACTGCGACGAGTGGATGATGGAGGCGCCGTCGACTTCGAGTTCCGCACGCACTTCACCGACGCCGCCGCACACGGTGGCTTCGACCTGGTCATCGGTAACCCACCCTGGGTCCGCTCACACCACCTTGACGCCACGACACGCGCCAACCTCCGCACACGATTCGCCACGGTCACACGACACGCCTCCGGCACTCGTGCCTTCGGCGTCCAGACGGACATCGCCATTCCGTTCACCCAACGTGGCCTGGAACTGACGCGACCCAACGGCATCATGGCCTTCCTGCTCCCGGCCAAACTCTGGCGCTCCATCTCGGCTGGCGCCCTGCGACACCACCTGCTCACGCACGCCACACCACTCCGACTGCGCGATCACTCGCTCGACGCTGCCGGATTCTCAGCCGCCGTCTACCCGTCGGCCATCGTCGTGCGACGCGCACCACCACCCGTCGCCGACGCAAATGCATGCGCACACGCAAAGGCGCGCTCGAACGCCGCACCCATGGAATGCCACGTGACCGACGCCAGCGGCACACCACACCACTTCACCATCGCCACACACGCGCTGCCGGCCTCCACCGAGATCGGTGCGCCGTGGCGCATCATCCCGGACGACGTCCGCGCTGCAGCCGACACCATCTCACACGCCGGCAGCCGCTGGATGGACTCGATCCTGCCCTCACCCTCCCTGGGCATCAAGACAGGCTGCAACGAGGCATTCCTGCTGCCGGACTCGGAAGTCCCGGACGCGCTCCGCACGTGGACGCGACCAGTGATGCGCGGCGATCACGTTCGCCCCTGGCACACGCCCGACAGCACGACACGCATCGTCGTGCCGCACGACACGGCCGGCCGCACCCTCACACGACTGCCGCCACCACTCGCGTCACACTTCGCACCACACGAACGCGCACTCCTCGCACGCACCGACCTCCGACCACGTGAACCATGGTGGGCGCTCTTCCGCACCGAACTGCTCGCCACGACCGGCTGGCGCGTGGTCTGGGCCGACATCGGCCGCACCCTCCGCGCCACAGTGCTCGCTCCACACACAACCACCGTGCCACTCAACACCTGCTACGGCGTGCGACTGCATGACCCGGTCGACGCACACACGCTCGCCGCCCTGCTCAACGCACCAACGACGACGGCCTGGCTCTCCCTGGTCGCCGAACCCGCCCGCGGAGGCTACCACCGCTTCATGGGCTGGACCGTCCTCGCACTCCCGATGCCGGACTGGAACCGTACCCGCACACTCCTCGCACCACTCACGGCACGCGCACGACGCGGTGAATCGGTGAGCGTCGATTCGCTCCACCACGCAACGCTCGAGGCATACGGCATCCGCCACGACGACGTCGCAACGCTCCTCGCATGGACGAGCGCAGCACTGCGCAGCCACCGTACCCGCCAATCACGAGCATCATGACACGCGAGGCATGACACCGATGCAGCATGAACTAAAGGGCGTCGACACGCCCACCGATACGACACGCGCGCCGGACGGTCACGATGATGACGGCATCGACCCGTTGGTGCGACACCTCGCCCGCTGCGCCCTCCGCACCCGCGCACTGCTCCACGACACGCCATCACCACAACTCGGCAACATCACGTTGCTGCCGCATCAGGTGACGGCCGTACGCTGGCTCATGCCACGTATCCGTCGCTACGGCGGCGCACTGCTCGCCGACCCGCCCGGACTGGGAAAGACATATGTCGCCCTCGCCGTCGCGAGAGAATTCGCCTGCCGACCACTCGTGATCGCGCCCGCAGCACTCCGCAGCCGCTGGACCGACGCCGCACGCACGACCGGCATACCCCTCGACTTCGTCAGCACCGAACGCCTCAGCGCACCCGCCACACCGCGCCTCGCCGCACACTTCCTCGTGATCATCGACGAGGCACATCACCTCCGAACACCCTCGACCAGACGACACCGCCGGACGACGAAACTCTGCGCCGACGCGAAAGTGCTGCTGCTGAGCGCGACACCGATACACAACTCGACCGACGACCTGCTGCACGTCACACGGCTGTTCCACACTCCGGCAACACACGCCTCCACATCCTCGGCACGCCACCTGCTCACCCTCCGCCGCACAGTGGCCGACATCCACGCGGCACGACTGTCTGATGCGACCGCACTCGTGATTCCCGTCGTGCGACACCGCGCGCCGATCACGATGCCACCACGCGTGACGTCGCTGCCGGCAGACATCATGGCTCTCCCGCCCCTCCGCACAAACGCACGCGATGGGCACAGCCTGCTCCAACTGGGCCTTCTCCACGCGCTCCGCTCGAGCGACGCCGCCGCGCGCGCACACATCCGTCACCGGATCGCCGCCACAATCGGCATGGAGCAGGCCGCACGCGCGCACATCCAGCCAACGCGCGACGTCCGACGCGCCTGGCGATCCAGCGAAGCCGATATCCAGCTTGCGATGCCCGAATTGCTCGGACGACCCTGCAGCACCGTTCCACCACACCTCGCGGCAGATGCAGCAACCCAGCGCCGTGCACTCGAGGCGCTGCTCCCGGCGCTGACTGGCATCGATGACCGCCGACGCTGCACCGCACTCCGACGACTCGCGCGATGGTCCACGAGACCTGTCGTCGCGTTCACGCAGTTCAGCGCGACGGCCGAACAATTCTTCCGCAACCTGCGCACACAGCCGGGCATCGCACTGCTCACCGGCAACGAAGCGAGGCTCGTCTCTGGAACCATCAGCCGCGCCGACGTGCTGCAACGCCTGCTGGACCCTCACCACCGGCACCGTCACGACGTCGTGCGACTGCTCATCACGACCGACGTGCTGAGCGAAGGGCTCTCGCTGTCCGGCGTCGCGACGATCGTTCACCTCGACCTGCCCTGGACCGCCGCACGCCTCGATCAGCGCATCGGCCGCGCAGCACGCATCGGCGCACCCGTGACGGAGGTGCAGACCGTCTCGCTCCCCGCTCCGCTGCCCGAAGCGGCATACGCGGCCATCACCACACTTCTCGCGCGAAAACGACGCTTCATGGGCGCACTGGATCCACATGACGACATGGGCGCGCAGATCATCGAACTGCTCGTCACACTCGCACGACACGTCAGCGCACAGACACCCGCGCGAAAAGGATGGGTCACCATGCGGTCCCGCGACATTGCACACCACCGCTGCCTCGCCATCGTGCGCCTGCGCGCTCGCACCATGCTGCTCGCCTCCGATGAACGCGGCCTGCGAGCACCATGCATGGCGGACTGGCAGGCTCTCGCGGCAGCGCAAGCGACCGAGCCGCAAGCAGGCCAGATCGCGGCGCTCAGGCGACGCCTGACAACCGCAGTCACCCAGGATGAACTTCACATCGGCGCTCCATCATGAACTCCCTGCCCCGTGCGGGCCTGCACGCGAGTCGCCCTGATCGCACCGATGACGCAGTGCAAGCGGGCCGCATTGGTCACGCATTGCGAGCGAACCGCACCGATGACGTAGTGCATGCGGAGCGCGCATCACTGGATGCGCGCATCCGGATTCGTTGCGGCATTGCCCTGATACCCATGCGGCAAACGGAGCCACGAAACGCGGGTGGCTATGTTTGTTGATGACCTCGTTACCCCTTCGCGCGCCGCGGCCAGTCCTCTTCGACCTCGACGGCACACTGGCCGACACCATTCCGCTGCTGCTCGCGTCCATGCGTGCGGCGTATGCGGAGGTCGGGGGTGCGCAACCCGGTGAGCGGGAGTGGCTGCGCGGCATGGGCACGCCGCTTCGTGCGCAATTCATGCATTTCGAGAGCAGTGATCTAGTGCGTGTCGAGGCGCTGATTGCCGTGTATCGCGAGTGGCAGCTCACAAACCTTGCGGCCTTTGTGCGTGAGTACGATGGCATCCGCGCGTTGCTCGCCGCCCTACAGCTAGCCGGTCATCCCATCGCGGTGGTCACCGGCAAGGGCGATTTCATGGCGCGGCTGACGTTGCAGCAGGTGAACCTGCTGTCGCCCTTTGAAGTGATCATCGGTGCCGACGCCACCACCCGTCACAAGCCCGATCCCGACCCCCTGCTCCTCGGCGCAGCGCGATTGGGGGTGCTGGCCGATGGCGCGATCTACCTCGGCGATGCGCCGAACGACATCCTCGCGGCACGCGCCGCCGGCATGATCGACGTCTGGGCAGCATGGGGCCCGTTCCCCTCGAGCGAGCTCGAGCCGTTCG
>ENA-OFCE01001397-OFCE01001397.1-metagenomes-genome-assembly--contig:-NODE-1397-length-12396-cov-2.055101_pt1 | contig 12396 bp, 15 predicted proteins | sample MGYA00153388_OFCE01 | MGnify analysis MGYA00153388
CGCAAAATATCTTCGGTATAAATTGGGTCGCACCGCGTTTCGTCGATATCCTCGATTCTTACCAGCCATTTGCCATTGTGTGCCTTGGCATCGAGATAGCTGGCCAACGCTGCAATAAGCGAGCCGAAATGCAGCGGCCCGGTGGGTGATGGCGCGAAGCGGCCTATGTAGCCCATAATATTTCAACCCGACAATTAAATCGTAAACCATGATCTATCGTATTGCGGAACTTGCCGACTGGATTCGCGCGCAAAAAACAGGTTTGTTTGCAAGTGCAGATCTGCGCTTGGAGGGATTTATCCACTGCTCCGAGCGACACCAGCTTGCGCGAACCGCCGGTAAATATTACGCGGGGAAAACGGCGCTGGTGTTGCTTGAAATTGACGACGCCGCGCTCGGTGCGGCGCTGGTTCGTGAAGATCTGACCGGGTCTGGTTTGTTCCCGCATAGTTACGCGCCTATTCCACTTGCTGCGATCGTGCGTCATTTCGATTTTGCCGTCGCCACAGATGGGCGTTTTACGGTACCAGCTGGTTTGGGATGGTCATCCGCCAGCAACGATTGAATCGTGTCGGGAGATTGAAGCTGGCTGATAACCAGCGCAACGCCTTGCCGGTTCGATTCGGCCGCGATTTGAAAGAGATGGGCAAAATTATCCGCTTGAATACTCTCGACGTCCAACCCAATATAGCGTCATGCATTGCCAGCAGGGCAAATTCAGGAGATCAAAATGATTGAATTAAGAAAAAGTGACCAGCGCGGATATGCCGATCACGGCTGGCTGAAGAGCTTTCACAGTTTTTCATTCGCCGATTATTACGACACCAAGCACATGGGTTTCGGCCCGCTGCGCGTGATTAACGAGGACCGCGTCGCGGCTGGCATGGGCTTTGGCAAGCACGGCCATCGCGACATGGAAATCATCAGCTACGTACTCGATGGCGCGTTGGCGCACGAGGACAGCATGGGTAATGGCTCAGCAATCAAGCCAGGAGACGTGCAGCGCATGAGTGCAGGCACCGGCGTCACACACAGCGAATTCAATCACTCCAAAACCGGTGCTACCCATTTTCTGCAAATCTGGATCATGCCGAACGTGACAGGCATCGCGCCATCGTATGAAGAAAAGCATTTTGATGTGGCATCCAAGCGCGGCCAGTTACGGCTAATTGGTTCCCCGGAAGGTCGCGAAGGTTCGGTCGTGATTCATCAAGATGCGCGTCTTTACGCTGGATTTTTCGACTTTGCTGAACACGCTGAGATCTCGATTGCGAACGGCCGCTTGGGCTACGTACATGTCGCGCGAGGTAGCGTCGCTGTAAACGGACAATCACTCTCCGCGGGTGACGCAGCCAAGCTGACAGACGAGATTGGGATTCGTATCGACAAAGGCCAAAACGCCGAAGTGTTGGTGTTCGATCTGCCACAATGAAAGACACGCATCAGGTGAGCGCGATGAAAAAAATTTCTTCCCTCCAACCGTTTGCACACGTCATCGATTCGCGCCGAATGACGCGGCCAATTGCCTACAGGCATGGAAGCAGCCGTGTACGTGATGGTCGGCGAAGTTTCCGTGGACGGTGATCATGCGACTTTTTACGTCGGGCAACTCGGCATCATGGGTGACAATGCAGATGTCGGTTCCCGGTCGGTCACCATTGGCAATCGTGGCGATGCGCTGGCGCACATCATGTTGCTGGGAGGCTTACCTGCGGATGGTCCGTTGGTGTTTCATGGGCCGTTCGTCATGAACTCGGTCGAGCAAATTCGTTATGCCGAAAATGCGTAAACGACCGGACAAATGGGAATGCTCGCCGAAATCTACTCGTCAAGCCGTTTAACAATTATTTATTGGAATCCAAATGACCCAAGCAAAAATTCTCGCCTTCGCCGGTAGCGCCCGCAAGGAATCCTGGAACCGCAAAGTGCTCAATGTCGCTGTGCAAGGTGCCCGCGATGCGGGTGCCGAGGTGACATTGGCGAACCTCGGCGACTACCCGATGCCCATTTATGATGCAGACTGGCATGAGGCAAATGGTGTGCCGGAAAATATGTTGAAGCTTCGTGAATTTATGATGCGGGCAAACGGCTTGCTCATTGCCAGGCCCGAATACAATGCATCCATCACGCCGCTTTTGAAGAACACGCTCGATTGGTTGTCCCAATCGGTCGACGGCGCAAGCGGTAGTGCGCCTTATGCAAACAAGATCGGAGCGCTAATCGGCGCATCCAATGGCGCGTTTGGCACTATCAGAGCACTTCCGCATGTGTCCTATATATTGTCGAATTTAGGCGTGTTCATGTTGCCGGTCGTCGCCGTCCCCGGCGTTGGACAAACGTTCGATGCCGCAGGGAATATGATTAATGAGCGCACGCGCAGTATGGTGGCGGGTTTGGGCGAAAAGCTTGCGCGGACAATTGAAAAGCTGGTTTGAGGTCCGCGACGATTCATCGTCGCTATCGGATACATAGATAATATTCATTTGTGCGCGGTTTCACGACAGCGCAAACTTACGTCTTGTGTCGCAAAAACGGAGATTCATCATGGGTAAAAAAGTTTCGGCAAATATGCCAATCGATTTGGGAATCAGCGAAAAGGACCGCGCGAAAATTGCGGAGGGCCTGTCGCATCTACTCGCGGATACTTACACGCTCTACCTGAAGACGCACAATTTTCACTGGAATGTAAAAGGCCCAATGTTCCAGACGCTCCATCTCATGTTTGAGACGCAATACAACGAGCTTGCGTTGGCAGTCGATATGATCGCCGAACGCATTCGCGCGTTGGGCTTTCCCGCCCCCGGCACTTACTCTGAATATTCCAAGCTGTCGTCGATAAAGGAAACCACCGGCGTACCGGAGGCGACGCAGATGATACGGTTGCTCGTGGAAGGCCAGGAAGCAGTGACTCGTACGGCGAGGAAAATATTCCCCGTTGTCGACAAGGCCAGCGACGAGCCGACCGCAGATTTATTAACCCAGCGCATGCAGGTTCACGAGAAAACCGCGTGGATGCTGCGTTCGTTACTCGACAAATAGAGTTGAGCGCATAAGATTCACCCCCACTTGCTGGCGCATTACTTTAACTGCGAAAAATATTATGGCAACCATAGAACTCACCAACGAAAATTTCAGCGCCCTTATCGAGAACAATGATGTCGTAATCGTCGACTTCTGGGCACCTTGGTGTGGACCGTGCCGGATGTTTGCACCTACCTTTGAAGCGGTCTCCGAGCAGTATCCCCACGTTGTGTTTGCCAAGCTCAATACCGAGGATCAACAAGAACTGGCGGCGTCGTTCAACATTCGTTCTATCCCGACGCTGATGGTGTTCCGCGAGAAGGTCATCATTTTCACGCAAGCAGGTATGTTGCCGAAGGCGGGTTTCGAGCAGGTGGTGCAGAAGTCGCTTGAAGTCGATATGGTTAAAGTGCACGCCGAAATTGCGTCGCAGGAGACACAGCCCGCGTAGATTTTTCGCTGTGCGGCGCAGATGCCGCGCCCACGCGACAGTCTTCCGTGTCGCTTCACCCGTGGCACCATCTATTTTGAGGCTGGTTCATTTATTGTAGATCGCCATTTGATGCGGTCCGTGGGCACTTTTAGCCGTGAACACCGCGCCAGATGGACTTCTACGCTTTTCGCTTCAGCTCGGCAGCCGCAAGCGACGGACGCCCACTTGACGTTACGCGGCGCAGATGTCGGTTTGCGCAGGTGATTCCGCCTCACATTTGCGATAATGCGCGCACTTCCACTGGACGACTGCCCCCATGCTCCCCACGTTTTCATCACTTCGCGACGCCTTTCTCGCGGATGAATCGCGCACACTAAACACCCTTATACCGATTGCCAAGCTTGGTCCCGATGCCAACTTACGGGCGACTGCGACGGCGCGGACTTTAGTCGAGTCGGTGCGTGCGCGCCAACAAAGGCATACGGGTATGCAGTCGTTCCTGACGCAATACGATCTGTCGTCTCAAGAAGGCGTGCTGCTCATGTGCGTCGCCGAGGCCTTGCTGCGCATTCCCGATGCGGCAACAGCAGACAAACTGATCAAGGATAAATTTTCGCAAGGGGACTGGAAAAAACATCTGGGCGCGTCCGACTCATTGCTGGTGAATGCGGGAACGTGGGGAATGATGCTCACGGGCAAATTGGTCTCGCCTACGGCCGATAGTTTTGCCGATGTCGGCGGCTGGCTAACGAGGCTCGCCGCCAAGGCTGGCGAACCGATTGTTCGCGCGTCATTGCGTCAGGGCATGAAGTTAATGGCCGAGCAATTCGTGATGGGCCGCAATATCGACGACGCACTCAAACGCGCGGCGTCATCTGACCAGGCGAAATATCGCCACTCGTACGACATGCTGGGTGAAGCCGCCATGACGGCCCACGATGCCGAGCGCTACTTCATTGCCTACCAGAATGCGATCAAGGCCATTTCTACCGCCGTGAAACCCGGGCAAAGCGTGTTCGCAGCACCCGGCATTTCGGTGAAAATTTCTGCCTTACACCCCCGCTATGAATTGGCGCATCGAGAGCGGGTCATGCTGGAGTTGCTGCCAAAATTATTTAAGTTAGCTGAGATGGCGCGCGACGGCGGTATCGGGCTAACGCTCGATGCTGAGGAAACCGAACGCCTGGAACTTTCACTTGAGTTGTTCGCCGCTGTCTATGCAGACCCACGATTTGCAGGCTACGAAGGCTTGGGCCTCGCCGTGCAAGCGTACCAGAAGCGCGCTGTCCAGGTGATCGATTGGCTCATCGCACTCGCGGCAAAGCATGGTCGCCGCATGATGACGCGGCTGGTGAAGGGTGCCTACTGGGATACTGAAATCAAGCGTGCACAGATGCAGGGATTTGCCAACTACCCGGTTTTTACCAGGAAAGCCAACACTGACGTCTCCTATCTGGCGTGTGCGGCAAAGATGTTAGCTCGGCCCGACGTGTTTTTCAGTCAGTTCGCGACACACAACGCCCACACCGTCGCGACCATCCTCGAGCGCGCCGGTGGCGGCGACAAGAAATATTTTGAATTCCAGCGGCTGCACGGGATGGGCATGGAGCTTTATGAAGAAGTGCTCGCAAGCCACGCCGCTGCCTGCCGTGTTTACGCACCGGTCGGGTCGCATGAAGATCTGCTGCCCTATCTTGTTCGCCGTCTACTGGAAAACGGTGCGAACTCGTCGTTCGTCAATCGAATCGCCGACCCGGACGTGTCGATTGACGATGTCATCAGCGATCCGATCGCGGCGTGCGAGGGCAATCCACAGAAGGCGAACATCAAGCTGCCATTGCCGAGAAATTTATTCATGGCGGCGGATGTCGGACGTTTGAATTCTTCCGGGTTCAGCTTCGCAGATGTCGCAGCCACTGATCTTCTGTATTCCGCGATGGACGCAACGCTAAAACGTGCGGATTTAGTCTCTCAGCCTTTGATCGCGGGCGACGCCATGCGCGGTGCGCCGATGGATGCAATGAGCCCGACCACGCTTGAGAAAATCGGCGTTGTTGAGGAGGCTGACGAGCAGTTGCTCGATCTGGCCTTGAACATTACGTCCAAATGGCCCGGTATGCCGGCTGAAGAGCGCGCTGCCATCCTTGAGAAAGCTGCCGATTTATTGGAAGCACGTCACGCATTTTTTATGGCGCTTTGTGTACGCGAGGCAGGCAAAACGCTTCCCGATGCGTTGGGCGAAGTTCGTGAGGCTGTGGATTTTTGCCGCTACTACGCGGCCCTGGCGCGCCAACACTTTGCGTCTCCGCATCTGATGCCCGGCCCGACCGGGGAAAGCAACGAATTGTCTTTGCACGGGCGCGGCGTGTTCGCCTCCATCTCGCCATGGAATTTCCCGCTTGCCATTTTTCTGGGCCAGGTCGCTGCTGCCTTTGCCGCAGGCAACGCTGTTGTCGCCAAGCCCGCTGAGCAAACGCCGATCATCGCGTTTGAAGCGGTCCAACTGCTGCTGCAAGCGGGTATGCCCCGAGATGCGATCGCGCTATTACCGGGTCGAGGGGAGATCATTGGCGCCAAGCTGGTGAGCGACAGACGCATTGCGGGTGTTGCATTCACGGGCGGCACGTCGACGGCGCAGGCGATCAATCGCAGTCTCGCCAACCGTACCGGGCCGATCATTCCATTCATCGCGGAAACGGGCGGCCTTAACGCCATGATCGCGGATTCTTCCGCGCTGCCTGAGCAGGTGGTAAACGACGTGATTGCGTCTGCATTCAATAGTGCAGGGCAGCGATGTTCGGCGTTACGGATTCTGTGTGTACAGAAAGATATTTTTCCGCGTCTGGCAATCTTGCTCGAAGGCGCCATGCAGGAATTGCGTCTTGGCGATCCATCCAGGCTCGATACCGATATCGGTCCGGTGATCGATCGTGAGGCGTTCGACATGCTGGTAGCGCACCGCGAACGCATGGCGCAGGAATTCAAGTCCATCGGCCAGACGCAGCTTCCCCGCGATATCCCGGCGGGCCATTTTTTTGCGCCCTGTGCATTCGAGATACCGGCATTTGACGCCGTCAAGAGCGAAGTTTTCGGGCCGATTCTGCATGTGTTTGCGTTTGAAGGCGAGCAGCTGATGGACGTGGTGGACGCGATCAACGCCAGTGGTTACGGCTTGACGCTCGGGATACATTCGCGCATCGAGGAAACGATCCGGGACATTCGCGCGCGGGCTCGCGTGGGCAATATCTACGTGAACCGAAACCAGATCGGCGCGGTCGTAGGGGTTCAACCATTCGGCGGCGAGGGGCTAAGCGGTACCGGACCAAAGGCAGGCGGGCCGCACTATTTGTTCCGCTTTGCTTCCGAGCGTGCTTTTACGGTGAACACAGCGGCGGCAGGCGGTAATGCGGCACTGATTGCAAGTTCAGAATAAAGAAAAAAAGGGATCGGTCTTACTCAGCGACTATGATGTAGTGGTTGATCATGTGGGAGTGCTAAAAATGCGGCTGTTGTTGCGAAGTGCGGTTATTTTAAGTTTGCTTTTGGCTACTGGCTGCGCGCAGCGAATGACGCCATATCCCTTGCAATCGGGCTCGCAGGCGGCGTTCACCTCCGTGCAGCCGTTCTCATTGACTTCAGTAGGCGAGGTCGCGCCGCCGGCTTGGGAGCCGTGGATACTGTCTCGTTTTCTGGCCCGCACCCGTTATCAAATCGTCGACCATGAGGGCGAACGCGTTCTGGAGGCAGACGCAAACGTTTCGGCGTCGGGCCTTTTGCAGCCACTCACACTTGCGCCGTCGGAGTATCCGTATCTCCATTGGCGTTGGAAAGTGCCGAAATTGATACCGGGGGCCGACAACGCTAGTCGCACAGGAGATGACTCACCAGTACGCGTGATCGTTGCCTTCGATGGAGACAAGTCGAAATTTGATTTTGAAGACAGCGCGCTCGCGCATACCGTCAAGTTGTTTAGTGGCCGAGAGATGCCTTACGCGACGATTCAATATATTTGGGAGAACAAGTTGCCGCCAGAAACGGTGATTGATCATGCAAAAACGTCCCGCGCAAAGATGGTCGTTGTCGAATCCGGCCCGCAACGCCTTGGGCAGTGGATCAGTTTTCAACGCAATGTCAAACAGGATTTTGAGCGTCTCTTTGGCGAGCCGCCGGGCCCGATCATTTTTGTCGGTGTCATGACGGATTCGAATGCCACCGAAGCGCATACCAACGCTTATTACGGCGATATTCGTTTTTCGCGCGAGTAGCAGCGCAGAGTGCGCCGCACTTGAAGCGGTTAAAGTGCAAGACGACTGTGGCGAGCTTCAAGCAAAATCGTACAACAAGCATTGACGGGCGCCCCAGCGCACAAGTGCTCCGAGATGCCCGCCAAAACTGGGGTTTATATTTTTTTCATTCCTGGCGGCGACGTAGTACCGGAAAGCACGACCAACATAGCTTTTCCTTCGCCTTTCCAGAAGTCCACTGCGTCCTGAAATAACTCGACCACCGTTTCGAGTTGGCTTTCATGATGGCTGGCAAAGGCATCGGTGTGATCGAAATAAATCACATAACCCTGCGCATCAACCCAGTCCATGTCGGTAAGACAATCGTAGAAGGCGTCCCAGTTATTGCCAAAGTGCGACGGGAACTTCATTGCGACGGCGGCATGGTTCAGGAACTGTTCTTTCTTTTCGATTTTTTGCCCTTCAAGATGGAAAAAAGCCATCCCTTTTGAGCGGGCAAGCTTGCTCAACTCAGCAACACTCGCGTGCGACTTGGCCCAGTACACGCCGCGCGGCTGATCGCTCGCGAGCAGATTTTTTAGTTCAGGGGAGGCCATCGTGTTACTCCTTGATTTTCTTGAACGAGGCGTAATGGTCGTCTGTGTAGTAGCACGTCTCCAAAACTTGTGCCTGCTGTTTCCCAACGGTACCGCCACAGACAATGCGACGCGCACCCCGGTCACGTGAATGCGGCGTTTTGACAGTGAACTCGCGATAGAATCCGCGCGGCTGCCTAGGCAAGATGCGCTCACGATTAGAGAAAATGCTGGCGTCCTTCGCGTAGGGATACGGGCCACCTTTGCGAATCATGCCAAGTGTCTGGCGGGCTTCCGTTGGCAACTCAGATGCGCGCACCTGCGACAAATCATTTGCCCGTGGTGACGTATCACGCGCCGACGCAAAACCGACGGTACCAAGAACGGCAACTGCAAAACACCACCACAATATTCTTCGCCATGAACTATTCACACGCTTCTCCAAACGTCTGGATTTGGATGGCACTCATGCAGATTTCTTATGGGGGCATTGCGGTTTGATGCAATCTGCGTAGAGATACAGGGAATGGTCGTGAATATTGAATCCCCTGTCCTTGGCCACTTTTTGCTGGCGTTTTTCAATCTCTGCATCGTAAAACTCCTCCACGCGGCCGCATTGCATACAGACCAGATGGTCGTGATGGCTGCCTTCATTCATTTCAAATACTGCCTTGCCACCTTCAAAATGATGGCGTACCAGAATGCCGGCCTGCTCAAACTGCGTCAATACCCGGTATACGGTTGCGAGGCCAATATCAGCGTTCTCGTTCAACAGCAGTTTGTAAACGTCTTCCGCCGACATATGGCGCTGTGCGGAATTCTGAAATAGATCCAGCACCTTCAATCGAGGAAACGTGGCCTTGAGGCCCATATCTCGCAGTTCTTTTGATTCAGACATGACGGTCCCGGTTTGTGTGCGCCCATCATAAGCTGTTTTCAAGGGGGACTGTGATGGTCGATACGCGGGTTCTGGTCGTGGCGGGGGCGGCTATAATGTGGGCACAAATTGTTTTGAAAGTATGTCATGTGCATTGCCCGTTTTTGTCTACTTATTGCCGTTGGCCTTTTCGTGACAACGCTCTCCGGCTGCGCCGGATTTGGCGTCCATCGAATTGATATTCAGCAGGGCAATCTGGTAACCCAGGACCAACTTGCGAAGGTCAAGCCAGGCATGAGCAGACTGGATGTGCGCAATGCATTGGGAACGCCGCTTTTGCAAGACGTCTTCAATGGCAACCGCTGGGACTATTACTTTAGCCTCGACCAGAGCACCAGTTATGGTCCCTTTGGGCGTGATAAGCAACAGTACAAAGTCACCATCCTGTTCGAAAGCGACAAGGTTTCCCGGATCGACGGCAAAGCGTCGGCTGTCGAAATATTGACTGGCGGCGGCGAGAAACGGAAATTGCCAGATAGCCTGCCGCCCGGCGCTCCCCCACCGAAACAGTAGGCAGAATGGCGGAGCAGGCGCAACTGCAGATCGCGATTGCCGGAGCGAGTGGTCGCATGGGGCGCGCGCTCCTCGAGGCCGTGGGAGCAATGCCTGATACGGAGATATGCAGCGTGCTGGATCATGCCGCGAGCGCGCTGATCGGGACGGATGCCGGCTTGCTCTCGAACAAAGCCGCCGGCATTGCCATCAGCGCGAATCTCGATGTCGCGCTGGCAATGGCCGACGTATTGATCGATTTCACCAGGCCAGAAGGCACGTTGGAGCACCTCGAGGTTTGCAAAAAGCTTGGTGTGAATATGGTCATAGGGACAACCGGGTTTTCGGCCGCCGAGAAACAGCAAATTGAAATCGCGTCAGAGGAAATCGCGATCGTATTTGCGCCAAATATGAGTGTGGGCGTCAATGTGATGCTCAAACTTGTCGACCTGGCTGCAAAAGCCTTGCACGCGCAGTACGACATCGAAGTCATCGAATCACATCACAAATTGAAAGTCGACTCGCCCTCAGGAACTGCATTGCAATTGGGAGAAGTTGCCGCGCAGGCGATGGGTAGGTCATTGCAAGATATCGCCGTGTTTGATCGGCACGGCAACACGGGCGTGCGCGCACCTGGCACCATCGGTTTTTCAGCCACTCGTGGTGGTGACATCATCGGCGAACATACTGTCATGTTTGCGGGCACAGGCGAGCGTATCGAAATCAGCCACCGATCGTCGTCGCGTACTAATTATGCTGAAGGTGCCATGCGCGCCGCCGTTTTTCTTAAGCACAAAAGGCGCGGTCTCTACGACATGGCCGATGTGCTCGGGCTTAAATAACGCCACAAGCGGCGTTGCCCAAGAGGCTGCAATAAGGTAAAATTACCCCTTAATCGCGGAAGCTTTTGACAGAAGAGCGCGGGAAAGTGCCGATACCGGTCTTTCCCGTTTTTTATGCGCGTCGCAAAGGTATTTCCCCCGTTTATCCTCGGAGTTCACGTGCATTCCCCCGCTCGCACCGTTTCTAAACCAGCTGTCCTTGTGCTCGCCGATGGTTCGGTGTTCAAGGGCACGTCCATTGGCGCAGAAGGCCACAGCGCGGGTGAGGTGGTATTTAACACGGCGATGTCGGGCTACCAGGAAATCCTCACTGATCCGTCCTACATGGGTCAAATTGTCACACTTACATATCCGCATATCGGTAACACCGGTGCAAATGCGGAGGATGGTGAGTCCGATAAGTGCTACGCAGCCGGCCTGATCATTCGCGATCTGCCAACACTCGCTTCAAACTGGCGAATGCAGGAGACCTTGCCGGATTACCTTATTCGCAATGGGATTGTGTCGATTGCGAACATCGACACTCGTCGTCTCACGCGTCTCATTCGCGAAAAGGGCGCACAAAACGGATGCATCCTGACGGGATCAAATGATGATGTCGCGATAGCCGACGCGCTCGCTTTTGCAACAGGTGCACCGAATATGGCTGGGCTCGATTTGGCCAAAGAAGTGAGCTGCAAACAGCCTTATATGTGGAACACGTCAACCTGGGCACTCGGTGTTGGTTATGGCAAGCAGGAAAGTCCCAAATTCCATGTTGTCGCCTACGATTACGGGACCAAGCACAACATCTTGCGTATGTTGGCTGAGCGCGGCTGTCGCATAACAGTGTTGCCTGCGCAGGCAACTGCTGACGCCGCGTTGGCGCTGAAACCCGACGGCGTTTTCCTATCCAATGGGCCCGGTGATCCGGAGCCATGCGAATATGCGATCACGGCAATTGCCGAAATTATCAATAAAAATATTCCAGTCTTTGGTATTTGCCTTGGTCACCAGCTGCTGGCGCTTGCATCAGGTGCGAAGACGATGAAGATGAAGTTCGGACATCACGGCGCTAATCATCCGGTGCAGGACCTGGCAACAAAAAAAGTTTACATCACCAGCCAGAATCACGGTTTTGCGGCTGACGAAACAACGCTTCCCGCGAACCTTCGCATCACCCACAAGTCGCTATTTGATGGTACTTGTCAGGGACTTGAACGAACCGATAAACAGGCGTTCAGTTTTCAAGGTCATCCAGAGGCAAGCCCAGGGCCGCATGAAATGGGATATCTGTTTGACCGCTTTGTACAAATGATGGAGCTGAGGCGTGGATAGCAAGCTCACCGCGAGGCAGGCGTTGATCGAGTACGAAATTGTCGTCTCCAAGATCGCTGTCGTGCGCGGCCAGCGTGTGATGTTCTCCCAGGACTTGGCTTCGCTCTTTGGCGTTGAGACGAGGGTCTTGATGCAGGCGGTACAAAGAAACATAGAACGTTTCCCGCCAGATTTTCTTTTTCAGCTTACTGATCAAGAGTTTGCAATCTTGAAGTCACAATTTGTGACTTCAAGTTGGGGTGGAATTCGCAAGCTGCCGTTTGCGTTTTCGGAGCAGGGCGTCGCAATGTTGTCCAGCGTCCTCCGCAGCAAGCGCGCCGTCGCAGTCAATATCGAAATCATGCGCGCCTTTGTTCGTATGCGCGCGCTGATAGACGGCAATCGCACGCTTGCCAAGAAGATCAACGATCTTGAACAAAAGTACGACAAGCAGTTCAAAGTGGTCTTTCAGGCAATTTACGACTTGATGGACGACCGCGAGAAGAAACCAAAACGCAAGATCGGCTTCGTGTAGACCATGCCAAAACGCACCGAC
>ENA-OFCE01001399-OFCE01001399.1-metagenomes-genome-assembly--contig:-NODE-1399-length-12380-cov-3.564462_pt1 | contig 12380 bp, 7 predicted proteins | sample MGYA00153388_OFCE01 | MGnify analysis MGYA00153388
ATGCTCTAACTACTTCAAGCTTAGCGACAAAAATCAGCGGAGCCTCAAAATGGCATATTAACGCTGATGAACCGATAGCAAAAGATTATAATCAAGAATTTAATCCAGCTTCGGCATACAGCCCCAATGCTTACCGCTCATCTGATCATGATCCATTATTGATTGGTTTAAATTTACAACCTCCGGTTACTGCTTTCAAGCTTCAGTTATTACACAGTTCAGATGGTGAGGGTGGCTCAAACAATATGGCCAATTTTGCCGCTGTATTTGAAAAGTTGGAAAGCCAATATCCAAATACGATAAAAATATCATCAGGCGACAATTGGATTCCGGGCCCTTTCTTCAACGCTTCTGGCGACAGAATCGCAATTGATCCTACTTTAAGAAGTGTGTATAATTCGCACTTTGGTGCTTTAACAAGCAATTCATTAAGAACGAGCATCGGAAGGATTGATCTTTCTGTACTTAACTTATTGAAATATAATGCATCTGCTTTAGGGAATCATGAGTTTGATGCAGGAACTAACGTAGTGGGCGAGGTTGTTGGTTACGAATTAAGCGGAACGGACAAACGTTGGGCAGGAGCTCAATTCCCTTTCCTAAGTGCAAATCTTGATTTTAGCGGAGATGCTGCTTTAGCGCCACTTTATACAAGCCAAATTCTCCCTAGCACAGCCTACCTTTTGAGACCTGATACTTTAACATCTGCAGTTCCGAGAAGAAAGATAGCTCCGGCTACCATAGTTACCGTAAACGGAGAACGAATTGGTGTTGTTGGTGCAACAACTCAAATATTAGAATCTATCAGTTCGGTAGGTGGTGTAAAAGTTAAAGGCTCTAAAACCAATAATATGGCCGAGTTGGCAACTTATCTGCAGCCTTTCATCGACCAAATAAGAGCTACTGGAGTCAACAAAATTATCTTGACTTCGCACTTACAGCAAATTTCTTTAGAAAAGCAATTGGTGAGATTACTACGTGGAGTAGATATTGTTATCGCCGGCGGTTCTTCTACCTTGCTTGCCGATGCAAACGATATCTTAAGACCTGGGGACGTTGCGGTGGATACCTATCCATTAATATCCCAAAATGCCGACAACGAGCCAGCCTTGGTGGTTAACGTAGATCAAGAGTGGAAATATGTTGGTCGTTTAGTTGTGGATTTTAATGCTGCCGGTGTGCTGGATATTAACAGTCTGAACTCCACGATTAACGGCGTTTACGCCACCACCGACAATATGGTAACTGCGCTTCATGGAAGCCTGGCAACAGCTTTCGCATCAGGTACGAAAGCAGCCCGTGTTAAAACTTTGGTTGATGTGGTAAACAGTGTTATTGCCGCTAAAGATGGAAACATACTTGGTAAAACAAGCGTATTTCTAAACGGTAGAAGAACAGATGTTAGAACGCAGGAAACTAATTTGGGTAACATTTCTAATGATGCCAATCTAGCTATCGCTAAACAGTATGATTCTTCAGTTTTGGTAGGTATCAAAAATGGTGGAGGAATCAGAACTTCAATTGGTGAGGTAAGAGTAAATCCTGTTACAGGAATATATGAAGAGCTGCCTCCGCAAGCAAACCCATCGGTTGGAAAACAGGCGGGTGATATTTCCCAATTGGATGTGGAAAATGCTCTAAGATTCAATAATAGTCTTTCTTTGGTTACTGTAACCGCTGCACAATTACTTCAAATATTAAACCATGGGGTAGCTGCAACAGCACCTGGGGTTACTCCGGGCCAGTTTTCACAAGTTGGTGGTATTTCATACAGTTTTAATGCTTCCTTACCCGCCGGAAGCAGAATTCGAAATGCAGTAATTATTGACAGTGCCGAAAACGTTTTAAATATAATTGCAAAAGACGGGATTGTACAAGGTGATCCAGCCAGGCCAATACGAATAGTTACGCTTACATTTTTATTAACCGGAGGCGATGGTTATCCGTTCAATACTTTCATTACAGCCAATCCTGGTTTTGCAAGAAAAGTGGATTTAGTTGTTCCGGGAGTTCCAAAAACCGGTAATGCTATATTTACAGACAACGGTTCAGAACAAGATGCTTTTGCTGAATATCTCAAATTAAAATTTAACAATGCACCTTATAACATTACTGATGTACCGATGCCTTTGGACAGGAGAATTCAGAATCTTGCGGTTAGGCAAGACAGCGTGTTTCGTTTACCGAGCGTAAGAATCGTGTCTCCAATTCAAAATACGGTTCTGGATGCGGGAACTCCCATCACATTGGGGGCGGTTGCAAATGATGCGAACGGCACCATATCCAAGGTTGAGTTTTACAGTTCGGAAACTCTGTTTGCAACAGACTCGATAGCACCCTACGAATTTTCGAGTACCGGAATAGGCGCGGGCGTATATTTAGTTACGGCCAAGGCTTTCGACAATAGCGGCAACAGCACGGTTTCCGATACCGTAAAAATCACAGTTACGGCTTGCACTCCAATCGGAAACATCACTGCCGAAGGATATTTCAACATCCCCGGCAGGTTTGTTTCCAATCTTACGGGCAACCCTGCTTATCCCAACAGTCCTTCAGTTACTACTCAGCTCAACGCCTTGGATTACAGAACTGTGGGAGATAATTACGGTGCGAGATTGCGGGGATACATCTGCGCTCCGGTAACGGGCAACTATACTTTTTACATTGCCAGTAACGAGAACAGCGAACTTTATTTGAGCACAAGTGACGATCCAACCAAAAAAAGGAGAATAGCATACTTGAATTCTGCTGTAAATCCCAGAGCTTGGTTTACCTTTTTCACCCAGAAATCTGTGCAGGTTTATTTGCTGAAGGGAGCTCGATATTACATCGAGGCACTTCACAAGGAAAGCACGGGTGCAGATCATCTTTCGGTGGGATGGTTTATTCCGGGAACGACCTCGGTCAACGTGATTTCTGGAAGTTATCTTTCACCAGTTGCGGGTATCATGAGTACTTCTAGTTTAGGATTTACCGATACGGGTCTGTTCACAGATCAATCGCAGTTGAATGTTAATTCGGCAGATGACAAGTCTTCTGTTTTCACTGTTTATCCAAACCCAGTAACAGCAAACGTTATAAATGTAAAATCAAATAAAACTGATTTAACAGAAGTTAATGTAAAACTATTTAACTTAAATGGGGTGTTAGTTTATCAAGGAAAATCAGTGGTAACCGCAGGTAACTTCGAAGTTAAATTAAACCAAAAACCAGCAGCAGGAGTTTATATTTTAAATGTTGACGGTTTAGGAACACAACAACTGTTGTTTAACTAAACAGAGAGATTTTTTTGATGAAAGGGAGCGGCAGTGTCGCTCCCTTTTTGTTTAAAACCTAAAAAACTTTTTTGTCGTAATTGCTATTGTACCAATTATTGATAATTTTATCAGAACTAAATTTTCTTAACAATTTTCGATAAAACAACAACTCAGCAACATGGCAAACCATTATTACAATTCCGAAGACTTAGGCAAATTTGGCAATATCGGTGAATACCAAAAACCGATGGCCGATAAATTTTTCGACTATTACGGAGAGGTGTTTAAAGACGGGGCATTAACGGCTAAAGAAAAATCTTTGATTGCTTTGGCAGTAGCTCATGCGGTACAATGCCCTTATTGTATTGATGCTTACAGTAGCGATGCTTACGAAAAAGGTTACAGCGAACAGCAAATGATGGAAGCCATACACGTTGCTTCGGCCATTAAAGGCGGAGCAGTTTTGGTTCACGGGGTACAAATGATGAACAAAGTAAAAGAAATTGCAATGTGATGGGTTATGATAAAATCGCTTAAAGTTTTAAACCATAGTTTATCAAACACAGAAAATCAACTTTCTATCTTAGAAAATAATCAATCGGGTTCACAACCTTCATTCAAATCTAAAATTGCGGAGTTTGGATTTTCTGGTTTATTAGCTACCGGAGTAGAGATATTTCAGATAAACATGGGCAAAATGTGCAATCAGGTTTGTAAACATTGCCATGTGGATGCTGGGCCAGATCGTAAAGAAATAATGACCCGCCAAATTATGGAGTTGTGCTTGCAAGCCATGCAAAGCCAAACCATAAAAATAGTGGACCTTACGGGTGGTGCGCCAGAACTTAATCCGCTTTTCAGGTGGTTTGTAGAAGAGATTAGAAAACTTGGGAAACATATCATCGTACGTTGTAATCTTACCATCATTCTGGCGAATAAAAAGTTTCTTGATTTGCCCGAATTTTTCAAGTTACATCAAATAGAAGTGGTTTCTTCTCTACCTAGTTTTACTCAAGATCGTACCGATAAGCAACGTGGCGATGGCGTTTTTGAAGATTCCATCAAAGCCTTACAAATGCTGAATGCCGTGGGTTATGGTGTTGAGAATAGCGGGCTAACCTTAAACTTGGTTTATAACCCGGCTGGTGCTTTTTTACCTCCATCGCAAGATGCCTTACAGGCTGAATTTAAGTTAGAATTGTTTAAAAAATTTGGAATTATCTTTAACAGTCTGTTCGCCATTACCAATATGCCTATCAGCAGATATTTGGATTATTTATTGGTAAGCGGCAACTACGAAAAATACATGGACAAATTGATTGCCGCTTTTAACCCATCGGCAGTACACAATGTCATGTGCCGCAATACCATTTCTGTAAGTTGGGATGGTTTTTTGTACGATTGCGATTTTAATCAAATGTTGGATTTAAAAGTAACGCCTCATTCTTCTCAGCATTTAACAGATTTTAATCTACTATTGTTAGATAAACGAAGTATTGTTCTGAAGCAACATTGTTATGGTTGTACCGCTGGGGCGGGATCTAGCTGTGGTGGCGTAGTTGCAGATTAATCAATATTTGGCCAATCAAATCAATTTAAGTATTTAACAACTCTTTGTATTTTAGATACATAGATTCTTGGTTTGCCCCATTTTTATACATTTTCACAACCGTATAGTTAGCAATCTGAACTTTCAGCCATGCATTTTTAATGTATTTTCTGGCAGAGATCAAAACTGGTTTAGATATGATTTTGTATTGATGATTTTGTCGAGCTCGGGCACAAAACTCAAAATCTTCCATAATTTTCAAGGAGCCGTTAAAGCCACCAGTTTCATCAAACAATGATTTGGTAATAAATAAAGTTTGGTCGCCGCCCATACCCGCAAACCAATCATACTTGCTGAAATAAGCGTTTATCTTCAACAAAAAACTACTGCTATCATATTGAGATAAAAATCTCCCCATTTCAAATCCTTGTTGCAAAGCTTCCATTATATCTGTCAAGCAGGATGTTGGCGGTAGTGTATCTGCATGAACGAAATATAAAATATCTCCTTCAGCTATGGATGCACCCAAATTCATTTGATAAGCCCTGCCTTTTTGTGGCGATGAAATAACTTTTGCTCCCGCGTTTTCGGCTAATTCTACCGTGTTATCCGTACTGCCACCATCAATAACTATAATTTCTTTTAAGAGAGCATTGCCCAATTCTCTAAAGTAGAATACCAGTTTGCCAATATTTTCACTTTCATTTATGGTAGGGATAATGATGCTTATTGTCATAAAATAAAACGATTTATGATTGAGTTTTCAGCCATTGAAGTGTAGCTTGTAAACCAATTTCTAAGGGGGTAATGGTATAACCCAGTTCTTTTTCGGCTTTTGCAGAAGTTACTATCCAATCTTTGTTGTATTTTCTAACGAAAGAAGGCGTAACCAAAGGTTTCCGTCCAAATTTTTCTGCCAAAAATAATTGAATATGCGCAGCAAAAAGCATAATGATTAGGGGAGTACGACACAATTTTCTTTTCGTTCCAGTTAATTGGTTTACCAAATCAAAAAACCCTTGGTAAGTGATGTTAATACCTCCCAAAAGATAACGTTCACCGGGTTTGGCTTTCTCCATTGCACATTCCAATCCGTTTATCACATCATCAATATATACGTAGTTGCCAATGTTTTGACCATTACTAGGTTTAACTTTCCATTTTCCAGATAAGTACATTTTTAACACACGGGTAAAGCCATTGCTTTCGGTTAGCAAACCTGGGCCATAAACTCTACTGGGGTTTACGATGATGCCGCGTAGGCCTTTTTGGTTGTATTGTTCAACAATCTTTTCGGCCTCTAACTTACTTTGTTCGTATAAAGTTTCTAGTTTTGGATTTGAGTTGGTAGTTTCTGCAACTGGTTTTCCATTGGTAGAATTGCCCACTACGCCCGCGGTAGAAGTAAAAACTACGTTGGTAATATTTGCTTTTAAACAACTGTCCAATACATTTTTTAAACCTTCAACATTTATTTGGTAAAAGGCATTAGGGTTTTTGTGCCAAACAGAAGCCAATGCAGCTAAATGATAAACTTGAGTACACCCTTTTATGGCAGTATCTATTGAGTTTATGTTAAGAATATCGCCCACGAAAAGTTTGATATTGGAATGTTCTAATAAAGATTTTCCCTTCATTTCATCTCTAACCAAGGCATGAACTGCATATCCTTTTTCCGCTAGACTCAATGCTAGTTTCTGCCCAATGTAACCTGTGGCACCCGTTATAAAAATAGCCATCGGCTTAATTTATCTATTATTAAACTGTTTTTAGGAATTCTACTTAAAAAAATATTTTTTATCGCAGATATACCAGGCCCAATAAATTAGTACAAACTGTAAGGGCAAGCGTATAATTGCGATGGTATGACTACCAATTGCGGGATGTTCCTTAAAAACATCAATAATGTGCAAAGGCAAAAAAGCAATCATCATCAACAATATTGTAAAAGTAGCTGTGTTTTTGAACCGAGGTATAAATACGCCTGCGCCAGCCAGTATTTCCAATAATCCAGATAAATAATTTACGGCAGCCTTGGGCAAAAAATCCGGAATAAAAGGAAAATATTTTTGAGGATTTAAAAAATGACCAATGCCAGCTGTAATTAAGAAAGCGCCAAATAAATAGGTAAGTACAATTCTTGTGGTTTTCATATTTGTAAAATAAAAGTACGATATTTTATCGCACCCAGCCTTCGTTAATAAACGGGATGGAAACGGCAGCTTTTTTGGAAGATGGCTGAGCGGAGTCGAAGCCTCTTTTTAAAGAAGGTACAGTCCTTCCTTTGTCAGGATAAATTCCCAGCCCGACTATCGTCCGCCAATGGCACTATCCGTTCCTTTACAAAAACGGCTTAAAAATTTATGAACATTACCCATTGGCACCGCTAAATTTGATAAATTTGATAGTTCACACCCTTCAATTTCCTTATGCCCGATTTCGCTCATTTACACGTACATACACAATATAGTTTATTAGATGGTGCTGCCGACATTAAAAAAATGTTTCAGAAAGCGGCGGCAGATAATATGAAAGCTATGGCCATTACCGATCACGGTAATATGTTCGGCGTGTTTAAATTTGTGGCCGAGGCGGCAAACCATAACGTTAAACCCATTGTGGGTTGCGAGTTTTATGTAGTTGCCGATAGGCATAAAAAAGCATTTACAAAAGAGGCGAAAGATGTAAGATGCCATCAATTATTTTTGGCAAAAAATCCGGAAGGTTACCGCAACCTTATTAAACTTTGTTCTGCAGGTTATATGGAAGGCCTGTATTCTAAATGGCCTCGGATTGATAAGGAATTGATATTGCAATACCATAAAGGCTTAATTGCCACCACATGTTGCATAGGTGCGAGTGTGCCGCAGGCCATTTTAAAAAGCGGTGAAGCAGCTGGAGAAATAGAGTTTAAATGGTGGTTGGATTTGTTTGGTGAAGACTTTTATATTGAGCTGCAACGTCATGACATAAAGGAACAAAATATTGTAAATGAGGTGCTTTTGAAATTTGCAAAAAAGTACAGCGTAAAAGTTATTTGCAGCAACGATTCTCATTACGTTGACCAAGAAGATGCGAACGCCCACGATATATTATTATGTGTTAATACAGGCGATTTGCAAAGCAAGCCCAAAGCAACAGATGAAGAAGGCGGAAAAGGTTATCGTTTCGGTTTCCATAACGACCAGTTTTATTTCAAGACTCAGGCAGAAATGGGTCAGCTTTTCAGCGATATTCCTGAAGCCTTATTCAACACCGGTGAAATTGTAGATAAAGTGGAACATTTGCAATTGAAACGGGATATTTTATTGCCCAATTTCCCCATACCAGAAACTTTTAAAGTTCATCCAGAAGATACCCTGAACCAATGGGAATATTTGCGCCATTTAACAATGGAAGGTGCCAGAAAACGCTACGAGGAAATTACGCCTTCCATCCAAGAGCGCTTAGATTTTGAACTGTTCACGGTAAAATCTATGGGTTTTGCCGGTTACTTTCTGATAGTTGCCGATTTTATTCGTCACGGCAGAGAAATCGGGGTTTTTATTGGTCCGGGTCGTGGTTCGGCGGCGGGTTCTGCCATTGCCTATTGTATCGGTATAACCAATATCGATCCCATCAAATACAACTTACTTTTCGAGCGTTTCCTAAATCCCGACCGTAACAGTATGCCCGATATTGATACTGATTTTGATGATGAGGGAAGGCAAAAAGTCATTGAATATGTGGTAGAGAAATACGGAAAAAACCAAGTAGCACAGATTGTTACTTATGGTTCTATGGCTGCCAAATCTAGTATTAAAGATGTAGCCCGAGTAATGGATTTGCCACTTGCCGAGGCTAATGCCTTGGTAAAATTAGTTCCCGATAAGGTGGGCGTAACCCTTAATCGGGTGATGTTAGCTCCCCTTACGGGCGAAAAATCTTTATCTGCAAAAGAAGGTTTGGGTGGCGATGATTTGGAAAACGTAAAGAAACTAAGGCTTATTGCTGATGGTAAAGATTTACAAGCCAAAGTTTTAAAAGAAGCCATTAAGCTAGAAGGCTCAGTCCGCAATACGGGTATTCATGCGTCAGCTATCATCATTGCTCCGGATGATTTGACCAATATTGTACCCGTGGCAATGGTTAAGGACAATGCCTTGCTGGTTACACAATACGATGGAAAAGTAATTGAAGATGCAGGTGTAATTAAAATGGACTTTTTGGGTCTGAAAACCTTAACCATCATTCGGGATGCCTTGCGGCTGATCAAAGAAAATTATGATTTGGATATCGTTATTGATGATATTCCACTAGATGACGAAAAGACTTTTGCCCTTTACCAATCGGGAGATACCAACGGTACTTTCCAGTTTGAGAGTGATGGTATGCAGACCCATTTGCGAGATTTAAAGCCTGATAAATTCGAGGATTTAATTGCTATGAATGCGCTTTATCGCCCTGGGCCGATGGCTTATATTCCTAATTATATCAAACGTAAGCACGGCATAGAAGTGGTGAATTACGATTTGGATGATATGGAGGAATACCTGAGCGATACGTATGGTATTACCGTTTACCAAGAACAGGTGATGTTGCTATCGCAAAAGTTGGCCAATTTTACCCGCGGTCAAGCGGATACCCTGCGTAAGGCAATGGGAAAAAAGGATAGAAAAACGCTGGATAAACTAAAGCCCTTATTCATTGAAAACGCAACCGCAAATGGTCATGACTCAAAAAAATTGGAAAAGGTCTGGACAGATTGGGAAGCTTTCGCCGAGTATGCTTTCAATAAATCTCACTCTACTTGTTATGCGTTTGTAGCCTACCAAACCGCTTATTTAAAGGCGCATTATCCTGCCGAATATATGGCAGCCGTATTAAATAATCAGAACAATATTGAAAAGGTTTCTTTCTTTATGGAAGAATGTCAAGCAATGGGCATCAAGGTTTTAGGTCCAGATGTTAACGAATCAAACTTAAGTTTTGCGGTAAACAAAAAAGGGGAAATAAGATTTGGAATGAAAGGAATTAAGGGCGTGGGCGAAAAAGCCATAGAAAGTATGGTGAATGAAAGAAACGCAAACGGCCTTTACACTGGCATCAATGATTTTGCCCGCCGCTGCAACCCACGAACCGTTAGTAAAAAGGTATATGAAAACTTGGTTTACAGTGGCAGTTTTGATTGCTTCGGCCTAAATCGCAAACAGTTTTTCGCACTGATGCCCAATACCAATATGAACTTTATTGAACGTTTAAATAAGTACACCAACGATTTTGAAAACGTGAGCAATATGTCGAGTATATCTTTATTTGGTGGAACCACCGATGCCGATATTATTGAACCTGTTGCGCCAGAATCTGAAGAGTTTGGTGTGATTGAAAAACTGAAATGGGAAAAGGAAATGATTGGCATTTACCTAACCGGCCATCCGCTAGATATTTATAAGCTGGAGATGGAAAATTTTTGTAACAAGAATTTAAACGACCTTAAATTAATTGAGAAGATTAAAAACAAGGAAGAAGTTACCGAAATTGAACAAAAGGATTTTGAGAAATTGCAGAATATGGAGATTTCCGTAGGTGGTTTGGTAACAATGGCCAATCATCGCATCACAAAAAACGGAAAGCCTTTTGGTATTATTAAAATTGAAGATTATAAAGAATCTATAGAATTGGCTTTGTTTGGCGATGATTACGTAAAGCAACAAAACTTTTTAAAGGAAGGATATTTCTTATTTATAAAAGGAAAAGTAGAAGAGCGTTACAGACAAACGGGTCAATGGGAATTTAGAATTGGTAGTATAAGCTTACTTTCGGATTTGCGAGATAAAATGCTGAAATGCATTACCATACAGTTGCCCTTAAAACAACTCAACCAAAACCTGATTGATAGTCTGCAGGAAATGGTAAAAAACAATGCAACTCAATACGAGCAAAAAAACTGCAAACTAAACTTCGAAGTATCAGATGATGATGAATACCAAATAAATTTAAATCTTACTTCATCTGCCATTAAAGTAAATCCTGCCGATGAGTTTTTAAATAACTTGAAGCTTATGGAAGGCGTATCTTATAAGCTGAATTAAATAGGGTAATACCCTGGATTAGTTTGTTTTTTATTGCTACTTTATCCCCCTAACCCCCAAAGGGGGAATTTACTGCTCTGTCCCCCCTTCGGGGGTTGGGGGATTTTATTACCTTCACACAATGAACGAAAATCTCGACCCTAGTTTCGAAAAGCTCAACACTTCTGAAAAGGAGATCGAGAAAGTATTGCGTCCGCAAGTTTTCGAAGATTTTACGGGTCAAGAGAAGATTTTGGAGAACCTAAAAATTTTTGTTCAGGCGGCAAGGTTACGTGGCGAAGCGCTAGATCATGTGCTTTTGCATGGCCCGCCGGGTTTGGGGAAAACCACTTTATCCAACATCATTGCCAACGAAATGGGCGTAGGCTTTAAGGTAACGAGTGGCCCCGTTTTAGATAAACCCGGAGATTTGGCCGGCTTGCTCACCAACCTGGAAACTGGCGACATTTTGTTCATTGATGAAATACATCGTTTAAGTCCTTTGGTAGAAGAATACCTCTATTCTGCTATGGAAGACTTTAAGATAGATATTATGCTGGAGTCTGGGCCTAATGCCCGATCGGTACAAATTACGCTTAATCCATTTACATTAATTGGCGCAACAACTAGGTCTGGCTTATTAACTTCCCCGCTAAGGGCAAGATTTGGAATAAATTCGAGACTACAGTATTACGATGCCAAATTATTGACAACCATTGTTTTACGTTCTTCGGAAATATTGAAAACAGAAATTACCGAAGAAGGTGCATTCGAGATTGCCAGGCGTAGCCGTGGTACGCCACGTATAGCCAACGCACTTTTGAGACGAACGAGAGATTTTGCCCAGATTAAAGGAGATGGAAGAATAGAAACGTCTATTGCCCGCTATGCGTTAAACGCCCTAAATGTGGATGAGCATGGTTTGGATGAGATGGATAATAAAATTTTATCAACCATTATTGATAAATTTAAAGGCGGCCCAGTAGGTTTAAAAACTATTGCCACTGCCGTTGGAGAAGAAGAAGGCACCATTGAAGAGGTGTATGAACCATTTTTAATTCAAGAAGGATATTTAATGAGAACATCGCGTGGCCGCGAGGCTACGGAAGCAGCATATAAACATTTAGGTAAAATAAAATCGGGAGGCGCAACGCTTTTTTAAACCTGTAAAAGCAGGTTTGTGAAACTGTTTTTTCTTTAATGATTTGTTAAGAAGTGAATATTTATTGTTGCGTGGGGACACGCAACAAGGCAGTGGATCAAAATTAATCATATGAAAAATTTACTCTTTATACTCATTTTTTGTTTTTCATTTAATAAAACAGACTCTTCTATTTTAAAAAATAAAGTAACGTTTACTTATCATAGTTTTAGTGTGGCAATTAACACATCAAATTATACATACTTAATATTTTCAATACAAAATAATACAAAAGATACAGTTTATCTTTCTGATGAAAATATTAAAATAAAGGTTATAAATAATAAAATAAGTTATGCTTTTGTGGTTGCAAATAATAAGTC
>ENA-OFCE01001401-OFCE01001401.1-metagenomes-genome-assembly--contig:-NODE-1401-length-12368-cov-4.131000_pt1 | contig 12368 bp, 8 predicted proteins | sample MGYA00153388_OFCE01 | MGnify analysis MGYA00153388
TCCGGTGCTTTTTTATGCATTAAGATCTACCCGGCAGGAGCCATGCAACAAAGCCATTTTCTATTAACATTCTACCCTTCCAAGATTACAAACGTTACAAATCAACTTTTTTGTAAGAAAGTCCTGATCAAAGGGATAGGTCGGAAAAGCAAACTTGGTATGAAATCACCTAAATATTTTATGGAATTCTGTTTTTGTGGATATTTAGTTATAACATGTTTTTTATACTGGAGAAGTTGTGGTTCCAGACTTTCGGCGGACTTAGCATTGAGTAAATATTCAAAAGAACAGCTACTGTATTTTATGGACGTAGCTTTTGGATATCCAGATAAAATCAAAAAATGGGATAAAAAAACAGTTGTTACAATAGTAGGATCTTATAACAAGGCTGAGATGGTCCTATAAATCCGGACACGAAACTTATTTTAACTTCGTGTCAAATGGCCAAAAAATCAACTCCAAACCGAAAGTACACTCCCGAATTCAAAGCTGACGTGCTTCGCCTAGTTGCCAATGGCGAGTCTATCCTTGGTGTAGCCCAGAAAATGGGCATTAGCGATAGCATCATTCATTCCTGGCGAGCGGCTGATAAAAAGACAAAAGGGGGCGAAAAGTCAACCTCGACTTTGGAAGAAGAAGTTGAATCGCTCCGACGACAACTTCGTCAAACCGAGTTAGAGCGGGACATTTTAAAAAAAGCTGTCGCCATTTTCAGCCGCATAACCTGAGATTAATCTATCAATTCATCAAACACGAAGAGCCACATTTTGCAGTCAGACTAATGTGTAATACCCTGGAAGTCAGTAAGAGTAGCTATTACGAGTACCGGGCAGGAATAACGTTTCAATTATCTGTAGCCGAGCAAGAAATGACCAGTAGTGTTCAGGATGTCTTCTGGGAAAACCGCCGACGATATGGTAGCCGACGTGTACAAAAGGCACTTCAGGAGCAAGGCATTGAAGTGGGTCGATGCCAGGTTAGACGGCTGATGAAGCAGCAAAATTGGCAGGCCATCCAGCCGCGCAGTTTTGTGCCACGCACCACTGATTCAAGGCACGGCCTACAAGCGTGTCCGAATCTGTTGCTTGAGTTAGGCCAACCAACCCGGCCTGACCAAGCTTGGGTAAGCGACATCACCTATTTGCCATTAGCGGGAGGTGGCTGGGTTTATTTAGCCAGTTGGCTGGACTTGTTCTCACGCCGGATCGTCGGCTGGCATGTCGATACAACAATGGAAGAAAGCCTGATTATCAGGTCTTTTGACCAGGCAATGACCTTACGTCGTCCACAGTCAGGCTTGATTGCTCACTCGGATCAGGGCGGACAGTACTTTGGCAAAACGTTTAGAAAGCGGCTGGATAAATGGCAGTGTCGGCAAAGTATGGCTGAGAAAGAAAACCCTTACCAGAATGCTCATGCCGAGTCTTTATGGAGCCGGTTAAAGGCAGAGTTGCTGGAAGATGGGTGCTTTGAAAATTTACAAGACGCTCACGACGAACTGTTTAACTACATAGAGGGGTACTATAACATTCGGCGTATACACTCCTCTTTGGGGTATCTGTCACCGATCAACTTTGAAAAACAGTATTACCAAGCTAATTTTAATCAAAACGCTCAATCACAAGTGTCCGGCTAAACCGACCCACCTCACTCGCTCTTGGACAAATCTAAGGATTTAGACCAACATCTGCCCCCGGCCTTGCTTAATAATTTGCTCGTTGTAGGCTGCGCTATCCTCATTAAAGAGACAGTCAATCTTAACAAGCTCAAGAACCACGTTGGGCTGTTGCTGGGCAACCGCCAGACCAAAACTGACTCCCATTACAAGCGGCTGACTCGCTTTTTTAACGACAAGATCGCTCTGCACAAACTCTGGAAATGGCGCATCGTCTGGATGCCAGACTACATCAAAGGCTGGGATGGCCGCTCTCGAAGCATCTATCTGACGCTGGACGGTACCAACTGGCAGTTTGGGTCCTGCCAGATTCACCTGCTGATGTTGTGTCTGGTCTACCGGGGTGTCAGCTTACCGCTGTTTTGGTGTGATCTGGGCAAAAAGGGCCACTCCTCCCAACAGGAACGCAAACGGCTCCTCCAACAAGCCCTCAAGCTGTATCCCCTCAAGGGCTTTTGTCTGTTAGCCGACCGGGAGTACGAAGGCAAAGAGTGGTTTAACGGGGCCGCCCGAGCGGTTTCTGACTGACAATGGTTTAAATTTTATAATTCGCCTGCCAAAGGGGTCTTATAAAGCCGATATTAGTGGGGGTGGTAAGGCCTATAGTGCCTTGTTAAAACGGGCATTGAAGGGCCGCACCGTTAGCCAGTGGTTCGAGCTGGAAGGCTACCGTTATCAATTTGTGGCCCTTTGCCATCAGGACGGCCCCCAGAGTGCCGACCCCTTAGTGCTGCTGGTGAGCAATTTAAGTTGGGCCAAACACACGATCGCCCAGCGCTACCGGATTCGCTGGACGACTGAGTGCTTCTTCAAACATTTGAAGAGCAACGGTTTTGACGTAGAAGCATTGGGCTTCCAGTCCCCAAGAAAGATTCGCTTGCTGGTGGCTGTGGTGGTGGTGCTGTACGTGATTTGTGTGGCCGAGGGTCTTGGTCAGTTTCACTGCATTAGGGCTAAAAAGAACAGCCAGCATGAACCCCTACGTCTACGGGAAGCCCTGTTTGGCAAGGGCTATTCAGTGGTGGTTAATGAATTGACCAGTATTGCACATTTCATAGATTGGCTACTGGCTCAAATCAGAAAGCCCCTCAAGGTTCCGATACGACTATTTTTCTTCAATGTCCAGTACTGAGTGTCAGGTTAATGGCTGCTGGGGAAAAGTATGGGTAAAGCGATTAGATGAAGAGGACTATTTGTATTTATCCGGCAGTGTAGAAGTCAAGTTTATGAGGCAACTTTATCGAAAGCGCTCGGGGCCGCCCGTGCGGGTGTATCGAGGTCTTTTTCCAAAACCTCAAAAAACGGGGCTTCGACCTGGAATCGACGCATTTGCGCAGCCTGACAAAGCTAAGTAAGCTGGTTGGATTGGTGAGCCTTGCGTATGCTTTTTGTGCGAGTTTTGGGTTGTACTATCCCCAAAAAGTGCAACCTATTAAACTCAAGAATCACGGTTATAGAGCGACTAGTTTTGCCCGACATGGCTTGAATCAAATCCAAATTATTTTACAAAGTTCAACCAGTGCTCCTGTACCCGGTTGGCCCTTGTTGAGACAGCTTCTCCAATGGCTTAAACGCCAACTCGCTCATAACCAGTCAACTATTTTAGTAGGATAGAGTAGCCGGAAGCCCTGGTCGTTCTGCTCCAGCAGCCTATGGCTCGCAGTGGTAGGCTTTACAAGATAAGCCATGTGGTTGAGCCCATCTTATTGAGTCTTATAATTGGGCTGGCTGGACTTGTTCGTCCCGCTAAAAGCTTTGCCTGACCCGTCAATTCCGGCATTCAGTCCGGTTTAGTTTCGGGGCTTATCAACGCGATCCAATTTTGTGTTAGTCATAAATGGGTACGCCGGAAAATCAGCGCGGAAGTCAATCAGTACCCGGCCGATTTGAAGTCAATATCACCTTACCCTATCGCCCAAGAACCGGACTAGAGCCGGTTCTCGGGCTGATAGCCAATTGCCTATCTTCGTCACATGGAATTCAGCGTGATTGCTCCCCTTACCTGGTCTCAGAAAGCGTGGCTGGCCCTGAGCATCCTGCTTATTTATTGGCCTATTCGGGTGTACGTGAATGTGGCCGACCGGAGCGGGCCAGTACTCGTGCTGATGCATAAACTACCGTTTCTCGCCGTGCAGATCCTACTGATGTTTGCTTTCTTTTTGAGCTGGATCAGCCTCATCGACTGGCTACAAGGGCGGCTGCTGCGTTGGATGGGTAATGACCCGTCCGATGTACTGCGGTGGCCAATCCAGCTCATTTCGCTGGTGGTAGCCACCGGGCTGGCCCTGCCCGTCAATCTGGGCTTTGGCCGGTTGCACCAGCGGATGGACACGGGCATCGAGCGGCAGTTCCCGGACCTGGGCCGCTCGTCCGATAAACCCTTCGAGGCCCGGCCGGCCGATCAACCCCCCACCAGGCAGCATATGAACAACGGCCTGACAGTGATGGCGATGCTGTCGGCGTTTTACCTGACGGCCAACCGCCGGTCCAGCCAGCAGCTTCAGGCCCTGCAGGTGCAAACGGGACGCCTGGAAAAGGAAACCGTTCAGGCGCAGTTCGACGCACTGAAAAATCAGGTCAGTCCCCATTTTCTTTTCAACAGCCTGAGCATTCTCTCCTCGCTGGTCGAGATTGATCCCAAACTCTCGGTTCAGTTCATCAACCGTCTGTCGAAAGCGTACCGCTACATCCTTGACCAGCGGGAGAATGAACAGGTGCCGCTCAAAACCGAACTGGACTTTATCGAAGCCTACACGTTTCTGCTCAAGATCCGCTTCGACGACCGCTTGCAGGTGCGCATCGACGTACCCGAGGCCGACCGCATCCGCTATGGCATTGCTCCGCTGACGCTGCAACTACTGGTCGAAAATGCGGTGAAGCATAACCAGATGTCCGACGAAGCTCCACTCATGGTTACTATTGCCCTTGATGGCGACCTGCTGCGGGTGCGTAACCCGATTCAACTCCGGCCTGCCACCGGCGACTCGACGGGCATGGGGCTGCAAAACATCCGTAACCGCTACCGGCTGCTCACCCCCCGGCCCGTCGGCATCGGCGAGGAAAACGGCGAATTCGTCATTACGATACCACTTTTAGTAGCCAACCCATGAACGTGCTCATTGTTGAAGACGAAAAACTGACGGCCCGGCGGCTGGAAAGCCTGTTGATCCACTATGACCCCGCCATTCGGGTGCTGGCCCAACTGCCGTCGGTCAGTAAGGCCGTGGCGTGGTTTGCCGATACGGGCCATGTACGGCCTGATCTGCTGTTTCTGGACATTCACCTGGAAGACGATTCGGGCTTCCGGCTCATCGAGCAGGCGGGCCTCACTCTGCCCATTATTTTTACGACCGCCTACGATCAGTACATGCTCCAGGCGTTCAAAACCAACAGCATCGACTACCTCCTCAAGCCCATCGATGCCGACGAACTCGCGGCCGCCCTGGATAAATTCAAACGAGTCCGTCGGACCCCTACCCCGCCACTGCCGGACATGAGTGCGCTGCTGAAACTCCTCCAACCGGTCACGACAGCTTATAAAGACCGGTTTATGGTGACCATCGGCACCAGGATTCGCAGCATCGAAACAGCAGAGATTGCCTATTTCTTTTTCGAGGATAAGGCCACCTGGATCACCACGCCCGAAGGGCAGCACATTATCGTCGAATACAGCCTCGATAAATTAGCCACCCTCCTCGACCCAAAACTGTTTTTTCGAGTCAACCGGGCATTTATCGTCTCACTGGGGGCCATCCGCATGATTCACACCTATTCGGGTAGCAAGCTCAAAGTGGACCTCCACCCCGCACCCCGCCAGGAGGTGTTTGTCAGTGGCGACCGCATCACACCCTTCAAAGACTGGTTGGGCCGGTAATCCGGCTTGCCGAATCAGTTCTACTTTTATACCAGTAAGTTCTCTATTTATCAAAATCAATTCCTACACACAATGAAACAGGTATTCCGATTTGCGCTAGTGCTGATGAGCCTGCCCGTCCTGACGTTTGGACAGCAAAAATGGACCGAAACCCGCACCGACGAGCGGGCGGTAGTTACTAACCCCGGTGGGCGTACTTTGGGCTACTCGCTCCAATCAGGCGTTAAGCTGCTGACTGTTAAAGGTATGGCATTCAAAGACCTGAACCGAAACGGCCAGCTCGATGCGTATGAAGACTGGCGGCTGCCGGTTGACGAGCGGGCCAAAGACTTAGCCCGCAAACTGAGCCTGGAAGAGATTGCCGGGCTGATGCTGTACTCGCCCCATCAGTCGCTGCCCGCCCGGACAACGGGTTACTTTGCCGGAACCTACAACGGCAAGGTGTATAAAGAAGGCGAAGCCGACCCCTCGGACCTGACTGATCAGCAGCAAAAATTCCTGCGGGACGACAATTTACGGCACGTGCTGATCACGACCGTTCAATCGCCGGAGGTGGCCGCCCGCTGGAACAATAAATCGCAGGCGTTTTGCGAAAGCGTGGGCAAAGGCATCCCGGCCAACAATAGTTCGGACCCGCGTCATGGCACGGTGGCCCGTGCCGAGTACAACGCTGCTGCTGGCGGGCGCATCTCCATGTGGCCCTCATCGCTGGGCATGGCCGCCACCTTCAACCCCGCCCTGGTGGAGCAGTTTGGCCGCATTGCTGCCGCCGAATATCGCGCGCTGGGCATCACCACGGCCTTATCGCCCCAGGTTGACCTAGCGACCGAACCCCGCTGGGCACGGTTTGAAGGCACTTTTGGCGAAAACCCGAAACTGTCCGCAGCGATGGCTCAGGCATATTGCAACGGATTTCAGACGTCATTGGGAGCCGACGAGATAGGGGGTGGCTGGGGCTTCGGTTCGGTCAATGCGATGGTGAAGCACTGGCCGGGTGGCGGGTCGGGCGAGGCCGGGCGCGATGCCCATTTCGCCATTGGCAAGTATGCCGTTTATCCGGGCAATAACTTCAGCCAGCACCTGATCCCGTTTACGCAGGGAGCCTTCAAACTAACCGGCAAAACCGGTATGGCCTCGGCGGTGATGCCCTACTATACCATCTCCTGGAATCAGGATAAAAAGAACGGCGAAAATAGCGCCACCAACTACAACCGCTACATGGTGAGTGACCTGCTGCGGCAGCAATACGGCTACGACGGCGTAGTCTGCACCGACTGGAGCGTCACTCGCGACCATACCGTGATGGACGGGTTTACGGACGGTAAACCCTGGGGCGTGGAGAAGCTGTCGATGGCCGAGCGGCACTACAAAGTGCTGATGGCAGGTGTAGACCAGTTTGGTGGCAACAACGATATCCAGCCCATTCTGGCAGCTTACCAATTAGGCATCAAAGAACATGGCGAGCCGTTCATGCGGGCGCGGATGGAGCAGTCGGCGGTGCGGCTGCTGCGCAATATCTTCCGGGTGGGCCTGTTCGAGAATCCTTACCTGAACCCCGTCGAGACCACCCGGCTGGTGGGCCAACCGGCTTACATGAAAGCAGGCTATGACGCTCAGGTACAATCGGTTGTGTTGCTGAAAAATAAAGCGAACGTGCTGCCTCTGTCATCGGGCAAGACGGTGTATGTACCGAAGCGGTATGTGGCTGCCAGCCGCAACTTCCTCGGTGCGGAAATTCCCGCCACCACCGATTACCCGGTAAACATGAACCTGCTCAGGCAGTATGTGAAGGTGACCGACAACCCCGCCCAGGCCGACGTGGCCCTGGTGTTTATCGAGAACCCGAAAAGTGGCCTCGGCTACGATAAGGAAGACCTCAAACAGGGCGGCAACGGCTATCTGCCCATCAGCCTGCAATATGCCGACTACACGGCCATCGAAGCCCGCGCCACCAGCCTGGCCGGGGGCGACCCCATGGAGTCGTCGGCCAACCGCTCCTACAAAGGCAAGACCGTAAAAACCAGTAACGCCACCGACGCGCAACTGGTCCGCGACACCCGCCAGCAGATGAATGGCAAGCCCGTCATTGTAGCCGTGAACGTAGCTAACCCAATGGTTTTCAGTGAGTTTGAGGGTGACGCAACGGCCATCTTAGTCAGTTTCAACGTGCAGGATCAGGCGCTGCTGGACATACTCTTGGGCCGTGCCGAGCCGTCGGCCCGCCTGCCGATGCAAATGCCTGCCAGCATGAGCGCGGTGGAAAAACAAGCCGAAGACGTGCCGCAGGATATGCCCTGCCACCAGGATTCCGAAGGCCATCGCTATGATTTCGGTTTCGGCATGAACTGGAAAGGCGTTATCAGCGATGCCCGCAGTCGGCAGTATGTTAGCCCAATCGCCAGCAAAAAAGCACCGTGAGGGCATTGCAGACTTGTTGTGTCGGTGGCGTTCGTCGGTCAGATTTCGGCAGTCAACCGCCCGAACCCGGCAGTACTTTTAGTGGCTTAAAACTTTACTACCCAATCAATCGTCAATCACAATTCTATGAATCGCAGACAGTTCGTTCAACACACTGCCCTCAGCATCGGCGCAGTGTCGACGGTCAATCACCCCTTGTTTGCCAGCCTACTGGCCGACGATCCCTACAAGATGAAAACCGTCCGTGATGGCGTGGGCGTTTTCACCGAAAAAGGCGGCACCATCGCCTATCTGCCCACCAAAGAGGGCTGGGTCGTGGTCGATTCGCAGTTTCCCGAGCAGTCGCAGCATCTGATCGATGCCCTCAAGAAAACGAACGATAAACCCATCAGCCTCCTGATCAATACGCACCACCACCGCGACCACTCGTCGGGCAATATCGCCTTTAAAGGCCTGGTAGGTCATGTAGTCGCCCACGAGAATTCACTGAAAAACCAGAAAACGGTGGCCGAAAAAGCGAAAACCGAAGACCAACAATTGTACCCGGACGTAACGTTTACCGATGGCTGGAAGCAAAAAGTGGGGGGCGAACGCCTGCGGGCCTATCATTTCGGACCGGGCCACACCAACGGCGATGCCGTCATTCATTTCGAGAACGCCAACGTGGCACACATGGGCGACCTGATGTTCAACCGCCGGTACCCATCTGTTGACCGGAACGCCGGTGCCAATGTGCAAAGCTGGATTGCCGGGCTGGACAAAACGCTGAAAACCTTCGACAACAAGACCATTTTTGTGTTTGGCCACGCTTTCGACCCCGAAAAAATCACGGGCACGAAGGAAGACATCAAAGCCTTTCAGGATTACCTGGAGAAACTGCTGGTTTTTGTGGGCAGCGAAATCAAGGCCGGTAAATCTAAAGAAGAAGTCGTGAAGGCCACGGCCGTGCCGGGCGTAACCGAGTGGCAGGGCGACGGCATTTCCAGGAGCCTGCAGGCGGCCTATGAAGAGCTTAGTAGTGCTAAATAACTAATGCCCACCAAAAAATCAGCAACGAAAATTGATGCCAGGATTACAGGCGCAAATCGGCTGAAGTTTACGCCGGATGGCCGATTGATATTCATCTCGAGTCTTCGAACCGGAGATCTGGCCATTTATAATGCCCAATCGCGACGGAAGGTGAAACAACTTAAAGTGGGTCGTGGCGCAGTCGGCATTCTGATGAGCCCGGATGGGACCCGTGTTTTGTGGCTTCTTCGGCGGATAATTATGTTGCCGTCATTGATGTCAAAACGTTAGAAGTTACCAGCCGCATTGATGTTGGTGCATGTGCAGCGACGACGGCAGCAACTAACCCCGCTTCCTAGCGGCAAGTAAAAGCTGTACTAAGCGCGTCATAAACATGGTTGGTTGACCCGCCAAAAAGCCGGTTCAACCGGCCAAACCGGGCAGTCAATCCGGTTTTTTTTCGGGGCTGACCGGCCAGTGGGACCTTTAGGTAACTAAACAATCACCCGGCCGCTCGGCCCCTAGCTATGAAACCTATCCTGACGTTCTTCTGCCTGATAAGCCTGTGCTTCGGTGCGCTGGCGCAAACCAAACCCGGTCAGATCAGCGGACGGGTACTCGATGAACAGCAGAAACCTGTTGAGTTTGCTACTGTAGCCCTCTTTGCCGCCACAGCCGACTCGGCTTTGGTGAAAGCCACCTATACCGATGACAAGGGCGGGTTTGCCTTTACATCGCTGGCCGAAGGAGCCTACCGATTGAAGATCAGTTTTGTTGGTTTTCAGAACATAGCTTCGTCCGTGCTGACGATCACCGCCGGACAACCCGCGCTGGATGCCGGGACGCTGGTGATGGCCAGCCAGACCAAACAACTGACCGAGGTGGTGGTGACGGGGCAGAAAGCGGTCATCGAACAGAAAATCGACCGGATGGTGCTCAACGTAGGCGCGCTGGCCTCCAATGCGGGGGCTACGGCCCTCGACATCCTGGAAAAGTCGCCCGGCGTTACCGTCGATCAGAGCGGGCAGGTGAGTCTGAAGGGCAAAAAAGAAGTGATGATCATGCTCGACGATAAGCTGACCTATCTGTCGGGCGATGCACTGGCGAACCTGCTGCGGTCGATGAGTGCCACGCAGTTGGATCAGATTGAAATCATGACTAACCCCTCGGCCAAATACGACGCGGCCGGTAATGCGGGCATTATCAACATCAAAACCAAAAAGACCGGCAACGCGGGCTTTAACGGCACGCTGACGCTGGGGGTGGGCTATTCGCCGTATTTTAAAAGCAACGACGGCCTGAACTTCAACTACCGGGCGGGCAAGGTCAACGCCTTTGCTAACTACAGCTTTATCCAGAACAACGGCTCGTTCATTATTGCCAACCAACGAAATTTTGTGGATGCCACCGGGCAGCGAATCAGCGAACTGAATCAGTCGGTGCGCCGACTCTCGCGCAGCCAGACCAACAGCCTGAAAGTAGGACTGGATTATTTCGCCAGCGCGAAAACGACCCTGGGCTTCACCCTGTCGGGCTTTTTGAATCCGCAGCACCCCACGGCTATCACCACTACGACCCTCGCTGATGCCAACAAAGTAACGACCTCCACGATCCGCACCACCAGCCAGACCGACGCCCTCTGGCGCAATGGTGCCGTGAACCTCAACGCCCGCCACCAGTTCGGCCCTGACCGTGACCTGTCGGCCTCGGTGGATTACCTGAGCTACAAGTTCTCCAACGCACAGACCTTGCTGAGCAACAACTACTCACCCGATGGCGGGTTGATCAGCCAGTTACCGCTCCGGGGCGACATTCCGCTGAACATCAACATTTACACCGCCAAAGTCGATTACAGCCAGCCCGTAGGTACGTTGTTCAACCTGGAAACGGGCGTGAAAACGGCCCTGATTCAGACTAACAACCAGGGTAATTATTTTACGCAGGAGAATGGTATCGAACAGCCCGATTACCAGCGCAGCAATCAGTTTAACTACCGCGAGAATATCAACGCCTTGTATCTGAACGGCAGCCGGCAACTGAGTCCGCAGTGGTTCGCGCAGGTGGGGCTGCGCTACGAAAACACGCAGTACACCGGCTATCAATTGGGCAACCCCGAAAAGCCTGATTCGCTATTTGTACGAAACTACAGTAACCTGTTTCCGACGGTGTTTTTGAGCTACAAAGCAAATGATAAAAACCAGCTTGCCCTGTCGTTTGGCCGACGCATCGACCGACCGGTATATCAGGACCTCAACCCGTTTTTGAGCATTACTGACCTGTATACGTACTCCACAGGTAATCCGTTTTTGCGCCCCCAGTTCAGCACTAACCTGGAAGTGAGTCATACCTACGGCGGCTTTCTGACCACGACGCTCAACTACAGCAAAACGGACGGCTTCATTACCGAGACGCTGCAACAGCAGGCGGGCGTTATTATCCGCAGCGTGGGCAACGTAGCCAGCCGGGAGAATGCGGGTCTGGCCGTGAGTCTGCAATTGCCCGTGTTGCGCAATTGGTCGGTCAACGCTTTTGCCAACGGGGCTTACACCCGGTTCAACGGGACCATTGCGGGGTATCCCTTCAACGCGTCGGCGCTGAGTCTCAACCTCAACCTCACCAACCAGTTTACGCTGGGTAACGGCTGGGCCGCCGAGGTGTCGGGCTTTTATCACGGCCGCAACCGAGACGAAGGGCAGGCCATTGCCCGGTCCATCAGTCAGGTATCGCTGGGGTTGTCGAAACAGTTGCTGGAAAAACGGGCCAGCTTAGTGTTCAACCTGCGCGACGTGTTCCACTCGCAGGTGTCGCGTGAGATTCAGAATTTCCAGAACGTGGTATCGACCGTCCAGCACACGCGTGATACGCGGGTGGCCAACGTCTCGTTCGTCTACCGGTTCGGCACCCCCGTAAAGGGAGCCGCGCAAAAGGCCAAAAGCAGCGCTGATGACGAGAAAAATCGCGTAAAAACCTTTTAATCAGCTTAGCCAGCTTCATCGACCAGTAACGTCTACACGGGCGGGTACTCACGTCGATATACGCCTGCACGAAAGCTGATTGTGTCTTTACTTTATACCGTACCTCCTTTACTACATACAGGATTATGAAATCGAAAAATCTGGTCAGCCTCTCAGTTGCCGCTGTGTTTGCCGTACTGTCTACCACGGGTTTAGTGATCTATTTTGGGCAGGGAAGCCATACTGTCGAACATACACACGCCTGGTTTGGGGTGCTGTTTGTGGCGGCGGCCATCTTCCATATTGTCAACAACTGGGCGTCGCTGAAAGGCTATTCGACTGACCGAAAAGTGGGTGGTATTCGCCGCGAACTGATCGTGGCCTCGGTGGTAGCACTGCTTTTTTTGGTCGGTATTGCCGCCGATCTTCCGGGCTTTAA
>ENA-OFCE01001402-OFCE01001402.1-metagenomes-genome-assembly--contig:-NODE-1402-length-12351-cov-3.162167_pt1 | contig 12351 bp, 15 predicted proteins | sample MGYA00153388_OFCE01 | MGnify analysis MGYA00153388
AATCTCGCCGCTCAACTTGCCGCCTTTGTACATCAGCGAATCAGTCTCGGCGCCCATCGACTGCAGGCCGTCGTCCATGCCTTGCCGCCGCTCTGGGTTGCCCCAGCTTTTCGTATTGCCGGCCGCCATGTCGTAAGGTGTCAGCAAGGTTGCGCCGATGCTGCCCGCACCGCGCACGCCCCCGGCCAGCAGGTTGCCGCCGCCTTGACGCAGACGGTCCATGATGCCGGGCGCCGGTTTCGTCGCGGCCTGCTCTTTTTCGTAGCGCAGGCGAAACTCGAATTCCTCTTGCTCGCTCATTGCTTGGCCTTCCACTCCTGATAGCGGCGCTCTTTATCGGCGTCGACACCGGGTTTTGATGGCGCTGCCGGTTTTGACGCATCACCCGAAACACGGTCGCGCGCTGTTTGCATTTCCGACGTGATCCGATTCACCGATGCGCGAAATGCTTTCTCGCCCATCTTCGGATTGAGCGCACCGACTGCGGCGGTCAACTTCTTGCCCTCGGCATCGGACAGCGCGCCCATGCCCTTTAGTTGCGACACCATCGGAATAAACGCCTGCGACTGGAACGTCTCCAGTTCAGCCTGGAAGTTGGCCGACTCAGAGCCTGGGATGGTCGGGAACGCGCCAGCAAGGCCGACCGATCTGTTCAACCCAGGGTGCGCGGAAAGCCTGTCGAGCGTGCCGAGCATCGTGTCGAAGCTGGCCAATTGACCGCCCTTCGTCAGATTCTTGGCTTGCTCCGCTTCTGCGCGCTTGACGCTGTTGGCGTCTATTTGCGTTGCATTGAAATCGCGCGCGCGTGAGTCGGTCATGTCCTGACCGCGCCGTGAAATTTCCTGACCGTTCCGGGCAATAGCGTTGCTGGCGATGCTGTCCGGGGTCTGCGTCTTTGCCAGAAACGCCAACGGTTCGGCGTTGTATTCGGTGCGAAAAGCCTTCTTTCCGCCCAAGTCGGTTTCGATGAGTTTGTCTCGGGCGCTGACGCCATCCAGGTATTTCATCTGCCCGTTTTCGGCGAGGATGTACGCGCGCCCCTGCTGGTCGTACTGTGGCGACGTGCTGAACTTGGGCGCCTTGCCGCGCATCGCCTCCTGCAGCGCCATCGCCTGCTTCAGCCCGTCGATGTTTGCGCCCGGATTGGCCCGCAGAAAAGACCCCGGGTCGAACTGCGTCGGTTGCCCCGCGCCGCCCGCGCTTTCAACTTCCGGCCCGGCGGTCGGGCTGAACTGGCCGCGCAACGCCGCCTCGTTGGCTGCGTCCTGCTGCATTTTCTGCGCCTGCTGCAACGCCTGCGCCTTGCGCTGCTCCATCAGGTAGGTGCGTTCGTCGTCTTGCACGCGCTGCCTCTTGCTGGCCGACATCGAGCCGCCGTAGTCCTGCATACCCGACGTTAGGCGCTGCATGACGCCGCCCTGCCCGCCGAGCAGTTGCGCCGCCATCGCCAGCGTTGCCTGCGTGCGAGGATCTTCCATGTCGTTGCCGAGCATGTTGCGAAGGAAATCCATATCGTCTCCTTAGTAGCCGCCGCGCGTGCCGGTGCTGCCGCCGTTGGATGAGCCGTCCGAGTTGGTGCTGCTGCCGCTGGTGCTGTAGCTGCCTGTGTTGCCGCTGCCGCTGCCGCTGAAAATGCTGCCGCTGATGGTCGGGTTGTAGCCGTTGGTGTCCATCGCGTAGCCGTTGCGCGCGTTGCCGACCTGCCCGCCGATAAGGCCGCCAAAGAACCTACCTAGAAACGATCCCGGAACCCCTCCGAAGGCGCCGCCCAATCTGGCCCCGTTGGTGCCCCACGTCGCCGCTGTGGCCGCGTCGCCGGGCATGCGGCCCGTGCCGCTGACGTACTGCATGCCGATGCCTTGCGGGTTGCTGCTGCCGCCCATGCTGCCGGCGCCGCCCATCGGCCCGGGTTGGCCGTCAATGCGACCGCGGAATGATCCGCTGCCGTTGGTAATCAGCCCACCGGGGCCGCCTGCCTGCATGTTGGGTCGGCCTGTTGCAGTTGGACCAGTGCCAGGAGCAGGACCGGGCGCTGCGCCGGCTTGCATCGAGTAGTCGGTCGGTGCCGCGCCGGCGCTGGTCGGGGAGTACGCGAACGGGGTGTAGGGGCTGGCCGTTACCGGCGCAGCCCCGCGAGAAAATTTCGACTCATCCCGAGGTTGGCGTTTGCCATGCCGGGCGGTTGCCCGCCTTGCGTGAACGGGTTGCCGGCCATCGGCGCATTCATCAAGCCCATGCCGTTCGCGCGCATAGCCTCGAAGCCTTGCGAAAACTGCGGCGACTGCAGCACCTGTCGCTGCATGTCCAGCCCGCGGCGCATGTCGGCGTTCATGCCGCCGGTTCGCATCTGGTCGTTGAACACCTTGCCGGCGCTGCCCAGCAGGCCGCCCGAGCCGTTGCCGTAGAGGTACTCAGCAATACGCGGGTCGAGGGTTCTCTGCGTCGACCCCAAGTTGGTGTCTTTCTTGCCGTCTTGATAGCCCTTGTAAGCCCCAATCGCCGGAAGGATGTAATCCATCCAGCTTGATTCGCGTGGGATTGCCATGTCGTCTCCTTAGCCTTAAAGCATGTTCTGGAATTGGGCGCCGAGCAGCCCGCCGCCGAGCGCCCCGGCCCACGGGTTGCCAGGCTGCGTCGAGGATGTCGAGCCGAGTCCGCTGTAGGGCTGCAGTTGCTGGTTCAGGTTGCCTATCGCCTGCCACGGGGCCTGCTGCTGCGTCTGCCCGACCTGGTACATGCCCTGGCCCTGCTGCAGATAGCCCTGGTTGGCCTGGTTGTAGAGGTTGGCGCCGAGTTGCGCGCCGGACTGGTCAAGCTGCCGGTTTTGCGTATAGAACTGGTTGTTCTGCGCGTTGGCGCTGTTTTGCAGCCCGCCGAGGCCGAGGTTGTAGTTTTGATCCATCCCGTAGCGTTGGTTTCCCAAACCGCCGAGGCCGAGGTTGTAGTTGTTCTCTTGCCCTATCCGCTGCGTGGCGTTGCTTTGGTCCATGCCGTAACGCTGATTGCTCAACCCGCCCTGCCCCAAACTGTAGGAGTTGTTCAGGCCGAGTCGCTGAGTCGCGTCGTTCTGGTCCATGCCGTACCGCTGGTTTTCCAGCCCCTGCCGTTGGATGGCGTTTTGTTGGTCCATGCCGTAGCGTTGCTGTGCGCGGTTCGCGTCCTGCTCGTAAGCGTTGCCGTAGAGGTTGGACAGACCGCTGCCGATGTCCTGGTTCATCCGGCTCATTGCCAGCCCCTGCGCGACGCCCTGCCGCGAGCCGCCGAAGCCGCCCGCCATCTGCGCGTTTGAGTTGATGCCGGGGTTGACGTTTTGTGTGAAATTTTCGGTCACGCCGCGAGTGATCGCAGACGCCTGTTGTGCGAGATAGGGGTTCGACATGGTGGCCTCTTAAATAAGGTTCGTGAGTTCAAACTGAAAACGCAGCGCGTTGTGCATTCCGATGCGCCGCAGCTTCAGCGCGCCCGAAGTGCCCGCCGTGTACGCCGTGAGGTAGCGGTCACGCTGCTGCCGCCAGTACAGCGTGCCGCTCAACGTGTAGGCAAAAATCACATCGCTGGCGCCCTCTTGGGACTGCCGCTTGTCGTCTGCCGACACCCGCCCGCTGGTGGCGCCCGCGTAGCTGTCGGTCTGAATGGCGGCGGTGAGCGAGTTGAACCAGCGCAGCTTCAGCGTGCCCGACTCCATGTAGCAGACCGTCGCCGCCATGTTGGAATCAAACGCCAGCGACACCGACGTGATGCCCGTGGCACCGCTCACCAGCACGGTCGTCGGCGTGGCGGCGATGAAAGGCTCGACGGAAATGCCTGTACCGCCCCCGGTGATGTAAGCCCGCCACGTCTGCACCAGCCGGCCCTGCGACGGGTCGCTGATCGCCACACCGCCCGATTCCAGGCTTTGAAAATTGCCGGTGTCTGAAATGTCGGGCGACAGAAACGGTGCTTGTACGAGCGTTGCGCCGATGACGTTTCCTGGCAGGGCCATTTAGCGGCGCATCCAAGACAGCCGCATTGTCAAATTCAAGACATTGGTGGCGGTTTTAGGTATTGCAGGCGTGAACTCGACTTGATGATAATATGTAACCACATTGTCGCTCGTATCTTTCCACCGCACGCCCAGAGTTTTAATGCCGCCCGTCAAATTACCTTGGTTAACACCAGCTACATATTGATAATCGCGGTAGTAATTGCCGACGGTATACACCGAATACGTGCAAAGACCCATAGCGGCTGATGTGCCGGAAACTGTCGTCGCCGTATTTGCCGCCAATCCGCCAGTAAAAGCCGTCGGAAACTCCAACTGGCCGTAAGGCGCCCCCTGCAACATGCGCGCATCAATCACGTTCAATATGTTATACATTCGCGCGGTGTAACTGTAGCTGACTCCGCTTATAACAACAGTCCCAGAGGCGTCCGCAATGCTTGGAAACAAAGTCAGCCGATATGTCACCTGCAGAATTTCGCTGACGAGCACGGTGATTGGCGTTGGAGTGCCCCCACCGTTCACTATTAAGGCTCGACTGAACAATGTGGCGCCGGTAGTTGCCCAACCCACCCCGACTTCGGCCATATTGCCCACCACGGCGCCTATCGCAAACTCATAAGTTACGCTGCTTCTGGATTCGTAATTTGGCGTCCCCAGATTGACCTGACTGGCACTCGGCGTGACATTTGTTGACGCCACTTGCGCAACCAGCGTCGTGTCCGTGGCTACTGCTGCTGTCGTCCCCGTGCCAATACGGCAAATAGTGGCATAGATCGCCTGTTGCCCAAAACGGTCCAAACCGATATTGGTAATCAGATTAGGCATCCACTCCGATTGCCGTGCAATAGTGCGATCAGCGTTTAAAACGGTGAATTGATATTCACCCGACATCGAAGTAGTAATATTCATACAAGTGTTCCGCTAATTGGTATTGACGCAGGCGCATCTATTGCGTCGACGTAGTTGCTGTAACTGATGAGCGTTTCTACCAACGTCCCCGATTGAGGTTTGGACACTGGCATGTCCACCTCTTCGCTGTAGGTGTAATTGCGCAGCGTTTCAACCAGCGTGCCAAGTTGAGGTAGCGAAGCCGGCATGTCAATGTCTTCGTTGTAGAGGTAACTCCGAAGCGTTTCGACCAGCGCGCCCACCTGCGGCAGCGATGCAGGCATATCCATCGACTCGTTGACAAACAATATTTCGCCCAACCGACCAGCCTGCGGAATCGACAGCCCCATGTCCATCTGCTCGTCCATTTGGAGCGGGTACAGCCGGGACGTGTAGTAGAGGTACTGTGCGTCGTCCTCGATGATGATGAGCCGCGTCACAGCAGCGTGCGGGTGTATTTCAAAGTGAACGCGAGGTCGGTGCAGGCGCTGTTGGCCGTCACCACCATGGCGATGTCCGTGCCGGCCGCGAATACCGCCGTGCGGGTAACGCTTTGCTCGATGGTGCTGACGCTGTTCGCGCCGCCCGTGATCGTGACCGTGTCGATGCTGAAATTGGCGGTGCAGGTGCCCGCCGTCGACTTGGTGGTGGTTTCCGTGATCGTGCCGCCGTGCGGCGCCTTCAGCACCAGCATGTAGGTCTTGTCGATGGGCGTCATGATGAGGCCCGACCAGTGCTCGCCGGTCTGCGTGGTTGACGCGCCACCGCCACCACCGCCCAGCTTGACCCACGCGCCGCCGAGTCGAATGTAGACACCGGCGCCGCTGTTGGGGTTCCAGATCGTGCCGTCGGCCTTGACGATGTTGCCCTCGCGCGGTCGCTTGGGTTCAACAAAAAGCGTGTCGAGCGCCAGCAGTTGCTGCGCCGACTCAATCGACAGTCGCAGGTTGGCAAGTTCCTGATTCAGGAAGCCGGGCAGGTCAGCGACGCCAAACGGCACCTGCCCCGGCGTGTAAGTGCTCAATACGCCCCCAGCGTCAACACATCGAGGTCAATGGATTTAATGCGCCAGGCAAAGGCGCTCGTCGAAGTAATGCGCAGCGCCAGAAACCGGCCCGTGGCAAAGGAATCGGCCTTGAACGTCGAGCCGATGGTGTACGTGACTGGCGCGCTCCACGTCACGCTGCTTTCCATGTCCATGTGTGCGCCGATTTCAATCGTCAGTGTCTCGCCGGTCGGGCCGTCGATGCGCGGGTAAACGCTGCGCAGCATCTTGACGCTGTAGGGGTTGTCAAAGGCCAGCCCAGTGCGTTCCAGACTGGCCGTGTAGGTTGCGCCGTCATTGGTGGTGCCGCTGTCGGCCAGCACGATATTGCCGCCGGAAAACACCAGTCGCGCCTCGACCTGGTTGAAGTTGACTTGCTGCCACTTGGTCGCGTCCATCGACCAGATTTGAGTGTCGCTGCTCCACGTCTCCGTCGGACTGGTTGGCGTCAGCGCCGCCGTGGTGCCGAACGTCACGCCGGGCAGATCGCGCACCGCAAAAGTTTGATCCAGCCAGTTCCAGACCAGCGCCAGGTTACAGGTTGAGTTGCCGGTGGTCGGGAAACACACCCAGACCTCATTGGTGGCCGCGTTGGCAACCAGGAACGAGCGCACTGCGTTGGTGGTGTCCATTTGCGCAAACAGCCAGCGCCGCATCTTGCCGCTGACCAGGCTCTGCGCGCCCTGCCCCGAGTGCAAGATCAAGTCGCCCGTCGTCAACACCACATGCCCGACGGGCGTCACCGCAATGCAGCCGCGCGCGAGGCATCCCTGCGAGCCGGGCAAACGCTGGAAGGCGAAGATGCTTTGCCCGCCCACGTAGCGCATCAGGTACATGCTGCGCTCTTTGTAGATGCACAGCGCATCGCCCAGCGGCAGGCAATCCACGAGCTTGTCCGTTGTTTCGGCCAGGTCTACTTCGCCCGCGTCGCTGCACGGGTCGGCTTCGTTCCATCCGCCTACCGCCGTGATGGCGCCAGGGTCGCAGGCATGGGACCATTTCACCATGTGCGGATAGGGGTTGCCGCCTTTGGTGACGTACAGCGCCACCATGTAATTCTTGAACGGGCGCAGCACTCGACAGCGCCATGCCGTGTTCCATCCGGGGATGGCCGCCAGCAGGCCCGTGCCGTTCCAGAACTGCGGAACGTCCTGCCCGTTGTTGACCACCAGCACGCCATTCAAACTGCCGCCAGTCCAGCGGTCGTCGATGGCGCCCGTGGGCGGGATGGTTGCGGTGATGTTGGTGCGCGTGGTGCCGTCGTCGACGTAGACCGCCGACAGTCCGGCATGCACGACATAAGTCGTCGCGTTGGTGGCATACGGAGCCACCCAGTACGGTGTCACGACAGGCGTTGCAAACAGCTTGAACGTGCCGGCCGCGCGCTCCGCGAAGCCGTCGCGCATCCGCATGTTCGTGACATTCGACCACGCATTGATCGGCAGTTCCTGCTCGCTTTCGTCGGCACGCATGCCGTATTGGCCGACAGCGGGAATCGTGACGATGGGCATGTCAGTTTGACTCAAGAACCAGCAGGCGCGCGCGCAGCGATTGAATTTCCCTGACCAGCATCGGAACCAGTTTGGAGTAGTCCACCGCCATCATTTCTTCAGGGTCGGCCGGCTTGGAAACCGCCTCCGGCGCCACGGCAATCAATTCCTGCGCAACGAAGCCGTACCGCTGGTGCGAACTGTCGGACAACCAATCGAAGCTGCGCACCTGCAAGTCGTCGATCAAAGCGCCGGCATCTGGCGCGGCAGTCACATTGGTTTTAAGGCGGGCGTCCGAGGTGGTGTTGTAAAGGACTGCAGTCGTGCCAGACTGGGTGATGTTGCCGATGGTGGCAGCGTTGTGAATGAATCCTACATACACCGCCCCTGATGTGGTGGCAACTGGGTGGTGAACGTTGATTGCCGTGGCGCCTGACGGGGAGAGCATCGTGAACCCATTTTGGGAAATAACGGTAGGCGTCCCGACCATAAACGTGCCGTCTGCATCAATTCGCATTCGTTCCAGGTTGTTTGTCCCGACAATTAGGGGCGTGTTGGATCGGTTGAACAAAACCGCTTCACCAGTCGTGTTTGAATTGACGCTGAAGCCTGCCGCGTAAGTCGTTCCATTTCCGCGCAAAACCAGTTCTGCATTGGTCGCAGCGCCGCGTGATATTTCCAGCGCGCCCGATGGAGAAGCCGCCCCTATTCCTACGTTGCCCGTGAAAACAGGCGATGCGATTGGTGCTTTGGTAGCGTCTGAGGCCGCACTTCCGGTGATGCTGATGGGCCAAGTGCCAGAAGTGCCCGCGCCGGTCAGTGGCGCTTTCGTTGCGTCAAAAACTGTGATCGCCGCCGAGCCGTCGAACAACACCCCGTTGATTGCCCGCGGGGTCGTCAGCGTGGCGGCGCTGGTCGAACTACCCGTTACGCTGCCGGTGATGCTGATGGGCCATGTGCCGGACGTGCCCACTCCGTTTAGCGGTGCCTTAGCGTTCATCTGCGTCTGAATCGCACTGGTGACACCAGTCACGAAGCTGAGTTCGGCGTTCGTCGCAGACACGACGCCCGACACGTTCGGAAACGAGCCTTTAACGGCCGTCTTGATGTTTCGGATGTGGTCGTCGCCCTCGCTTTTGAGGTCAGAAGCCGCCGGGTAAAGGGCATTGAGCGAACTGATGAAGGTGACTGTTTCGATGGTCATGTGTTTACCTTGCGCGGGAAACCAGCGGACCCGAATAGGTGTCGCGCTTGTCGTTGCCGCTGATTTCGTCCAGGATCTGATCGCACCGGCTGGCCCACTGCGCCGCTTCGGGGTCTTTGGCCCAAATGAACGACTCGCTCAGTGCGCCGAACAGATAAGCACTCGGTGCCAGCGTCAGCAGCCAATTGGTCGCGTTGCTGGCCAGAGGCGGCACGGTGCGGTACAGCACCCCAACGGCCGTGCCCGTGCCGTTAAAGCGCCATGTCGCACCCTGCCAGGCGTATGCCGTAGCCAACCCGTTGCGGTCGGACGCCACCACATGTTCCAGCGACTGCGCCTTGAGCGGTGTGGCCTCGTAGCCCGACAGCCACAGCGACTTCACGCCAACCACGTTGGCCGGGATCGTCACCAGATCGTCAGTGATGAACGCAGGTGCCAAGGCCAATTCCATCTGCCGCACGCGCAGGCGCCGATTGAACTTCTCTTCGGTGAGCGTGATGAAGTCGGGGAGCACCGCGCCGAGGTCGCTGCGGTGCAGCCACGACGACACCGCTGCCTGCAGTTCGGTGTAGGTCGTAATGCTCATTTAAGGAACTTGCTGAACGTGACGTGACCCGGATTGGCCTTCAGCCACGCCATTGCGCGCTCTTGATCCAAGCCGCCATCCTGCCGCAGCATGGTCGCCAATTCGGCCATCGGCACGGTGCCCACTTTGCGGAACCCGTTGCCCCATTGCTGCCCTTCGGTGGCAGCGCGCTCTGCGGCTGCGGCCTCTAGGAAAGGCTGCGCGTCATAGCTTTTCTCAATGACGGTCTTGCCGTTGTCGAGTTCGTGAACCTTCGACGTGATGCCGGTCTGCGCGTCGTGTTCGGTGTAAACAATGCTCATTCGTCGCCCCAATAAAAAAGCCCCTGGGGGTGAGCCAGGGGCGTCAAGGAGAGAGCTAAGGATTAAGGCGTGAGCGCCGCAATCTTACCGTTGGCGCGCTCGGCAGTCACAACCAAAGTGGCCTCAACCAACACCAATTCACGCGACGTGTGGCCGGTCTTGGCAAGCGGGGTGCTTTGGAAGTCCTGCAGATAGGCGACACCATAGGTTTCCGGGTTCAAGATGAACACGTCGGCCGAGGCAGAAGTGGCCTGGATGTAGTTTGGCACGATAGACAAAGTTCCAAAGTCGGACATATAGAGGTCGGCTCCGCCCACCACCACAGCCTGCTTGCCGCGCGGGATGTCGTACCTGTTCAGCGCAATGCCCGTGAACGTCGAGAAGATGCCCTTGTGCGAAGGCGTCATCGACATGAACGTTGGCATTTCACCCGACTGGGTGTAGATCGACTGCATGACGGTCTTCACCAGCGCCTCGGTGAAAGGCCGTGCCGTGCCAGCCACGGGTGCCACGATGGCCGAGCCCGCCGTGTGCGCTGTGGTGCTGCCGGTGGCGCCGTGCGACACGTTGGTAAACAGCAGGCAACCCAGGCCGGCCGCTTGACGTGCGAGCACGTTGGAGCCGACCACCGCGGGGCTGTTGCTGACGATGCGGGCTTCCAGGTCGCGCTTCAATTCCTTGAACGCCTTGGCGACTTGGTACTTCATCTCTGAAGGGCGGCCGGCGGCGGTCGTCTTCTCTTGCGAGGACGAAACCGTGGCTACCTTGTCCATCAACTGCATCAGGTTGGCGACGCGGGCAGTAGCCAGCAGCACCGTACCGGCGCGGTCGTCGCCTTCGATCACGGCGTTTGCCGGGTTCGGCGTGGCAAGAACATCTCTTTGCCATTCATGCGTTTTTGCTTCAGCTTTGAAGCGTCGACCGGCGGACAAAACAGGCGTCGCCTCGGGGCTGACCATGTAGATCTTGTCTTGCAGGTCTTCGCGGTTGCCGATAGCGACGTAAGTGTCGAATGTATTTGCTGGCTGTGCCATTTGAGTTCTCGATTAAAGGAGTGAGGCCAAGTCCTCGACGCGACCTGATTTCTGCAGGCGTTCGAGTGCGGACTTGTTCTGTTGACGTGGTTGCGGCGCGTTGGGCTTGATGACTGCGGGAGCCACTGCCACCTTCTTGAGCGCCACGGGTTTTTGTGCTTGCAGTGCTTTCCACTGCGCGGCGTCGTGCAACGCCATGACCAACCGCGGGTCGGTGATGTTTTGCAGGTCGTCGCTTGAGAAGCCATACGACAGCGTGTTTTTCAGCACACGGTCGCGCTTTTGCTCATTCCAGTTTGGAATCGCCTTGTTGAGCTTTTCCATTCCGTCTTGCAGCACCTGAGCGCGTTGCACTGCTTGCGCGTGCTGTCGTTGCTGCTCGGCCTGCCCGAATTCACGGTGCAGCGTTTCAGCCTTGGTGCGCTCTTGCTGAAAGCTGATCTGCAGCTTCTGGGCCTGCACCGGGTCGGCATCAATCAGGGTTTGCCAGTCGATCTGTTCGTACTGGGAGAGCCGTTCTTGAACGTTGACCAGCGCCGCCATGCGGCTCGTGTTGGCGCGAAAGAGTTCTTCCTGCTGTTGCAGGTTTTGCGCCTGCATCTGGATAGAACGGGCCGCGTCGGCTGCGCCCTGCGTCTTGCGCGTGTAATCGGCCTTGAGTTCGTCGGCCATCTGCCTGACTGCAGCGACAAGGGTCGGAGGCGTCCCTGCGGGGATCTCCAACTTCTTGCCGTCGAGGTCAACCACATCGACCGCTTCTGTCTCGGCATCGTCCGATTCGGCGCTGTCGTCGCTGTCTGCTGCCAGAGGGTCCGTCTCGCCGCTGTCTGCGGTGACTTCTTCTTTTGGCTCGTCATCCAGCGCGCCCAACAGCGCGTCCATCGGGTCCACTTCAGGCAATGCCTGCTCGGTGGTGTCCATACACTCTCCAAATGCAAAAAGCCCGCCAACCGTTGCCGGTGCGGGCATGAAAAAACCGCCCGTAGGCGGCTGGCTTATCCGGCGTTCAGTCCGGAATCAGGCGGCTCGAAACAGGTCGCGCAATCCGCGTTTGCCCTGTTCGTAGCGTTTGAGTTGTTCGGTGGCGAGCTTGCCGGTTTCGATGTAGCCGGTCAGCACGTTGCGGAATTTCTTGGAGGTCTTGAGCAGTTGCCAAAGGGCTTCCTTGCCCTCGGCATCGCGTGCCGGGCATTGCTCCCACTGCAACACGATTTCGGCATCGATGGCCGTAAGCGCTTCCTGCAGCAGATCGTCGGCCAGCAGTTCTTCAGCGCGTCGGCCGCGGGTTTGTTCGTCGATGAGTTCCATGTGTCCTTAGAAGGCCAACAGCAGCATTTCGATTTCTTCCTCGTCGGCCATCATCTGATTGATGGCCTGGCGCGTCAGTGCGGCGCCGATCTGCTCGGCCCGCTGCCCCTCGAGCGCGCGTGCAATCAGCGCGTCATACAGCGCCATCGGGTCGAAGCCCGGCATGTCCAGCGGCGCCACGGCCGCCACCACTTCGCGGCGCACCTGCTTGCGTGCAACCGGCGCTGCGGCGCGCTTCTTTGCCACCGCGGCGATAGCCTCTGCCGCCGCCTCGAGCTTGTCCTGCGCGACCTCTTCAGGCTCGTGTTTGGGCTTGCGCTTCCACCACAGCTTCGGCACGAAGTCGACATCGAAGCCGCGCCGCAGCCCTGTGCCGCCCGTGCCAAGCGTGCCGACGGCAGACGTTGCCGCGTTGCCCGTCAACGCCACCGTCAGATCGCCCGACGGAGCGCCTATTGTGCCCGCCAGGGCCGTCGCAGCGTTGCCGGTGAGGGCCAGTGACAGCGCAGGCG
>ENA-OFCE01001404-OFCE01001404.1-metagenomes-genome-assembly--contig:-NODE-1404-length-12346-cov-6.280042_pt1 | contig 12346 bp, 4 predicted proteins | sample MGYA00153388_OFCE01 | MGnify analysis MGYA00153388
GGCACTGCCGTCTCCTAATTTCAGCTAATAATTCCGATGCTACCGGATTTGATATTAGTCCTCACTACAAACCTGGTTTTTGGGTTGATTGCGGCTGCAAGTTATGTGCCCGATCGCGGCGCACTTTGCCTACGGTACTCATGACATCCACGAGCATTGTTAGTGCGATATCTTTAGCGGGGCAAATTCGTCCGGCGCTCCGATCGCCCACCGAATGAAAACCCATATGATAAGGACACAAGTTTTCCCGCTTAGCGTTGAATTCGTAAACCGTAGAGCCCCAGAAACTGCTGTCTAGCAGCCCCAGACTGAGTGGTATCAGTACCTTGGTTCCGGCGGGGAAAGTGCGCTGTTTACCCGCTACCGTTGCGGTGAAAGGCTCTGTGGCGACTCGGTGCGTGGCACTGACGGGGGCCCAGAGGCGCGCGCATTCCAGCAGGAAGAGTTTTATGGATTCTCGATCGTCCAAATCGAGTTGATCCCAAAAATCAGTCGGATTAATTTCGGCTGTTTTCTGTCCTTGATAGGCGGGGAGAGGGCGGTAGCCCATTGCCGTGTAGCCCAAGTGCAGAGGGCCTTGCAGTCCCGCTATACCCATAATCGATGTCATCAGCTTCGCCAATTCCCGCTTAGTCATGCCGTTATTTTCCGAGCTCTCCTCTTGGAAGTCGGCTAAAGCGGGAGAATTTTCGTAGATAGTCGCTGCGCGCTCGATTAAAGCCGACAAATCCCCGTGTCCAAACAGGTTCAGGTTTTGCAACAGGCTACCGATGATGGCGAAGTAGTGCAGCGGGCTTTGGCGAGTGTAATGCAATTCGGTGAGGAGTTCGATCGACTCTTCGTCGTCTGGGTTAATCCCAAAGATGACGTAGTGCAGGTATCGGACTAAAAATCCCATCCAACCGCGCTTGACATCGGTAAAAAACGCTCCCCCCGTACCGTGCGGCATTTCGGTATAATCTGCTGCTAGCTGATGCAGCAACCGTCTGGCGATCGCATTCCCCTGGCGATCCGTTGTCGCACTGTTGAAGAGGTACTTCTGCATACAGCTTCGGAATGCCGCATGATTGCTGCTACCATCAGGTTCGCGATCGGACAAAGACAGCAGGAAAAGATTCCTACCGCCGACATCTTGGTTGGGTGCGCGATCGGCATCAAGTACAGAAGTACCCAGCCGCCAGCCGCGCGCCTGGGGCGATGTGAGTGCTGTTTCCAGTGTGTCAAATTCTCCCATCACGACTTGTCCCGCGCAGCAAAAATTGGCTCCGAAAGCCAGCCGTTTTACTTGCAAATATGTGGGTTCGTTGGCAATCAAACCCTCGATCAGGGCGATCGGCGGTAGCATCGTTTTGCTGAGACTTTCTTCCGGGTTTTGCAAAGCCCAAGCCTGAAACTCATTCAGGGCTGGGTTCATCAGCGATGAGAAAATAGTATCTAAATTTAGGTTCATCATAATTCCTCCGAGATCGACTCGCTCTAACGCGCTTTGCATTTAGCAGCAAGAGGGTATTGAGCCGCAATTGAGCGGGATTCAATACCCCCAAAATTTCCAAAATCAGTAGGTATAGCTATAGCCATCTTTATTGGTGAACGCAGTGGCAATATAGATATAGTTGTACTGAATATGTCTGCACTCAAGTCTAGCCTTGCCCCGGAGATTTGGTGTGATTTATAACGATTCCTGGTAAGTAGATATACTTTCTGCTTCTCAAGTATTAGCCCCAAGCTCTGAAAGTCGCACATAACCGCAGTTATCTGCGACTACTTACTATTAGATTGAGACAAAATCTGCGACATTAATTAGAGTGGACGATACCCCATTAACAGAGGCTAAAATTTCACCTGTGGCTGACAAACGGATGAAAGTTGCACTGTTTTCTTGAGTAATTGAGAGTTGGGAGAAAGTCAAGCCATTACCCAAGACTAGCAAGTCTTTACCGTCTTCAAAATCCAAGATAACATCAATGCTGGAATTGGTAGAAAGCAAGAATTGATCGTTGCCAGCACCGCCCGTCAAGGTATCACTGCCAATTTCACCAAATAGGAAGTCATCTCCATCACCCCCAGTCATAAAATCACTTCCCTTACCTCCACGCAAAGTATCATTACCAGTGCCACCATCCAGAATATCATCGCCTTGGTTGCCAAAGATAATATCAAAACCATCGCCACCTGTAATCGTATCAATTCCCTTGCCACCGTAAAGGGTATCGTCCCCTAAACCGCCATCGATTAAGTCATTGTTTTGATTGCCATTAATCCAGTCATTGCCGTTAAAACCAAAGATTAGATCGTTTCCTTTTTTGCCACTTAAAACGTCATCGCTGCTGTCACCGTTTAAAGTATCATCGCCATCGTTGCCGATTTTTTGATCGGGGGAATTGTTGACTAATTCTATGCCACTTTCCGGGAAAGATTCCTGAGAAAAGTTACTATCTACACTGTTACGAATTGTTGGATCTTTGACTGTTGATGACTGAATTTGTGCATCTAAGGATGCACCTATATTTTCGGCTATTACTTCCTGAATTGTCTTATTTCCGGTTGCAACTTGCTGTAAATCTTTGGCTACTTTTCCTTGTTCGACTTGTTGAATTTGGGCTATTTTAGTAGCTGCATCTGCCAGGGGGAGGTTGCTAGATGCGATCGCCTTTACCCGCTGATTCCCCTCCGAAATAATTTTAGCAACTTCCGGTGCCAGATCGGACGCTTTTTGTGCTTGTAGTTGAGTTGCAACAGACTGAATGATGGTTTGTAATTGTGCGGGATTGGTTAAATCGACAGTACCGGCTTGAATTTGATTGGTAATAGTGGAAATAGTGCGATCAGCAATATCGATGATAGAGTTAGCTGAAATCCCACTAATTAAAATTGTCGTCTGAACAATAACATTTTGGATCTGAATGTGCGCTGCATAAACCGCCAAACCATTCGGATCGTTTTGAGTAATTGCCTGTAGCGGATCGTAGCTAGTCAAATCAATTGTTGACGGTACTCCAAATGCTGCCTTAACCTTAGTCTCTGCTTCATTAGGATTGATACCTTGTGCCACCATCTTCTGCATCAGAGTGGTCAAAGGTGTCACAACAGTAGCATCTGGTATCGCTGTTAGTGGCGTTTGCTGTGGCAAATAAGTAGCAGTATTAATACCATCAGTAACCACAAGTCTGCCTTCATCTGCTTCTAGTTCGCCATTGTTGTTTTTATCAAATTCTGGGAGAGATACATCTAAATCAAAGCTACCATCGGCATTACTAATTGTGAACGGTTCTTTTTCATCTTGGATACCATTGAAGTTCGCATCAAAGAAAACTTTGGCTCCCGTGAGATAACTATTAGTAACCGTACCAATTTTGCCGGAACTTTCTCCATTACCAAAACTTGCTAACCGGAATGTAGCAAGCCGCTTATCAACTACTTTTCCTGCTAGAAAAACATTAACTTCCACCCCCAAAAAAGCATTTATTTGACCCGATACCTCAAACAATTTCCAGGGTGTACTAATGCGGGAAGCAATTTCAGAACCTCGAATTTTACCGTCACTCGTTCCGTTACTTTCACCAAAATCTACTAAGTCAATACCGATTATTCCTTCAATTCCACCTTTGACATAGGCAGATGCTAAACCTACATTTAAACCTAAACCTACTGCGATACTAGCGTTGAGTTTAAGTTCGTCAACATCGGGACCAGTACCATCGGGATTTGCGCGATCGCTCACGTAAAATCCATCTAAGACCTTGTAAGCTGAATCTGGGACAAATTTATCATTTTTCCACTGCTTCAGTCCCACAGTATCATAGCCAAATGCGAGGTCTGCTGAACCCTTTAAGTTCCCTGCTATCAATCCTGATATTGGCCCCCATATCGGAAATTTTTGACTAATGTTAAAATCAAACCCTAGCGGCGGCATATCATAGGTAAACAGCGCAGGATCTTTTCCTAAGAGTAAGTCGATCGCAGTGGTAGGATTCTTTAATAATGGCACTTCCAAACCTGTGATACTGGGAAATGCGTTGAGAAATTGTTTGGTAATACCGCCAGTAGTAGAATTAATCTGCTGGCCGATATTGGGGACTATATTTTTTGCGAAATAACTAGCATCTTTCAAACTAGAAGTTTTATTAGAAATATCAAGATTTCGCAGACGGTAGGAACCCATATCAATCCCTAAATTTCCGGGAGTATTGGCGATGCGGCTTGCCAACTGAGAAACACTGTCAATCTGAACAACTGCATCCAAAAAGCCAGTAACTAGGGAACCTCCAGATAGTGTAGATGCTAATTCTAGTACCGTAACTTTACCATCTCGATTCTTGTCAAATGGCCGAGATATTCCTAGTACAGACAGTAATTTAGTGTCTGCATTCAAGAAGTTGATCACTGGTCTGAAAGGTGAGATAATATCAGATACTTTGCCGAGAACTGGTTTTGCAAAGTTACTGACAAATGTTCCTAAATCGAGTTTGACATTGTTGAAATCTACTATCGGTGCAGGCAGTCCTGCAAAAGGATTAGTTGTCAACAGCGGAGTGACTATATTTTCTAAATTTGGAGAAGTAGTGAATGAGGTAAAAACATTAGATTTTGCTATTTTTGAATTTGACAATTCCTGTGGCAAACTGAAGGGTGTTTCAGCATTTGAGGTATTGATTGATTCAGATATTTCAGTAGATTTGGCAGATTTGAGATTGTCAAATAATGACATATTCGCCAATACTTGTGAGGCGGGACTCGTGAAGCGGCGCTGAGTTTGCAGTTCCCCATTTTGATAGTTAATCTCAGGCCAACTTGCTGCCAAATCAAATGTATAGGAGGGAATTGCTGAATTACCATTAATGCTAGTTTTTGCATTGAGTCCAAGATTAGCCTTGGCACTTGCATTCGACTGAAATAAGTCTTTAAGTTGATACCTACCGTTTAACTCGGACAGGGTTAAACGGTTGCCATCATCAGCACCTCCGAGGTTATCCAAATCTTTGAGTTTTACTTCAAAATTGCCTTTGATTTCTGTAGGGTTTTGGGAATCATTTTGAAATTCAGCTTCTAGCAAGCCCAAGTCTGCTTTGGCTTGGAATGTTTCAGGTAGCCGGAAATTCATGTCGGCTTTTACTTTTGTGCGATCGGTATCTATATAGCAACCAAAATCTTTATTGACACCTATACCTAAAGACAATTCGTAGTCGATAAAACGCGCTTTATTGAAGGTGGTATTGGCGAGTAAGTCGGTAAGATTTGTGGGGAGTGATATCTGCAATTGAGATGATAGATTGCTAGCGGTTTTGAAGGAATTTAGCTCTGGGTTAAAAATTTCTAAGTTATTGCTTGTGTCATCGAAAATTTCCAACTCTGAATTGCTATTTGAGTCAGGATTGACTGACTGAATACTTTGTAGCACCCTTGGATTAAAAACCTTAGCAATATCGACTTTCTTTTTAGGGGGTTGCTTGACTTTCAACCCTAAAGCTGGTAATCCTAAATCGTCAGCTAGTCTCACATTGTCTAACTTGTATGCTTTACCAACAGTAATCTGCAAGTTGTTGTCATCAATGCTGGAATTCCCGCTAACTCGAACCGAGAAACCTGATCCTAGGGCATTCTGAATAGTTTTTTGTAACTGATTCGGATTGAAGTCGTTGGCATTTTTAACTGCATTAATTAAATTGCTTTTGAAGTCACCAAAGAAATCTGGAGAAACATCACTGAGTCTGCCTAATATTGGTAATTTAGTCTTGCGTAGTTGGCTATTGACAATGTTATTAAGCTGATTTAGTCCTGGTTCTAAACCGCACAAAATCGGATCGTCGGCTTTTAGTGTTGGTGTTGGCGTTGGAGATGTTGGTGTTGGTGTTGGCGCTGGAAATATTGGCGTTGGTGTTGGTGCTGGTGTTGGTGTTGGAGATTTTGGTATTGGAAATATTGGTATTAAAGTTGTTATTGGAGTTGTTATTGGAGTTGTTATCGAAGTTGTTGGCGCTGGTGTTGGAAATATTGGTATTGGTGTTGGTATTGGTGTTGGTATTGGTGTTGGAGGTTTTGGTATTGGAGATATTGGTGTTGGAGTTGTTATTGGAATTATTGGTGTTGGGGTAGGATTTATTGGTGTTGGAGATATTGGCGCAGTGTCATTATCAGTAATGGCGACATTAACGGGTAAAATTGTGATGCTGTTATAGTTAGTATCGGTACTGGTAGCTGTATGGGCGATCGCACCCGCATGATTTCCTTCTACAACCGTATCATCTGTAGCCTCTACTGTGACTGATTTTGCCACATTCCAGTTAGTAGCGTCGAAGGTGATGGAGCCGATCGCACTTATTTGATTTCCGGTATCAAAACTGACAGTAACTGGTGCAGTTGGCTGCGAATTTAACTTGAGTGTATAACTACCTGTAGCACCGCCTTCTGTAGCTGTGATATTCTGTTGTGAAATAGTCACACCTGCCGTATCGTTGTCAGCAATCGTGGCAGTCACGGGAGAAATCGTCAGGTTGTTATACTTGGTATCTGTACTGACAGATTTGTGAGCGATCGTGCCACTACGACTTCCTTGAGTTATGCTGTCATCGATCGCCTTAACAGCGACATTTTGAGCAACATTCCAATTATTCGGGGTGAAAGTGACAGGTGCGATCGCATTTATTTGATTCCCAGTTTCAAAGTTAATCGTGACATTTGCAGCAGGCGCGCTAGTCAAAACTACGCCGTAGGTATCCGTTGCGCCGCCTTCAGCAATATCTGTGCCGCCTCCTGATTGGACAATAGAAACACCGGGACTATCGTTATCAGTAATCGATACTGTCACATTGGGAATGACTTTCGCGTTATAATTTGTATCGATACTCGTAGCTGTGTGAGCGATCGTGCCGCTGTGGGTTCCTTGTGCTACACTGTCATCGATCGCACTGACAGTGACAGTTTTTTCCACATTCCAATTAGTGCTGTCAAAAGTAATAGGTATGGCGATCGGATTGAGTTGATTCCCGGTATTGAAACTAATACTAACTAGTGCTGTCGGTTGCGAAGTTAGCTTGATTTTGTAAATGCCAGTTGCACCGCCTTCCGTAGCAGTTATGTTTGTAGGTGTAAGGCTGAAATCTGCCGTGTCGTTATCAGTAATGGCGACACTGACACCCGGAATTGTGATGCCGTTATACTTAGTATCGCTACTGGTAGCAGAATAAGCGATCGCACCTGTATGATTTCCTTCAACTAAACTGTCGTCAACAGCGGAAACCGCCATAGTTTGAGCGACATTCCAATTATTCGGGGTAAAAGTAAGTGCGGTAATTGGTTGAATTTGACTGCCTGTAGCTAAGTTAATCGTAACAGGTGCGATCGGCTGAGTATTTAACTTAACGCTGTAACTTCCATTTGCACCGCCTTCAGTTGCATTCGCAGTAATCGGAGTAATGCTAACACCTGCGATGTCGTTATCGGTAATATTAGCATTGACCGTGTTGCCCGCAGTGCCATTAACCGTAAAACTGACACTCGCGCCGTTATACTTAGCATCGGTACTGATAGCAGTGTGAGCGATCGAACCAATGTGCGGCGAAGTTTCTGCTACTGCATCATCAACTGCACTGACTGTCACCGTTTGTGGTAAAAACCAATTAGTTGGAGTGAAACTAAGGGCAGCAATCGGTTGAATTTGAGTGCCGGTGTTGAGGGCGATCGCCACATTTGCAGTAGGCTGATTAGTGAGCACAACTGTATAAGTATCAGTCGTCCCGCTTTCAGCTACATTAGTGCTACTACCCGACTCAACAATCTTCACCTGCGGCCCGCCAGGGATTATTTTAGTAATAAAAGCATCCAAGTCACCTCCCCCATTCGCCGCTTGCGAAGGATTCGCAGTCGGGAAATTAGTAGACTTAGTAGAGCCCGCCACATAAACTGCACCAGAAGCATCCACCGCAATACCACTACCGTTGTCGTCGCCGCTGCCACCCAGATAAGTAGAATCAACTAAGGCAGAACCAGAGGAATTAATACTTGTAATAAAAGCATCTTTCCTGCCACCAATGATACTTTGAATAGCATTTATAGTCGGGAAATTAGCCGAATTAGTTTCCCCAGTTACATAAATATTATTCGCATTGTCTACAGCAATCCGATAGCCCTTGTCATCTCCACTACCACCCAAATAAGTTGAATAAATCAAAGAATTACCCGCAGCACTCAGCTTGCTGACAAAAGCATCATTCGCACCACCTGCATTAAGCAGTTGAATCGGACTAACTGTCGGAAAATTAGTTGAACTTGTCGTTCCCACAATATAGGCATTTCCAGAACTATCAGCAGCAATACTAGTACCTTGGTCATCACCAGTACCACCTAAATAAGTCGAATAAATACGTGCACCATTTGGAGTAAACTTACTGATAAAAGCATCATATTGACCACCTCCAATTGTAGTCTGAACTGGATTAGTCAATGGTAAATTAGTCGAATAAGTAATTCCAGAAACATAGGCATTACCATTACTATCTACTGCAATGCCTTGACCTTCATCGCGATTACTACCGCCAAAATAAGTAGAATAAACTAAAGCACTGCCCGTGGGATTGACTTTAGTAATAAACGCATCAATATTGCCTCCAATTTGAGGTTGAGAGGCATTGGCAATGGGAAAACCATTGCCTGTCGGTCCGGTAACATAAGCATTGTTGCTACTGTCTACAGCAATGCTAGTGCCTAGGGCGGTCCCGCTACCGCCTAAAAAGGTAGAATAAACTAGAGAGTTCCCGGCCGCATTGAGTTTAGTTGCAGCAGCATTGTAAGTAGTTGCTATCGGTTGAAAAGAACCCGCTGTAGTTGGATAACCCGGATCGACTTGTCCGGTTAAATAAGCATTGCCTTGACTGTCTACCGCAATTCCAATACCATATTCATTGCCTGTACCGCCGATATAAGTAGAGTAAACTAAGGCAGTTCCTTGCGGGTTAATTTTAGTAACTAAGAAATCAGCGTTACCTGCTGGCGTAGTTTGGAATGCACCAGGAGTAGTTGTAAAATTGTTAACAGTAGTGCCAATAATGTACGCCGCACCTGTGCTATCTACGGCGATGCGGTTGGCGCTGTCAGAGGCGCTGCCACCTAGGTAAGTCGAGTAAGCTAAAACCGGGTCGATAACTAGGGGTTGAGTGCGATCGAACTCTCCCAAACTAAAATTAACTTGATTGTTTTCTAATAAATTGTAAGCGGCGAGAACATTCACCCGCTGTCCGTTGATGTCTTGATAAACTATCGGTGCGTTATCAATTAATTCGCCTAGCGGTGTCTCTAATATCAGTGCGCCGTCGTCACGCAACCGGATGTTGTTAACACCGCTATAGTTCATCTTAATTTGACTCGTATCGGCAAAAGGTGCAACCAAAAACTCGCTTTTAAGTTGTCCTTCTGTTCCTTTGAAAACGCGGTCAATTCCTTGATAGACGTTTTGATAAACAACGCCGTTAAAAGTAGGAACGTCAGTGTGCCATTGACTCGAATTTTCGCCTAAAATAAAGTTAGCAACTCCCGGCAATTGTTCTAGCCCGGAAATTGTCGGATTGGGGTTGCTGTTGGCTAAGCTGCTGCGGACAATTGCAGAATTTGTGGCTTGGTTCCCCGGTTGATTTGGTTGCTGGAAAGTGGTAAAGGTGATTTCGTTTGGAGTGAAATAGATGCTGTGACCGGCACCTTTCACCTGGAATTTTACATTAGGGTCTGTTTGTCCAGTATTTGCAATAAAACTTAAGGGAATTTGACCGTAAGATGTTTGTGGATTTTGAGAGTTCATAGCTGATACCCCTGGTTTGTGTTATGCCCGTAAGTATATAGAAGCACCAGGTCTGCTGTATTGTAAATTCTTGCGGAAAATTTGCGAAAAATACAATTTTCTTGCGAAATTTCTCGGATTTTTATGAATAATTGTAACAATGGTGGTGGGTGCGATCTGTAAGTGCGACATTCTGAGGGTTCGCCAGGGGTTAAAATGCCTGTCTCAGAGTCCGCCAGGGGTTAAAAACCCCTGTCTCATAGCGCAAGTCCTCTCAAAGAGGACTGGGATCGACGATCATTTAATTGGATTTACCAGTCGGTTTCAACCGACTTTCGCTTTCTCGACGGGGAATTGATTCCCCGGCGGATTTGTGGGCGAATGCGAAGACTTTTGAATGCGAAAGATTTTGGGTGAATGCGAAGACTTTTGATTACGAAAGATTTTGGGTAAGTCCGAGGGTCCGCCAGGGGTTAAAAACCCCTGTCTCATAGCGAAAGTCCTCTCAAAGAGGACTGGGATGACGATGATTTAATTGGATTTACCAGTCGGTTTCAACCGACTTTTGCTTTCTCGACGGGGAATTAATTCCCCGGCGGACTTGCGGGTGAATGCGAGAGTTCGATCTGTTAATTCTTTGGCCGCTTCGGATACCAGTGGGTTGGGCGATCGTCTCGATCGGTGATTTGTTCTAAATGCGAATTTACAGTGTTTTGCAAATGATGTTGCTTTTGATTGATAACATAAGCGACTGCTTGTTCTAGTTGTGTTTGTCCTAAAGAAAATACTCCATATCCTTCTTACCAGCCAAATCTATTGGGATTTTGCAAAATTTGATTGAGATAATGGCTGCTGCTACCTTTAATATTTTTCACAAATTCAGCGATCGATTGTGTCGGAGGAATGGAAACTATTAAATGGATGTGATTTTCTGTGCCACCGATAGCGTGGACGATGCAATTGAGGGTATCAGCTTTGCCGATGATATAATTGTAAAGTTCTGTTTCTCTTTGTGAATGTATCAGAGGTTGCCTCTCTTTTGTTGCTAAACTAAATGATAGTAAAGCCGCCACATTGCCATAAATATGTTTCTCGATTTTTATGTAATTTTTTTATTAATTTTCGATTTTCTAGCTATGTTATTTTACCATATCGGTAGTTCGTTTGAGAATGTAATCTAGATTTGCCAGTCGGTTGAAACCGACTTTTGCTTTCTCGACGGGGAATTAATTCGCGGCGGGATTGCGGGCGAATGCAAAAACTCAAGAATGCCAAAGACTTTCGCTAAGTCCGATAGTCCGCCAGGGGTTTAAACCCCTGTCGGACTGTCGGACTGTCGGACTGCCGAACTGTCGGACTGTCGCACTGCCGGACTGCGGGTATCACCTTTATTAAAGCTGATCGCGATATTTCTTAGGAGTCAGACCGACGATTTTGCAGAAAGTCTTACTAAAGTGACTGTGGTCGTGAAACCCGACTTGCTGCGAAATATATGTTATTGATAAATTTTGCTTTTTCAACAATTGTTTGGCTTTCTCAATCCGGCACTGGGTGACGTATTGATGGGGCGTGAATTTAGTTGATTTTTTAAACAAATGACTGAAATAATAAGGACTAATCTGCACTAAATTAGCCAGTTCAGCTATGTGCAAATCTCGGTTTATGTAGTCATTTATGTAGTCAATAACTATCTGTAATTTTCCCGGTTCGAGACCGCCTTCAAAATCTCGCCGATTCGTTTTTTGGGCACAATAGCGGTGCAGTATATGCAGTGAAAGCGCGTTTTTCAGTGCATCGACATAAAGAGTACCGTTTATTCCACCTGATTCGAGTTCGGTTTTGAGGGCCCAGGCTATGCCGAAAATTAACGGATCGCTTATTTTCCAGTGCGGTATAATTTCAATGAGGTTTGAATTTGTCGATTCGCCAACTGTATTGTCGAAGTCGGTAGGTTCAAGGGCGATCGCCATAAATTCATGTTCTTCGACTGCGTATGACTGAAAATCAGTACCAGCAGCAGCGATGAATATCTGTCCGCTTTGCCACGTTTCGCTACCGTAGTGTTTCCCGTTAATTACTGATCCCACGATACTTGAAGAGAGTATCATGCCAATGCTATGTTGTTGGAGACAGTGTTCGGGACATTGGTTTGGTGGCTGACGGTGATGTTCGGCGTGAATTCCCTCCCAATTTGCGCCATGACTCGACAGGATTGCGGGACGCGGGAGAATCGATTTCATCGCGTCTGTCTGGGCAAAATCAAGAATTAACGGTTTCTCTGAGGACATAGCTTGCACCTGCGGCAGTTGCTATTATTCTATATGTCTGAAGTTCCCGCAGTTATCAAAAGATACCCAGGACTTACGCGACATATTTTCGGTCTGTTTGTCAAGCTTTCGCAATAAAATTTAATGGAAGTTGATGTTAGGGTGGTGTAGGGGCGATCGATCGTCAGCACTTTCATAGCATTTGAGTGCGCCGACAATTAATATCGTTTCCGGTTGCATCGGAATGATAGTTCGGACACGGCAGTGCCGTGTCCCTACAATTAATGGGTAGGGACACGGCAGTGCCGTGTCC
>ENA-OFCE01001405-OFCE01001405.1-metagenomes-genome-assembly--contig:-NODE-1405-length-12344-cov-2.162747_pt1 | contig 12344 bp, 13 predicted proteins | sample MGYA00153388_OFCE01 | MGnify analysis MGYA00153388
CAGTTAAAAGCGACGTCGTATCAGAGTGCGGCATTGATTCCTGCCGCGCCGTGGCTGGTGACCAGCGCGACGCGCACTCCGATCCCGCCGTTGCTGACGGTCGACACTGATCCCATCGCCCGTACGATGAGCGTGAACCTCACCAGCTTCAAGCCACTCAGTGACGGGCACGCCTGGCAAGTCGCAATCTGGACGCGGGTTGATGGCGTGTGGCAATTCAGCGTCGTGCCGGTGCATATGGCAGAAGATTCGCGCACCGACACAATGATCGTAAGCCTCCCCTATCCGCTCGCCGACCCCAGGAAAGTTCCCGATAAGGTTGTCGCGTTTACCGTCGATCGCTTCGGCACTGAAAGTGCACGCGTCAGTTGGACCGCTGGCGAGAGGAAATGATGGACTGCAGCGCCACACATTGCGGGCTTGGTATCGACGCCGGCGGCACCCAAACACGCTGGGCACTCGCTGACGTTTCGGGCATGATAATCGCCGATGGGCAGGTTGCCGGGTTGACAGGATTGCAAATGCTTACCGAGAGTGGCAGAAAGCATATTCAGGAAGTATTCACCGAACTCGCCGCACAGGTTCACGGGCATGGGCGACCGGCGCGCGTCACTGCGGGTCTCACCGGATTAGGCGATGACAATGAAAACCTGCGCGCGATACTCGCAGATGCGCTCGGTGTCATCAATAGCAGCGTTACGTTGGGTAGCGATGTCGAGATTGCCTACCAGGATGTATACGCGCCAGGTGAAGGTTATCTCGTGTATGCAGGAACGGGCTCGATTGCAGCCTTCATTGACGATGCGGGCGACTTACACCGCGCGGGTGGACACGGTGTACTGCTTGATGATGCGGGCGGCGGTTTCTGGATCGCGCGCGAGGCATTGCGCGTTATCTGGCGTAATGAGGATGCGCAACCGGATAGCTGGCGAAATTCACCGATGGCGCGCGAGATATTTGCCCACATCGGTGGCAGTGATTGGACGCATACCCGAAATTTTGTCTATGGCTCCGCGAGCGCAGATGTGCGCGGGAAAATCGGCAAACTTGCACTGGCGGTGGCGGCCGTCGCCTTTGATGATCCCGCTGCGCGACGGATTCTTGAAACCGCCGGTGGGGAACTCGCCCGACTTGGTCGGGTACTGACGTTGCGCTTCGGCACTCGGCCGGTCACGCTGTCAGGCCGAGTTGCCCAATTGCACCCTCTGATTGCGGAAGCGATGCGTGCTGCGTTACCGGATTCAACGCCGTTTCAGGTCAAGACGAGCGATGCGCATTTTGCGGCGGCGCGGATCGCTGCCCGGGCGCTGAAGGCAAAGGAGGTGTGAGGTGCGACAAATGAAGAAACTACTGTCCGTCATCGTGTTCGGCTTATTGACCGGTTGTGCCACCCCGCACATTGACCGCACTTACAAGGCTGTCGGGCAGGACAGTCGCGCGCAATTTCTAATCCTCCATTACACGCACGTTGATTTTCCAACCTCGCTTAAATTGCTGACCGAAGGCGAGGTCAGCAGCCACTACCTCGTCAGCAACGACCCGCCGACGATCTATCAATTAGTCGATGAAAAACGCCGCGCCTATCACGCTGGCGTGAGTTATTGGAAAGGCGCCACCCAACTAAACGCGAGCTCGATCGGAATCGAAATCGTCAATCGCGGCTATGACGACACGCCGAACGGACGCGTTTGGTACGACTATCCACAGGCGCAAATCGACCAGGTCATTGCGCTGGTCAAAAAGATCGTCAAGGAACATGAAATCAAGCCAGATCGAATTTTGGGCCACAGCGATATCGCGCCGGGCCGCAAGGTCGATCCGGGGCCGCGATTTCCGTGGAAGCAATTGGCTGACGCAGGACTGATCGTGTGGCCTGACGCGAATCTGGTTGCTGCAAGAAAAGTGGTCTTTGAGCAGCAACTGCCGGACGTCGCATGGTTTCAGCAAAAGCTCGATCAACATGGCTTTGCGGTGCCCCGCAACGGCCAGCTCGACAAGCGCACCCAGGACACGCTGAGCGCCTTCCAAATGAAGTATCGGCAGTCGTTGTTTGATGGCGTCCCGGATGCAGAAACTGCGGCGCTGCTTGATGTCCTGACCACACCGGCCGAGGTCAAACTCAAATGATCAAGCGCGTTCTCGGCGTTGTCTGCCTGATGCTGGGCGGTTGCGCGAGCGGCCCTTACATCGACCGCACCTACACGTCGCGCAGCCAGGACAGTCGGGCGCAATTTTTGATCATCCATTACACGGCGGGTGGTTTTGGCGGTTCGCTCAAATGGCTGACGGAGGGGCCGGTCAGTAGCCACTATCTGGTCAACGACAATCCACCCACAATCTACGGACTGGTCGACGACAATCGTCGCGCCTATCACGCAGGCGTGAGCTCATGGCAGGGCCACACGCAATTGAACGCCAGCTCCATCGGTATTGAAATCGTCAATCTGGGATACAAACGGACAGCCGATGGCCAGCAGTGGATTGACTACCCGGAAGCGCAGATCCAAGCCGTGATTGCACTGGTGAAAAAGATCGTCAAGGAACATGGCATCAAACCTGACCGGATAATTGCGCACAGCGATATCGCGCCGCAACGCAAAACTGATCCGGGCCCGCGCTTTCCGTGGAAACGCCTCGCTGATGAAGGACTCATCTTGTGGCCCGATGCAAATGAAGTCGCGCGCCGACGTCCTGGATTCGAGACGCAGCTGCCAGATGTGGAATGGTTCCAGCGCAATCTCGCGCAACATGGCTTTGTGGTGCCGGTCAACGGTGAGCTGGACAATGAGACGCGCAAAGTTGTGGCGGCGTTTCAAATGAAGTACCGACCGGCAAATTTTGAGGGCACACCTGACGCGGAAACGGCAGCGCTACTTGACGTGTTGACGTCGCCATCACCGCCTATCGTGAAATGAGGAAAGCATATGAAGACAATTGTTGGTGCGCTGCGCGCTTTGAGCGTCCTAGGCGTACTGGGCCTAATGGGCTTAACAGTAATGCCGGGTAGAGCTGCCGCTGAGACGCTGCCTAACAACTCGAAACTCGATGCAGAGCTGGCAGCGATCGTCAGCGACGCGGCGCACCCCCTCGCAAGTTTGTCGGTACTGGCGATGAAAGACGGCAAGGTTATTTACCACCGTCAGTTTGGCTACCGCACCATTGACACCTCCAACGCGGCGAAAAATCGCTCCGCGAATGCCGACACGATGTATCGGATCGCATCGATTTCAAAATTGATCGTCACGCTGGGGGTGATGAAACTTGTCGAGGACGGCAAATTGGCGCTTGATACCGATGTCAGCCAATACCTCGGCTTCAAGTTGCGGAATCCCCATTTCCCGGACGATGCAATCACCTTGCGCATGCTGCTGAACCACACCTCATCGCTCCGCGATGACGGTGGCTACTACTGGGAAGCAAAACTAGGCGTCGGCTTCAAGGATGTCCTTGTGCCCGGATCGAAACTGTACGGCGAAGGCAAAATGTGGGCGAAGAACGCCAAGCCCGGAGCCTATTTCCAGTACGCCAATCTTCCCTGGGGCGTGGTCGGGGCGGTGATGGAGCGGGTGACCGGCGAACGTTTTGATCGATTGATGCGTCGCCTCATCCTCGATCCGATGAACTTGAAAGGTGGATTTCATCCCGCCGATTTTTCGAGTGTTGATCTCGGCAACGTCGCCACGCTTTATCGTAAACGCAGCGGCGATGATGGCAAAGAAGTGTGGAATCCCAAAGGGCCGTGGATCGCGCAGACTGACGATTACCTGACGGCAGCGCCAGTGCCGCGTGCGTTGCCGAATTATGTGATCGGCACCAACGGCTCGCTATTCGGGCCAATGGGTAATTGTCGATTGACGGCAGCAGGGTTAGGCAATGTGATGCTGATGCTAATGAACGACGGCAAGCACGAAGGCAAGCAAATCCTTGCACGCGCCAGCGTCGAACAAATGCTCTCAGTGCAATGGCGGCATGACGGCATGGCGCTTAACGGCAACAGCAACGGCGAGGTCGGATTCGGCACCCACCGCGACCTCATGAACGTGTGGGGGTTGGGCGTCCAACATTTCCAGGACATCACCGGACCGAGTCGCGGTGACCGCCTGATTGAGGGCGGTGGCTTCAAGGCGTCGGGACACTTGGGGGATGCGTGGGGCCTCACCTCGGCGATGGTGTTCGACCGCAAAACGAGGAATGGCTTGATCTTCATGACCGGCGGACCGGGCTTCGACCCCGAAACCCACAACGGCAAATATTCGGCGTTCTATCGCCATGAAGAGCAAATCCTCACAGCGTTGCACCGTCACACCATTGGCGCTGGTAAATAGTTGTGCGGAAAGTCGCTCTGCTTCAAGACAGCGACGAGCCCCTCCCGAGCGCGAGGTGGCACGGAAACCGGCGCTTGCTCAGGCACTTACTGTACGGCCAGAATCGTGACCTGCGCACGGGGCAACAGCTTCTTGAAGTCGCGATCGAATGTCACCAGATGTTCACTGCCATGCAATACCGCCGCCGCAAGCCAAGCATCCGGGATGGCGTTTCCGGTCAATTTCTTTTCAAGACACAGCGATCGCAGCATCAGCCACTCTGACCCCGACGCGGGCATCTCGACCCCCGACACCGCGAGCAGGCTATCAATGAATGCGATGGCGTCGGCAATCGGGGTAGGCTGAACAAAAATTTTGGCGTTGGTGGCCAAGCGTAAAAAACTCGCGATTACCATCGGCATTAGCTTCACGCTTCCGCCATTTGCGCATGCGGCGATGGCACTGCTCAGCCAAACATATGCCTGTTTGTGGTGCGTGTGGTCAGCGCGCGATGCCGCCAGCAACACATTCACATCAGGCGCCATCGTCCGCAGCTTCCAGCAGGGCTTTGTTGCTCGTCGCGTTCAGGCCAGCAGCGAGACCGCCTCGTCCTTTGAAGATCGCGATGTGGGGTTTGCTGCTGGGGGCGGCCTGTTTTCCACGCAAGCGCAGCGTTAGTCCTTCCTCAATCAAGCGGGTGAGGCTGGTTCGCTGTTGCGCCGCAGCGGCTTTGGCGTCGGCTAAGAGGCGGTCATTGATGTCGAGAGTGGTCTTCATTCAAAAATCATACAGATTTCTGTATTAAACGCAAGTGTGCGTAAACGCCATTTGTGCCGCAGCCGCGGCTTTCGCCTTCGCCACAAAATCCTCGCAAGTCAGGTAGCATTCCGCCAAGTTGCGGGAAAAGGGGGAAAAGCAGGGGAAATACCGCTAGATCAGCTATCGCGCGAATGCATGCAGGCAGATCGATGCGCGCCAAAACCTGCAACGATCCCAGCGCAAACCCCCACCGCAGCCGCCGCAACTACGCCCGCAACGACGAAGTAAAGTTTCGTTCAAAGTTGCCTATTGGCGTGCTTTTCCAAGCACAAATGCCTGAAAACGACCGTCAATAAACGAGTTTATGTAATTTTTGACATCCCCAAAACAGTCGTCATGCTTACGCAGGCAGCAATCCAGCCCATCGTAATGTCAATGAGTTACAAAAAACTAGGCCCCAGCCTTCGCTGGGGCGACGGATTTGTTAGAAACACCGCTACCATCTTCAACTTTTCCAGTATTGAACTCTTTGCAAGCAACGCGCTCTGAAAGCGCGCACATGCCTTGTTACCCTCCCATCTAACAGATAACCATAACAACAATGTTCGAGCTCTCTCCCGAATCCGGCCTCTGGGGCCTGTTTGCCTCCGCCTTCATTTCTGCCACGCTGCTGCCCGGCTCATCCGAGATTGTGATGGTGGGCCTGCTCACCAAATATCCCGAGCTTTTGTGGAGCGCGATCGCCGTCGCCACTATCGGCAATACCTGCGGTGGCGTCACGTCCTATTGGTTGGGGCGTTTGTTCCCAAAAAAAACCGAAGGCAAGGCCATCGAATGGCTTAAAAAATACGGCCTGTGGTCGCTGCTATTTAGCTGGGTGCCGTTATTCGGCGACGCGCTATGCGTGGCCGCCGGCTGGATGCGCTTTAACTTCTGGGCGTGTATGGCGTTATTTGCCGTCGGCAAACTGTTTCGCTATCTACTCGTCGCCGGGGGCTGGACGTGGTTTTTATCGACGGTCTGGCCGTGGCTGAAGGTGACGTTTGGCTGGTAAACCAGCAGTTGGAGTCTAAACTTAAAGGAGTCAGAAACTTAAAGGGGTCGAGGTTATTAGTTTTACAACTTTAGGACTCCTCGCCTCTCAACCACAACCTGTTTCGCGTCACTTTCCAAACGTGGTCGGCCTCGCTGCCGCGCCCCTTATCACGCTTACCAGATTGTGACGCGCTGCTCGGGTGGCAAGTACATCTTGTCGCCCTCTTTCACGCCAAAGGCACTGTAAAAGCCGGGTTGATTGCGAACTGTGGCGGTGCCGCGAACCGACCCGGGCGAATGTGGCCCCGTCTTGAGCTGCAAGATCATCGCATCGTCGCGAGATGCAGTGCGCCATATCTGCGCCCAGCCGAGGAACAAACGTTGCTCGCCGGTAAAGCCGTCAATCACAGCCCCTTGCTTGCCGGCAAGGGACAGCTTGTAGGCCTTGTATGCAATGGCAAGTCCCGAGTTGTCGCCAATGTTTTCGCCGAGCGAAAGCGCGCCATTCACGTTGTAACCGTGCAATGGCGAATACGCGGAGTATTGCGCTATCAACACCTTGGTCTTGGCGGTGAATCTCTCGCGATCCTCGGTTGTCCACCAATTACGCAAATTGCCGACTTCATCGTACTGACTACCCGAGTCGTCAAAACCGTGGCCGATCTCGTGGCCAATGATCCCGCCTATCCCGCCAAAATTGACCGCATCATCCGCCGACGGGTCAAAGAACGGTGGCTGCAAAATTGCCGCAGGGAACGTAATCTCGTTGCGCAACGGGCTGTAGGATGCATTGACGGTTTGTGGTGTCATGCCCCATTCACTCCGATCGACAGGTTTACCCAGACGCGAAATATTGCGCTCGTACTGAGCCGCACTAATGCTGCGCAAATTGGCAATCAAGTCATCTTTGACGATGGTAATTGCAGAATAATCGCGCCACTTGCTGGTGTAGCCGATCTTGGGATTCATCAGCTCCAGCTTCTTGCGCGCTTGTTGCTTGGTCTGCGCACCCATCCAGTCGAGGCCGTCGATACTCTGCCCGAACGCGAGTTTCAAATTTTCGACCAGTTTTTCCATGCGCGCTTTACTTTCCGGTGGAAAGTGTTTCGCCACATAAAGCTTGCCCAATGCATCACCGAGCGAGCCATCGACCAACCGCACGCCGCGCTTCCAAGCCTCTTCGATGGCGGGCACACCGCGCAGCACGGTACCGGAGAAGGCAAAGCTGTCATCGACAAGTGACTTCGACAGGTACGGTGCGTAGTGGCTGATCACGTGCCACTTGAAATACGCCTTCCACGCTGTAAGCGGCACCATCTCTGCAAGCTTGCCGAAGGCGGTGAGATAACTTGGTTGCGAGACAACGACCGAGGTTACCTTGCCTTCCACACCGGCGGTGCGCAAGTGCAAGTTCCAATCGTAGCCGGGCGCAATTTCCGCTAACTTGATCACGTCAATCTTGTTGTAGGTCTTGACCGGGTTGCGGTTCTCCACCCGGGTCCATTGGCCACGTGCAATTTCGGTTTCCAACGCCACGACTGCACGCGCATTTGCTGCCGCCGCTGTGTCACCAGCCGCCGCAAGCATTTTCTCGATCAGTACTTGGTATTTCGCACGCGCATCGAGTAACTTCGCATCTTTATCATTCAGGTAATAGTCGCGGTCGGGCAGGCCCAAGCCGCTTTGGGAAATGCCGACGACGTATTGTGTCGCATCCTTACGATCCTGTACAACGCCCATGCCGACAGGTGCGGTCACCCGCATTTGGTTCAGCGAGGCAACCATACCGGCAAGCTGCGATTTATCAGTCATCGCATCGATACGCGCAAGGTCGGCCTTGAGCGGACGGATACCAAGATTTTCGCGGCGCGCCTCATCCATGAAGCTGGCGTAAAGATCGACGATTTTCTGCGCCTCCGAGCCGCTTGGCGCATTGCCGTCTTTTATCTTGCCCTCGATAATTGCACGCAGATTAACCACCGATAACTCGCGCAATTCATCGAACGACCCCCACCGTGATTTGTCTGGTGGCAGGACTGTCTTCTTTAGCCATGCGCCGTTGGTGTATGCATAGAAGTCATCTTGCGGCCGCACGCTGGCATCCATGTTCTTCAAATTGATACCCGATGTCGGCGAACCGGATAATGCCGCCTTGGTCGCCGACACATTTGCGTCGACCGTTGCGGCGTGTTGCGCGATCACAATCGGCGCAGTCGCCGTAAATAGCGTCAGGCCAACTGCCCGTAAGAGTCGTTGATTCCGTTGATTCACGTTGACATCCTTCAATGGGAGGGAGGTTACAAGCGCGTATTTGCAGTGCACGATTATGACGCTCGATACAAAGAAATTGGCGCCTGAAAAGTAGCAAGCACCGCGCAGAAAAATGTGTAGCTGCGGGTTTGTGGCTTCTTTCGTATTGGTGCGCGCACTGGTTCGCGACGACACCGCACAATCAGCGCGCGCGGAAGCGTTGTTGAGTGGGCACAAAATTTATATCCCGGTAACGGTGATGCTTGAGCTGGAATGGGTGCTGCGGTTGCGATACACGTTTAAGCCAAAAGTGATCGCACAGGCAATTACCGGTATTGCCGCGCTAGGCAATGTCGTGCTGGGCGAACGCGCTGCGGTTCTCGTGGCAGCAGCCAAATCCGCGCAAGGATGGGATTTCGCGGATGCACTACATCACGCGTTGAGCGAAGGATATGATGATTTTGTTACGCTTGACGCGGACTTGGTGAAGCGGTCCGTAAGGTCGGAGGCGGGTGCTACGAAAATTGCGCCAAAGATTTTAAAGCTTTGAATTCACAGGAGTTGGCGCAAGGGCAGGTTCAGTCGAGAGATGCACTGCGAACGCTTCCCCGGCGCATAAAACCCGTCCCTGCTGATGTACGATGCGTGATGTGAACTTCAACAGCAAACAATTCTATGCGCACCACACTATCCATCGATTACGACGTTCTAGCCGCAGCCAAAGGTCTTGCGAGCAGGCAAAAGAAAACCCTCGGCGAGGTAGTATCGGAACTGGCACGCCAGTCATTGCGTCCATTGCCAACTTCGGCAAAATCGCGCGGTGGCGTGCCGTTGATTCCGGTGACCACCAACGCGGGCCCGGTGACGCTTGAAGTGGTCAACGCATTGCGCGACGAATCGCGTTGAGCACCTATCTGCTTGATGTCAACGTATTGATCGCACTGATCGATCCGGTGCACGTCGATCACGATGCCGCGCATGTGTGGTTCAAGGCAACCGGCCGGCGGCACTGGGCAAGTTGCCCGTTGACCGAAAACGGGGTCATCCGCATCGTCAATCACGCCAAGTACCCCAATTGCATCGGCTCGCCAGGGATGGCTGCCGATGTGATGGCGCGCTTTTGCGCATTGCCCGGTCACATATTCTGGCCGGACGATATCAGCGTGCTGGATGGTAATCACATCGACACGTCGCGGCTGCTTGGCTGCTCGCAAATTACCGATAGCTATCTGCTGGCGTTGGCGAATGCACACGATGGACAGTTGGCGACTTTCGACAATCGGCTGGTTGTCGATGCCGTTCGCGGCGGGCGCGCTGCTTTGCATTTGATCGCGTAATCACGGTATGCGCAGATCGCCATTTGGCGCGCCTCTCCAATTGATTTTGGCCTGGTAGGCGCGCGGGTGCTTGACTTTGCATTTATAGCGCCGTTGATGCGGATCGCGTGGTGCGCGCTAGCGCTGACGTTACCGCTCTGGCTCGCAGCCTGCACGACATTCGATGTCGTTCCATCGGTGTCAGAAGTACGCGGCACCTGGCTCACTACTACTGCCAACGACGCCATCGCCAACCCCTTGATGACGGCGCTAAGCATGCGGCGATTGCGAGAGATTGGTATCAATACCGTTTACGTCGAGGCGTGGAAGAACGGCGAAACGCAATTCCCGTCGGCGGTGCTGTCACGCACGCTAGGCGCGGCGGTCACATCGATTCCGCCGCGCGACCTGGTTCAGGAAACGCTCATCGAAGCGCATCGCAACGGGCTCATTTACATCGCGTGGTTCGAATACGGCTTCATGGCCGCGCATCAATCTTCGATGAATCGTCTGCGCACACAAAAAGCGGCGTGGCTATCGCGTGACATCTCTGGAAACGAGTTCGCACCGAACGGGTTTGTCTGGATGAATCCGCTGCATCCCGAGGCGCGCCGCTTTCTGCTGGACCTGGTGCTGGAAGCGGTCGACAAATATGATCTCGACGGCGTGCAGTTCGATGACCGCATCGTGTGGCCGCATATTACGATGGGCTACGACGATTACACGCGGAAAATCTATGCCGCCGAACACGGAGGCAGCGCACCGCCCGCCGATCACCGTGACCCCGCCTGGATGCGCTGGCGCGCTGAGAAGGTTGATGAGGTGGCGAAATGGTTTGTGCAGGAGATTCGCGCACGCCGACCGGGGCTGGTGTTGTCGCTTTCACCGGCCGTGTATCCGTGGTCGTGGGAGAACTATTTACTGGCGTGGCCCGCCTGGAGTGCATGGACCGCTGCGGACAGACTGCAATCGGCTGAGTTTCAATCTGATGCGTCGCGAACCATCACGCCGCGATGGGATGAGCTCGTTCCGCAGGCGTATCGATTCAGCTACGACGCTTTTGCCAATACCTGGCGCCAACAGGTAAATGCGGTGCGTGCCCACGGCCACGATCGACAGCGTGATCTCATCGCCGGTATCCGCATCGTGGGCGATGGGACGGATTCGAGTTGGGAACAATTACGCGATTCCATCACGCTGACGCGCGAGATGAAAAATGGCGGCCACGTGCTCTGGTTCAGCCGCGGCGTGCTGGATCTCTATTCGGCCGAGTTGTCAAAGTTCTATGCGGCAAGCGGTCCTGCCCACTCGCCGCATTTTGTGGCTGGCTGGCGACCTCCGGCTGTACCGCTACAACGATCGCAAATCCATGATGCCGCTGCTGAGCAGGTGCGCTGGACGGCAGCCACAGTACCGCGCGATCATTACCGCGTCATCGGACTTGAAAACGGCGCGTGGCAGTACATTGACGATCAGCCGTTGGACTTGAATCTTTCCGCCGACGGTCGCGTCGTCGTGTCTGCACCCGCAAAATTCACACGCGTCGAATTACTTGTAGATCGGCGCGAAGCAATGGCGCGGTTGCCAACACGCGGTATCAAATGAACTTCTAAGGGAATGTTGATGAAAACAACGCGATGGATTTATCTGCCCCTGCTGTCGCTGCTCTTGATCGGGTGCGCAGCGCCTTCACTGCAGCCGTCTTCAGACGGTGCCAACCCGGTGACCCCGGCCGTTCAAGACGCGCGAGGTAGCAATGCCGATATACCGTATCGGGTAGAACGATTCGCACTGCCCGGCCCGGTCGCCGGGGTCTTGGTCAAAGTCGATTTGCGCGATCCTCGCGTGCGCGTGATGGTCGCGCTGGCGGACGACCGTGATCCTGACGGCGATGGCCCCTGCGTCGGGCAGCTTGAGACCACCAGTCAGGTCGCGCGCAAACACAATTTCGACATCACCATCAACGCCAGTTTTTTTGCAGCTCCCACGCCGCGCGAGGTTGCCGGGCAAAACATCCGTTACTTCATTGGCAACTGCGCGTGGCCACAAGGCTGGCATTTCTCTGCTGGTAAACTGTACGGCAAGCCGAAAACGGCGAGCCTGCGGGCGACGATGGTCGTACATCGAAACAGAACAGTTTCTTTGCACGACGCGCTTGAAGTGTTGCCTGCGGATACCGAGTTCGCCGTCAGTGGCAACGCCATGATGCTAAAGAACGGCACGCCCACGCCTCCGACGGTGGATCTGCTTCGTCACCCGCGCAGTGCGGTCGGGCTCAGTGCCGACGCCCAAACGTTATTTATTCTCGCCGTCGATGGCCGTCATGAATCACATAGTCGCGGTGTCACGCTGGGCGAGCTTGCGAATATTTTTATCCAGTTTGGCGCGAGCAACGCCATCAACCTCGATGGCGGTGGCAGTACCTCGCTCGTCATTAAAGATCTGGGCTCTGGTGCATTCGCAATTGCAAATCAACCTTCGGATGCATCGACCCTGAAGCTGCCGTTGCGATTTGAGAGGCCCGTGGTGGATGTGATTGGGGTTCGACTGCAGTAACGCTGCCTAACTCTGCACCGCCGCCTCGAGTAACGTCAACGTTTGACTTGCTGTATCGAGCCGCGCCCTCACCCCAACCGGAATAGTGAACTGATGCGCGATGTGGCCGAACGAATATCCTGCG
>ENA-OFCE01001406-OFCE01001406.1-metagenomes-genome-assembly--contig:-NODE-1406-length-12334-cov-2.367457_pt1 | contig 12334 bp, 14 predicted proteins | sample MGYA00153388_OFCE01 | MGnify analysis MGYA00153388
TTGGAGTCGCATCAAATTTTTGCGTTGTCATTGTTGTGCTCCTATTTTACCTGATATTCCTTCCATCAACATAGCACTTTCCACAAGACTTGCAAGGGTAAAATCGCAGCAAATAGTCGAGTTTAATTGTTCTTTTGTCTCGTTCTCGACTAAAATATAGCGCAATGTTGATTTTGTTACGTATTCAAGTTTTAGTGGAGTCCTCCCCCTTATGTCATATCTCAATCTGTCCCAATTTTTAGAACAACAAACGGGAAATCTTACGCCTGAATTGGCACAAGTGATTAGCACCATTGTTGCTACTTGCCAAACCATCGATCAAGCTTTACAAAAAGGTGCTTTAGCTGGTGTCTTAGGTAGCGCGCAGCATGAAAACGTGCAAGGTGAAGAACAGAAAAAACTGGATGTGATTTCAAATGATTATTTGATTGATGCTCTAAAAGTCCACCCACAAGTTGGTGGCTTAGCATCTGAAGAATTGGATGAATTCACGCCAGCTCAAGAAAATGGCAAATATTTAGTTTTATTTGACCCACTTGATGGTTCAAGCAACATCGACATCAATATGTGTGTGGGGACTATTTTCTCAATCTTGCCTGCAAAAAATGCAGCCAAACTCGACCCTGTTGCAGCACTTGCCAGAGAATAAGGAAAAAAATATGCCTTTTTTATTAACGCGCCTTTGTACCGCGATGCTGCTTGGTAGCACGTTGGTTGGCTGTGCAGCTGTGGTTAAAACACCTTATCAAGCGCCAGCGGTACAGACGCCATCTCAGTTTCAATACGACAAAGCAACATCGCAACAAGGTCAACAAGCCTTGTATGCAGATCAATGGTGGACGCTATTTGGCGATGCACAACTCAATCAACTGGTCGATGCTGTGCTAGCAAAAAATGCCGATTTGGCCGTTGCAGGGATGACCTTAAAACAAGCACGCTTACAAGCAGAACTGGCTGAAAATCAGCAAAAGCCACGAGTGAACTCTACGGTGTCTACAGGTCATCAGTTTGACTTGAACTCAGGCAATGACAGCTCAAGTGGTCTGTCTTTGGGTGCTGGCTTAAGTTATGAAGTCGATTTATTTGGTAAATTGGCCCGTCAAACTGAAGCAAAGCGATGGGAAGCACTGGCAACTGAGCAAGATTTACAAGCGACTGCTCAAAGCTTAATTGGCACCACGGCGAAGCTATATTGGCAGTTGGCCTATTATAATGAAAGTCGTACAACGGCCGAGCAAAGCCTTGCAACCTCACAAAAACTCTATGACTTGGTTAAAGTTCAGTATCAAGCTGGTGCTGTATCAGGACTGGACTTAACTCAAGCTGAACAGTCAGTACAAAGTCAAAAAGCCAGTCTGAGTCAAATTCAGCAAAGTCTGGTCGAGACCCGTACAGCAATTGCCGTGTTACTGCATATGCCTGTACAGCAGTTGAATATTGATGAACCAAAGCGTTTACCACGCTTAGCTTTGCCTAGTATCGCAGCGGGCTTACCAGCCGACATTTTGTCGCGCCGTCCAGACTTAAAAGCGGCTGAGCTACGTTTACGAGAGAGTTTAGCCACCAAAGATGCCACCACGGCGAGCTATTATCCTTCGATCAGTTTGACTGGGAATCTTGGTTCAAGCAGTACCTCGCTAACGCAATTACTCAAAAACCCTGCCCTAACCTTAGGTGCGAGTTTAAGTCTGCCGTTCTTGCAATATAACGACATGAAACGGGACCTTGAGGTTAGTCAATTGGACTATGAAAAAGCCATCGTGCAATATCGTCAGACTTTGTACCAAGCCTTTGCCGATGTAGAAAATGCCCTGTCTGCACGAACTGAGTTGAGTCAACAAGTGCAATTGCAACAGCGGAATTTAGAACTTGCGGAGAAAGTGGAACGTTTGACCCAAGTCCGCTATCGCTATGGTGCTGTTGCTTTAAAAACCTTGTTGGATCAACAAGAAACCACGCGCACTGCGCGCTTAACCTTGGTCAATACCAAACAAAGCCAATACAACGCTTACGTGACCTTGATGCAAGCACTGGGCGGTAGCCCGATTCAACAGCTCCCTCAATAAAAAGTAGAATAAAAAACGGCACATGATGTGCCGTTTTTTACATTTTAACTAAGCGATTAGTCATCGAGCATCAAGTCTGGGCTCATTCCCACAGTATTGAAACCTGCATCAACATACATGATTTCACCCGTAATACCATTTGCCCAAGATGAGCAAAGAAATAATGCAGCATTACCGACATCTTCAATGGTCACATTACGTTTAAGTGGGGAAATTTTTTCGTTGACGTCTAGCATTTTACGGAACGATTTAATACCAGATGCCGCCAAAGTACGGATTGGGCCTGCTGAAATCGCATTCACACGAATCCCTTCTGCACCTAAGCTTGAAGCCAAATAACGTACGCCAGCTTCTAGCGATGCCTTCGCCATACCCATCACGTTGTAGTTTGGCATCACACGTTCAGAACCTTGGTAAGTCAATGTCAATAAGCAACCTTGACGAACTAAAAGTAATGGCTTCGCAGCACGCGCCATAGCAATAAAGCTATATGCACTGATGTCATGTGCCACTTTAAAACCATCACGATCCGTTACATCGGTAAAGTCACCATCTAAGGTATGCGCAGGTGCAAAACCAATCGAATGCACCACACCGTCTAAACCATCCCAGTGTTTTGCCAACTCAACAAAAGTTTGTTCAATTTCAGCATCGACAGCCACATCACATGGTAGAACAATCGTTGAGCCAAATTGTGCTGCAAATTCATCTACACGTTTTTTCAGTTTTTCATTTGGATATGTAAATGCAAGTTCCGCACCTTCACGGTGAAGTGCTTGAGCAATACCAAATGCGATTGATAATTTACTTGCAATTCCTGCTACTAAAAAACGCTTTCCAGCCAATAGTCCTTGTGCCATGTGACTCTCACTCAAAATAATTTATCTGCATAATGCCAAGTTTAAGTTGAAACCGAAATTGCATAATGCGCCTTTTTTCAATTCATCAACATTCAATAACAAATACGCCCCAATGAAGGGGCGTATTTGTTAAAACTAGGGAGATTAGTCGTCGCCACGCAACATGCTGAGTAGACGTAGAAATGAATAGTACATCCACACCAGAGTCGCTAGTAGTGCAATACCACACAGCCATTCCATCGCTTTCGGAGCGTGTTGTGCCGCAGCACTTTCAATCAAATCAAAATCTAGAATTAAGTTCAGTGATGCAATCACTGCAACAAAAGCGGCAAAACCTAGACCTAATAAGTTGTTTTCGAATAAAAATGGAATACTTGAACCAAAAGCCAAACGCATGACCATCTGCACCACAAACACAATCGCGATGGCAATTGATGCCGACATCACTACCGATTTGAATTTTTCAGTGGCACGAATAATTTGAAAACGATACAAACCAAACATCACTAAAGTGGTGACAAAAGTTGCCAACAACGCTTGTAAAGGTACACCCGGATATTTCAATTGGAAGATAACCGACACCCCACCTAAAAAAGCACCTTCAAACAAGGCATACGGAATGGCAAGGGTACGCGCAGTATTTGGTTTAAAGGTCGCAATTAAACCTAGAATCAGACCACCAATTGCCCCGACTAAGGTTGCAGCATAGGCCAGCGAAATATTTAAGGTCATGAAACAGTATAAAAATAGTGCCATACCGACCACAGCTGCAATCACTGTAAGTAATACAGACTTCTGAATAGCACCTTGAACAGTCATTGGTTGACTATAGTCCGCATGTGTTTCCACGCGGTTCAAAATAGGGTTATTACTTTGCATAACTCAACTCTTTGTTATAATTTAATTAATTTACTTTATCATAAAGCGTGTTTTAAACTTGTATAGCAAAAAAGTGTTTCTTTTTTCTACACAAATACCCTCAGCTCTATTCTATTCGATTTCAATAAAAAAGAGGCTAACGCCTCTTTCTTTACTACTTATTTATTCATAATAAAAAAGTATTCACGATAATACTTCAGTTCCGCAATCGAATCACGAATGTCATCCATCGCTAAGTGTGAAGCATTCTTTTTCAAGCCACTCATAATTTCTGGACGCCAGCGTTTAGCCAACTCTTTTACCGAAGACACATCTAAATTACGATAATGGAAATATTGTTCCATTTCAGGCATTAAACGGTGTAAAAAACGGCGGTCTTGGCAAATTGAATTGCCACACATTGGTGAGCTTTTTGGATTGACCCATTTCTTTAGAAATTCTAAAGTTTGCTGCTCAGCATCTTGCGCAGTCAATTTACTGCGACGTACACGTTCAATTAAGCCGGATTGACCATGTTGGCGGGTGTTCCACTCATCCATTGCATTCAGCACACGGTCTGGCTGATGTACAGCAAGCACAGGCCCTTCAGCTAAAATATTTAAGTTATCATCCGTTACAATTGTAGCAACTTCAATAATTTGGTCATTATCAGTATCGAGACCTGTCATTTCAAGGTCAATCCAAATCAAACGCGTATCAGCGGTGCTGCTCATAAATGTGCAATCTTATTCGGCTTAAAAACGATGATAGTAGCAAATTAATTGCTTCGATGCTGTAACTGATACCCTGCTTCGTGCTATTTTTGCCATCTTGAATTCATGGTTTTTTAGGATATGAATGGCTTTAATTCGTAAACGTCGTTTAACTGAACAGCAACAACGTCGCATTCAGAAACAACAGCAAACACGTCAAGAAGATATCGACACTTCAAATGATTTAGAAGGTTTGGTGGTACAACACTACGGCCGTCAGCTTGAAGTGCAAGCCCTTACGACTCCGGACCCACATCCCATCAAACCGACAGTACAAGCAGGCGAACCTGAACCGTTTTGGAAACCGATTGAACTCGGCAGCATTTGGCGCTGTCACACACGAACCAACCTCGAACTACTGGTCACAGGTGATCGTGTCAAATGGCAAGCCGACCCAAATACGGGGCTCGGTATCATCAATGCCATACAGCCACGTCAGTCACTACTGACTCGTCCAGACCGTTATCATAAAGTAAAACCTGTCGCTGCCAATATCAGCCTGATTGTGATTGTGTTTGCGCCACTGCCTGAGCCTGCACCAGGTCTAATTGACCGTTATTTGGTGGCCTGTGCCGATGCCAATATTCCAGCACTTTTGGTGCTGAATAAAACCGATTTGCTCAAAGACAATGACCCGATTTTAGCGTTGATTGTGGAATATCAAGCCTTAGGCTATGAAGTGATGCAAACACAAGCCGATGGTGATTTAACAGCACTGACTGAGCGTTTAAAAAATGAAACTGTGGCTTTTGTTGGCCAGTCTGGTGTTGGTAAAAGCACTTTAATTAATGCCATCGTGCCTGACGCTGCACAAAAAACCAATGTCATTTCTGAAAACTCAGCCTTAGGGCAGCACACCACGACCTCTACCCGTTTGATTGGCTTTGGCGAAGGCGCCTCGCTGATTGACTCACCGGGAATTCGTGAGTTTGGTTTATGGCACTTAGATGCGGACAAAGTACAACGCGGCTTTCCTGAAATTGAAAACTTGTTGGGCTACTGTCAGTTCCGTAACTGCACCCATAAACATGAAAAACAATGCGCTTTACGCTTAGCTGCGGCAAATGGTGAAATTTTAACTCGCCGTTTAGACAGCTATTTACGTCTGATTGATGAAATTGCTGAAGCTCAGCAAAAAAATTAATTTTTATTCAACCTTAGCCCTTGAAGCGGTGATTTTGATCACCATATTTTATGAGCTATACTCTCTAGCAATTTTTGAATTGTAATTTAGGTGACTTGTGGAACGTTGGTTCGAGTTTATGGGGAATCACCCCTTCTTATTTGGAACACTTGCGGTATTGGTTGTTTTGTTTTTCGTACTTGAAGGACAACGCAATGGTCGCAAAATTTCACCACAATCTTTAGGTATTTTAGTGAAAGCTAAAAATGCCATGTTGATTGACTTACGTGATGTCAAAGATTTCCGTGAAGGTCATATCAGTGGAAGTCGCAACATTCCCTACAGCCAAATTACAAAACATGCTGAAGAGTTAAAAGCTGCAGATCGTCCACTCGTGTTCATCTGTAACTTAGGCCAAGTGGCAGGTACTGCTTTACAACAAGTTGCACATACTGACAGCTATCGTTTAGATGGCGGGATTAGCAACTGGAAGGCTCAAGGCTTACCACTGGTTAAAGCTAAATAATTCGCACAAGGAGAAACTCATGGCTCAAGTCACTATTTACTCAACGACTGTATGTCCATATTGTGTTCGCGCGAAGCAGCTCCTTGAGCGTAAAGGCGTTGAATATAAAGAAATTAATTTATCTAAAGAAGCGCCAGAAGTCCGCATTGAATTGATGCAACGCACCAATCACCGTACGGTTCCACAAATTTTTATTGATGACCAATTTATTGGTGGTTTTGATCAGCTTTATGCTTTAGAGCGTGAAGGCAAACTCGACCAACTATTGGCATAATTAGCTCAGCATATTAAGGATTAGAAAATGAGTGAAGCTCAACCACAACTTGCTTTAGAACGTATTTACACAAAAGATATTTCTTTTGAAGTCCCTGGGGCGCAAGTTTTTACCAAAGAATGGCAACCAGAGTTAAATATTAACTTGTCATCTTCTGCTGAAAAAGTTGATCCAACTCACTACGAAGTTTCACTTAAAGTGGTTGTACAAGCAAACAATGCAGGCGACACGGCGTTTATTGTCGATGTTACTCAAGCAGGTATTTTCCTTGTAGATGGTGTTGAAGAAGAACGTCTTCCGTACATCTTAGGTGCATATTGCCCGAACATCTTGTTCCCGTTCCTTCGTGAAGCGGTGAATGATATGGTAACTAAAGGCAGTTTCCCACAATTGTTACTTACACCAATTAACTTTGATGCTGAGTTCGAAGCAAATATGCAGCGTGCTCAAGCAGCCGCTGTTGAAGGTCAAGCTTAAAACTTTAAGCTCTTCATACATAAAAAAGACCGCTTTTGCGGTCTTTTTTATTGTACTGAATTATTTAAATACTTTATGACCTTGCTGCTTAATAGCCTCAAACTTGGCTGAACTTTGTTTAGCTTCTGCAAGTTTCCCAGCATGTACCAAATGCTGAGCATGTTCAATTTCTTGAGTTAATGCATCAAACTTTTGTTCATATTGTTTCACTTTAACATTGTCTTTTGGTTGTTTCACCCAACTGTCAGGCTTGTTTTGTTTGGCGGTTGCCGCAGCTTTTTGCATTTCAGTTAATGCGGTATTCGCCTCTGTGGCAGTCTTGGCTTGATTAAAAGCTTTTGAGTTCTTCGCCAAAGATTTCATCGCACCTTCTAGCACTTCCGACGCTTGTGCAAGTCCTGCCAAACATAAACCACTGCTCAACAGCACAACCTTTAATAATGTTTTCATTCTTATTCCTATGAGTTTGCAAAAAAATGCAGCCTAAGGCTGCATTGAATATCGCAAAAATGAAGACCGATGTAAATTAAAAATCATCATCACTTTCAGGGTCTCGATGTAAAGCATCGTGAATCGCTTCAACCAACTGTAAAGCAATTTCTTGTTTCGACGCTTTTTCCAAATCGCGCTTTTCCATTTTATAGCTTTCTGCAAAAAAGACCGTCATCGCATTTTCATCAGAAGCAAAACCAATATCAGGACGTGACACATCATTACAGGCAATCATATCGAGCTTTTTCGCGACCAATTTACCTGCGGCATATTCCTCGACATTACGTGTTTCTGCTGCAAAACCCACCATGAACGGGCGTTTATCTTGCTGTGCAATAGTCGCCACAATATCAGGGTTTTTAATTAAAGAAACATTGAGCTCGTCCCCTGCTTTCTTAATCTTATGCTCTGCGACTTCTGCAACACGATAATCAGCAACAGCGGCTGTCGCGATAAACACATCACAGCCTTCATCTAACATTTGCATGCTGGTATCCAGCATTTTCATGGCAGATGAAACATTGATTCGGCGTACACCATTCGGTGTGTCTAAGCTGACAGGACCTGCCGCATAACATGCAGCTGCAATGGCAAAGCCCATTTTCCCTGTACTGTGGTTGGAAATATAACGCACAGGATCAATCGCTTCACGCGTTGGCCCAGCAGTAATGGTGACTTTTTTACCCGCCAGCATCCCAAATTTTTCAGCCATGGCACGCTGCGCTTTATGGAAGTATTCTGTCACTTGATGTGCCAAATCCTCAGGCTCAGGCATACGGCCTAAACCGACATCACCACAAGCTTGCGCACCTGCATCTGGCATGATTACATGCACGCCATCTTCCACCAAAGTCGCTAAATTACGCTGTGTGGCTTTTGCCGCCCACATTTGTTGGTTCATGGCTGGTGCGACCCATACAGGGGCTTTGGTGGCTAAATATAAAGTAGAAAGCAGATCATCGGCTAAACCCGCAGCAAACTTTGCGATGGTGTTGCAACTGGCAGGCGCAACCAAGAGTAAGTCTGCCCAACGTGCCAGCTCAATATGCCCCATGCCCGCTTCAGCTTCAGGATCGAGAAGTGCGGTATGGACAGGGTTGCCCGACAAAGCTTGAAAAGTTAGCGGCGTAATAAAAGCCTGTGCACCTTCGGTCATCACCACACGGACTTGAAAACCCGCATCTTTTAAACGGCGAACCAAAATGGCACTTTTATAGGCAGCAATACCACCCGTAACAGCTAAAAGGATATTTTTATTTGGAATTACACTGAGATCAAAGCTCACGAACAGGCTACCTTTCTGTTGCAGTGGCGCTCACAATAGCATTAAATAGTCCCGTACCCAATCATCGATTGAGCCCTGTTTCTCAAATTAAGAATAAAAAAGTATAAAATAATGCACTTATCCATAAAAAAATGGCCTGAACAAGAACGGCCACGTGAACGCTTATTACAACAAGGGCCAGCCAGTCTCTCCGATGCAGAACTGTTGGCCATTTTCATCCGTTCGGGTTCAACACAACATTCTGCGGTCGAATTGTCACGTCTTTTGTTGCAACATTTTGGTAGTCTGAATGCGGTTTTTGATGCTGAACTGCCCGAGCTCAGCCAATTTCATGGCATTGGCCCGACCAAGTATTCACAATTAATGGCCGTCAAAGAATTGGGCCGACGCTACAGTAGCCAGCAGCTCAAGCAACACAAGTTGGAACTCAATCATTCAGCTCAACTGCTCAAGTTTTTACAGTATGAGTTTTCAGGCGAAAACCAAGAAGTCTTTGCAGTGCTCTGCTTGGATGCACATTTAAGAAAAATAAACTTTAAAAAATTGTTCTTTGGTGCAGTAAATTCTTGTGAAATTTCGATCAATCAATTGCTCCGTTATTGTATTGCTCAACATGCCACTTTCATGATTATTGCACATAACCATCCGCTTGGAAAAGCTCAACCCTCCACGGCGGACATCGAACTGACCGAGCGCATTCTTCAAGCCAGTCAGCTCGTGGATATTCAACTGATTGATCATTTCATTTTATCGCCTGAAGGTGCTTTTTCTTTTGCTGAACACAGCCTGATCCAATCCGTTTAAATATGCAGACAAATGATTGACAAATACCGCGACAAATATGAAGATCAAGCAAAATTTTAAAAGAATTCTAATCACATGATTGTGCGTGATCAGCCCAGTATTTTTAAGGTGCTTTTTTCATGGCGTGGCACCATTCTTCCCAAAGTTTTACCTCCTTTGGGTGTGGTCATGTTGGTCTCTGCCATTATTGGCATTTTGTCCTATGTCGGCTATTTCCACTTCCCTGAACTGCCTTTGGTCGGCTTCACCCTCATTGGGGTGGTACTTTCTATTTTCCTCGGCTTTAAAAATAGTGCCTGCTATGACCGTTGGTGGGAAGCGCGAAAGTTATGGGGCATTTTAATTGCCAACTCACGTCACTTTGACCGCGACTGTCGTATCTTGACTCAAGGTCGTCGTGAACGTGTGATTCAACATGTGATTGTCTTTGCCAATGTCTTGCGTGACCGTTTACGCCATCAAACAGCCAATCCAACAGAATTAGTGCAGACCAGTGGCTTAAGTCAAAATGCACTGACTCAGCTATATCAACAAGCCAATGCCCCGCAGTACACGCTCAGCTTAATTCAGTGGGAGTTGATGCAGGCATTAAAAGAAGGTGAAATTAGCGACATTGTATATGCGCAGTTGAACCAGCACGTCGCTGACTTGAGTGTGGTGCAAACTGGTTGTGACCGTATTGCCACAACACCGCTACCTTTTGCCTACTCGGTATTACTCAATCGTACGGTGTATTTTTTCTGTCTCATTTTACCGTTTAGCTTAGGCTCAACCTTGGGTATTTTCACCCCGCTATTGGTTGGTGTGTTGGCCTATACCTTCTTAGGACTCGATGCTTTGAGTTCGGAAATTGAAGAACCTTTCGGAACGCAAAGTAATGACTTGCCGCTGGACTCGATGGTACGCACCATCGAAATTGAACTGCTTGGGACTTTAGGTAAACCGACCCCTCCACCCATTCAAGCACAAGACAATAACTTACTCTAATCGAACTCATGCTTACCTTCTCTTAAGCCATATCTAGCTCACTGAGAAGGTGGGAGTGGTCAAAAATCTTTAGACAAAACTTTCCCAAATCCCCACTTGTCCGTCTTTGACTCTGGGAATATTGCCCAACTTAATCCACGGCATATTGTCACCATGAAAGTCACTACCGACCGATACTTTTAAACCATACTCAGCAATCATCCTATCCACCATTTGACGGGTAGATGTTGGTTCAACATTGGGCGGCAATTCAACTGCATCTCCACCAAACTGCGCAAATATTTCAATCAGATAACGAATGTTCGTAGCAGATAAGTCATACCGTGTCGGATGCGCCAATACGGCAAAACCACCACTGGCATGAATCACTTGAATGGTTTCTTCTAAGCCCAGCCCATCAAATTTCACGTAGGCTTTCTTACCTTCCTTAATATATTTATCAAACGCTTGTTGCGCACGACTCACATACTTTTTTTCAACCAAGGTCTTGGCAATATGGGTTCGAGTCACACGGTCAGGCATCTGTTCAACTTTCGCTAAAACATCGAGATAAATATCTTCACCAATCAATGGAATCAACAAATCACAGATTTGTTTAGCGCGTCGCGCACGGATTTGTTTTTGCTGTTCAAGGCATTTTTGCAGTGGTTCTAAGTCTTGCATATTCAATGCAACCACATGCACACCGTAATTTTTCTTAGTCGATGGTCTCGACCACTGACTGGAAATTTCTACACCTGAAATAATACGCATCGCATGCGACTTTGCAGCCAACTCTGCTAAAGCAACGCCATCCATGGTGTCATGGTCTGTCAAAGCCAAGGTGTGGATGCCTTTTTCCGCGGCAGCATCAACCAATTGCTTCGGTGTGAAAGTACCATCAGAAATATTGCTGTGAGTATGTAAATCTACGCCTTCCATCACTTATACTAGCTATTTATTTGAACAGATTTAGATACTCTAACATGAAAGCACTTTTAGACTTTGTGCCGCTGATCATTTTCTTTTATTTATATAAAACTGTAGATCCGAAAAATACTGATCACCCATTGCTTCAATTGATTGGTTCGGCTGGGGGTGTCGATAATAATAATATTCTTGTCGCGACCACAGGTTTGATCATTTCGATGCTGGTGGTTTACGGTGCACTGTTCTTCATGCAAAAGTTCCGTTTAGACAAACAACAGTGGATTGTGTTGTTTATGACGGTTATTTTCGGCGGTGTCACCTTAATGCTGTCGGATGACTTTTACATCAAACTTAAAGCGGCCTTGCTGAACATTATTTTCTCAGGTGCTTTCTTACTTTCTCCTTATTTTGGCAAAGAACGCAAACCGCTGATCAAACGCTTGTTCGGCCCAATCTTCAATTTAACCGACGCAGGTTGGAAAAATTTAAACTTTGCATGGGCTGCTATGTTTGCCCTCATGTCTTTTTTACACGTATTTTTCGCATTTTTATTTATGGACGGAAAATATTGGGGAGAATTCACGGCTTTTGGTGACATGATCGTGATGTTTTCCTTTATCATTATTCAGTTTATTGTATTGCGTAAATACTTTAAATCTTCTGAAGAGTAATTTAGCCAGAACATACATCGAGAACTCTTATGCCGCTATTCGTCGTCACATGTACCGATCAAGAAGGTACAGTCGAAAAACGTCTTGCTACACGTCCAGAACATCTTGCTCGTTTACAAAAGCTCAATGATGAGGGTCGTTTAATTGTTGCAGGAGCGATGCCGAAAGACCCAAGCAATCCGCAAGCAGGCTTTTATGGCAGTACAATCATTGTTGACTTTGACTCACG
>ENA-OFCE01001407-OFCE01001407.1-metagenomes-genome-assembly--contig:-NODE-1407-length-12334-cov-2.043896_pt1 | contig 12334 bp, 11 predicted proteins | sample MGYA00153388_OFCE01 | MGnify analysis MGYA00153388
TGAAGTCATTGCCATTTCTGGTGAATCTGACTATATTCTCTCAAAACAACTTGATGCTGTAATCCAAGTCAATGGTGGTTCGCATTTACAACCTAAAGTTACTGCTACGGGTTGTGCCCTTGGTGCATTAATTGCAGCCTATAGCGCCGTCACCAATCCTGTCATTGCAGCGCTGTCTGCGCATGTCCACTTTGCCATTGCGGGGCAACTTGCTTATACCCAAAGCCAAAGCACAGGAAGTTTTAATGTAGCGTTTATGGATCACATTCATCAAATGAAAGCTGAAACCATTTATGAATATGCAGATATACAGCTTATCCGTACTTCAGCCTAAATAAAGTATGGCGAGAGTTTCTGCTTAGGCAACTTCTCGCCCTAAAAACACGTTTATCGCCGCTTCTAGCAGAGTCAACAGATCTAATTTACAGATACACATCAAGCCCATACCAACAAAATAATCAGGCGTATGTTGCATATAAAAGTTGATATGACGACTGGCTCGATTTCGAAGCCGAATCAATTGTTCAGGTGTGGTCTGTGGCAGTACACAAGGATGCACAAACACATCATCACTGCGCTGTTGCACATTCACATGACGGTTTTGCATGAGATCAAGAACCTGTAAATGATCCTCAGGCATTGACACTTCTGCACGCGGATAAAAACGTTTTGAACGTGAAGCAAACAGCCGATATACTTTTGGCTGCATTAAACTCGAAACAAACCATAACTGACGCGTAGGATATTTTAAACGATAACCTAAAGTTACTCGAATTGCAGATAAAAGTGTTCTATTTTGATTTCGGTAGTCTGGTAAAAAAGCTGCTCGCGAGCTAAGAATACATAAAGGTTGATGCGCTGTCTTAAGCTTCAAGATGGCAATAATATTTTGCCCAACTATTTTTCCGCGATGATAAAAACGAATAATTGGCAATGCCACTACATCAGGGTTATACAACAATTGATGCAGTTCTGCTGGGATTGCATTTGGGAAAATTTGTCGATCAAAAGTTTCAAGCTCTTCAAATAGAACTTGTTTTTTCTCTACTGAAAGCTTATTAAAATCAACGACATTTTCCATAAGTTGCATGAAGTGTTTCCATTCTTATTTTAATCATTTGTTTTACTGTCATGGTCTAAATGCAATGCTTTGACCACCATAGGCATAGAAAAAAATGTCTTCACCAAACCGATAACGTCAAGAACCAAATACAACAGCCCAATTGCGGGCATAGAATAACTACTTTTTATTTAAGTGCATAGCGCTTATTTTATAAGCAGAAATAAATGCCAGCATGAAGCTGACATTTTTCTCACAATCTATTTTTGCAATGATTAAGCAGTACGATAAGTAATATTGACTGTCTTAATTCGATTTGAATCCAACTCAAGCACTTCAAAGTGAACACCACGGTAGTCCAGTTGAGTTCCAACGTGTACATCACCATGAGTTTTATCTAGGATTAAACCGGCAACACTGATATAGCCTGCATCTTCTTCAACCAAATCGATCATGCCAAGTTCCAGTTCCAGCTGATATAAATCCAGCATGCCTGTTGCCTTCCACGTCTGATCATCAACCTTCACCAAATCAAGTTGCTCATCTGCATCGGGAAATTCACCAGCAATCGCCTCAAATACGTCAAGCGGTGAAACGAGTCCTTGCACATTACCAAACTCATCGCTCACCAAAACCAATGAACCTTTAGACGTTCTTAGCGTATTTATCGCATCAATGACTTTCATTTTTTCAAAAATGTAAATTGGACGATGACGTTTGATTCAATTGCTCTTCATCATCTAAGACATCAAGCAATTCTTTGGCGCGCGCAATACTGATCACTTTATCCAAGCTACCGCGGCACACTGGAAATAAACTGTGCGGTACAGACAATACCTGTTCACGAATTTTCTCAGGTGAATCATCAAGATTGACCCACGAAATTTGACTACGCGGTGTCATGATCGACGCGACTGAACGTTCAGCCAATGTCAGTACACCACCAATCATATAACGCTCTTCATCCGCAAAAGTTTCTTGCGCTTGAAGCTGATCAGGGTCTTCAGCTTGGAGCTTGCCACCCATGAGTTTTAAAATAGAATCCGCAGTACGATGACGCAGTGGAATTTTCGCTTCATGTTTTGCCGCATTGCGCTCACCAAATTGGTTAAAGGCTTCAATCGCAATGGCAACACCAATACCCGAATAGATATAGCCTTTTGGAATGTGGAAGCCGAAACCTTCCGCAATCAGGCTGATACCAATCAACAGTAAGAAGCTTAAACACAAGATGACCACAGTCGGATGACGGTTTACAAAAGTCATTAATGGTTTCGACGCCAACAGCATGACCACCATGGCAACGACCATAGCCACCATCATCACATTAATGTTGTCGACCATACCAATCGCGGTAATCACCGAATCCAGTGAGAACACCGCGTCAAGGATCACAATCTGTGCCACAACTGCGGTGAAACCCGCGTAGACCACATTGGTGGTCAGCTTAACTTCGGGCTTACCTTCAATTTTTTCATGCAATTCGGTAACGGCTTTATAAACTAAGAATAAGCCACCAAATAAAAGAATCAGATCTCGCCCAGAGAATGTCCAATCTAAGACAGTAATCAGCGGTCGAGTCAACGTGACTAACCAAGTGATGATAAACAACAAGCCCAAGCGCATTAAAAGTGCAAGCGAAAGACCAATGACACGCGCTTTATCGCGTTGCTCAGGAGGAAGTTTTTCAGCCAAAATGGCAATAAAGACTAGGTTATCAATACCTAAAACAATTTCTAATATAATAAGCGTAAGTAAACTTACCCATATTCCCGGATCTAATAAAAATTCCATTATTTCATTACCCCAGAATTATGTTTCTGTTTTAAAAGCATAGACCTGCACGGCGACGGATCCATATTTGTGACCTGTTCAACTAAAGATGAAATAATTATGCCTGAGATGTTTGGCTTGTAATAATTTTTTTATGGTTTTTAACAAAATTTTAATATTCGACCACTTATTATGCAAAAAATACATAAAAATATCGAAATCTCTGTTCGAAATTTTGTCACTTAATGCCAATTGTCGCATTCTATAAAGATTAGACGCCCCGGTCATTTTTTAGTTTTTCTAATTAAACCCATCGAAAATAAAAACCAAATAATTGTTTTTATTTAATTATTTATTTTAATAATAGTTAAAAAATATCAATTCACTACATTTATGATTTCCACGAATGACACTTTTTGTTAAAAACACTAGTTCACAAATCCATTTTTTTCACTAAAATGAAACACGACCAGCATTGTTGTAAAAGTGGTCAATCACCCAAACCAAGGATGCACGGATTGACAATCCGATCAAAGTAATCGAAGACAGGATTCATCGCTATGAACAATGAAAAAGCATTGACCTTCAATAAGACGTCAAAAATGCTTGCCAATACTAGCTATGAAGGCGCATATCTGCATTTAGACTCCTCATTTGATCAGCATCAAGTTAAAGTTGTGGTTTCGCATAATAACCAAAAGTTTGAAATGCACTTGCCTATCGTTCTACAGGACGGTGTTCTCATGGCTAAACTTTCTTTGGATTCTCACCAGAATGCTGAAGTCGAAGATGAAGTTGTACAATTTGCTCAAAGTATTGTGAGCTTCCATCAAGATAAAGACGGCTATACCCTGTCTCTTCTAAACAGCCACGCTTAACTTTCTTGATTACTGGCAAAGGCTATCCATTAACAGATTTCCTTTATGATGACAAATCCAGTAATTTTGTATTGATAAGTGTATGAGTGTTCACATAAAATGTGTTCAAATGATCTATAAAATAAAAATACGATTCACGGGGAATCCGTCACATGACCAAAAAGTACAGTAAGTTCCTACCAGGTTCTGAAGATTTTTCTTTAGAAAGTTTTCCATTTTACTGGGTAACGCAAGTACATGCACAGTATGTACTCAATGTCGATCACGCTTTAAAAAAGTATGGTTTAGATAACTCACGTCGTCGTATTTTACTGGCTCTAGACTCAAAGCCACATGCCAGTGTTTCTGATTTATCTGACATGGTGGTCTCTAAAATGTCGACAACCACCAAAATTGTTTATCGCTTAAAGGATGAAGGATTGGTTGAAACTTATTCTTGTGAAGATGATGCACGTATTACCCGTGTTCTTCTCACCGAAAAAGGTGTTGAAATGACCAATAAGATTAATGATCTCACCAGTGTTGTGCTTGAGCAATCATTTGAAGGCTTAACACCTTTGCAAATTGAAAAAATGATGGAAAGCTTAAAACACGTGTTTAAAAATTTAGCTCGCTAAACCGCTTAAAAGTCGAAAAAGTTGAGTTGGGGACTCTCTTTTTCGACTTTTATTTTCGGCACATGTGAACATTCAAATTCTTCAACAGGAAAGCCTTGTACAAAGGATTGAATATTCGGTGATTTCCAGCTGAGCCACTCCTCTAAGCGTTCATGTGGAATCACGATCACTGAGCGCTTCACATCCCCCGGCTCATGAAACTCCCGCATCATTGGATGGTCTATGGCATCCATTGTAAGCATGGTGGCTGAACGCACTACCTCGCCTGCTATACGACAGATTTCATAAAGTGCAGCAACAAATATCACTTGCCCATCCTGTCGTCTGACACCCCATCTCTGCGGCTTTTGTTCTATATATTTTGACTCATAAAATTCAAAAACTGGGATCACCCCAAACTGATATTTTGAAGTGGCTTCAATAAAACTGGCCTTTTGCAGAAGTGTCTCGCTTCGAGCATTATAAGTTTTGCTTGCAATACTCTTATCTTCAGCCCATTTCGGTATTAAACCAAAATGCACCTTACGCCACTCAAAACCTATATTTGATTTGAACAATAAAGGCAGCTCATAACCAGGATAGACTTCTTCGACATAATCAAACGGAATTTCAGGTAGACCAAACTGTTGTACTTGAGCAAGGGTTAGAGGTTTAAAATTAGCGCACATGGATTTTCATCCAACTTGATGGTTAACAATAGTCTGACGAGCTTTATATAATGAATTGTATAAGGCTTTTATCCGCATCGTCTAGTTGAGATACTGATTCAACTCTACGCTTAAACCCATTCATAGCTCTAAGCAAGCGCCAATCTATAGATCACCATTACCCAAAATTAAATCAGTCTTATTGTTTTCCTCCATAGACATAGTGCGACTTATTTCAGCCAATAAAAAAGCCTCCGAAGAGGCTTTTTTAGCTTTACAGATTAGTCACCTGTATAACCTTTTAACTTCAAACGTGCAGCATGCAGAAGTGGCTCTGTATAACCTGATGGCTGCTCACCGCCTTTAAACACTAGGTCATACGCTGCTTTGTATGCATAACCATCGAAGCTTGGCGCCATAGGTGTGTAAAGCGGATCGTTTGCATTTTGCTCATCTACGATTTTCGCCATACGCTGCATCACTTCTTCAACCTGCACCGCAGATACGATGCCGTGACGCAACCAGTTTGCAACGTGTTGAGATGAAATACGTAAAGTTGCACGGTCTTCCATTAAACCAACGTTGTTGATGTCTGGAACTTTCGAACAACCTACACCCAAGTCAACCCAGCGTACAACATAACCCAAGATCCCTTGAAGGTTATTTTCAAGCTCTTTGGTTTTCTCTTCTTCAGTCCAGTTGGTATCTGTTGCTAAAGGCGGTGTTAACAAATCATCTAATGATAAAGGCTCTGTATTCAATAATTCTTTTTGACGCTCAGACACGTTGCACTGGTGGTAGTGAATCGCGTGAATGACAGCGCCAGATGGAGATGGAACCCATGCACAGCTTGCGCCCGCTTCTGGATGTTCAATCTTGGTTTTATACATGTCTAAAAGCATGTCTGGTTTTGGCCACATGCCTTTACCAATTTGTGCTTTACCGCGTAAGCCCGCTTGAAGACCGATCATCACGTTACGGTTTTCATATGCTGGGAACCAAATTTGTGATTTCACTTCGCCCTTACGAACGAATGGACCTGCTTCCATAAAGGTATGGATTTCATCACCAGTACGGTCCATAAAACCTGTGTTAATGAAGATCGTACGGTCTTTCGCTTGCGCAATACAGTTTTTCAAGTTTACAGAAGTACGACGCTCTTCATCCATGATACCGATTTTTAAAGTTTTTGCAGGCAAGCCAAGCGCTGTTCTGAACGCTCAAACAGCTCAACCGCAAAAGCAACTTCTTCAGGGCCATGCATTTTAGGTTTTACGATGTACATTGAACCTTTACGAGAGTTCTTGTTTTCGTTTTCACCTTTAATGTCTGCAAAAGACAAAAGCGGAGTGATTAATGCATCCATGATACCTTCGTAGATTTCAGCACCATCTACAAGGATCGCAGGGTTGGTCATGAGGTGACCCACGTTACGAAGAAGCATCAATGAACGGCCATGAAGTTTCGTTTCACCACCAATCAAGTTTTTGTGCGTACGGTCTTTATTCAAAGTACGCGTAACGGTTTTACCATTTTTCTCGATAGACTCTGAAAGTGTACCTTTCATCAAACCTAACCAGTTACGGTAGCCTTCAACTTTCTCTTCTGCATCTACAGCAGCGATCGAATCTTCTAAGTCTTGAATAGTCGTTACAGCAGCTTCAAGAACTAAATCTTTTACGCCAGCGGCATCTGTTTTACCAATTGGGCTGTTCGCATCAATTTCAATTACAACGTGTAGGCCGTTGTTTAAAAGTACAATTTCTGTTGGAGCAGATTCTTCGCCATTAAAACCAACAAATTGTGCTTCTTTAGCCAAAGTCGATGTCGAACCGTCTTTTAACGTCACAACTAACTTTTTGCCTTCAACTGCATATTTTATTGCATCAGCATGCGAACCATTCGCTAATGGGAAGGTTTCATTTAAGAAGTTTTTAGCAAATGCAATAACTTTGTCGCCACGCACAGGGTTATAGCCTTTACCTTTTTCCGCGCCATCGTCTTCTGGGATCACGTCAAAACCGTAAAGTGCGTCGTATAAAGAGCCCCAACGCGCGTTTGCAGCATTTAAGCAGTAACGTGCATTACGCACAGGCACTACCAATTGCGCACCAGCCAATAATGCGATTTCTTCATCTACATTTTCTGTGCTGATTTGGAAATCTTCTACTTCTGGTACTAAGTAGCCAATTTCAGTAAGGAAAGCTTTGTAAGCTCCAAGTTCAAATTTGTTGTTGCGGTGCCATTCATCGATCTTCGCTTGAATGTCGTCACGCTTAGCCAATAGTGCTTTGTTCTTTGGGCTAAGATCGACAACGACTTGTTCAAAGTTTTTCCAGTAAGTTTCACTGTCCAAACCTGAACCTGGAAGTGCTTCATTTTCGATGAAATCGTAAAGTTCTTTAGCAATCGCTAACTTGCCTTTTTGAATACGTGCAGTCATTGTCTTTCCTGATATTGCTACTTTTTATACAAGAGATTCTAGTATACCGATTTAAACTTGGCTGAATAGTAATATCACCGTGCGAAATAGTGATCATTTTTTATTTAATAAAGTATACAAACTACCAAATAAAATACTGCTCAAGGCACAAGCATTATCAATTTACAAAATGCTCTTTAGTAGTTTATTAAGTTTTTGAAATGCCGAAATTAGACTTAAGTGCAGTTTTGTATATTTATTACACTTAAAACCAATATTCTCCCTATTTTCAATCCTGATTAAGCCATGATTATTCAAAAAAGTCGATAAATTAATCGATGAAAATGCACATAAAAAAAGCACCCTTTTGGGTGCTTATATTTTTAAATTTCTTCTTGTTGTTTACTTGCTTCAGCTTGTATTTGTCGATGCGCTTCATTCAAGTAATCATCTGATTGCATTTCCAATAAACGTGAACGCGTGCGTTCAATTTCAAAGGCTAATTTATCACCAGAGTATAAATCGATAATTGTATCTTCTGAGGTTAAAATCAGTTTTACCCCACGGTCATAAAACTCATCGACCAGATAAATAAAACGACGCGTCCCTTCAGAAAGATAATCGGTCAAATGCGGAACATTACTCACCAACACAGTATTATAAATATTTGCAATTTCGATAAAGTCAGCAGGACTACGAGGTTTTAAACACAGCTCTGAGTACTCACACCATAAAACATCTTCGGTATGCCCGACCGTTTCTACAATACGATTATTAATAATAATCGGCTCATCTGAAATGGTTTGGGTTTGGGTCAATGCGCTAAAACGCTGTGCAATCCAACGTTGGTGCTCATGTGTTAAAGGAGATTTAAAGAGTTGCGCTTGTTTTAAAACACGTAAACGGTAGTCCACGCCTGCATCTACATTTAAAATCACACACTGCTGTTTCACCATTTCAATGGTTGGAATGAAACGATCACGGTGAATGCCGTTTTTATATAAACCATCTGGCGCAATGTTTGAGGTTGCCACCAAGGTAATGCCACGTGCAAAAAGCTTTTGGAACAAATCACTAAGAATCATGGCATCCGTCACATTCGAGACGAAGAACTCATCGAAACAAATAACCACTGCTTCTTTATAAATTTGATCCGCAACCGCATCTAATGGGTTACGCTGACCTGAAAGCTTATTGAGCTCACGATGTACATGTTGCATAAAATGGTGAAAGTGCATCCGTGTTTTACGACGAAATGGAATTGAGTCATAAAACTGATCCATCAACCATGTTTTACCACGGCCTACACCACCCCACATATATACACCACGTGGAGAAGTTTGACGGCGGAAACGACGGAATGCTTTTTTAGATGCCTTAAAACGTTGAATTAATTCATGCCAAACGCGATCCAACTCATGAACGGCCTGAGCTTGTGCCTCATCAGACATGAACTGTCCGGATGCTAAGGCTTGCGCATAGCGCTCTGCAGGAGATAAAGGACTGAATGCGGTAGGTGAATTAAAATCTGACATATCATTTAATACTGTTTTTAGGCTATATCAATTATAGCGGAGTGGAAAAGTTAATATATAACACTTTGGCATAATTATGCTTAGGCTATTTCCCATATTGTCGTGGACTGTAACCAAACCACCGTTTAAATGCATGATTAAAGGCTGCAGGCTCCGAGTAACCCAATAACTCTGCAATCATTTCAATGGAATATTCCTGATATTCCATCAAATGTAGTGCACGATCTTTCATTAATTGCTCACGAATTTGTTTATAACTGCTATTTAACTGTTGCAACTGATGTCTTAAGGTTCGCTCTGGCAAATTCAACGCTTGCGCGGTTTCAGCCATGGTCGGCAGTAAACCTCGTTGCAACTCCAAATAATCCTGCACCCGCTGAATCAGACTCGGCTGTTCTGCCGTTTCTTCCAAACGCTGCAATTCCGCCTGACATTTGCCTGCATAAACGTTAAATGTCATCAAATCTGCTGAAGGAATTGGTACATTTAAAACCCATTCATCAAACCAAAATTCAGCTTGCTGCGTACCAAAACTGACTTGTTGACCATAAACCTGCTGATAGAGCGCCAGTTTTTTCGCATCTTCAGGTCGTGCAACAGGTAAAGTAATTCGAATCTCAGGCATTTCCAGCCCAATCATCTTATAAATATCTTGTAAAAACTTATAGGTTCCCGCTATTTCAGAATGTGCACGCAATTGTCCCACAGGTGTTTGCAAGTCTCTCGGTAAATAACACAGTGCAACTTGATCATTTTGTTTTTTCAAACCCAATAAGCCACTCAAATGCGTCAAACTTTGATAACGAATACCTTGCTCTAAAGCGGTGTGTGTCGTTGGACTGGTCATCAATAACATCAGTAAGGGGCCATATCCTGCCAAAACATAATGCTGACCAATAAACAAGCCTTGCTCAGGCTCAATATCCTCTGCAATGATTTTCAAAATATCCCACTCTAGAGCAGGATGAATGATCGCATTCGGATCAAGCGACTCCACACGTAAGCCAATGCTTTGTAACTTTTGATCGACTGCGACTCCTGCTTTACGCATTCCTTGAATCAAATACATCAAGCCAAGTACAGAACGTTTCATAATCAATTAAAAGCAAAATATTGGCCTATGTTTTACTACAGCCACCTAGCGCACAACAATTGCCGAATCTATCAATTTTCTTGTCAGGGCTATCATAGACCTTCTAAATAGTTGCTCTACAATAAAGTAAAACAAAAAGGAAAAAACAAATGCAGGCAGCAAATTCAACATCCCCTCATGTAAAAATCGCCATTATTGGTGCAGGCTTTGGCGGTTTAGCTATGGCTATTCGTCTTTTACAAAACAATATTCGTGATTTTGTCATTTTGGAAAAAGCCAGTGACATAGGTGGGACATGGCGTGAAAATCAATATCCAGGTGCTGCTTGTGATGTACAGTCACATCTCTATTCTTTGTCTTTCTCACCCAAGACCGACTGGTCTAAACGTTATGCTGAAGCACCTGAAATTTATCAATACATGCAAACACTTACTGCTGAACATCAATTGCAGCCTTATATCCGCTTTCACACCGAAGTGTGTGCTGCACATTACTTAGAAAATCAGTGTTTATGGCAACTCACCCTCAATCAAAATGAAACACTAACCGCTCAATTTGTCATTTTCGCATCTGGTCCGCTGCATGTACCACAAATTCCACATATTACGGGCATCGAGAAATTTAAAGGCAAAGTTTTCCATTCATCACAGTGGGATCATGACTATGACCTCAATAATAAAAATGTTGCCTCGATTGGCACTGGGGGTAGCGCGATTCAATATATTCCTGAAATTGCAGAACAAGTGAAACAACTTTACGTACTGCAAAGGACAGCCGCATGGGTTATTCCTCGGGACGAACGTCGTTATTTACCCATTGAGAAAACACTGTTTAATCGATTTGATTGGTTTCGAAAAATTCATCGAGCTCGTCTGTATTGGACAAATGAATCTCGTGTTGTTCCTATTATGAAACCACAGGTCATGAAATATGCACAAAAACTAGCAGAAGCCTATATTCGGCATCAAGTCAAAGACCCTGTAACCGCAGATAAGTTGATTCCCAACTATATTATGGGTTGTAAACGCATTTTGGTCTCCAACAAATATTATCCAAGCTTTAACCGTAAAAATGTTGAATTGGTTACCGATGATATTTTGGAATTAACTGAGGACAGTATCATCACCAAAGATGGAAAAAAGCGTGCAATTGACTGCCTCATCTATGGCACAGGTTTTGTGACTGACCCACGTATTTATCTTAAATCCTTTAGCTGTACAGGGCTGAATCATGTTGAGCTTACAGACGCGTGGAAAGATGGGGCCGAAAGTTACTATGGAATTAGCACCAAAGATTTCCCAAACTTATTTCAGCTTTTAGGACCCAATACAGTCTTGGGTCATAACTCAGTTATTTTTATGATTGAGTCACAAGTAAATTACATTCTACAGCTCATCGAGATGGCAGAAAAAATCCAATCTCAAGCAATCGTTGTGAAAGCAGATATTCAAGACCAATTTAATCACCATTTACAAAGTCAATTTACAGATACCATTTGGCAATCTGGCTGTGTCAGCTGGTATCAACAAGCGGACGGGAAAAATTTCTCTTTATGGCCCAGCTATACATGGAAGTATTGGCTAAAAACACGAAAAGCCAATCCAGCAGACTATCGTTTTTTAAATTCTAAGCAAGATAGTCAAGCAATAAATTAAGATCGCGGTCATAATAAGTTAGTATTTTTTCACACTTTATTTGACATGCAATCGTTTTGGTTGATTTTTCAGCTTCTTATTTGTTTAGCACTTGGAGTTGTTTTGGCTCGTCGTTTACCCAAATGGCTTGAACGACTTGCCTTTCAAATCCTGCCCTATTTTACGTATATTCTCTTAATTGCAATTGCGATTGAGTTTTCATCGACTTTGCATAGCATTGCCGAACCTTGGCAGATACTCAATCATGCAGCGCTTTTAGCAGTTATGACCAGTATCGGTGCTTTTGTCTGTTGTTACATATTATTTAAACTTTTGGGCTACCAACCGAGTCATGGCAAAGTGTCCATGAGCCTTGTGAGCAAATCATTAATCAATATCAGTTATGCATTTATCGCACTGGCCTTGGGTTATGGCTTGGCAGAGTTATCTTCAGGTTTCGGTTATACCCTTCATATCAGCACATGGAACTTGTTACTGGTTTTCATGCTCCTGATTGGGCTTGATTTAGCCTATTCCCCACTAGATCGCTCATGGTTGAACTGGCAAATCCTACTCGTTCCACTTGGTTGTATTCTAGGTTCAATTATCGGGGCGTTTGTAACTGGCTATTTTGTGCCGAGCATTCAACTAAAAGATCTGATTATGTTGTCTCAA
>ENA-OFCE01001408-OFCE01001408.1-metagenomes-genome-assembly--contig:-NODE-1408-length-12300-cov-2.513434_pt1 | contig 12300 bp, 12 predicted proteins | sample MGYA00153388_OFCE01 | MGnify analysis MGYA00153388
TGACAGCAACTGTTCTGATAACGCAATTTGCTTTAAGGTAGGTACTATGGGCAGTTCATGTATTAAACCTGCAAACTTTACAGGTGGTTCATTAAAAAACAAACGTGGTATTAATGTACTCAGATTCTTTTTCTGTTCGGCTAACTGCTGCAATACCTTTTGTAGACATCATCAATGTCACAAGCATAATCAATTGGGTTTCGATTGGGAAGGGGATATTATAAACCTGAGCGATAAAGATAACAGCTAAAGCACTATACAGTGTGGAACCATCTAAGTTAAATGTATAACCTGTCGGCAGCACGAAGGTAACAATATGCTTTGGAACGCCAAACTGCTCTAATTTTTCCATTGCAATTGGCAATGCTGCTTCGCTGGAGGCAGTGGAGAAAGCAATCAAGATAGGCTCTTTTATAGCTCTTAAGAGCTGGAAGAAATTCATACGGATAATTAGTGAAGCACAGGCTAATAACAAAACAATAAAAAGTACTAGAGCAAAATATAAGGAACCGATCAGCTTTGCTAAAGGAATCAGCATACCTAAGCCGAATTTACCTACTGTATAAGAAATTAGAGCAAAAACACCAATAGGAGCCAATTTCATGACATACCAAGTGAATTTGAACATAATCTCAGCAACGCTGATTGCTAATGTAACGGTTGGTTTGCCTTTTTCTCCCATAGCGGCAGCTGCTACACCGAAGAAAGTAGAGAATAAAATGATTTGCAGCATGTCGCCGCGTCCCATGGCATCTACCACATTGGTAGGTACAATGTTAACGATCATTTGCGTCATATCAATGGTCTTTTTTGCTGCTGCTGCTGCGGAACTCACATCAGCACCTGTTGCAATTGCGACACCTGCACCAGGCTGGAATATATTTGCGACAGCCAGCCCAACGAAGAGAGCCAACGTTGTAGCGACTTCAAACCAAATAATTGATTTTGCGCCTAAACGACCTAGTTTCTTAAAGTCACCAGTACCTGCAATACCCATAATTAATGAACTGAAAATTAAAGGTACCACAATCATTTTAATCATACGGATAAACGTATCACCAACAGGCTTTAATGCTTGTCCATAGACTGGGAAGATATAACCGAACACAACACCTAGAATAAGAGCAATAAAAATTTGAGTTGTCAGGCCTATTCCCTTTTTTCCTTTTTCCATAAACGAATCCTCCTATACATTTTGATTACTTGGAAACACCAAGAGATAAAGTAATCAAGGCATTGCCTTGATTACCTTTACTGCGCTGCACAGTAAAGAGAAAATATTTTTAGTGATGAAATACCTTCTTGTCTTAGTATAGTTTGTAACCATCTGCTAAACTACAGAAAACAACTGAAAAATTATTATGCAATTCAGAATTATATAAGAATAGCTTTTTGGTGCGATGAGGATTATAATGTTGTATGTCGAATTTTGTATTTACAATGATCGGCTAAATCGTTCACAAAAGGAGGGAGTTTTCTGTTATCTACTTTGCTAAAAAAAATGCATGATGTCTTTGGGGGTATACAAGATTTATTTCATAAATATAAATCCCTTATCAATACGATATTGCTTGTTTCCTTAACTGGGATTGTATATGTTTATCCTTTTGGCAGCTATTTTCGCTTTACCCTAGCGATTGTATTGTTAATCGTCTTTTTATTATATTTTGAACAGTTTCCCATTTTATCTGGCACAATCTTGACAGGAGCAGTGATTGTATTTTTTCGTACGACAACGGATTTTCTAATAACCGGCCATGATTATAAGACTGCTATCATGTATAACTTACCTTCCCTGGCATACTATATCTCTTTTGCCGTACTCTTTTACTTATTTTCCATTCGAAAGTACAAAGATCACATATTGGTCCTTATTCTCCTATTGAGCGTGGTTGATATCCTAAGTAATATGGTTGAACTTTTTTGTCGTTCCGAATTGATCGGTGCAAAATTTGCAGTGGTTTTTCCAAGTATTGTAGTCGTGGCTATTGTGCGGGCTAGTTTAGCCTTTGTTGGGTATTATGCGTTAAAGCAATATCAATCCTTTATTCTAGCCAATGATCAGGCAAAGCGCTATATAGAGCAAACTCTCATGGTTGCTAAATTGAAAAGCGAGCTATTTTATCTGGAAAAATCATCTCAGGATATCGAAAATGTTATGGAGAAGGCCTATTGGCTTTATAAGCAATTAAACTCTAAGGTACAATTCGATAGAGAGCAAGAACATTTGCCTGCAGAGAATGCTCTTGCAGTTGCAAGAGAAATTCACGAGATAAAGAAAGATTACTATCGAGTCATTACTGGAATTGAAAATATTCTTAGACCCTCAAGCAGGGCTCAGAAGATAAAACTATCAGAAATATTGTTTATCATTGAACAAAATACAATACGGTATTTGAATGTAATCGATAAAAACGTTGATATCACCTATGAGTTAGCGGATGATTTTCTTACAGACAAGCATTATACCTTAGTTTCGATATTAGATAATCTCATTATGAACTCAATTGAGGCCTGTAGTGATGGCGGAATTATTAAGGTAATTGAAACCAGTTCCAATGACACTATATATTTTTGTGTGGAAGACAATGGAGTTGGTATTGATGAACAAGAATTTGAACTAATTTTTAATCCTGGTTATTCTACAAAATTTTCGCCGCGCACTGGTAAAATTTCAACAGGACTAGGCTTGGCCCATGTGAAAAATTATATTGAGCTATTAGGTGGAACCATTCGTGTGGAATCGCAGCCTGATGTATGTACTCGATTTTTAATTGCGTTACCTCGATTGGGCGTACTGATTTCTAATAAGGGTACTGATTTTTCTGTACCTTACTCTTAACCTCATATATTTGGAGTAAAACGATTCATAATAAAGTATTTTTATAAGAAAGTGGTGCTAATATGTCGTTACGTTTTGTGATTGTTGATGATGATCTTGTGATTTGTAGAATTCTACAAAAAATTATTGAGCAAAATCAATTAGGTACTGTTGTTGAGCAATGCAATGACGGCTTAAAGGGTGAGAGGATCATTCGAGAATATCAGCCGGATATTGCATTGGTTGATTTATTGCTGCCAGGCCAAGATGGAGTGGAACTCATTGAAAAGGTGTCTGCTGCAGCGACCAATACTTCGTTTATCATGGTTTCCCAAGCCACGAGCGAACAATTAATTACGAAAGCTTATGAAGCTGGGATTGAGTTTTTTATTCATAAACCCATTAATGTCTTAGAAACGGTATCTGTGATTAATAAAGTGCAGGAGCATCGTAAGTTAAAACAGATTATGTCTTTGATGCATCAAACCATTTCCCAATATCCTCATATTCGCCCTGCAGCTGAGGAAGGGGCGAAAAATATGCAAAAAACTCGCATTTACAAAGTCTTTTCTGATTTGGGAATCATTGGTGAGGCAGGGGTAAAAGATATTTATCGAATGGTACAGCTAATCCTGAAGAAAGGCACAGAAAGTAAGTCTTATCAGCTGTGTGATATTTATCAGCAAATGTCAGAAGGAATGGAGCAGGATGCCAAGGCAATCGAGCAGCGAGTACGTCGTGCCACAACGAAAAGCTTGCACAATCTTGCCAATTTAGGGATTGATGATTATTATAACGAAATCTTTCAGTCCCATAGTTCTTCTTTGTTTGATTTTAAAGAAGTACGCCAGGAGATGAATTTTATTCTGGGAAAAAGCCAATACCGAGGAAAGATCAATGTCAAAAAATTCATTGAAGGGTTATTATTTATTGCAGAAGTCTGATGGATAAGATGGCAAATGGGGTACTACAACATATGAGGTTGTAGTACCCCACGCTATTTATCAGAGGACATAGACTAAAACCAGTAGCTTGTTGAATATTCTTAATTCTTTGAGTATGTTGCGATTTTTAGAAAGGATTTTGGATAGAGATATACGAAGTAGCATCTTGATTGTCCTATGACAATCAAATTTTATAAGGGGTGGTATTATGAAGAAACGTATTCTCGGTATTTTTGTAACCCTTTGTCTCTTAGTGGTCTGTTTACAGGTAGTCGCTTTTGCGGCAGAGGCTCCAGACAAACCTAATGTTGTAATTCTTGCAACAGGGGGAACCATTGCTGGTGCAGGTGTCAGCAGTACTACAACCGTGGGGTATACAGCTGCTGTTACTGCCGTAGACAAACTTATTTCTAATGTCCCCGAATTGACTAAAGTCGCAAATGTACGCGGAGAACAAGTTTTTCAAATTGCCAGTGAAAGTATAACCATGGAAAATTGGTTAACGCTGGCTAAACGTGTAAATCAACTTCTTGCTCAAGATAATGTAGATGGCATCGTTATTACTCATGGGACAGATACATTAGAAGAAACCGCATATTTTCTTGATCTAGTAGTAAAAAGTGAAAAACCGGTTGTACTTGTTGGGTCGATGCGACCTGGCACTGCAATGAGTGCTGACGGTCCTCTCAATTTATATCGTGCTGTTATTCTTGCTGGTACGAAAGAAGCCGCTGGTAACGGTGTCATGGTAATGCTGAATGACACGATTCATTCGGGGCGTGAAGTAACAAAAACGATCACTGACCGTGTTGATACTTTTCAGGCACCAATCGTCGGTGCGCTAGGTGTATTTACTGGTGATAAACCTGTATTCTATCGTCAATCCTTACGCAAAAATACGGTGGCGACGGAATTTGATGTCACTAACCTGACGTCATTGCCTCGTGTTGATATTGTGTATCATTATGCCGGCAATGCTGGAACCATGATTGATGCTGCTGTAAATGCTGGTGCAAAAGGGATTGTTCATGCAGGAACTGGTAACGGCAGTATTGGAAAAGCGGAATATCCTGCAGTTGAGAATGCTCTTAAAAATGGTGTAGTTATTGTAAGGAGTGCCAGAGTTGGCAGTGGGATTATCGCTCGTAATGGGGAAGCGAATGATGACAAGTATGGTTTTATTGCCAGTGATAACCTGAATCCCCAAAAGGCACGCGTTTTATTAATGCTGGCTCTGACCAAAACTACTGATGTAAATGAAATTCAACAAATGTTCTGGAAATATTAAAGTCATACTGAATTGAATTTGGTATATGCAATGAACCGCAAGGACGAATGACGCTATGTGCTTGCAAACACGATAGTGCTGTCATAAATCCATGCGGTTCATTTAAAAAAGAGACAGAAGTAGTTTTTTGAATATTTATAATACTTTCTGTATGATGCATGAGATGGGTTGCATTTTCTCGAAAAATATGACATAATTAATCATGGTTAATAAATTGGATTAATGGATTAAGCCAATTGTGAGGTGCAATCATGATTTTACAGCGAGTAGGTATTCCGATCTATTTACAAATTAAAACATACATTTTGGACAAAATAAAATCTGGAGAGTATGTATCGGGTGCTAAAATACCTACAGAAAGAGAATTGTCTCTCGAATTAGGCGTGAGCCGCAATACTGTCAGCGCTGCTTACAAAGAACTTTTGCTGGAGGGTGTGCTCGAAGCGCAGCAAGGCCGTGGAACGTTTGTAAAAACGGTTACGGATGATGTGGAAGCGAAAGTCGTCGGTGGAAGACGGGAGCGATTGGTTAAAATTATTGATGATGCCATGGCAAAAGTAGTAGAGTTAGGTTTCACAGTAGATCAATTTGCGGCAATTGCTAGTATTAGGGCCATTGAAAAGAACCAAGCTGTTAAAGAATTGCGAGTGGCTGTTGTTGATTGTGCTTCTGAATACATTCAACGCTTTATTAACCAAATTGGTCAAATTGCCAACGTACGATTTGAAACGGTAATCTTAGCAGAATTAATTGAAGGACGAACTCCCATTGAATTATTGCAGGCTTGTGACTTAGTTGTTACGACGTTGGGGCATCAAGCAGCAGTCGTTGGCTTACTGGGAAAAGCAAGTAAAGTAATTGGTGTAGCTACGGTTCCAAATCTTGATGCAGTTATCAAATTGGCCCGCTTGCCAGCAAACACTCAAGTGGCAATTGTGGCAAAGAGTGATGCATTTGTATCCAATCTGCAAAATTTACTGGAGAAAACATCAATTAATCATTTGGATTTTACAGTAGTACAATCAAGTGATTTCTCAGAAGTTAATAGGATTATTGCTAATTATAAAGTGATAATTGTCAGTGAAGAACGCGAAATACTTGTGCGCCAAATGGTGAGTGAAAGTCAAGAAGTGATTACGTTCTATTATGAAATTGATCGCGGTTCATTGAACCAGGTTCTGATGAAGTTAGTCAGTCAAGCACTTTAGATAGTAGAAATACTAGATATAGATTTTAATAGCAAAGGAGTAGTTAGGATGGAAAACAATAAAGTAAAAGTGATTTTGGGGGTCATTGGAGCTGACTGTCATGCAGTAGGTAACAAAATTTTAAATTATGCCTTTACTTCCGCAGGATTTGAAGTAGTTAATTTAGGGGTGTTGGTTCCTCAAGAAGAATTTGTAAATGCGGCTATTGAAACGGATGCAAAAGCCATTCTCGTCGCTTCCTTATATGGACACGGGGAAATTGATTGTCGGGGATTGAGAGAACGCTGCCGTGAATCCGGTTTAGGTGATATTTTATTGTATGTTGGCGGAAATTTGGTAGTTGGTAAAACGGATTTTACGGAAGTACACAATAAATTTATTGAAATGGGTTATGACAGAGTCTATGAGCCAGGTATACTTCCTGATCAAGTGGTCATTGATTTAAAGAATGATTTAGGTTTATAAGGGAGTCTTGATGATGAATCATATTTTACTGATTGATTTTGGGAGTACTTATACCAAAATTACTGCAGTGGATATTGACAATGAAATAGTATTAGGCACTGCTCGTGGTATAACTACTGTAGAAACTGATATTATGAATGGACTAAATCAGGCGATTGATACCTTGTTTCTCAAGACGGGTAAACTAAAATTTTCAAAAGTATTAGGTTGCTCCAGTGCAGCCGGTGGATTGAAAATGGTAGCCGTTGGATTGGTGCCTGAACTTACAGCAGAAGCTGCCAAACGTGCAGCTCTAGGGGCTGGTGCCAAGATTATGGGTGTCTATGGTAATGAATTAAATGAATATGAAATACAAGAAATAGCCCAGTTGCAACCGGAAATTATTCTGTTGGCAGGTGGTACCAATGGCGGTAATAAAGAAGTGATTCTGCATAATGCTAGAATGCTTACCACTCTTGGCAAAGATATTCCTGTCATTGTAGCAGGTAATAAATCGGTAGCACCTCAAGTAGTCAGGACATTATTGGAAGCAATGACAGAGGTAGTACATACTGAAAATGTAATGCCGAAGTTAAATGAACTAAATATTGAGCCTGCACGTGAAACCATTCGCAGTGTATTCTTAAGAAGGATTGTGGAAGCTAAGGGTCTCAATAAAGCAAATCAGTTTGTTGATGATGTAGTTATGCCTACGCCGGCAGCGGTATTGAAGGCTGCGGAACTCTTAAGCAAAGGTACCGAATATGAGTCTGGTTTAGGTAGTGGATATTGGTGGTGCAACCACTGATGTATATTCCATTGCCAAAGGTGATCCTACTAAAACCAATGTAGCCTTGCGAGGACTGCCAGAACCCTTTGCGAAACGTACAGTCGAAGGCGATCTGGGGATGCGGTATAGTGCGACAGCTCTATTTAAAGCAGCTGGTGCCAAGAGGATTGCAGATTATGCCAATGTTTCTGCAGAGGATGTGGAGGCATATGTGGAAAAGGTCGAAGCAAATATTGAATATTTACCACAAAATGAAATTGAAAAAAAAGTGGAAATCGCCATGGGGAAAGCTTGTACTTCCTTAGCGGTGGAACGCCATGTCGGACAGCTTGAAACGATATTCACATGTTTCGGTTCTGCTTTTGTACAAAAAGGCAAGGATCTGAGTGATGTCAAGACGGTGGTAGGTACTGGTGGCGTAATTGTCCATCATGAACAGCCTAAAGAAATTTTAAAGGGTGCAGCATACAGTGAAAGTACACCTGAAATGTTAAAGCCTGAGTGTCCGAAGTACTTGATTGATGAAGAGTACATTATGGCATCCATGGGTCTATTGGGTGAAGTATATCCGGATGTAGCAGTAAGAATGATGAAAAAATATATTGTGCGGGGGTAGCAGTAATGGAATTGAAAAATAAAAAGTGGACACATGATCACTTCTATGGTGTACGCGAAGAAATATTGAAACATTGGCCAACAGGTGCTGATGTAAATTTTGAGGAAGCTGTTAAGTATCACGAGACAATCCCAGCTAGAAAACATTTTGCAAAGCGTTTAGTAAAAGCGAAGAAGAATGGTGAAACATTAACTCAGCCTAGAGCTGGGGTTGCATTATTAGATGAACACATTAATCTCTTGAACTTTTTGCGTACAGAGGGAGAAGCGGATCTTCTGCCAACTACGATTGATAGTTATACTCGTCAAAATCAATATGAAAATTGTGCAAATGCAATTGAAGAAAGTATGAAAGCCGGTCGCTCCTTGCTAAATGGTTTTCCAGCAGTAAATCATGGAGTTCATGGTGTACGTAAACTGGTAGAAAGTGTAGATGGTCCATTGCAAGTACGCCATGGTACACCGGATGCTCGCTTATTAACAGAAATCACGTTAGCAGGTGGATTCACATCCTATGAGGGTGGCGGTATCTCCTATAACATTCCTTATGCCAAAAGTGTTTCGCTAGAAAAAACAATTTATGATTGGCAGTATAATGACCGTCTGGTAGGTATTTATGCTGAGCATGGCATTGAAATTAACAGAGAGCCTTTTGGACCTTTAACAGGTACGCTAGTACCACCTTGCATTTCTCATGCAGTAGCCATCATTGAAGGTATTTTGGCAGCGGAGCAGGGTGTTAAAAATATTACATTAGGTTATGGTCAATGTGGTAATCTATTCCAAGACGTTGCAGCGATTAAAGCCTTAGAGCAGCTGGCAGAAGAATATCTGGTGAAACATGGATATAGTGACTGCGTATTAACTACTGTATTCCATCAATGGATGGGCGGATTCCCGCAAGATGAAGCAAAGGCATTTGCTGTAATTTCTTGGGGCGCAGCAGCTGCTGCCTTAGCAAAGGCTACGAAAGTTATTGTTAAGACTCCTCATGAAGCGTTAGGGATTCCTACAAAAGAAGCCAATGCGATGGGACTTCGTGCAACGAAGCAATTAATCAATATGCTGGCAGATCAACCATTCCCGATGACTGCAGAAGTAGATATCGAAGTGGAAATGATAAAAGCAGAAACACGTTGTATTTTGGATAAAGTTTTTGAACTTGGCAATGGAGATTTTGCATCTGGTAGTGTTCGTGCCTTTGAAGCCGGCGTTCTAGACGTACCTTTCGCTCCCAGCCAATATTCCTTGAATAAAATTCTGCCAGCCCGTGATAATTATGGCGCTGTACGATTATTTGATGTAGGAAATCTACCTTTCACACAGGATATTATTGACTTCCATAAAGCTAAAATTGATGCTCGCGCTAAAGAAGAAGGGCGTAAAGCAAGTTTCCAAATGGTTATTGATGATATTTATGCGATTTCCAAGGGACGCTTAGTAGGCAGACCTAATAAATAAATTATAAATTCAGCAGGGCGGCAAAAGGTATTCTGCCTTTTGCCGCCCTACATAAAAAAGGAATGGAGAGTGTAATCATGAAAATTGCAAATGTTGTATGTTCAAAAGGTCGTACTGGTTTTTATTTTGATGATCAACGGGCTATTAAAGCAGGAGCTCAGCATGATGGCTTTAGCTATGTAGGAGAAACGGTTACTCCTGGATTTCATTCCATTCGTCAAACTGGGGAAGCTGTATCGGTAATGATCGTATTAGAAGATGGACAAGTGGCTTACGGCGATTGCGCTGCAGTACAATACAGCGGAGCAGGCGGGCGTGACCCATTGTTTTTAGCAGAAGATTTTATTCCTGTAATTGAACAAGAAATTAAACCACGTCTCGTGGGTCGTGAATTAACTTCTTTTAGACAATTGGCAGGAGAAATTGACAGCATGGTTGATGCCAAAACAGGTAAACTCATCCATACTGCACTGCGTTATGGCGTAACCCAAGCAATTTTAGATGCTGTATCCAAAGCAAAACATAAATTGATGTGTGAAGTAGTTGCAGAAGAATATAACACAACTGTTAGTGAAACAGCGATTGATATTTTTACCCAGTCTGGGGATAATCGCTATGATAATGCTGATAAAATGATCATCAAAGGGGCTCAGGTATTGCCTCATGCTTTGATTAACAATGTAGAAGAAAAATTAGGCAAGAATGGTGAATTGTTACTTGAATATGTTACTTGGTTAAAGAATCGTATACTAAGCTTGCGTACCAGCGATTCTTATAATCCTGTACTGCACATTGATGTTTATGGCACAATTGGTGCTGCATTTGACCTGGATACCGAAAGAATGGTCTCTTATTTCCGTGAATTAGAAAAAGCAGCTGCTCCTTTAAAACTTCGTATTGAAGGTCCAATGGATGTAGAGGATCGCGAAAAACAAATGTTAGCGTTAAAAGAAATTACGGCTCGTTTGCACGAAGAAAAGATCAATGTAGAAGTGGTTGCTGATGAATGGTGCAATACGCTTGAAGATATTAAATATTTTGCTGATAATAATGCGGGTGATATGCTGCAAATCAAAACACCGGATTTAGGCGGAATTAACAATACCATCGAAGCTGTTTTATATTGTAAAGAAAAAGGCGTAGGTGCATACCAAGGCGGTACTTGCAACGAAACGGATCGTTCCGCTCAGGTTTGTGTACATCTTGCTATGGCAACTAAACCAGTACAAATGTTGGCAAAACCAGGTATGGGTGTAGATGAAGGCATTATGATTGTATATAATGAAATGCAGCGTATCTTGGCTGTTCGTCAGGCTCGTAAGGCATAAGTATGAGAATGTTAATGCATGAGCAATTAATGTATGCTAGTTACTTTGCACCAAGAGGACGTAATCGGATGTTCGTTTTGGGGCAGCAGATTAGTGAACGTTATTTGTCGCCGCTAGATAGGTTAATTGGCATCGTTGGTGGCCCTGGTGCTGGTAAATCTTCTCTCATTAAAGGTATGTTTCCGGGATTAGAATTAACAAATGATGATGATGGTGTAAATGTACGCCCCCTGCCTTTGCTAAAGAATATTGAAAAAGATTTCTTTTCCAGTCATACCTATCATGTTGATATTCGTTTTGAGTTGGCATTTACCCAACTTCATGTATTAGCAGATGCTATAAAAAAAGCATTATCTCATGATAAACGGGTCATTGTAGAACATTTTGATCTGTTATATCCTGGTCTGGGGACAAATGCTGACGTGCTCTTAGGCGTAGGCGGCGAGGTTATTGCTGTTCGTCCTAATGTTTTCGGTCCTTTTCCCCAGGAAATTGCTGATGTGGTTGTAAAGACTTTAAAGTATCGTAAAATGGCTCATACTGCTGAAGATTTGACAGAAAGTATTTTGTTGAAAGATTATGGTGCTATCTTGCCTTTTGGTCACAGAGATGTACATCATGGTTTTGTTCTGGAATATCCTGTAGAGCTTGATGCCGATCTTAAGGAAGTCGAAAAAAAGGTTAAGGAAATCATTGATGAGGGCCTGAAGGTTTGTTACTCAGATGAAGGGCATATTGAAATTGGTGATGTTTCATGGGCGTGCACGGGACCGCGAACCCATGTGCATAATACGGAAGATATTGAAGGTTTTCGTCTGCTCCATGAATATAAATATGACCCTAAAACGAAAACCTACCTTATTATTGGCTTGGTAGGACCATTAGAAGAGAATCTTGATGGTTTTTCCAGCATGATCTTTCATGCATCATTATAAAAGTGTATAATTAGCTGTAAATGGGTACTGTCTTCTTAAGAGAAGGCAGTACCCATAAGAGCATCAAAATCATAATTGCATAAAGATATACATATAAAGAAATTTTCATTAGGAGGTTAGAAAAATGGCAAGTATTGCAAAAACTGCTCAAGCAGGAACCTTAGAATCAAGCGATGTTATGATTACTGTAGCTCCTGGCACCCAAGGAAGCGGTATTGTTATTGAATTAGAAAGTATTGTCTTGGCTCAGTATGGTGAAGAGATTAAGATCATCTTAGAGAAAACGGTGAAGGATCAAGGGATTACAGATATTTATATTAAGGCGGTAGACCGGGGAGCGCTGGATTGTACCATCTGCGCTCGGACTCTGGCTGCATTAAGCCGTGCAGGTGCTGTGCTAAAGGAGGAAATCATATAATGGATTTAAGAAGAAGTATGTTATTTATTCCAGGAAATAATCCCGGAA
>ENA-OFCE01001411-OFCE01001411.1-metagenomes-genome-assembly--contig:-NODE-1411-length-12276-cov-6.283528_pt1 | contig 12276 bp, 10 predicted proteins | sample MGYA00153388_OFCE01 | MGnify analysis MGYA00153388
GCACCACATGGGCGTTCTCGCTGATCCAGACGCGTTCGCGCGACTTGTTGCGGTAGACCTCCGACTCGAAAGCCGTCACCCAGCCTTCACGTTCCATGGCCTGGGCAAAAGCCTGGCGGCGGGTGGGGTCGGCATACCAGCTGCCGGCAATGCCGCGCACCGCGGCCAATTGTTCGGCCTCGTCGGCAAAACCGTTCAATTGGGCCAGCGCCGGGTTGGCGCGCAGTAGTTCGCCTGCTGGCGACGAGCGGTAGGCACCGATCGACAAGAAGTTGAACAGCGTCGAGAAGTCGTCGTCTGGTGCGGTCACGATCACAGGCCCGTGGGCATCAATCAAGCGTGACGTCGGTGCGCACCGTGCCGGCACGGTCGGCGGTGGCCGACAGCGCCACGGCCGTGCCGCGCGGCCCGCGCACCACCCATTCCACCACCGCGCGGTCGGCGGTGATGTCGCGGTTGGGCAGGAAGGCCTGCAGACTGGTCTTGGGGCCGTGGCCCTCGAGGTGCGTGCCGATCACGCGCTCGCGCCCACTGACCAGGCTGACACCGGCCGGCAGGTGGATGGTGAACACCGTGCCGCGCACCACCTTGCGTTCCAGCGCGCGCTGCGTGACGTAGGCCGGCAGGTAGCCGCTGTTGGCCACGGCGAAACGCACCCGCCAGGTGTCGGTGCCCAGGGCGCGCACCTCGGCGCGCAGCACCTCCAGCCGGGGCAGTGACAGACCGATCTGCATCAGCCAGGCCGGAAAGCGCGCCGCCTCGCGTTCACGCAGATGGGGCGGCGGGTTGCGCCAGTAGTTCATCTTGTCCCAGCCTCCGAGTTCCACCATGCCCAGCTGCGCATGGCGGAACGGGTACCAGTCCACATGCGCCTGGCCCGCACACTGTTCGTCGCTCCACTTCAGCAGCTTGAGGTCGTCTTCGACCGGGTGCTCGCGGTACCAGTCGATCCACTTGTAGTCGGCGATGCCGGCCTCTTTGTTGGGGGCCCATATCTCGACGGTCCAGAACAGCGCGCCCAGTTGCTCGTAAACCCAGTCCTGTGTGCCGGTAATGAATTTCTTCGGGTGGTATTTGAAGTCATGCCAGATGCTGACGGCCGGGTAGCCGGTGAGCTTGGCACCGGACTCGGACAGCCGCTTGTACAGCCACAGGTCCTCGGGCGTCATGTCGTCGTCGCTGTGGGTGCCCATCGGCCGCAGGATCACGCCGCTGTGGGTGTGGAAGCTGACGGCCGCGCCGATGTTGGGGTGGGTGGTGATGAAGTCGACCATGGCCCGCACCTCGGGCTCGCTGGTCGGGTAGGGGCCGGCGCCCGTTTGCTCGAACTCTTGTCTCCAGTAGGCCGGAAAGTTGCGGTTCAGGTCCAGGCCCTCGCGGTCGGGGTTGGCGCTGATCTTCAGGCCGTCGTAGTTGCGCAGCGTTCCTTCGGGGATGACCCGGTAGTACTCGCCACCGAACTCGCCCGGCTCGCGCGGCACCATCAGCCGCGGCTCGGCGGCGTGCTTCTTGTAGGTGCCGTGCGGGTCGGGGATGCGCATGCTCAGCACGCGGCCGTCGCCGTCCACGTCTTCCACGTCCAGGCCGTCCACCGGCTCTTCGTCGAAGGGGTAGGGCCGGGTCGAGCTGCGGATGTGGCGCGGCTTGTCGGCCAGCGCCAGCTCGGCACCGTCGGGGTTCAGCCGCGGCACCATGTAGACGACGCGGGTGTCGAGCAGCATGCTGATCTGCGCGTCAGCTTGGTAGCCCGTCACCAATGCGTGCAGCCAGTACAGGCAGGCGGTGCAGGCCGTCAGCTCGGCAGCGTGGATGTTGCCGTCGACCCAGAAGGCGGGCTTGTCGGTGTCGGCGCCCGTGGCCTGGTTGGTCAGGGTCAGCAGCCAGATGTCGCGGCCTTCCCAGCTCTTGCCCAGCGAACTCAGGGCGACCAAACCGGGTGCCGCGGCGGCGTAGTCCTGCAGCAGGCGGGTAAGTTCGTCGTGGCGGTAGAACTGGTCGAAGCGCGGGACGGGGACGGCGGGCAGGGCAGACATGTCGAGGGCGTCCAGGCGCGGTGGCTGAGGTGAAACCATTGTGTCCGCCGGCCGGCGCGCGAAAAATCCTCACTGACCCTTGAACAGCCCCTGGAAATGCCGCGACACCGGCAGTGTCTCGGGCCGACCACGCAGCGTCAGGTGCATCGACCCTTCATCGACGCGCACCGCGGCGTTGATGTGCCGATGGTTGACGATGACCGAGCGGTGCACCTGCCAGAAAAGTTGCTCGTCCAGCTGCGCCAGCAACTCTTTCAGCGGCGTGCGGATCAGCGCGTCGCCCTCGCCGTGCACGACCCGGGTGTAGCGCGCGTCGCTCTCAAAGTAGATGACGTCAGGGGTGCGGATCAAACGCACCTCGCGGCCCAGGCCGGCCTGCAGCACGGCCAGGGGCGGCGGCCGTTGCAGCTGCCCGGCCAGCTGCGCCAGCAGGGCATGCAGTGCCGCTGCCGGGGCGGCCGGCGTGGGTGCCGGCGCGGAGGCACGCGCGCGTAGACGCTGCACGGCGCGGGCCAGCCGCTCGGCGCGCACGGGCTTGAGAACGTAGTCCACCGCGCCGGCGTCGAAGGCGGCCAGGGCTTCGTCGTCATAGGCCGACACGAACACCACCTGGGCGCGGCCGGCGATGCGCCGCGCCACTTCGATGCCGCTCAGGCCCGGCATGCGAATGTCCAGGAAGCACACGTCGGGCTCGTGTTCCAGGTAGGCGTCCCAGGCGTCGACGCCGTTGCTGACCACCGCCAGCAACTGCAGTTCGGGCCAGGCCTGCTGCAGCGCGGCGCGCAGCTGCTCGCGGGGACCTTCTTCGTCGTCGGCAAGCAGGGCGGTGGGAACAGCGGTGGCAAGAGCGGTGGCAAGAGCGGTCACGTCAGGACCTCCGGGGCAGTCGCAGGCGGGCCAGGCAGCCGCCGTCGGGGTGGGCGCTGATGTCCAGCCGGGCCCGCGGGCCGCAGCTGAGCGCCAGGCGTTCGCGGCTGTTGGCCAGGCCGATGCCGTCGCGGCTGTCGGGCGCCGGGCCGGGGCCGTTGTCCAGCACCTCGAACACGGCGTCGCTGCCTTGCTCGTATCCGCGCAGCAGCAGCCGGCCGCCGGACAGCTGCGGGCTGATGCCGTGCTCGATGGCGTTTTCGACCAGCGTCAGCAGCAGCCACGGGGGCAGCGTCTGGGCCCACAGCGCCGGGGCGATGTCTTCCTGCCAGGCCAGGCGCTCGCCCAGCCGGGCCTGCATCACCTGCAGGTACAGCCGCACGGCCAGCAGCTCGTCGGCCGCCGGCTGCAGGGCACGGCTGAACATGGGCAGCGTGGCGCGCAGGTAGCCGGTCAGCGCCTCGAGCAAGGGCCCTGCCCGCGGGTCCTGGGTCTGCACCCAGTGCTGCAGTCCGGCCAGGGTGTTGAACAGGAAGTGCGGCTGCACCTGGGCTGCGGCCAGGCGGCGCGCCATCTCGATGGCCTTGTCGCGCTCGGCCTGCTCGGCCAGGCGGGCTTCGATCTGCTGCGCCCGCCACACGACCAGGAACCAGAGCAGCAGCGTCAATACGAAGACACCCAGCGCCATGACCCAATGCAGGGCCAGGCGCTCCTGGCGGTCTGGCAGCTGCCAGCGCAAGGTCAGGGCCACCGGCAGCAGGACCACACACAGGGCCAGCGAGACCCGCATCAAGGGCTGGCGCCACGGCCGCCACCACAGCCAGCGGCCGGCGGCCCACCCCATCAACACCAGCAGCGTCAGCTGACCGGTCACCTGCGCCGTCAGCGCCGGGGGCGTTATCTGCAAGGCCGTGAAGAGCACCAGCGCCATGTTGAAGCAGGCGACGGCAACCAGCGTGGCGCTCGGACCTTCGCCGCCCGCGCGCGCCATCTCATCGGCCGTGAAAGCACGCTTGGGGCCCGGGTAGAGCAGCTGACTCCAGTCGACGGGCTTGCTGTTCATGGGGCGCAGTCTAGGCAAGGCGGGCGCGGCGGGGCAGGCCGGCGCGGCGAACGGCCCGGCGCCGCGCATGAACGATCAAGGCGGGGGATGGCCTGCGGTGCCGGCCCCGGCCCCGGGCGGGTGCGGGTGCGGGTTCAAATGCGGGTGCAGCTGCCGGCCTTCGCGAAACACCCGCAACTCGCCCGGCGCGAAGGGCAGCCAAGTCTCATTGGCCGTGAGCGGCTCGGTGGCGACCACGGCGACGCGGTCGCTGGGCGTGGTGTGGTCGGCGAAGTTCACGCTCAAATCCTCGTCGGCCAGCGTGGCGGCGGTGAAAGGGTGTTGGCGCTCCACCGAGTACAGCCGGGTGCTGCCGTGTTTTGTATTCCCATAGGCCCACAACGCCTGGCCGTTGGACAGCAGCACGTTGAAGCTGCCGTGCGCCGCCGGTAGCGGCAGCAGTTCGCGCAGGGTGTTCGTCAACTCGTCGATGCCGGGCACGCTGGCATGGGCCTTGGCCAGTTCCTGCATCAGCCAGCAGAAGGCCAGTTCGCTGTCGGTGTCGCCCACCGGCCTGAAAGCGCCGTGCAGGCGCGGCTGGAAGCCGCCCGCGCCCACCTTCAAGTCGCCGTTGTGGGCGAACACCCAGTAGCGGCCCCAGAGCTCGCGCACGAACGGGTGGCAGTTCTGCAGCGCCACGGCGCCCATGGTGGCCTTGCGAATGTGGGCGATGACGACTTCGCTGCGGATCGGATAGCGCTGCACCATCTGCGCCACCGGCGAACTGCGCGCGCCGTCGCGGTCGATGAAGTGGCGCAGGCCGCGGTCTTCGAAAAACGCGATGCCGAAGCCGTCCTTGTGCTCGTCGGCCCGCGCGGCCAGACCGGTGAAGCTGAACACCACGTCGGTCGGCGTGTTGGCGTTCATGCCCAGGAGCTGGCACATGGGGGGCCCGGTGTGCGCCGGCTTGGCCGTCAGCGCGTGCGCGTGGCGGTGGTGATGGTGATGTTGGGCGCGGGCAGGCAGTCAGTGCCGCCGAAGGGGTACGACGACCAGCGTGCGCAGTCCGCCGTGGTCATGGCAGTGATGACGCTTGAACCCGAGGTAACGCTCCCGAACACAGCGTAGCCGCGCCCGTCGGGAGTGTTTCTATTGCCCAGGTCCAAGTCCGCGTTGTTGTTACGCAAGTTGAAAAAGAACTCTGATGTCGCCGTGTTGGGCGCCGTGGTACGCGCCATGGCCACCGTCAGGCACAGGTTGGACAGGCCCACGTTGTCCTCCAGCACGATGGGCCCGGTGCTGTTGGGCTTGCGTACCGGCCAGGCGCCGCCCACCGCAATAGGCCCGGCCCAGCCGCCGCCCTGAAGGACGAAATTGGGTGAGTGGCGGTGGATCACGGTGCCGTTGAAGAAGCCCGAATTCACGTAGGCCAGGAAGTTCGCAGTGGTGATCGGCGCCCGCGTCGCATCGAGCGTGAGCACGACGTTGCCGCTGACGCCGACCCCATTGTTCACGACCAGCGTCACCTGCGGCGCGGTGGCGCCCGGGTCCGGGATGGCTGCCGAGGCGGTGCACACCGGCGCCGGCGCCGGTGGCGTGACCGGGGGGGTGGTGCCGCTGTCGCCGCCGCCACCTCCGCAGGCGGCCAGCATCGAACTCATCGCCAACGTGGCCAGCAGCCTGGGAGTCATGTTTTTCATCGGGGGGCCTTCAATGGGTCATTCGAAGATCAACTTGCGCATGCCGCTCAACGTGAACAGCCGGCCCGGATTCTGCGTTTCTTCCAGCACGCCGGACAGGCGCTTGAGGATGCGCGGGCTCTTGCGACCGCGCCAAATTACCAGATCGGCCAACCAGGGGTGGTGGTTGACGTGGCTGGCGGTCTCGTACAAGTCGAACTGCGGCTTGAGCTTGAGCACGCCGGCTTCGTAATGGGCCTGCACTGCTGCATCGGCATTTGCGGCCGCGGCCGCGTCGTGCAGCACGGCGCGCGCTGCGAGCATGCCAGTTTCCATGGCCTTGCCGATGCCTTCGCCGCTGAAGGCGTAGGTGCTGCCGATGGCCTCGCCGGTGGCCAGCAGGCCGGGGCGCGACCACCGCGAGCCCAGCAGCGAACAGCGCAGCGGCGCGCCCTTGATCTCGCCTTGCAGCGTGCCCGTGCGCATCAGCTCAGCCGCAGGGCCGTAGACCTCGGCGAAGGCCTTGAACATGTCGCGCAGGTTGGCGCCTTCCATGCGGCCCTTGCCATCGCGCTGGCGCAGGTGGCTGCCGGTCTGGCCGGCGCCGATATTGAACACGCCCCCCGGCGCCGGAAAGATCCAGCCATAGCCGCCGCGCAACCGCGGGTGCCACACCAGTTGCAGCTGCGTGATGCGACCGACGAGCCCGTCGCACTTCACGTAGCCGCGCAGCGCCACGCCGCTGGGGGTGTGGCGGTCGCACAGGCCGGCGGCCGTCAGCGCCTGCGGCACGGCGCCGGTGGCCAGCACGACCCAGTCGGCGCGCAGCTCGTGCATGCTGGCATCGCCGGAAAGACTCTTCAGGCGCGCGCCGACGACGCGCTCGCCTTCGACCAGCGGCGCCTCGAAGCGCCAGGGCGTCGCCAGCTGCGCACCGGCGCGCTCGGCGGCGCGAACGAGGATGTGGTCCAGCACCTTGCGCGGCAACACCGACAACGCACCCGGTACATCGACATGGCCGCCGCGCGGGCCCACACAGCGCACATGCTGCACGGGGGTGGCCAGGGCTGCGACCTCGTCGTACACCCCCAGGTGGCGCAGTGCAGCGTGGGCGTCGGGGATGAGGCCGTCGCCACAGATCTTGTCGCGCGGAAAATCGTGCTGGTCGATGAGCAGGACGTTTTTCCCGGCCCGGGCCAGCAACTGCGCACAGGCGCTGCCGGCGGGGCCCGCGCCGATGACGAGAACGTCGCAGCGGGCAGGCAAGGTGGGAATCGTCATGGCGGCCGGATTGTAGGCAGGCCCTGCCTTTCGTCCTTGCATGCCGGCCGTGCAGAGACAATGCCGGCTGCCCGACCCCGCCGCATCTGCCCATGACCACACCGTCCCCTTCCCTGTCCGACCCGGGCCCGGCCGTGCGGGGCGCGCAGTTGCATTCGCTGCCGCTCGTCGCGCGAGGCAAGGTGCGCGACCTCTACGCCGTAGGCCCCGACCGCCTGCTGATGGTGGCCAGCGACCGCCTCTCGGCCTTCGACGTGGTGATGAAGGCCCCCGTGCCCGGCAAGGGCCGGTTACTGACGCAGATGGCGCTGTTCTGGTTCGACAAGCTGCACTCCCAGGTGCCCAACCACCTCACGGGCCAGTCGCCCGACAGCGTGGTGGCGACCGACGAGGTGGCGCAGGTGCACGGCCGCGCGATGTTGGTCAAGCGCCTGACGCCGCTGCGCTGCGAGGCCGTGGTGCGCGGCTATGTGGCCGGTTCGGGCTGGAAGGAATACGTCCAGAGCGGCACCGTGTGCGGCATCGCGCTGCCAGCCGGGCTGACGATGACGCAGCCGCTGGCTGAGCCCATCTTCACGCCGGCCACCAAGGCGGCAGTGGGCGACCACGACGAGAACATCGGCTTCGCGCAGCTCGAAGCGCTGATCGGCCCGGCGCGTGCCGCCGAACTGCGCGACACGTCGATCCGCCTGTACCGAGCGGCGCATGCCTACGCGTTGACTCGCGGCATCGTCATCGCCGACACCAAGTTCGAATTCGGCCTGGACGAGGCCGGGACCCTGACGCTGATGGACGAGGTGCTGACACCCGATTCATCGCGCTTCTGGCTGGCCGACGCGCTGGCCGACGGCCGCATCGAGGCGCTCGACAAGCAGCCGCTGCGCGACTGGCTGGCCGGCACCGGCGTTACCGGCGGCGCAGAACAGGCCGCGCTGGACCTGCCCGAGTCCGTGATCCAGGGCGTACTCGAACGCTACGAGCGCGCGCACGCCATGCTGTGCGGGGGCGACGAATGAGCCCGCCCTCGAGCTATCCCCTGACCCATCTGCGCACCCACCGCTTTGCCGGCCTGGCGGGCGGGCGCACCGCGCCGCGGCTGATCGTCACCGGCGCCGTGCATGGCAACGAAACGGCCGGCACCCGCGGCATCGAACGCGTGCTGGGCGAGATCGAGCGCGGCGAGATCGCCATCACCCGTGGCACCGTCACCTTCGTGCCGGTGTGCAACCCGCTGGCCTACACGCACGGTAGGCGCATGGGCGACCGCAACCTCAACCGGCGCCTGCAACCCACCGCCACGCCGCAAGACAACGAGGACCGCATCGCCAACGTGCTGTGCCCACTGATGGCCGAGCACGAGGTGCTGCTGGACTTGCACAGCTTTCGCAGCCCCGGCCGGCCCTTCGTGATGCGCGGCCCGGCCGACAACAGTGGAGACCTCGAACCTTTCCGCCACGCGCAGGCCGAGGCGCTGCTCGCCGCACACGTCGGCCCCGGCCGCATCGTCGAAGGCTGGATGGCCGCCTACGCCGCCGGCGTCGCCCAGCGCCGCGCCCGCGGGCTCACGCCGGGCGCCGTGCACGAAGACCCGAGCTACGGCGTGGGCACCACCGAACACATGCGCTCCGCGGGCGGCTACGGTTTGACGCTGGAATGCGGTTCGCACGACGACCCCGCCGGCCCCGACGTGGCCCACCACGCCATCCGCCAGACGCTGGCGCTGCTGGGCATCGCCGACCTGCCGCTGGCCCCGCCCGCACGCCCCTTCGAATGCCTGGCGCTGGCCGCCGTGGTCGACCGCCACGCCGAGGGCGACCGCTTCGCCAAGCCCTGGACCAGCTTCGACCCTGTCGCCGCCGGCGAACTCATCGCCATGCGCGCCGACGGCAGCGACGTGCGCTCGCCCGAGGCCGGCTACATCGTCTTCCCCGATGTGTCGGCCCTGCCGGGGCACGAGTGGTTCTATCTGGCACGGGCCAGCCGCAGGCCGCTGTAATGGTGGCTGGCATGAGGAAGACGCGGGACGGCGTGATCGGTCGATCCAGCTCGGATCGGTGCCGAGCGGCCCGCTGATCATTGGCATAATCTGCCAACGTTGATCTTGCGAACTTGTGCCCGCCCCTCCGGAAATCGATGACATGCCCACCCGTAACGTGGTTCTAAGCGAGCACCAGCAACAACTCGTCGAGACGTTGGTTCAGTCTGGACGCTACCAAAACGCCAGCGAGGTTCTGCGTGAAGGGCTGCGCCTCATCGAGGACCGGGATCGACTCGAGGACACAAAGCTCAAGGCTCTGAAGCAGGCAGCCCGCCGGGGCTGGGCGGATGTTTCGGCGGGGCGGTACTCGGATGTTGCCGACGATGAGCTCGAAGACTTCGTCGGACAACTTGGTCTTCGCGCTGCGCAACGCGCACAGCCTGCAGGCTGATGTTTCGCTATCGGCTGTCGGATGCCGCGCAGGGCGACATCGTCGACATCCTTGCCTGGACGCATGTGTGGTTCGGCGAGCCCGCCCGACTTCGCTACGAAACCCTGATCGTCGCCGCACTCCGCGATGTGGCGACCGCGCCGGAGAGACCGGGCAGTCTCGCTCGGCCTGAACTTGGCGCACGCGTTCGATCCTGGCACTTGCGACAGAGCCGGGCTCACTTTGAGCCCGGGTTGAATGTCGTTCGCCGACCTCGGCATTTCCTTGTCTACCGCTTTGAACCCGGCTTGGTCGAGGTCGGTCGGCTGCTGCACGACGCTATGGAGTTGGCACGGCACCTGGACCCCGATTCGTCCTGGCAGTAGCCACCGGAGCGCGCCGTCTGTACGGGCGTGGCCGGTGCGGCCCGCCAGGGCTGTGGGGCGGTCATCGGGCGCGCGCCGGCAGCCCGGGCGCACGCAACTGCGGCCGCGGGCCGAAGTCGGGGCGGGCGACGCCGACGCGGGCGATTTCTTCCAGCGCGGTGGCCAGGGCCTGGTCGAGCTGGCGGTCGCAGCCAGGCTGGCCGAAGCCGGCGCCATGGGCGTCGTCCTGGGGGGCGTTGTCGATCTCGATCTGCGGGTCGGTGCCGTAGTTTTCGACCTGCCAGCCCACGTCCTTGAACCAGAACGAGTACTCGGGCTGGGTGGTCTGCGTGCCGTCGATCAAGGCGTGGCGGGGCCAGATGCCGACCACGCCGCCCCAGGTGCGCATGCCGACCAGCGGGCCGATGCCCATGAGCTTGAAGTTGTGCGAGAAGATGTCGCCGTCCGAGCCCGCGTGTTCGTTGGTGAGCGCCACCACCGGGCCGGCTGCGGCTTCGTCGGGGTAGTTGGTGGGCTGGCCCCAGCGCGTGACGTTCCAGGCGATGCGCTTGCGGGCGACCTTCTCGAGCAGCAGCTGCGAGACATGACCGCCGCGGTTGTAGCGCAGATCGACGATGAGTGCGTCGCGGTCGCACTCGGTGGCGAAGTAGCGGTGGAACTCGGCGAAGCCGGCCGACATCATGTCCGGCAGGTGCAGGTAGCCCACGCGTCCGGCGCTGGATTCGTGCACCTGGGCGCGGTTGCGCTCGACCCATTCGCGGTAGCGGGCCGGCGTTTCGTCGGCCAGGGCCGTGACCAGCACTTCGCGCCGGCTGCCGTCGGCTGCGCTCAGGGTCAGGCCGACCTTGGCGCCGGCCTGGTGCACCAGCAGCGCCTGCGGCGGCAGCAGCGGCCCCACGGGCTGGCCGCCCACCGCCAGCACGCGGTCGCCCACCTTGGCCATCACGCCCACCGCGTGCAGCGGTGAATCGGCCCCGGCGTCCCAGGCGTCGCCCTGCACGATGCGCGTGATCTCCCAGGCCGCGCCACCGTCGACGACACTGAACTGCACCGCCAGGTGACCCAGGGCCACGGCCGGCGGCTTGCGGTGGTCGCCGCCCGACTCGTAGGCGTGCGAGGTGCCGAGCTCGCCTTGCAGTTCCCACACCAGGTCCGAAAACTCGCCACGCGTGGCCACGCGCGGCAACAGGGGTGCATAGCGGTCCCACACCGCGTCCCAGTCGGTGCCGGCCATGTCGGCGCTCCAGAAATGGTCGCGCTGCAGGCGCCACACCTCGCGCAGCATCTGCGCCCATTCGGCCGGCGGCTCGACGGCCGCGCGCACGCGGCCCAGGTCGATGCTGCCGCTCTTGCGGTTGTGGCCGCCAGGCAAGGGGCCGCCGGGCTTGTCGTCGAGGGCGCGCGACGCATCGACCACGCGCAGCGCCGGCCCTTGGCGCACCAGCAGGGTGTGGTGGTCGGCGGCCAGCGTGAAGTGGTCGGCCTGCTCGACCAACAGCCGCACGTCACTGGTGGCGAAGTCGAACTGCTCCAGCCGGCCGGGCGACATCTTGTGACCGCCGCGTCCATGCGCGCCGGCCAGTGGCATCTGCGTCCACACCACCTTGCCGCCGGCCACGCCGGCGATCTGCCCGAAGCGGCCCTCGGCCACCGGGAATGCCGCAATGCGGCGTGCCAGGCCGTCAAGATGGATCGGCGGGAAGTCTGCCGCCGCACTGCCGCCGTCGGCAGGCTTGTCGTCCCTGGCCGGCTTCATGCCGCGCGGTGCAGGCTCGAACGGCGGCGGCCCGCCTTCTTGCAGCGCCAGCAGATAGGGCCGCGCGGCGCGCGGAAAACTGAGTTCGAACTGCACGCTGTCGTAGACCGGGTCGAAGGTGCGCAGCGACAAGAAAAACAGGTACTTGCCGTCCGGGCTGAAGGCCGCGCCGTAGTCATGAAACTCAGGCTGCGTGGCCAATACGCCGCGCTGCGTGGCCAGTTCGATGAGCTTGATGGCGGTGTGACGCGTGCTGGTGGGCAGGGTGTAAGCCAGCCAGCCGCCACAGGGCGACCAGGCCGGGGCTTCGATGCGGCCGAAGTCGCTGTGCTCCAGCCGCCGCAACTCGCCGCTGCGCGCGTCGCCCACGAACAGCTCATTGCGGTGGTTGGCGATGGCCAGTTGCGACCCGGTGGGGGCGGCCTTCATGGCGGTGACGCGGCCCACGTCCCAGGCCAGCACATGGGCTGCCACGCCAGGCTCGTGCAACTCGATGCGGTCTTCGCCCGACGCGTCACTGACTGCCACCAGCGCCTGGCCATCGGCCAGCCACTGGCCAAAGCGCTGACGTGCCGAATGGCTGCCGTGGCGCTGCACGGCGCCTTCCCACAGCGCAAGGGTATGCAGCTGCCCGCGCACGTCAAGCGCCAGGCTGTGGCCTTGCGGGTGCAACTGCGCGCCCTGCAAATGCTCTGCCGTGGCGACGAAGCGGCGCGCGGCCTGGGTGCGTGCGGTAGGCAGCGTCACGTCGATGCGGCGCGTGGTGTCGCTGGCGGCGTCAAACAGCCACAGGTCGGCGCCGCACTGGTACACCACCTGCGCGC
>ENA-OFCE01001412-OFCE01001412.1-metagenomes-genome-assembly--contig:-NODE-1412-length-12276-cov-2.765567_pt1 | contig 12276 bp, 7 predicted proteins | sample MGYA00153388_OFCE01 | MGnify analysis MGYA00153388
AGTGGCTCGTTCGCCTTTATTTAAAAGATACCTTTCATCATCCATATCGGTAATATCTTCTACACCATGTAAGGTACCGTTATCAATATTACGTGTGACACCAACATCCATCGCTAAGAAAGGATTGGGCACAGCTGTGGCAGGATAATCGGAAGAAGACGCTACAGTGATCCCTTCGCGAAAAAAAGTACCTAAAGGAAATTCCAGATTAGCACGTTCACCTATGAACTGATAATCAACATTATACCACCAGTTAGGACCTTTAAATTGCCAGTATGGCTGTACGCTAGCAACTACATTCAGTTCTTTAAAACGCAATATATCCTTTTGATCTACAAGCTGTAAGTGGGTAATGGTATTACGATAGTCTCCTGCTGCCGTTTTATTATTAGCGTATTCTAAAGCATCCAATACCTTTCTAGTCGAACCATCGCCCGTCGAGTGAACATGAATTTGCATACCACACTGATTCACTGTATAAAAAGCATTCTTTAGATTTTCCATTTCCCACAGAAAATCTCCATAGTAGTTCGCTCCTTTTCCAGCTTTTATACTATAAGGCTCTAGTAAAAAACTGGTGCAGCCTTCAATTACCCCATCCGTAAAAAACTTTGCAGTAATGACTTGGAGTAAAGGAGTCTGATACTGTCTCCTCAACTCTTTAATATGCATAAGTTGGCTAAGCAGATTCTCTCTGGTATTAACCGTCATAGCGCCACGCACACGCAGTTGCAGTTGTTTCGCTTTTTGCATTTCATCACAAGCTTTAAAGATGACATCAAAAGGCACGCTTGCCATACAAAGAATACTCGTAATACCAAAACGATGCATCTTCTTCTGGAAAGCAGTCATCGCAGTAATATATTGATCCAAACTATATTCAGGCAAGGCAATCAGCCACATAGCCCATTCTTTTAGAGTTCCCCACAGTTCACCATTACTCTGATCCGTTTCTATAACGCCGCCCTGAGGTACTTCTGTTTCAGAAGTTATACCATTTATTTCTAAGGCCTTGGAATTTACCCATAGGGTGTGACCATCATGTGCGCGTAAAACGATAGGAATCTCGATCGTAACAGCATCGAGATATTCTTTACGAGGTCCTTTAATCAATTCTTCACCTGTTAATATACCCCATGACCAGCCTCTGCCATAAACTATTTTAACATCGGGATGCCGCGCGATAAACTTTTTTACAGCTTCCACATATCCTTCTATGCTATTTATGTTAAATAGCTGAACTTCGTAAAGCTCTGATAAAGATAACCCAGGTGGATGAATGTGACTATCGATCAAACCAGGCAGTACCATCTTCCCTCCCAAATCAATGACTTGAGTTTTATTACTTATAAAATTCTGCACTTCCTTATCGCTGCCCGTAAACAAAATTGTATTATCTTTAATTGCCACTGCTTGATGTATCTGATCTTGCTCATCAGCAGTATACACTACACCATTTTTCAATACGATGTCAGCTAACATACGATTGGTCAATTTTATATTCACCTGCCTTTTCTCTTGCCCGTTCGCAACATTTCATATAAAGAAAAAAAGACTTACCCTCTGATAAGTCCCTTTTTCAATAGAAAGGATAAAGCCCATAATATCGTCTCTTTGATATGTCCAAACCTGCAGCTCGCAGGTGGGCATCCTAGACATGCTTTTGCCTTCCACTCAATGATGGCTCGGCAGCCAGATATCATTAGATTCCCCAGTTATAAAAGTAGGTTGGACATATAAAAGATAACGTGCATTTCAGGCATTTTTTTATTACTTGTATATATAATATCATATGAATCGTACTAGTGCAAAGTCCTTTATAATTTAGTTTTAGGAGCATTTTTCGGTTTAGGAAGGTTAATATACATGATACGTGTTTATTCTTTCAAATGCGCATTTTTGCGTTTCAAGATATGAATTTTCTCTATTCTAAACTTTGTATTCTCTCAATATTTTAAACTGATCAAAAAACATCTGATAATAGACTCCTTCGTTGTGGATTAAGAAATCGTGGTTACCTTCTTCCACGATTTCACCATGATCAATTACTAAAATATTATTTGCACCACGAATGGTATTTAAACGGTGAGCAATGATAAAACTTGTGTGTCCCTGCATTATTTTTAGCAAGGCATCCTGTATATGTATTTCGGTACGAGTATCAATGCTGCTTGTAGCCTCATCCAAAATAAGAATCGACGGTTTGGCTAAGATCACTCTTGCAATCGCTAGAAGCTGTCTTTGACCTTGACTTAAATTTGCGCCATTTTCTGATAGCTGAGTTTCATATTGCTTCGGAAGCATTGAAATAAAACGATGTGCATTAGCCATTTTTGCTGCTTTTTGCACTTCTTCATCAGTTGCATCAGGCTTTCCATATTTTATATTTTCTCTAATTGTACCAGAAAATAAATATGCATCCTGCAGTACAATACCAAAGCATCGCCTCAGGCTATCTCTCGTATACTCTCTGACATCAATTCCATCAATTAATATCCTTCCATTGGTTACATCATAAAATCGGGTAATTAGGTTTACAATCGTAGTTTTTCCTGCACCTGTAGGTCCTACAAGCGCAGTACTACTACCTTCTGCCGACAAAAAGCTTACATTTTTCAATACTGAAACATCTGGTCGATAACCAAAACTAACATTTTCAAAAACAACATGCCCTTTAGGATTGTTTAATATCATAGCGTTTGGCAGATCTGCGGTTTCTTCTTGCTCATCAAGAATCTCGAATACTCTTTCTGCACCAGCAATACCAGACTGTAAAAGGTTAAATATATTCGCCAAATCATTTAAAGGTCTGGCAAATTGTCTTGAGTAGCTTAAAAAGCTGGCAATAACCCCAATCGTAATTATACTTTTTATTGCTAGAATACCACCTATAATAGCAATCAGAGCAATTCCAAAATTATTAATTACATTCATAAGCGGCATTAAAAATCCTGACCAAATTTGTGCTTTTAAACCTACTTCACATAATTTCATATTTACATCATCAAACGCTGCAATTACCCTATCCTCGCGATTAAACGCCTTTACTATCTGTATGCCTGAAATTGTTTCTTCAATATGACTATTTAATTTCCCGAGTTCTGCCTGCTGCTCTTTGAATAATTTACTTGTTTTATTAGCAATAACACGAGCAAGTAAAATCACCAAACAAGCAGTAAGTAAATTGACTACAGTAAGAAAAGGGCTCAACACAATCATCATCGTCAGAGAACCGATAATCATGATGGAGCCAGATAATAATTGTGTCGTTGACTGAGATATCGTTCCGCTTACATTATCAATATCATTCGATAGTCTGCTCATTAATTCTCCATGAGGATGAATATCAAAAAATGCAACAGGAAGAGATTGAAGTTTTTTAAATAAAACCCTTCTCAGATCTGCAATAATCCGCTGGGACATCCCTGCCATAAGCCATCCTTGTAGAAAAGTCAAAATTCCACTAGTCACATACACAAAAATTAAGGCCATCACCACTATTTCTAATGCACTAAAATCAACAAAGCCATTGGAAGCAGACATCGTATCAATAGAAAGGCCGATCAAATAAGGTCCTAATAGAGTAAGGAACGACTCCACTATTAAAAATAACAAAATATAGGCTAACACATTTTTTTCCTTACCTATGTAATACCATAATCGCTTAAAGGTTGCTAGAAAATTTTTAGGTTTAACAATTGGGCCTCTTCCACGGCGTCCACTCAGGCTTCCCCGTATTCCTCCCACGTTTTCAGAATTCGGCGAATTACGCACTTGACTCTTGCCTTCTGTTTTCTGCTCATCTTTTTGAGACATACCACTACATCTCCTTACCTACTTGTGAGTAAAATATTTCTCGATAAATTTCACAACTTTCCATCAGTTCACTATGCTTGCCAATACCCACAATTTCCCCTTGATCAAGTACTATTATTCTATCTAAATCCATAACGGAGATAATCCGCTGAGCAATAATAAGACAAGTAAGATTTTTTGCATATTGTTTTAAGGCTTCTTTTATTTTCTCTTCTGTAAGCACATCAACAGCACTTGTTGCATCATCTAAAATAAGAATTTCTGGCTTTTTAACAATCGCTCTTGCAATCGCCAATCGCTGCTTTTGTCCACCAGAAAAATTGACGCCGCCCTGCCCAACTTTTGTTTGATACCCTTCAGGTAATGCAATAATAAAGTCGTGTGCTTGCGCAATCCTAGCTGCAGTTTCAATTTCCTCCACCGTAGCATTTTCTTTTCCCCATTTTATATTATCCATAATGGTACCAGTAAATAGTATAGATTTCTGAGGCACAATACCTATTTTCTCACGTATCCACTTTGGGTTTATGTCCTTCACATCTTCCCCATCAACTTTGATAGAACCAGAAGTTACATCATAAAAACGAGGAATCAACTGAATAAGACTACTCTTGCCTGAACCTGTAGAACCAATGATCCCAATCCGTTCTCCTGGCATACAGGTCATCGTAACATTTTTAATAACTGCCTCTTCCTTCATTTTTCCATAAGAAAAATATACATTTTGAAAATCAATTCTACCTTTAATAGCAGTCATCTCACTAGGACAATGATCCCATTTCATCTTATTTTCTTGAGCAAATACCTCACTAATACGCTCTGTGGATGCTTTTGCTCTCACGAACATATTAAAAACCATAGAAATCAGCAGCAATGAGAATAACATTTGTGTCATATAATTAATAAATGCAATGATATGACCTGCCTGCATTTCTCCTAAATGTACATACTTTCCTCCAAACCAAAGTACTGCTGCAATGCCAAAATTCACCGTAAGCATAATCCCTGGCCCAAAAATAGAGATTATCCGCATCGCTTTAACAGATTTTAATTGGAGTTCTTGATTTGCTTTATTAAATTTCTCTACTTCATAATCAAATCGATTAAACGCCTTTACAACTCTGACACCAGATAGATATTCCCTCATTACACTGTTTAACTGGTCAAGAACCTGTTGAACCTTTATAAAAAAAGGAAAACCAAATTTCATATTAATAAGGATTAATATCCCCACAATCGGAATGACCACTGCCAAGATCAATGCTAATTTAGCATTGAGTTGTATCGCCATAATAAGACTCCCGATGCACAAAAAAGGACCCTTGATAAAGATTCTCATGAGTCCATTTACAAGAGTCTGGATTTGCGTAACATCATTTGTTAAGCGAGTTACCAAAGAAGCTCTATCAAAGTTCTCAATATTTTCAAGAGACAATGTTTGAATCTTTTTATATAAATCCAATCTCAGTTCAGTCCCAAATTTTTGCGAAACAGTACTCGATATAATATTGCGGAAAGACGCTGCAATGGCTCCTAATGCTGTAATACAGAGCATGAAGCCTCCTTTTAAAAGCACATATTCCATATTCTTTCCAGCTATCCCCACGTCAATAATTTGCGACATAATCGCCGGCAATATAAGATCACACACCGTCTCACACATTACAAAAAATACAGCAAGAAAAAATTTTTTACCATATTTTCCTGTGTAACGACTAAAAAAATTCATGCTTTCAATCTCCTTGAAAGTTTCAAAGTATACTAACTTATATAATAGCAACTATAATACATTATACACTATAGTTGTTAAGAATCGCTGCATTGAGTATTTCAAGATTCTTTTTAATTTATATTCTATTGACAAATACGATATAACAATAAAGTCTATTCATCTAAAGCAGTCGACACAGATATTATAAGAGCCAGCGCATTAGCATTTTTGAATGGCGTAAACACGATTATCATTGAAGACATTGGTAACGAAAAATAACGCACAATACTTGATAATTTACTATTGCAAAAAGGCATACAACTCTTTCTTCTATTGAAGTAAGAGCTGTATGCCTTTTATGACAATATGATACCGATTATCCAGCTTCAGCTTACTGGCGTACACCCATCACAGCCTTCAGAAATCGTCTTCTTACTATGATTCTTTACCCTAGGCACTGCATAGGAGGCAGACTTTGATGCAATACTTTCTAGCATCGCTATATAAAATTCGGGTAATCCCTGCTCTTTTGCCCCTTGAATAATTATATCCAAATACTCAGTGCTAGGCAGCTTAGGTTCTCCCAATCTGGCTTTCTTGTAAATACTTGCTTCTCTAACTCCATTTTCCTCATCAAGTACTTCCACCGGATAATGAAAATATTCCCCAGTTCCATCTAACCTCGCATCTTCGCAATTATCTAATTGTTCCCAATCATAAGATTCTAATTGATACAACACTCCCCACACTTCCGATTGAGTATCAGGAACAACAGTTTCTACGGCTCCATCCCAGATAACAGAATTTTCGTAAAACCCAATCTTATGACCCGGTAATCGGGCAATGCCAAGTACACGAGGCTTAGTGCATTTTTGCTTCATTCTTTCAAAATTAAGATTAAACCCATAGGCAAAATAAAGACGAGTTGGATTGGTTGTTCCCATATGATTACACCCCTTTTATTTTATACGCAGGATCTGCAAGTTTTTTTATGCCGCTATCAGTGCAGCCGAACATACCTTCAGCAGCATTTTGTATTATCAAGCATAGCAATAAATAAAAAAGCGCCAAAAACAATACGATTGTCTTGGAGCGCCATTGCTTCACTACTTCATTCTCTTTTAAGTTCCTTTTAGAACATCATATCTCAAAGTAAGAGATATGTCTAATAAAATTTTAACCAAGATATATTTCAGCTGTTTTTCATCCGTGTCTGTCAATCTCTGTAGCAGCATTTTCCTTGACCTGTCCAATGACCCAATCAGGAAGTTCCCAACATTTAGGATGAGCCAGCCATACATCCATGCCATAACAACATTATAAATATATCAATTACAATATTCATTCAATTTTCGATATAAAGTAGCAATCCCAATCCCTAACTGTTTGGCAGCAGCTTCCTTACCTTTCGTATTATCACCATATAAAGCAACTGCCTTTAATATATGCTCCTTCTCAACTTCGCATAGAGATCTAATACGTTCATCACATACTTGATCTATTTGGTTATTATATTCACGGACATTCTGTGGTAATGTCTCCTGCGTTAAAACACCTAAGTCATCTGCCATATTAATCATAAATTCGATGGTATTTTCTAACTCTCGTACATTACCAGGCCAAGGATAGCGCAATAAAATATCCATAGTTTGGCGATCAATCGCCTGTACTCTTTTATGAAATAGACCACAGTACTTTTCCATAGTACTTGCTACAAGCACTTCAACGTCTTCGATTCTCTGACGGAGGGGCGGCACTTCAAGAGGAATCACATTCATTCGATAATATAAATCTTCTCTAAATTTATTTTCCCGTATTAATTGTTTTAAATCTTTATTGGTAGCAGTAATGACACGCACATCAAATGATATGGATTGATTCGATCCAATACGTACCAGCGTTCTCTCCTGTAAAACCCTCAAGAGTTTTACCTGTAAATAAATTGGCATATCTCCAACTTCATCTAAAAAGATAACTCCTTTATTGGCTAATTCAAATTTACCAATTTTCCCTCGAGGATCAGCACCAGTAAAAGCCCCTTTCACATAGCCAAAAAGTTCACTTTCCAACAGCGTATCAGGGATTGCTCCGCAGTTGATCGCAATAAATGGTTTCTCATTCCGATTGCTCTCAGAATGAATGGCTCTAGCAATCAGCTCTTTGCCAGTACCGCTCTCTCCTGTAATAAGAACTGTTGAATTTGAATCAGCAATCTTCACAATCTTATTCTTTAACTCTTGAATAACCTTCGACTTGCCAATGATATGGTCTAACGTTACGGACTTAGCGACATTGGTGAGTCCATAAATACCCGACTTGATGTTTTTAATTTCATTGAAAATAAAAATTCGATTATACACAGCAATTCCAGGCGATACTGCTAGCAGTTCACCCATTAGGGAAAATGTTTTATTACCAATAATAACTCTATACTCTTCTGCACCTAACAAAGAATCGCCAGTAGCTTCAATTATAATTTTTCCATTTATACAAGACGCTGGCAGCTGTAATTGTTTTAATGCGTTATTATTAATTTGTATGATTTCATTACTTTGATTTAAAATAAGTACCCCTTTATCTACGCTATTGATAACCTGAAATAATAAGTTCATCATGAGCTGATTTCGTTCACTCTCTTGATGTTCATAAGCCTTAGCGCTAATAAATTCCGCAATTTGGACTAAAAACAACTGATAATAATTCAAGTTTTGTAATAAACGTTGCTTTTGTTCTTCATCAAAACAAATAAGCCCAATTACACCAATAATTTCATTTTTAGATTTAATAGGGGTACATAGTTCCAGTTTTTCTTCACAACGTTCATGCTTAGGACATGTAATGCATAGTCTATGTTTACCAGGTTCTTCAATAAATTGAGTTTCTCCTGTAGCTAATACCTGTTTGTATACAAAACCTTCCTGCGACATATCCTCATTAAGATTATTGTCATAACGCCCTGTACCAGCAATTCGAAATAATCTAGCATCAACAATCTCTACATCTACTTTTATTACATGGGATATTACTTTTGAATATTGAATAACTGCATCTTGAATCTCCTGCAAACTTGTTTTCTTCATAATCGCCTCCCTCACTGCAATTTGCCACCACCTTACACTAATATAACGTATTGCATTCCACAGAATCCCCATTTTTACCTTCATAAATCATCCTTGTTTTTTCAACTTTAAGTCACCGAAAAGCAACATATCTTGCAAGAATGAGGTCCTTGCTATCAAATCCACAGCAAGAACCGGCATCCTAGAAAATATATTATATTCTAAATTTACTAATCGTATTTTGTAGTTCTTGAGCCATCTTAGCCAACTCCCGACTGGAAGCAGCAATTTCCCCCATTGAGGCAGACTGCTCTTGCGTTGCCGCAGCCACGGTTTGCGTTTGACCGAAGGCTTCTTTACTAACCCCATCAATTTCTTGAACAGCGGATGTAATTTTATGGCTATCATCCATCATCTGTGTGATTGCTGCCGAGACTTCTTCATGCTGGATTACTACCTGATTAATCAGCACTGTAATTTCGCAAAATGCCTTACCTGTAGTATTTACAACGTTAGTACCAACTTTAACTTCATCGGTTCCCGCCTGCATGGCACTGACCGCCTGCACAGTGTCTTCCTGAATGTCGCCAATTAATGTTGCAATTTGCTTAGCAGCGTCCTGAGATTGTTCTGCCAGTTTACGTACTTCCTCAGCAACTACGGCAAAACCACGCCCCTGCTCACCGGCTCTAGCCGCTTCGATTGCAGCATTTAAAGCAAGTAAATTAGTTTGACCCGCAATACCAGAAATAGTATTAACAATCTGACCGATTTCCTGAGATCGTTCATTTAACTTAGTAACTACCTTTGCTGAATTATTAACGGTTCTTTCGATAGTATCCATTTGTTTGACGACCGTATCTACTGCTGTACTGCCTCCTTTGGCTGCCTTAGCCATTTGTGCTGATGTGGTGGATATGGTACTAAAATTGCTGGTTGTTTTCTCAATACTATTTGCCATGCGCCCGACTCCTGCAGTAGTGTGTTTTACAGCGGCTACTTGTCTTTCAGCACCTTGTGCTACGTCATTAATCACGCAGGCCACTTGCTGAGAAGCATCAGCTGATTGTTCCGCACTTGCTGTTAATTCTTCCGATAAGGAAGCTACCTGATGAGCATTATTTTGTACTTGCTGAATCAAACTTCTCAAACTAGCTGCCATCAAAGTAAATGACTTAGCTAATTGCCCTACTTCATCTCTAGATGTGACTGTTAAGTTAGTGACTCTAAGATCGCCACCTGCTACTTGATTGGTCATCTTGAGTAGCGCCTTAATCGGTCTAACAATTCTAGCAGATACAAAGAAAACTGCTATTAGTATGAATAGTAAGGTAATAACATATGTCATAAAAATTTTCTGACGAATATCATCTACCTGTTCGGCAATCTCACTTTCATCTACAATCGCAACAATTTTCCAGCCGCTTGTTGGAGAGATATTAACGTTCATAATCTGCTGTTTTTTATCAAAACTAAAATTACTAGCTTTATTTATTTTGCTTTCCAAAGACTGTAATGGCTCAATATTTAATTCCGCTGGTGTTTTTAATATCCATTCTTCATGAACCGGACTCATGATTATTTTATCATTTTCATCAAGAACCATCACATAGCCTTGCTTACCAATTTTTATATTGCGTATATTCTGTTCTAAGTCTTTAAGTTTTATACCGATACCGACAACACCTAGGACTTCCCCATTATGTTCTACTGTCTGGGTAATGCTCATAACTAAATCTTTTGTTGCACCTGTAATATATGGAGCCGATAGTACAGCCCGCCCTTTATTGGCTACAGTATTATTGTACCAAGGTCTTTGCCGGGGATCATAACTTTTCGTCGCCTTGTAAGCCGGGTATTCAATATAACCACCATCGTTTGTTCCCAAAAAGATAAACCCCATGTCTTTGTGATTATTCTTAACAGTTTCGAAATAGCGGCTAATGGATTTTTCTACAACAGACTCATTCGGAAGATCTCCAGCCTTATATTGAATATAATGATTGATTGTCCCATCTACATGTAAGAGACGATCATCGGCAGACATCATTGCCACATTTTCCTTATTCGGGTTTATTAATGCACTTTCAATCATATCATGCACTCTGGTCATAGTCGCATACGTGTCATTTACGTAAGATGCTTTCACTCGTTGTGTAATTACATTGCTAATGTATGCTCCACCTAAAACATAGGGTATCATACAGGCCAAACAAATATATAAAAGCAACTTTGTTTGCAAAGAATCGCCATTCCATAATTTTCGTAGTTTTTTTACCAACATCATGTTATTTCTCCTCTTTGATTGGCATTATTTTTAAATTAACAATTTTACCCACACAAAGCAGTCGAGACTCATCTCGACTGCTTTTTTCTAAACTTTTATTATACTTTTACATCCGATGCAGGACGTTCTTGCTGTACTGTTAAAGCAACCACTGCTGAGGCAATCATGGCTACAATAAGGAAAATAAAAGCTTCATCAAAAGAACCTTGATTTGCATCAATTAGATAGCCCATGACAAAAGGGGAGATAAATCCTGCAGCTTGTCCGCCAAAATTTACTGTGCCTGAGCTGGCCCCCATAATGTGAGGAGGAATCGAATCCATAACCAGACCCCAGAACGCTGACATTGCTAAAAACATGAAGAAGGCTGAGACACTCTGATACACGACAACCATATCTGCAGAAATTACAGTATATGTCATATACAAGAAAAAACCAGCTATAAGCGCATTAGGAATAAACATCCATTTACGCTGACCTTTCATACGGTCAGATAGGTAACCACCAACTAACATGCCCACTGTCCCTATAAAGAAGGGGATGGAACCTGTAATACCAGTTTTAATGAGGGAAAATCCTCTAACTTTCATTAGATAAGAAGGCAGCCAAGAAACAAACCCCCAAAAAGTAATATCAAATAAGAACCATATTAAAACCATCTGCCAGAGAATTGGCTTTGTGAGGAATTGCTTAAAAGTCATACTTGAATTGTTCGTGTCACTTCCGCCATGTACCTGATCAAGATTCAATTCCTGCAGTTCCTCTTTGGTCATTTTAGGATGATCTGCTGGATTATCTCTAAAGTAGTACCACATGGCCACTGCAATCAAAAGACCAGGAAAACCAAGATAAATAAATACGTGACGCCAGCCATAGCTTGCAATAATACCAGCCGCGACTAATGAAGCAACTGCTGGTCCTAGGGTATTAACAGATGACTGTATCGCAGTTGCTGTTGCCCTTTCTTTCGGTGGAAAATAGGTTGCAATCATTTTCCATGAAGCACCTGGAAAACAGCCTTCCCCTACACCAAATACTAAGCGACAAAATAGCATGATAGAATAAGAACTAACGAAACCAGTAAGAGTAGTAAATACGGAGAACCATGCTATAGCAATCGACATAACTTTTCTCGGGCCAAATTTATCGGCCAACATTCCACCAGGAATTTGAAATAAAGCATATCCTGCGAAGAAGGCACTTAAAATCCCACCTTGCATGGTTGCATCAATATTGAGATCCTTACCGATAAAAGGTAGAGCAATACTAATAACCATTCTATCTAGGAACGAAAACAACCAACCTGCCCAAATGATAGATAAAATCGTGTGCCTGACTTTCCACCGAAAACCGTCTTGCTTTAACTCACTCATACTCTTTCACTCCTATTTTTGTGCAGCACG
>ENA-OFCE01001413-OFCE01001413.1-metagenomes-genome-assembly--contig:-NODE-1413-length-12275-cov-6.880115_pt1 | contig 12275 bp, 11 predicted proteins | sample MGYA00153388_OFCE01 | MGnify analysis MGYA00153388
GCGCGACGACGCCCGACGCCCTGGCCGCCCAGCGCCTCGAAACCCAGCGCCAGGTGCGTGGCCTGCAAGACCGCTATGCCGATCAGTGGGCCGGCATGGGCGCCGTGGCCGAGGCCTTTGCCGTGGCCTGGGACGCCGCCGGCGACACTGCGCAAGCCATCGCCTGGTACGCCAGGGCGTTAAAGGCCAACGATGCCAGCGCGTCGATGAAAGCGCATGAGCAGTTCGTCAACCTGCAGGTGCGCCAGGCCTGGACGGCGGCCAGGAATGCCGCGCCGGATGACCCCGCGCTGGCCGATGTGCTGGCAAACGCGCGCCAGGCCATCACCGACGCACTGCGCGACCTGCTGGCGCTGGCGGCGCTGCAACCCACCATCGAGCGGCTGTCACTGTGCGGGTCGGCCTGGAAGCGGCTGGCGCAAATCGAAGAACGCGACGCCGACCCGGCCCGGCATCAGGCCGCGCTGGCCATGGCCGCCGAGGCCTACGCCAAAGCCGAACAACTGGCCATCGAACAACAAGACCCGCAGCAGTTCTACCCTGGCGGCAACCGCATGGCCATCGAACTGGCGCAGCATGCCGGCGACCCGGACTGGGCCGGTTTCGAAGAAGCCGGGCGGCTGCGCCAGCTGCACAGCCTGCTGGCCAAACACGCGGCCGACCCCGACTTCTGGAGCAACCTGGCGCTGATCGAGACCGACCTGTTCCACGCCATGGTGCAGCGCAAGCTGGCCGCCAGCGTGGACAAGTTGCGCGCCAGCTACGCCGAACTGCACCGCCGCGTGGCGGCGCGGCCCTTCTGGGGGTCGGCGGCTGACCAGGCGCGCTTTGTGCTGGCGCCCTACCAGGTCCGGGTGGACGCAGGCGAACAACGTGCGGCGCATCACCTGCTGAACCAACTCGACGGTTATGCAGCCTGAGCCGCTTGCGCCGCCTGAATTTAGGTTCCGCCCCCGCGCTCAACGCCCGCCGCTGACATCGAGGATGCTGCCGGTGGTGTAACTGGCCTCGTCTGACAGCAGCCACATGATGGCCTGCGCCACCTCTTGGGCCGTGCCGGCGCGTTGCATCGGCAACTGCGGTGCCAGTTGCGCGGCGCGGCCGGGCTGGCCGCCGCTGGCGTGTATGTCGGTTTCGATGATGCCCGGCCGTACCGCATTCACGCGCACGCCTTCGGCGGCCACCTCGCGCGCCAGGCCCAGGGTGAAGGTGTCTATGGCCGCCTTGGCTGCCGCGTAGTCCACGTACTGCCCCGGCGAGCCCAGCCGCGCTGCGGCCGACGACAGGTTGACGATGGCACCGCCCGCGCCGCCGTGGCGCGTGCTGAGGCGGCGCACGGCCTCGCGGGCGCAGTACATGCTGCTGTAGACGTTGACGGCGAACATGCGTTCGATGCGCGCGCCGTCCATCTCGTCCACGCGCGCCGCCACGTCGACCACGCCGGCGTTGTTGACGAGGCCGCCGAGTGGGGCGATGTCGCTGCCGGCCAGCCTGTCGAGCTGCGTGAACATCGCCACCACCTGCGCCTCGACGGCCACGTCGGCCTGCAGCAGCACGGCGCGCCGGCCCAGCGCGCGGACGTCGGCGGCCACGGCTTCGGCTGCGGCAACGTCGCGGCGGTAGTTGATGGCCACGTCCCAGCCGTGCGCCGCCGCGAGCCGCGCCGTGGCCGCGCCGATGCCGCGGCTGGCGCCGGTGATGAGCAAGCTGCGGGGGGGCGTGGGCCGATGGGTGTACCGAGGCATCTCCCCATGTTAGGCCGCGGCCGGCTGGCATAAAGTGGCAAGCCCACCTGAAGAGACCAGACACCATGCAAAGACGACACGTCATCCTGGCCGGCAGCGCCGCCGTGCTGACCGCGCCCGGCCTCGTGCCCCTGCGAGCGCACGCCCAAACACTCGAAAAACCCAAGCTGACCGTGGCCGTGGGCGGCAAGAACCTGCTGTACTACCTGCCGCTGACGATTGCCGAGCAGCGCGGCTACTTCAAGGCCGAGGGGCTGGACGTGACCATCGTCGACTTCGCCGGCGGCGCCCGCGCGCTGCAGGCGGTGGTCGGCGGCAGCGCCGACGTCGTCAGCGGCGCCTTCGAGCACACGGTGAACATGCAGCACAAGGGCCAGCGCATGCGCGCCTTCGCGCTGCAGGGCCGCGTGCCGCAGATCGTGCTGGGCACCAACCCCAAGACGATGCCCAACTTCAAGACCGTGGCCGACCTGAAGGGCAAGAAGATCGGCGTCACCGCGCCGGGCTCGTCGACCCACGTGATGGTCAACTTCGTGCTGGCCAAGGCGGGCTTGAAGCCCAGCGACGTCAGCATCATCGGCGTGGGCGCCGCCCAAGGCGCGGTAGCCGCCATGCGCGCCGGGCAGATCGACGCCATCAGCAACCTCGACCCCGTCATCACGCTGCTGCAGCGTAGCGGCGACCTGCGGGTCGTCACCGACACGCGCATCGTGGCCGAATCCGACAAGGTCTTCGGCGGCCCCATGCCGGCGGGCTGCCTGTACGCGCCGCAGGGCTTTATCGACAAGCACCCGGCCACCGTGCAGGCCCTGGCCAACGCCATCGTGCGCGCCAACAAATGGATCCAGGCAGCCGGCGCCACCGAGATCATCACCACCGTGCCCGAGGCCTTTTTGCTCGGCGACCGCGCCGTCTATATCGACGCCTTCCGCGCCGCCCAAGGCGCGCTGTCGGCCGACGGCCTGTTCCCCGACAAGGGCGCAGACACGGCCTTCCGCGCCCTGGCCAGCATCGACCCCGAGATCGCCGCCGCCAAGCTGGACCTGGCGGCGGTGTGGACCAACGACTTCGCGAAGAAGGCGAACCTCAGGTATCCGAAGGGATGACGGTGGGTCGACGCGGCGTTCCGGCGCGCCTCCTACACTGCGTCGTCCGATCACTTCAACGCGACAAATGAACACGGTCACGCTATCAAGAAGGTCCCAGATTTCGGTGCCCAAAGGTGTTCGCGAAGCGCTGGGTGTGGTGCCCGGGCAAAAGTTGGCTTTCATCCAGATCGGCGCCGGCATCCGCCTGGTGCCGCAAGCCATGGTGTCCGATCTGGTGGGCATTGCACGCGGGGCGAACACTTCAAGTTTGCGCGATCGCGAGGACCGGGCGCCGACAGCCGCGCTGTCGAACAAGCGCGGGCGCCCGGCGGCGTGAATCTCGCCCCCACACCCGCACTGGCCCTGTCGGGCGTGGCCTGCACCTTTGTCAGCCGCGATGACCCCGGACAGCGCTACACGGCGGTCAGCGACGTGACGCTGCACGTGGCGGCCGGTGAGTTCGTCTCGGTGGTCGGCCCCACGGGCTGCGGCAAGAGCACGCTGCTGAACGTGGCGGCCGGCCTGCTGGCGCCCAGCACGGGCACGGTGCAGGTGTTCGGACAAGCGCTGGACGGCATCAACAGGCGTGCCGGCTACATGTTCCAGACCGAGAGCCTGATGCCCTGGCGCACGGCGCTGGGCAACGTCATGGCCGGGCTGGAGTTTCGCGGTGTCCCCGACGCCCGCGAGCGCGCCGAGCAATGGCTGCGCCAAGTGGGGCTGGGCGGCTTCGGCGACCGCTACCCGCACCAGTTGTCGGGCGGCATGAGGAAGCGCACGAGTCTGGCGCAGACGCTGGCGCTCGACCCGGACATCATCCTCATGGACGAGCCGTTCTCGGCGCTGGACATCCAGACGCGGCAGCTGATGGAGAACGAGGTTCTCGAGCTCTGGTCGAGCAAGAAAAAGGCGGTTCTGTTCATCACCCACGACCTCGACGAAGCCATCGCCATGAGCGACCGCGTGGTGGTGCTGTCGGCCGGGCCGGCCAGCCACCCCATCGGCGAGTTCACGGTCGACCTGGCGCGACCGCGCGACGTCGCCGAGATCAAGACCAGCGCCCGCTTCATCGAACTGCACGCCGCCATCTGGGCCGTGCTGCGCGACGAGGTGCTCAAGGGCTACGCGCAGCAGTTGAAGGTGGCGAAGTGAAGCGGCCACGTCAACTGTGGGTGTGGCAGCTGGCGCTGCTGCTGTCGCTGTTCGGCTTCTGGCATCTGATGACGACGCCGGGCCTGCTGCCGCTGTTCATGTTCGACAACGACCGCCAGGCGGCTTTCTTCTTCGGCGAGCCGGTGAAGGTGCTGGGCCGCGTGTGGGCCTGGTTCGTGACCACCGGCGACATCTACCGCCACCTGGCCGTGACGCTCATCGAGACGCTGCTGGCCTTCGGCGTGGGCTCGGTGCTGGGCTTGCTGGCGGGGCTGTGGCTGGCGCTGAGCCCGCTGGCCAGCGCCATCCTGGAGCCGTATGTGAAGGCGCTCAACGCCATGCCGCGCATCATCCTGGCGCCGATCTTCTCGGTGTGGTTCGGCCTCGGCATCGCCAGCAAGGTGGCCCTGGGCGTGACGCTGGTGTTCTTCATCGTCTTCTTCAACGTCTACCAGGGCGTGAAAGAAGTCAGCCCCGTGGTACTGGCCAACGCACGCATGCTGGGTGCGAACAGCCGGCAGTTGCTGCGCCATGTCTACCTGCCCAGCGCCATGAGCTGGGTCTTCAGCAGCCTGCACACCAGCGTCGGCCTGGCCTTCGTCGGCGCCGTGGTGGGCGAGTACCTGGGCAGCAGTCAGGGCGTGGGCTACCTGATCCTGCAGGCCGAGGGCACCTTCGACATCAACACCGTGATGGCCGGCATCCTGGTGCTGACGGTGTTTGCCCTGGTGCTCGACGCCGTGGTCGGCCGCGTCGAGCGCAAGCTGATGAGGTGGCAACCGCGGGCAGGCGAAACCGAGAAGCTGTAGCGCTGCAAGGGGGCGGGCTGGCGACCACAATTCAGGTCACGACCGCGCAAGGACGATCACCATGGCCAAAGACTTCGACGACATGGAGGACAGCAACCGCTCCTCCAACCCCAACATTTACGACGTCTCCGACCCCAAGCGGCGGCGGCTGCTGCAAGGCGCCCTGGGCCTGTCGCTGGGCGCTTTACTCGGCGGTTGCGCAGCGCAGGGGGCAGGCGGGCGCGGCGGCAGCGGGCCGGCGCTGGGCTTTCAGCCGGTGGCGGCATCGGCGGCGGACCGTGTCGTCGTGCCGCCCGGCTACACCGCCACGCCGCTGGCGCCCTGGGGCGAGCCGGTGGGCATCGCGGGCCACTTGCCGGCCTTCAAGTTCGACGCCAGCAACACCGCCGCCGAGCAGGCCGTGCAGATGGGCATGCACCACGACGGTCTGCACTACTACGCGCTGGACGGCTCGCGCCGCGGCCTCTTGGCCATCAACCAGGAATACACCGACGAGGCGCTGCTGCACCCGGGCGGGCAGGCGGCCATCACGGCGGACAAGGTGCGCAAGTCGCAGGCCGCGCACGGCATCACGGTGATCGAGATCGAACAGCAGGCCGGCCGCTGGCAGATGGTGCGGCCATCGAAGTACGCGCGGCGCATCACCGCCAACTCGCCGTTCGCCATCGGCGGCCCGGCGGCAGGACACACATTGATGAAGACCGCCGCCGACCCCGCCGGCCGCACCGTGCTGGGCACCATCGGCAACTGCGCCAGCGGCATGACACCCTGGGGCACCTACCTGTCGGGCGAAGAGAACTGGGCTGGCTATTTCACGGCTGCCGACGTGCCCACCGCGCACGAGCGCCGCTGGGGCATCAGCCGGAACACCTGGAACCGCTGGCCCGAGCACGACAGCCGCTTCGACACCGTGCGCAACCCCAACGAGCCCAACCGATTCGGCTGGGTGGTCGAAGTCGACCCGATGGACCCCGCCAGCACCCCCGTCAAGCGCACGGCGATCGGCCGCGCAGCGCACGAAGGCGCCTGGGTGGCTGTCACGAAGGATGGCCGGGCGGTGGTGTATTCGGGCGAAGACGCGCGCTTCGAATACATCTACAAGTTCGTCAGCCGCGACCGAATCGCCCCTGCCGGCAATGGCAAGACGGCGGCGCAGGCCAATGCCACGCTGCTGGACCACGGCACGCTGTTCGTGGCGCGCTTCGACGCCGACGGCACGGGCCGCTGGCTGCCTCTGGTGCAGGGCAGCGGGCCACTGACGGCCGCGGCCGGCTTTGCCGACCAGGGCGAGGTGGTGATCAAGGCCCGCCAGGCCAGCGACCTGCTGGGTGCGACCAAGATGGACCGGCCGGAGTGGCTGGCCATCGACGCCCAAAGCGGCTGGGTCTACTGCACGCTGACCAACAATTCGCAGCGCGGCGCCGCCGGCCGGCCCGCTGTGGACGGCGCCAACCCGCGCGCCAACAACACCATGGGGCAGATCATCCGCTGGAAGGACCAAGGCGACTTCTCGGGCGAGGCCTTCCAGTGGAACCATCTGCTGCTGGCCGGCGACCCGGCCAACGAGCGCGCCGAGGCCAAGGGCAACGTCCGCGGCGACCCGTTCGCCGGCCCCGACACCATCGCCTTCGACACCCGCGGCGTGCTGTGGATAGGCACCGACCACAGCGCCAGCGGCGAAGGCGAGTTCGCGCGCATGGGCAACAACGCGTTGCTGGCCTGCAACCCGGTGACGGGCGAGGTGCGCCGCTTCCTCGTCGGCCCGATGAACTGCGAACTCACCGGTGCCACCTGGGCGCCCGACGGCCGCTCGATGTTCGTGAACATCCAGCACCCGGGTTCGGGCTCGCCGCGCGACGGCTCGGCGCCGCGCCAGTTCTCGAACTGGCCCGACTTCCGCGCCGACGGCCGGCCCAGGTCGGCCACGCTGGTGATCCGCAAGGACGACGGCGGTGTCATCGGGACTTGAAGCTGCACCGCTCGATCGGGGGCTGGCGCCACCGTGCGTGCTGCTACGCTCCCCGCCCATGACCGGCCCTGCCCACGACCCGATCGACGACTTGCTGGCGCAGGCCGAGGCGGCGCGCGCTGCAGGCGATCTGGCGGCGGGCCTGGCCGCGGCCAGCCAGGCCTGGTCGGCGCTGGGGTTGGCGGGATCAGACCCGCCGCGCCGGCGACGCGCCGGACTGCTGCGCACGTACTTTCTGTACCGCAGCGGTCGCCTGGGCAACCTGGTGGAGACCGGCCTGGAAGTGCTGCCGTTGCTGCGCGCAGAAGGGCCGGCCACCGAACTGATCGACCTGCTCCGCACGGTGGCGCTGTGCGCCTGCGACAGCAACCGCCTGGACGTGGCGTTGCGCTGCGCACAGGAGGCTCACCGCCTGGCGCTGGGCCTGGGCGACGTGGGGCGGCTGTCGCTGGCGGTCAACACCATGGGCTGTTTCTTCGAACGCACCGGCGACCCCTGGCAGGCCGAGCGGTTGCTGCACGAAGCCCGCACGCTGGCGCAGACGCAGACCGAGTCGCATCCGAAGTTCGCGGCGCTGAACAACCTCGCGGCCGTGCTCATCGGCAGCTTCCACCTGCTGCGCGACGCGGTGGGCATCGAAGAAGCCCGCGAGCCGCTGCGCCGCGCCCTGCCTTTCGCCCGTGAAGCCGTGACGATGGGCGTGAAGGCGGGCGACCCGTTCCACAAGGTGTTCACGCTGGGCAACCTGGGCGAGATCCTGGTCAACCTGGGTCAGGCCGACGAGGCCGCCGCCACGCTGGCCCAGGCCCACGACGAAGCCCTTCGTGGCGGCTTCGACGCGCAGCGCTGGCGCATCGCGGCAGCGCGCGGCGAATGGCATCTGCTGCAAAGCCAGCCCCAGGCGGCCTGGGACGTGCTGGACGGCGCGCTGCAGGAATCGACCGCCAGCAACGTGCGCATGACCCAGCTGCGCCTGCACCACACGCTGTGGCGCGCCGGGCGCGAACTGGGGCGCCACGCCGATGCGCTGGCGCACCTGCAGACTTACCTGCAGCTGGAACGGATGCGCACGGTGACGCAGCAGCGGGCGCAGTCGGAATTGTTCGTCACTCGGCTGGAAGCCGAGCAGATGCGGGTGGAAGCCCACCGCCACCGCACCCTGGCCCGCGAGCTGGAAGCCGACGTGCGCCGCGACCCGCTGACCGGCCTGGGCAACCGGCGCGAACTGGAACGGCGCTGGCCGCAGTTGCTGGCCCAGGCCGCCGCCGACGACACCCCCCTGGCCGTGGCCATGCTGGACCTGGACGGCTTCAAGCAGGTCAACGACGCCCGGGGCCACGCTGTGGGTGACCTCGTGCTGGTGGCCCTGGCCGGCTTGCTGCGCACCCACACCCGCGCCGCCGACCTGGTGGCCCGCATGGGGGGCGAGGAATTCCTGCTGGCCCTGCCCGACACCTCGCCCGAGCGCGCGCTGGAGGTTTGTGAAAGGCTGCGCGAACAGGTCGCGGCGTATGCCTGGCATGCGCTTTCGCCAGGGCTGCAGGTCACCATCAGCGCCGGCCTGGCGTGCTCGCCGCCCGGCGAACGCTACACCTTGATCGAGACTGCCGACGCCGCGCTGTACCGTGCCAAGTCCGCCGGGCGCAACCGTGTCATGCGCGCCTGACACGGCCCTTTGCCTTTCACTTCGCCGTCGGCATCGCGAACTCTGCGCCGCGCTCGCTGCTGTCGGGCCAGCGCTGCATCACGCTCTTCTGTCGGGTGTAGAAGCGCACGCCTTCCGCGCCGTAGGCATGGGTGTCGCCGAACAGGCTGCGCTTCCAGCCGCCAAAGCCATGCCACGCCATCGGCACGGGGATCGGCACGTTGATGCCCACCATGCCGACCTGCACGCGCCGCGCGAATTCGCGCGCCACGGCGCCGTCGGCGGTGAAGCAGGCCACGCCGTTGCCGTATTCGTGGGCGTTGACCAGCGCCAGCGCGGCCGCGAAGTCGGGCACGCGGACGCAGGCCAGCACAGGGCCGAAGATCTCCTCGCGGTAGATGTGCATGGCCGCTGTCACGTGGTCGAACAAGGTGCCGCCGGTGTAGAAGCCCTGCTCCCGACCCGGCACACGCAGGCCGCGGCCGTCCACCACCAGCGCCGCACCTTCTTCGACGCCGCGGGCGATGCTAGCCTCGATGCGGTCGCGCGCCGCGGCGGTGATGACGGGACCCATCTCCACATCGTCAGTCATCCCATCCCCCACCTTCAGGCAGCGCGCCCGCTCGGCCAGAAGCGGCACGATGCGGTCGGCCACGTCGCCCACCAGCACCGCCACGGAAATTGCCATGCAACGCTCGCCGGCCGAGCCGTAGGCGCTTCCGATCAGGGCGTCCACGGCCTGGCCCAGATCGGCGTCGGGCATTACCACCAGGTGGTTCTTGGCGCCTCCCAGCGTCTGCACGCGCTTGCCGTGCCGCGCGCCTGTCTCGTAGATGTGCTGCGCGATGGGCGTGGAGCCGACGAAGCTCAACGCCGCCACGCTTGGGTGGGTCAGCAGCGCGTCGACCGCCGCCTTGTCGCCCTGCACCACGCTGAACACCCCAGCAGGCAAGCCGGCTTCGGCCAGCAGCCGGGCCATCAACAGGCTGGCGCTGGGGTCGCGCTCGCTGGGCTTCAGGATGAACGCGTTGCCGCAGGCCAGCGCCAGCGGGAACATCCAGCACGGCACCATGACGGGAAAGTTGAACGGCGTGACACCCGCCACCACGCCCAGGGGCTGGCGCAGTGTCCAGTTGTCGATGCCGGTGGAAACCTGGTCGGTGTAGTCGCCCTTCAGCAACTGCGGGATGCCACAGGCGAACTCGACGATGTCGATGCCGCGCGTGACTTCGCCCTGGGCGTCGCTGTAGACCTTGCCGTGTTCGGCAGTGATGATGGCGGCCAGTTCGTCCCGGTGCGCGTTCATCAACGCCAGGAATTTGTTCATGACACGCGCGCGGCGTATCGGCGGCATGTCGCCCCAGGCGGGTTGGGCAGCCATTGCGGCGGCGACTGCGGCGTCCACGTCTGCAACGATGGCCAAGCAAACCTGCCGCGCGACCTCACCGGTGGCGGGGTTGTAGACCGCTTGACGGGCGTCCCCATGGCCGGCATGCGGCTGTCCGCCGATCCAGTGATGCACGTCGGCGTTCGAATAAAAAGGTTGGGGGGCGGCCATAAATCGTCTCGCGTGGGGATAGCTGCCGAGTCTATGCCGATGGGGCAGATGGCCACAGGGCCCGGCGCGATGCCGGACAATCTCGCACGATGACCACCGAACCCCTGACTGACGCCAATCTCGAACGCCTGCAGACCCTGCTCGAATCCGTGGCCCCGCCGCTGGAGCCGCTGGACATCAGTGCGCTGGACGGCTACCTGTGCGGCGTGTTGCTGCAGCCCAGGCAGGTCGCCGTGGCGCAGTGGCTGAAGTACGTCACCGATGTCGACGGCCGTCCGGCCCCGCCCGGCGCGGCATTGGACGAATTGCACACGCTGGTGCACCGCCGCCACGCCGAGATCGACCAGGCCATCGCCCGACGCGACTGGTTCGACCCCTGGATCTACCCGTTGGACGACGAAGCCGCGCTCGCCGACAGCGTGCTGCCCTGGGTGGCCGGTTTTGCCGCGGCGATGGATGCCTTTCCCGGCCTGATGGCCATGGATGCACCGGACCTGGTCGAGCCGCTGGCTTTGCTGTACCTGCACTTCGACCCGGCGGATCTGGAAGATGCCGACGCGCTGGCCGCGGTGATCGAGACCCTGGAGCCCCCCGCCGACCTGGCCGAAGCCGTGCAGGACATCGTGCGTGCCCTCATGCTGATGGCCGACGTGACGCGCCCGAGGGCGCCGGCACCGTCGGCCAAAGCCCACCGCAGGCCGGCGCGGGGTGCGCCACAGCGCCGCCGCCGTTGATCCATTTGTTGATCCATTCGTTGATCCATTTTTTAACCCAATCCCAGGGGACCTTGATGAAACTGCGCACCCTTACGGTCCTGCTCGTGCTCGCGGCCACCGGCCTGTCGGCGCACTCAGCAGATTCCGCGCCACCCGATCCGCCCTCCAGACCCGCCGCATCCGACCCGCTGGCAATGGCACGTGCCCGAATCCAGGCCCAGCAGTGGCCGGCCGCGATCGAAGAGCTGCGCAAGGTCGGTGCGACATCGAACGCCGACTGGAACAACCTGATGGGCTACGCGCAGCGCAAGCAGGCCACCCCCGACCTGGCCGCGGCACAGCGCTACTACGACGCCGCCCTGCGCATCGACCCCAGGCACCTGGGCGCGCTGGAGTACGCCGGCGAGCTGGCCCTGATGAAAGGTGAACTGCCCGTGGCCGAAGCCCGCCTGGCGGCGCTGGACAAGGCCTGCAACGCACGCTGCGAAGAGTTCGACGACCTGAAGAAGGCCATCGCGCGTTACAAGGCCAACGGCAACCGCTGGGTGCCTTGATTTGAAAGGCACCTGTACGTGGCCACCAAGCAAGCAGTTCGATCCACGGTTTACGAGCCCGCGCCGAACACCGCCCTGGCGTGCCACCCCAGCCCCTGGGCGACGCTGGCGAAGCGGTCGCCGCGTACTTGTTGCGCGGCCGGGAAGCAGGCCGCTATGCGGTCGACCAGCGGCGTGAGGCCGGTCGAGCCGCCGGTGAAGTAGACGACATCCACATCGCTCGCGGCCAGCCCGGCCAAGCGGCCGGTTTCGCGGGCGGCACGCACGATGAGTTCCAGGTCGGCCTCGATGGCGCCGGCGGCCTGGTCTTCCTGCAGCGTGGCCTGCAGCCCGCGCTCCAGCAGCCACAGGTCGATCTGCGCCGTGCCGTGCAGCGCCACGTCGATCTTGGCCTGCTCGTAGGGCACGTAGTCCGCCGGGATGAAGGCGTCGACGGAGACGTCCAGGCGGACGGGCTCGTAGTCGTCGGAGCCGTCGGGAGGACCCGCTGCGGTCACCGCCTCGTCGAGCATCTGCATGTACAGCTCGAAGCCGAGCGCCGCGACGTGCCCGCTCTGCTCATCGCCCAGGAGGTTGCCGGCGCCGCGCAGCTCGAGGTCGCGCATCGCTTCAAACGCCATCAGCATCGTGACCTCAGTGACGAGTTCACGAAAATCTTTGGAGCCGGTGCGTTCGTCGCGCAGCAACGCGAGTTTGTGCTGCACCAATGGATGGTCAATCACGGTCAGGGGCATAGCGTTAAATTACCACAGCCCCGTTTTGGCGCGGATCGAGGTTCAACGCGCACCACATTGCTCGAGGTTTCTGTCACCGCTCGAGTCTAAAAGCTCTGCGATTGCGTCAGCGACGTACCGTAGCGGCTTGCCATGGCAAGCCCTAGCAACCGCACTGCCCCAAGCCAGAAACGAATCAAGTCTCGAGTTTTACAGTGATCCGCAACTTCAAGGGTCGCAGCGCAACTCAGCTCGAGGCGATCAGTGCCAGCGCACGCGGGAGTTTCAGCTCGAGGGCGGCCGCGAATTCACTGGGGCGCTTGACG
>ENA-OFCE01001414-OFCE01001414.1-metagenomes-genome-assembly--contig:-NODE-1414-length-12269-cov-4.478877_pt1 | contig 12269 bp, 11 predicted proteins | sample MGYA00153388_OFCE01 | MGnify analysis MGYA00153388
TTTTTTTATCCTCTCTATCAAACTGCATATTACATTTGTTCGAGTTCTATACCTTGTAAGAATTCAGGTGCTAGAAGCTATACCCTCTCCCACCTTTTTCAACCGTGTCTTTTTCTATGTCTTTTTAACTATTTCTCACAAAGTCTAAGATATAATGAGACTATAAATGATTGAGACAAAATAAATGGCAATCATAGGATATGCAAGAGTAAGCGATGCCGATCGATCACTTGACATACAACTTGACACACTGAAGGATTATGGATGTACGAAAATATTCCAAGAAAAAAAATCAGGTGCTAAAGATAAACACGACAAGCGCGACCAACTCCAATGTTGCCTCGATTACGTTCACGAAGATGATCTCTTGGTAGTTACTCGGCTCGATCGACTTGGGCGATCGACATTGCATCTTTGCCAACTAGCAGCCTTACTAGACAAAAAAGGTGTGGGATTAAAAGTATTGGATCAAAACATCGATACAACTAATGCCACTGGTAGACTGATGTTTAACATGCTTGCGTCCATAGCAGAATTCGAGATAGAATTAAGGAAAGAGAGGCAAAGAGAAGGCATAGCTAAAGCAAAAGAAAATGGTGTAATTTTCGGTAAACAAGCTGCATTAAATCCCCAGCAAATAGATGAATTAAAAGAAAAAAGAAAAGCTGGAGTACTGATTAAAATACTGATGAGAGAGTATAGACTGAGTAAAGCTACTATTTATCGCTATTTGCAAGATTGAACAAACTCATCAAAAAGCTGATAATATTGCGAGAAATATCAACAGAAATTGAAAATATGCAATTTTCAAAAAGGCAGTTATTCACGAAAGCAAAACATCATCCAAAACTACCATTATTAGAATTTCTGGGTTGGCAAATTAAAGATGTCTACTGCTTGACTGATGCACAAAAGCTTGCCAGTTACGAGCGCGGATGGCGTTATCGCTTTCTCATTGAGTTGCCTGTAGAGGAAAGATCCTTTATTAAGCAGCTTGCCTTTAAATATAAATCGTGGTTGATAACTGAATTTATGGACTTTAAAATAGATCGACACCGCATCATCCATCGTATTTTGAATGGACTAAATCATCAGCTTTTAGATGAGTGTCGAGCTTATTTTGGTGGTGGAACGCTAATATCGTTGGACTTAGGCGAGTATCGAACTAGTAACGACATTGATTTTATTTGTACTTATGGAGCCGATTATCGTAAGTTGCGGAGTACGATCGGGCAGGACAATCCACAATTATTGCTAACCGATGAATCTTTAGAAATTACTAGGTTTACGACCGATCAATATGGCATCAGAATGGGGATTGTTGCTGATGGCGTGACAATTAAAACTGAAATTATTGCTGAAGGCAGATTTGAGTTGGATGCACCTCGTCAGCCAACTTGGTCACAAGTAAAGTGTTTGAGTGTTAATGATTGTTTTACAAGCAAATTATTAGCGAACGCCGATCGTTATGCCGATGCCAGTACCAACTCACGCGATCTTATCGATTTAGCATTCTTGCGGAACGAGCAACCAATACCACCGATATCGATTGCCAAAGCCGAAGCTGCTTACCCGATTGTTCCTGCTTTAACCAGCGCACTGACTCAGTTTCAAGGAAATGCCGACTGGAGATTCCACTGTTGTGAGCAGTTAAATATTGCAACTGTCCATCGCTCCAAGTTAATCGATGGCATCGATCTATTAGCTATCGATTTACGGTTAGGCAAGACCGAACGACTAATGAGCGAAACAAAAGATAATATCGAACCAACAAAGCGATCGAGCAAACGAAAAATTCGTGACATAACCACCAGAAGATAACGGGAAGGCTGGGAGCCGCGTCGATTCATCGCGCGGGGGAAAGCCGACTCGTGCGGTTTTAACAGCTATGGGATTTCCCATAGCTCGAACCTTTGAAACTGCCGAGAAGCATAAAATGCTCTGTCGGGGCGACAAGTCGCCTATAACGCTGATAGGATAAGTCTCATAGCTCTCAAGCCTTGTTGATAATTAGGTAGTTTGTGTGCGGACAAAGACATTAATTCAACAACAACCTGCCAATTACTAGACATTGAATCGACCCATGATTCACCCCAGAGTCCAATATAGAAAGTGCTATGTCTAGCATATTTTCGGTGATATTCTGTTTTTCTGCCGAGATATTCTTGAACTTGCTTTGATTTGATATCTATCCCTTGGATGATACTCTTCAAGTATGCTATAGCAATCCTAATTGAGAATTTTACTTTATAGTACAAAAAAATTATCAGCAAAACTGCTCTAGTGGCGGTATACCAACAAATTAAGTATAGAGCAAAAGTACTATAAACATAGGGACTCAAATAGGATTGCTATAGTGATAGCAAAATCAATAATTTACTCAATCGGTCGCCCGTTAAATTAGTCTTCACGATCTCCCAGTACCAACAAGCTATAATCTGATAGGGCAGCGAATACTGGGGTTAATACTAATTGTTGGTTTTCCAATGTACTGTTCCCTTGTTTATCAAGCATTTGCCAATAAATAGGAATTGCTCTCTTTCGCCAAATCATACTGACCATCAGAATATTGTTTGATTGCCATTTGGTTCGATCTATTGCTAAATATATAATATTATTTTGGTTGACACTGCCTTTAATCCAAGCAACTATTAATGGCAACCAAATACTGTCTAAATCCCATTCATCATCTGATAAAAATCTTTGAACTTTTTTTCTTCGACTTTCAAAGTTAATTGGCATCGCTAGTTTTGTTGCGGTCCTTTCTAGCGTGACTTCTTTAATAGATTGCACTACTTGAATCAATAAAATTGTCAATAAGTAGTTACCGCGTGTGAATTTTTCTGATAAATGGGCATGATACAATTCTGGTAACATTTAATTGTTTTTTGGGTAAGAAGCTCTCTTACCCTATCTTTTTTCAGGCAATTTGTCTAGAGTTGCCTCCCTGCCTAGTTTTCAGGCGACCTGTCGCCCCGTCAGCTCGATCGTTAATCAGTGTTCAACGATCGATAAATTTAAGTTTGGCTCGATCCATTGTTTCCCGCAGATGAGGCAACAGCATCTTGGCTCATAACCGATTAACTATTCTCCGTCGGGTAAACGTCGGGGGATTTAAAATATCAGGTTTGGCTCTTTGCCAGATGCTCGATCACCTGTTTCAAGCGGTTAAGTGTTGAATTGTCATAATTTTTGCCTTTGTTATTCAAGAATCCACCATCAGCTAACCATTGACCCAGTGCCGCGCCTTTGAAACCCTGTGCTAGACCACTGGCGATTCTTGCTTTCAGCTCTGGGTCGTTTTTGAGTTTGTCGATCGCTCTTTCAACATCAACAGTGGGTTGTTTAATTACTGGGATGCTGCCAGGGTTTGGTTCGGTGGTAGGTAGATCCTCAATGGTGGCAGTGGTATCGATCGCGATCGGCTCAGTAGTTACCGTGTGATCGAGTGACTTTTTAAGCTCATTCCTCATCGCCTTAAATTGGCTTTGAGTATATATTTCAAGCTCTACTATAGAGTTGGCAAGTGATTCGATATTAACCTTAACCAGCTCCTCTACAGTTGATGTTTTCACCAGTTCCGATGTTGCTGACTCGATTAGGGGTGAGACTCGGTTGTCGATCGCGTCGTCAATACGCTTACTTACATCATCATGACTGCATAATGACAGTGTACTGACAGCCATCCTGACAGCCTCACTAAACCTGTCAGTATCGTAAGTATCGATACTTAAAACACTGTCAGTATCTATCATTACGCCATACTCAGTCTTATCATTATCTGTACATCGTTGTATGTACTGTGTCAGTACATCAGTTGCCGTCAATCGTTCCCGCTTGGCAATCGCTCCGAACTTTGCCCAAACCTCGCGATCGACTCTGAATGATGCCATCATCATCACCGAAGTATGTGGGGTTGTACTCGTATCCTCAGAGTTGAGATCGTTAGTCATACTTACATCTTCCTTATCTGTACTGTCTAACATATCTATCTAATCAGTATTGATACTTACTCATTTTAACACCTAATAAGGATAGATACTGATATGTAAGTAAGTTAGATAAGTATCTGTCCTTATAATACCATTTTCACTATTGAGTCCGAAAATCGCATTTTCGGACTCAACTCGCTCGATCGAGCATGGGTGATCAGCGTTACTCCCTCAAAATCTCACAGTCTGAGTAAGTAATCTAAAACCGTTGTGACGTAGAGTGACGTAGAGTGACGTGTGACGATCGTCTTAGCCTTACGATGTCGATCGATAAAATCGCTGAAAACCAATGCCATAGGCTATTTCAGTGATTAATTCTTAATTTAATCCTTGATCGAGCATGACGCATAAGGACGCATGAGGACGCAGAGTGACGCATGATGACGTAACTAGCCAACTAGCCAACTAGCCAATTAGTTACCAATTAGCCAACTAGTTACCAACTAGCCAACTAGTTACTCAATCAGCCAACTAGTTAGTAACTAGTTGGGTAGAATTTTCGGGCGATCGCTGTCAATTGCATCTCATCAAATATCATTGCTTATATTCCCATCCTTTTTTAATTTGTCAATTTTATCTAGTGCTGCCTGCATGAGCCACGCTTGCCGACTAGTTTTACTTGGTTTGCGTAGTCGGTCAATCACACTTGCTAGTTGATAAGGCATAGTCACTGTAAATCTAACATCGCTCCCCCCTATATTGTCATCTTTAATATCTACTTTTTCTGCTCGATTGGGTACAGATCCTCCCGCATTAATTACCCTATCTAGTTCTTCTTGATTGACTTTTGCTCTTTTAGGATTGATTGCCATTGAGTACCTATCTTGTGTATTTTAGTGTTTTTTAATAAGGTATTAGTGCTTTTTAGTACTTTTTAGTGCCTTTTAGTGGAAAAGCACTTTATAGAGATCTTGTAATTCTTGGATTGCTTTATCTGCTCTTGGCTTAATTTCTGGCACCGACAAACCCACACCATAAGCGTTTGAAAATGCTTTTTCTATCCCCTATTTTTAGCTTTATTAACTCTATATTATCTGCCTCATTAATAGCGGTCATAGTATCATCGTTATCTACACTATTAGCAAATGCTTTATTAACAAATCCTCTGCACTTTAAATCTGGGTTAATACTACTAATCTCACCGATTAAAGCTGATACTTTTTTGAGAGTCTACACATCAACTGAGCGCGGTTGTAACGGTAACAATAACAAATCAGCAATCGATAATACTGCTCGTTGAGTATCGGTATCTCGTCCTCCAACGTCAACAATAATCGTATCGTATCGATCGGCTATAGCCAAGAATCGATCGCGGGCCGATCTACCCGTGACCTGCATAAAATCTAGATTCGGCGAAAGGTCGGGAAAAGCACTTTTACGTTCGGCATACCAATCGCTGGTCGATTGTTGATCGTCACCATCAACCAATAGCACCTTGTGTCTACTAGCTCTAGCGACCGCAATATTCGCTGCGATGGTGGACTTACCCGATCCTCCTTTAATACCTCCCAGGACTATGAACATGTGCTTAAAAGAGTATTTTTAGTGACTTTAAGTGTATTTCAACATATAAAAGCACCAAATATAGTATTTGTGGTGATAAATAATGTTTGGACAGGTAGAGATTAATTTAGATTGCCGTCGTGCGATCCTCGCCACTAGGTCACAAACACCCACTAAAAATTACCATGAAAGTACGGCGAGGATGCGCGGCGGCAATCAGCCCCGATCGCGTGTGCCAGTTGCGATCGAATGCAGCCAGTTACGGACGAAATCGATGTAACCGAACCAAGGCTGCGATAATTAAATCGCTGTAACTGAATCCTGTCAGCGGATGTGGAGGTTAAGCATTCGACACGGCTCATTCTCACAGGCTTACTTTGTTACCCTATTTAGGGAATACAGGCTCTCAATCCTGAACACCCACTGAATACCTTAATCCATACCCCGTATGGATCCTGCAAACCCTGAATACCTACTCTATGATATTAGGAGATAGATACAATGTTGAGTATTCTTATTGAGAATAGAGACTATAGCTAAACATAAAGTGGAGATGAAATATACCAGTAGGTATTCAGCAAAGATTGCCGAATACCTACTGGGTCAATACCCCTACAGCATGATTTTTTGACAGTCAAAACCTTATGGGGACACCTAACCTCATAATATACTGAGCGATGGCTGAAACCCCTACCTAAACTCAAATATTACATATCCCGTTATACTCTGATTACATAATTATTTGCGTAGCAAATTATGTAGTATGCATGCCTGAAACTCATAGGAGTCGTTAGAAATTTAAACGCTAAAACCTATTAGATTAATAAATTACTAACAGTGTTCGTAACTTCTCAATAACCGCTGGTAAATCTCTGTGGCCTTACTAGCCTGACTTTCAGGCATCAACTTAGCTTGACGTGGTGAATAGTTATTCATCGCGGTCGAACGCCGTAATTTTACTCAAAGCTTTGTCCAGACAGAGCTTCGCTGTTTTTCATGATAATCTATCAAGGGTCGCGATCGACAGATCGGAGCAAAAAGACCGTTCTGAAACTCAGTCTCTGAGCGCACCAGCGGTTGTTGAGAAGTTACCAGTGTTCTCAGTAATAAGATGGTGAAACTCTATTTTCGCCATTTTGCATTACCACCACCTTCAAGATCTCTTTAAACCCACATGCATCACAATATGAATAATAGCCCTATTGATCCTTCTAACTCAGAGGATAATTTAAACCAAGAAAATATTAAACTGCGTCAACAACTAGATGATACAATTCATGAATTAGATGATACAATTCATGAGTTAGATACTTCAATTCATGAATTAGATATTTCATCTCGAAAACATACGGCTACACAAAATGGCTTGCGATCGGTTATTGATAATCAAGAACGCATTAATCAAAACCTTCAAATTACCAATGAGGAATGTTCCTCAAGTAATCAGGTATTGCAAAATATCAATAAAGAATTAAACATAGCTAAAAAAGAAATTCAAGCTGCTAATAAAAAACTTACTATTGCCAACTCTGAACTTTGCATCCGCAATTCCGAGTTAGTGATACTCAATAACGATCTGATTAATTTCTTTGCAAGTATCAAAATTGCAATAGTGATGTTATCTAATAATTTACAGGTGCGGAAGTTCACTCCGACGGCACAGCGATTATTTAACTTGATTTCCGTAGATAATCAACACAACTTCAGTGATATCAAAGCAACTCTTAATATTCCTGACTTGGAGCAAATGATTTCAGATGTCCAAACAACCCTCTGCGTCAAAGCACTAGAAGTAGAAACACTAGGAGGGCGGTGTTATATGCTCACTATCCGTCCTTATCACACCACTGAAAATCAGATTGATGGTTTGGTATTGGTGTTGCATGATATTCAGGTATTCAAGCGCAGCTTTGCAGCTCTAGAAAAGGCTCAAAATTATGCTGAAGAGATTATCCAAAGTGTGCCATTGCCATTGCTAATGCTAGATTCAGATCTGCGGGTGAGTAAAGCCAATCAAGCGTTTTATGAAACATTTCCGCAGATTAAATGGATAGACACGATTCAATTATCGCTATTCGATCTCGACTACGGTAAATGGAATATACCCGAGCTTAGACTACTACTAGAAGGTATGTTGACTGAAGAAGCCACTATTCAGAAAGTTGAGATCGAGCATGAATTCGAGGGTGTTGGTCACAAAACAATGTTATTTAATGTGGTAAAGATGAGGAGCTTAGGGGAGGATAACCGCATTTTGCTATCGATTGAAGATATTACTAATCGCAAGTAAATTGGTAACTATTTATAGTGATCTAAAATATTATCTAATAAGCACAGTGTACAATATTCTTTTGATCAAGTAACAAGATTATTCTTGGGGTTTGTTAAACTAAGCGACCATCTCATGAGTTTCGAGAAGCTAAAAGGCACAACCGATAACTTCCAAGATAGTTATTCTATAACTATCTCTGAGCAAAGTTACAGGCTTAACGTGCTGTATTTTTCCTTTTCTGTTTCTACCCAAAAATTAATTAATTACCGATTCCAGCCAGAACCGCGAGAGCGATTTTTATTTACCAATGGTTTGGCATCAATTTTAGGGCTATCAATAATAAGTTCTGGTTGCATCGGTTGTTCCAATTGCACTAATTTCTGCTCTAACTCGGCTTGGCGTTGCTGCTCCAAGTTAGTCAACAGGATATCGATAGATTTTTTCAGTCCCCACTCATATTGTTTGAAAGTGTAAGTATGGTCGATTAACAAAGCCTGACATATTTGGGGATAAACGATCATTGCTACATTATCTTGGTACTTAACTTCGATTTCCTTTTTTACTACGTCTATCTGTATCTGATAACCAGAGGCTTTATAATTCGTCCCAATTTCATCACCTATTTGCAAGATCGCGCGAACAAGTTGAGGATCGATTTGCTTTTTCAGACTCCATTTGTCAGGCTTTGGATATGCTGGTTCTGGAGGTTTTGGAGGTTCTTTTACCTCTTTAGGTATTTCAATATTTTGGTGTTGATATATATTTTTGTACCTTGCTTCCATAAAATTTGATAGTTGACGCTCTAAATCACGGGTCACTGATTCTGACTCAAAAATCTGTTGCAGCTTTTGTCTAATATTATTATTGGCGATATCGATCCGGTCGTATCTGTCGCCTAGCTCTGACTTAATTCCTTTTTTTCGCATTGCCGCAGCCTCAATACCTAAATGGATTTGAGGGATAGTCTCAATCCCCCTATCGGCATTACTCCGATGGTCGATTTGGATGTCTGGATATCCAGCTTCTATTAAATATTCATTGGCTATTTTAGCCCAATCTTCTCGATTTTTTATTAATAAATTCTTGTGATTCCAAGCACGGTTTTTGCCAGCAAAACTTACATCTCCTCGCTCATTAATTGTAAGATCTCTCATGCTCACCATAATGTGAGCATGGGCATTGTCTCCATTGAGACTGTGGAAATTAACGTCGGCGATCATACCCAAATCGATATAATTTTTTTGGACATATTCACAAACTAGCTGGATCTGATTGTCTCTACTTAATTCGCGAGGTATCGATACTGTAATTTCTCTAGCGAGTTGGGAATCACCTCTTTTTTCTACTTCTTCAATTTTATTCCAAAGTTTAGCCCGATCGGTAATCCAATCGGCTTTTACTGGACTTAAAATCACTGAGTGATCCACTCCGGACTTGCGACTATAATCATGGATTATACCCGTTTGCTCATCCGTCAATTTTTCCCCAGATCGATACGCCGCTGCCGCAACTGCCGACTTGCCAGCCGATCTTTTTACGATCGATACGCTATTATGATAAATCGCCACGATGGTTTTACAAGATGTTGGTGTCACGTTCAGCTCCCGGCAGGGCGCACACATTCTGCGAATGTATAAGTGCGCCCTTCTTCGTCGGGGGTATGCTCAATTATGGCTTGTGGGATACGGGACTAGGATGATCTATGTCACCAAATTTGGGTTTTGTTTGCGGCTGTTGCGTGTTGTTGTTAGCAGCTAGATCTAACTGCTAAAATCTGGTATTTGCATTGAGATCGATATTTTATTTTATTTGTTAAAATGTGAGTAGCAATTACAAATTAAGATTATGGATCACATCGATTTAACAGCGCAGAAAATTGAGAGAGATCTGGCAGAATTAATCGGGGAGAGTAAAAGCGAAGTCGATTGGCAAGAATCTAAAATGGTTGTTCACGATGTTGAAGACAATGCTAAGAAGGAGCCTAAAATTAAAAACACATTTATCCCCCTGTCGAAAGAGGAAATTGATAAGTTATCTCGGCGCAAACAACTTGAATATAGAATTGAGTTGTCAAAATTTAAGACCCAGCAGTTAAAAAGTCAGTATCAAAATTACAAGCAGCAAGAATCTAAGACTAATCGATCGCGAGAAACTAATCGACTGATCATCATGGGTCGATTTTTGGATACTCAACTAAAACATACAGATCGAAAAGATCAGTATGAGATGATCGAAGGTCATCTGAATCAATATCTCACAAATGACAGCGATCGAGCGTTATTTGAATTACCCCCTCTCGCAAAATTAGAAGAGGATGATACTAAGAATTAGGCGAATAAGTGCAAATCAATTCAGTGAGTGAATAGCGTCCACTAGTACTGTCAGCCCAGGAAACATACACACCCCAGGGCTGAATTTCGGTAACGATACCCCGATCAGCACCATGAACATGATAAATGTCTCGCGGACGAACAAGACAACCCTCGACCAACGGAAACCTACTCCCTTCCCACCGAAGAAATAGGCATTTATGATTCACCATCCACCGTCCACCATCCACCGTCCACCCATACACTAGATGTCTAATTTGTCACTGGGAAGGGAGTAGCTAAGGTTGGAGTACCTTATCGCAAGCCATATACCACTAGAAAAACATCGATTAGACACTCATTACTAAGTGACGGCAATTACATCGAAGTTGCGGCGGCTGCTGGTCATGACCCCCATACTATGCACAAATATTATGGCGATGCTATTCAACAGAATAGTGTGCTTATATCATTTGAATAGTAAAACACTCAGTTACTTTCTGATTCAAAGTAACTGGGGATAAATCTAAAAATACAAAGGCTCTAAGATGAAATTCTCAAATGAACCCGACTTAATTATGGTTGATGGATGGCAAAAAATCTCGTTTCCCCTCGATGGTAAATATCGTCATATTCCGACAGATCGAATGATAGAAGATTTACTCTATCCCCCGATTACATCAAGAGGACGGGATACATTACCTCCTGACGTTTTTGATAGTATCCCAGAAGACGATCTGCATAAAGTTAATACCTTGATTAAGGGGATTGATGGAATATTTGATTCTCCCGATGCTTCATGGGAGTTGATTAGAAAATTTTTGTTTAAGAAAGAATATAAGGTACTTATCGCAGGTGTGCTATCTCCACTATACAGAGAGTTAGCTTTAAGAGCTTATCGCATAGATTCTCAGTCTGTAACTCCTGATTCTGCGGAAGCTCTAAAAGAGTTAAGTAATGTTGTAGTTCAAGAACTAACTACGGTAGTAACTGAATTGAATTCGCATGAAAAGATATTGTTTGATACTCATTTTACAGAAGAACATTATAAATGGTTTTTATACTTAACGTTAGTTGAGTGTTATTGTTTCCGTGTTCTGCCTTGCCCTAAAAATAAGGTTTTGAATAGACAGCAGAATTACAATCCATTTTACGCATTGCAAAATGTCATGTTCCCTTCACTAGCTAATTCAGATGAGGCTGTTAGTAATATTCAAGAGACGCTACTCGCTTGTTATTCCCGCTTTGCTGACTGGAGAATGACAAGAAAAATTGCCGCTGGGTTGAATGTGGAGATTCTTCCTAACTCAGCATTTTTAGAGGATTTCAAGAAGGTTCAAAACGATAAGCTGTATCAAAGTGTTGGGGCGAATATCAAGGCTCAAAGAGGGGATCGATCGGGAGAATATACTAAGCTGCTTTACCAATGCGAATTCTGTTATCTCTTTCGACTGGAGGAGAGAAAGGGGAACGGCTCCAGAGATCGTTTTTGTGACGATTGCAAACAATTGAAGAAGTTCAAGGCTTTGAATAGGCACTTAGAAAGGGTTCAAACGAGTGGAGGCTCTGCTCCGTAAGGTTTTTGAGTTTTACATACTAAACACCCACAGTTTTGTTTTTTAAATCGGCGATTATGTTCACAACACCTGAACCCCTTTTCTAGTGTTTCTACCCCCGTCTCCAACGCTACCAAAACCATGATGACCCACAGAGTAAAACGACCGTCTGTCCAGTGGGCGGGTGTGCCGACTGGCGAGATGTGCATATCGGCCGGAGTTTCAGCCGACTATCTAAAAAATTTGCGAGTGCGCGGACTCCTAACCCGTGGGATCTACTGGTATACACTACCTGGCTCCGATCGCATCATCTGGATACGCGATCTGGTTCGGGACTATCTGGTTAACCGCGATTCACCAGCCCACCAGAAGGCGATTGAGCGTTATCTAGCCAGTCTGCCAAGTTCGAGTGAGTACAAACCCGTAGTCGCCTAGACACAAAAAATCGCCCTAGCGATAAATGCGAAAGCGAAAAACAAAATAAATCGTACTCTAAATTTACCCCATGAACCCACTAATAAGATCGAATAAAAGGCTACACCCTACCGAATAAATCCACTATCGGCATCGGTGCAACTACCAATCATGTCTAGACGGCATTAGCTCAGCGCTAGAGGGGATAGATCGCTGCTATCTC
>ENA-OFCE01001415-OFCE01001415.1-metagenomes-genome-assembly--contig:-NODE-1415-length-12262-cov-4.223806_pt1 | contig 12262 bp, 11 predicted proteins | sample MGYA00153388_OFCE01 | MGnify analysis MGYA00153388
TCATTTTATCAGCGCGCCTCGGCTGCGTGATGACATACTAGGTCACGTGTCACGACCTTGGAGCCCGACGGCCTGCGCCCTGATCGTCCTTCTCGCACTTCTCGTCGCTTTGACCCCCGGTAGTACAGCCCAGAGCACCGCAACCCGGACGGTTCGCGTGCTTGACGCAGGCGGAGACGCGATCCTGGTCATATCAGAGGCGTGCGCGGCGGGCGGTTGCCCGATGGGGTGGAACCCCGGAACACGCCCTGGATCGGGTCGGACACCCGGCGTACTCGGCGTTCTTAAAGCGGTTCACGGACGCGGGCTTCGCGCTGCTGCTCTCAAGGGACGGCGGTCTCGAGACGTGGGGCAACACCGCTGCCCTGGCGAATGCCTCGAGCGTGTGGTCTAAAGCTCGCGCCCTCTACACCTTTGGTGATACGTTCACGCTGGGCTTCTCGATGGGCGGATTGCCCGCCAGTCTGCTGGGGTTGACGGGACGCTTACCCGTGCGCGGCACGGTCACGATCGCGGCGCAACTTTCTCTTCTGGACGCGTACACCAGCCCCACCTTGCCCGCGCGAAGCCTCAGCGTGGCCCGCGCGTACAAGCTAGGTCCCCATGTTGGCCCGAACAATGCGGCACTGGCGGCGGTCTCTTTTGGGCACGATCCCGTGGGTGACTTAAGGTTGATCACGACCGCCCGCACCATCCGACCAAACCCAGCTTGGCGACGCGTTCCGACCTTGGTTGTGGCTTCACGCACCGACGCTACCGTAGATTTTACCGCGAACTCCGCCGCGTTCGTGGCGCTCCTGTCAAAACTCGAACCCCAGACGCGGCTGCTCGAGGTCTCCGGTGGACACCTCGGCGCAGCTCACTTCGCGCCGCTCGTAGCCGATACAGCCATCACTTTCTTAAAGGGATTGGGAACGCACCCCGGTCAGCCCGAACCAAAGCCGTTCGCTGCGAGCAAACCCCGAGTCAACGTCCAAAAGCCCAACGCGACAGCCTCGATCCCCCCAGCACCCAAGCCACGCTGAGCGGCACGAGCACCGCCACCGCCACCAGCACCGCCTGTTGTCTCCCCGATCGTTTCAGTTAGCGACGTAAGACTTCCATATGTTGGACTGGCTTATTCTCCTTTTGCAAATGCCTTGCTTTACCGGCCAGGTCTGATGCCAAGCTACAACCCGAATGTTGGAGACGTCTTCCTTTCGGTCAATCAGCCAGCTGACAGAGTAGCGCCTGTATCGATTGCTCCCATAGCTCCACCCGTGACCGCACCCGCACCCCCGCCGTATGTTGCCCCGGTGTATATACCCAAGGCATCTCGCAACTGATCAGCCTTAAAGGTAGCCTGTGACCCACGAAGCCCTCGTTTTAAGGCGGCCTTCTGAAGCGGCTGAAAAGCATGTTTAACGCTGGGCTTCTGGCTCATGAAGTCTTCCCCAAATACTTTTGGACGCGAAGTAATCACAGCAAAGCAAGTTTGACTGGCTCTGCTCGTAGACAATTCTGCTTTGTGGCCAGCCTCCGCTGCTGAAGGGCCGGCGTGCAGGTTTGATACCAGTCCGATTTCATTCGATGCCACCAACTTGGCTGCTGGCATTGTTTAAAACTTACGCATTTTAGCCAGCCGGTCCAAGAGCGCCCGCTTTGAGCAGGAACACGCGTTCATGAAATTCACAATTTGCAGGAATCAGCTGCGAATTCTTTAACAGTATTCCGGTGCGCTTCGCAGGCTCCATCAAAGAAATAGAAACTCTGCATCTTTGCCAGACTAAAACAAACCGATTGAGTAGTGCTACCTGAAACACTAGTGGAACGGCCACCTCGCTGGCAGTGAATAAACCTTAAAATCATTTTTTACAGTACCCCTGTAAAGACCAGCTAAGTTCGGCTTAATTCAACTTAATTCAAGAATTTCAAGAACTTTTGAAAGGTCACGGCCCATGTAAGTTGGCTTGGGGCCGATGGTTTCATACGGTAGCCCTTGGCGATTCACCCACAAGGTTGTGAATCCGAACCAGGTTGCACCGAGTGCGTCCCAGCCATTGCTGGAAACAAAAAGGATTTCCTGTTTTTCAAAAGGCATATATTTTTGAACCAGACCATAACTCTCAGGCGATGTTTTGAACAACCTGATCGGGTCAACAGATATTGAATGATCCAGCACATCACCCATGCCTGCATTTGCCACTGCTGACTCAAGCATCTCCGGGCTACCGTTTGAAAGAATAGCCGTTTTCAATCCTGCTTTTTTGATGTTTTGAAGAACCTCCAGATTTTCAGGAAATGGGTTCAAGCGCGCATATTGGCGCATCAAGTCCTCAACTACGCCGCCCTTGCGATCCAGCTTCAATCGGTCCAGCGTGTAGTCCAGCGAAAGTTTGGTGATCTCCCAGAATGACACGTAATACTTGCTGCCATTGGCCTGGTGCGGGTCTGATTGCGTGATCAAGCGCGTGTACTCAATTTGCTTGTCACGCCACATCAATGAAATGGCTGCACCCTGACCAGGGTAAAACTGCTCTGCCAGGCTCTGAATTGAATACACGTCAAACAAAGTGCCATAGGCATCAAATACAACCGCCTTGATTTTCATGATGCGCTCCGGTTTGAAGGTTGAAGGCCGCGGTTTGCTGGCCTGGCATTGGTCGTCAAGCCCCAGCTTGCTTCAGTCGCTCGTTTGAGGGGAAAAGCATCTTGCGCGCATCGTCATCCACTTCTGTCTTGAAGGTGAATTTTGCTTTTAATGCCTCCGCACGCTGTGCCGCTGGACGTGCATTGATCTCGTCCAGCAAGAGCTTTACGTGGGGCAGTTTCTCCCATGCGTCAGCACCCAAAACAAAAGGTATTACTCTGGCCCAGCCCCAAACAGACATGTCGACCACGGTGTAGTCATTGCCCATCATGTAAGGCTGTGTCGCCAGGCGATCATTGATGATGGTCCAGTGGCGCCAGGCCTCAAAGTCATACCGGTTAACAGCATATTCTTTGGGTTCAGGCGCGAAATGCCTGAAGTGAACTGCTTGCCCGCAGTAGGGGCCAATGCCTGTGGCAACAAACATGAGCCATGAGTACATTTCAGCCTTGCTGGCCGGGGTGTTGGGCGGTACAAATTTGCCAATCTTTTCGGCCAGGTACATCAGCATGGCATTGCTGTCAAAAACACGAATGTCGCCGTCCAGCATGGCCGGTGTTTTGGCATTCGGGTTGATGGCCTTGAAAGCGTCTGAATGCTGTTCACCTTTGCGGGTGTCGACAGCAACAAGCTCATACGGCTCACCTGTTTCTTCAAGATACAAGGCAATCTTCAAAGGATTGGGCGCAGGGTGGAAATAGAGCTTTATCACTGAGGGTCTCCGTAAAAAACTGCCAAGTCATTGCCGTGACGGTGTGTTTGAATCTTCTTGGCCGTGCATTGTATTTTTCTTTATGCAGGGAAGTGAAAGCGTCGCTCAAACCGCTGGAAGGCGCCAACCGCGTTTGCGAGCCAACTGAAATCGGTAACGCTGTCAGGCCCCCGGCCATTGTGGATAAAAACTCATCTAGACTAGCGCCCACAAAGAAGTCCGCTAAGCCGTCCCCGCGCAACAACCTTGAAGTACTTCACAAAATATGATCACTGCACCGGAACAAACCATCACGCTCCACCCCGCACGCAAACACGTTGTACCGCCAGGCACGCCTGCCCGCTGGAGCGTTGATGCGATTGAAGCGCTCTTTACCCTGCCCTTCCCCGAGCTGATGCACCGCGCCCAAACCGTACACCGCGAGAACTTTGACCCGACACGGGTTGAATTTGCCACGTTGCTATCCGTCAAAACCGGTGGCTGTGAGGAAGACTGCGGTTATTGCCCACAGGCGGCCCGTTACGACACAGGCGTTGAAGCCAGCAAACTGATGAACCCTGCCGATGTACTGGTAGCTGCCAGAGCCGCGCAAGCTGCAGGCGCCACCCGTTTTTGCATGGGCGCGGCCTGGCGCAGCCCCAAAGACCGCGACATTGAAAAAGTGGCCGAGCTGGTACGTACCGTCAAAGCCCTGGGGCTGGAGACCTGCGCCACGCTGGGCATGTTGACACCCACGCAAGCCGGCACGCTGGCCGAGGCGGGGCTTGAGCAACATCGCATGCCGTTGGCCAACGTAGATCGCTGGTATGCGCAGTTAAACGCGATGCCGAATTTTCGAGATATTGTGGCGATTGGTTTGACTTGATCGCGGCGTTGGAGCGGCTGTGCCGTGACCCAACCGGCTCCGAAAGTGGGGTAGCGGCAGAACCGCTCCAGCCGGATTCTGCGCCCGTATCGACTTTCAGCGTTAAAGTCAGCTTTTCTCAAAGACCTACATTTTACTGAGGCTGAACGCGGTTTAACCTCTTAGTCGATAAGCGCCGTTTACTGGCTATTGCCCAAGCAAAACAAGCGTTTTCCGTAAAAGCTGTTATGAGGACAGCCGTCGCGATATGCGCCAAATCGCTAAACTCAATCTATGAATTCTGCGACCTCACAGCTGCCCGCTTTGGAGCAACCTTACCTCCATTTGTTGCGCCAAGTCAGCGACACCGGTGCCGTCAAAGGCGACCGCACTGGCACTGGCACGCGTTCGGTGTTTGGTGCGCAACTGCGTTTTGATCTGCAGCGCGGCTTTCCGCTGCTCACCACAAAAAAAGTGCACTGGAAAAGCATCGCCTACGAACTGCTATGGTTTCTGCGCGGCGACGGCAACGCCACATGGCTGCAAGATCGCGGCGTCACCATCTGGAATGAATGGGCGAAAGCGGACGGTGATCTCGGCCCCGTGTACGGCGTGCAATGGCGTTCGTGGCCCAACGCGGACGCTGAAGGTGGCGGCGCCATTGACCAAATCCAGCAAGCCATCGACCTCATCAAGCGTGACCCGAATTCACGCCGCATCATCGTCAGCGCGTGGAACGTCGCCGACTTGCCAAAGATGGCATTGATGCCGTGTCATGCGTTTTTTCAGTTCTATGTTTCTGCCTGCGCCGTTCGCCCTGAGGCGGACGTTGAGTCTCAAGAACGGCAAGCCCCCAAACCCCGCCTGTCCTGCCAGCTCTACCAACGCAGCGCCGACCTTTTCCTAGGCGTGCCGTTCAACATCGCCAGCTACGCCCTGCTCACCCACATGATGGCGCAGCAGTGCAGTTTGGACGTAGGCGACTTCATCTGGACCGGCGGCGACTGCCACATCTACGACAACCACACCGAGCAGGTAGCAACGCAACTGTCACGCACGCCGCTGCCTCCGCCGCGCCTCATTATCAAACGCAAACCCGCGTCGATTTTTGAGTATGAGTTTGAGGATTTCGAGATCGCGGATTATCAGAGTCATGCGGCGATCAAGGCAGCGGTGGCTGTTTGAGCATGGCCGACGAACCAACAGCTACCGCGGTGGCGGGCACTTTCAGGTTCCAGTGCTCATCGTGCCATAAAGTTCACGTGGGCTCACCGAGCGTGGCCTATCGTTTTCCAGACCACTATGCGCAACTTACCGATGAAGAGCGCAAAACCATCGGCACTGCGCAATCGGACTTCTGCCAAGTTGGTGATGACTATTTCATTCGCACGCTTTTAGAGGTGCCAATCATCGGGGCCTCTGCACCTTTCGTATAGGGTGTTTGGATATCAGTAATTAAAGACAAGATTTTCCTATAATGGGACTCGTTCGACGACCCATTTGAAGTGCATACCTACTTGGGATGGCTCTGCAACCAACTTCCAGGGCATCCGAACACGCTGCAACTAAAGACGGTAGCGTCGACTCGGTTAGACGGGAACCGACCCGACATTTGGCTGGAGGAATGCGATCATCCGTTGGCGTTGGATTTTCACCACGGTATGTCCAACGAACGTGCCCAAGAAATCGGCGAGATTGCGACACGCACCGCGGCAACCGGTTAAGCCGCCACCCAGTTCTCCACCCGCAATGCACCCACCTCCGCATACGCCGCAAAATCGCGCTCGGTATTGGTCACCAACGTGACGTCAAGCGAGAGGGCGTGCGCCGCAATTAAGCGGTCCACCGCATTGCGTTCGCTGCGCGGGAGCTTTGCCGCTACTCGCGCGTACGCACCAGCGGCCTCTGCGCCAAATTCAACAACACGGACCCGCTCGCGCAACGCGTCAAGCACGCGCATGTTCGTCGCATATGTCGCTGGCCTGCGCTCGATTCCATGCAGCATCTCGCCGAGCGTTAGCGCGCTCATCACAGCGTCACCCAGCGAAAGCGTTGCGAACTTGGCGCGTACCTCGGGTGGGTGACGTTTGGCGAGATAGATGCAGATGTTAGTGTCAAGCATGTAGCGCATCGCTATTTACGCTTGCGCTTTGGCGTTTCAGCAACTGCATCGACCGCCGACGCCTTCAGTGAACGAGGTACGGCCGGATAAGGCAGTCTGTCCTGATGCACCGCGTTGTCGTCCCATGCGCTCCAGTCTCGCTCCTTTTGATCTTGCCAGCCCTCGGGTCCACGGCCATCCGCCATGAAATCTGGACTGAATTGCGCGAAGATATCCATCACATCCGCCAACGATTTGCGCTCGACCGCGCGCAGCACCAAGGTGTCGCCCTTCCTCTCGATAATCACGTCCTGCGAGGGCTCAAAAATGGCGAGGTCTTTGGGGATGCGTACGGCCAGCGAGTTGCCGCTTTTGAAGGCTTTGGTTTGCACGGTGTTGTCGATGAATTTTACTAACAATATCGCATTGTATATACCGTATATACTTTGGCAATGAGTTTGGCAGTAAAGCAATCGGATAAAAGTTCATTGGCGCTCATTGATCGATTTTTCGATGAACGAGGTTGGACTGCGTTTCAATTTCAACGCGACACCTGGGCCGCGTACGCTGCGGGCAAAAGCGGCTTGATTCATGCGCCAACCGGATTCGGCAAGACATACGCGGCGTTTTGCGGGCCGTGTGCGGTTTTCTCCCCGCTCCTCCAGAGGGAGAGGGGCGGGGGAGAGGGCGAAGTTGGCGCGGGCAGCCAAGTTCTTTCGCGAATCCAAACGCCTCCTCTCCCTCAAGGGGAGAGGGGGAAAATCGCGCCCGCAATCACCGTACTCTGGATCACGCCCCTAAAGGCTTTAGCGGCAGACACAACGCTTAGCCTGAAAGACGCCGCCGCGGCCATGCAGCCGACATGGACAGTCGGCCTGCGCACAGGCGACGTGTCGAGCAGCGAGCGCGCAAAGCAGGATCGGCGTTTGCCGACCGTGCTGGTCACCACGCCGGAATCACTCGCTTTGATGCTGACCAAAGCCGATTGGCGCGAGCGGCTATCGAGCCTGCGTTGCGTCATCGTCGATGAGTGGCATGAACTCATGTCGTCGAAGCGCGGTACGCTGCTAGAGCTGACGCTTACGCGCTTGCGTGGGGCGTCGACCCAACCAAAAACGAAGCTGCAAACTTGGGGCATGAGCGCAACACTGGGCAATCTGGATGAGGCCATGAGGGTTCTGATCGGCCCGGATGCGGCCCTCGCGGGCGACGGCGTGCTCATCAGTGGCAAGATCGAGAAGGACATCGTGATCGATTCGCTGATGCCTGAAACCATCGAGCGATTTCCTTGGGGCGGTCATCTCGGCTTGAAGCTGCTGCCCGAAGTCATCGCGAAGATCGACCAGTGCAAAAGCACACTGATCTTCACCAACACCCGTTCGCAAACCGAGCTTTGGTATCAGGCGTTGTTGAACGCAAAACCGGAATGGGCCGGCGTGATCGCGCTGCATCATGGCTCGCTCGACAAGGCGACGCGCGAGTATGTGGAAGAAGGCATTCGCAGCGGCCTGCTGCACGCTGTGGTGTGTACCAGTTCACTTGACTTGGGCGTGGACTTTCGGCCCGTCGAACAGGTGCTGCAGATTGGTTCACCAAAGGGTGTAGCGCGGCTGTTGCAACGCGCGGGGCGCAGCGGTCATCAACCGGGCGCGCAGAGCCGGGTGACCGTGGTGCCGACGCATGCGCTGGAACTGGTGGAAGCAGCGGCGGCGCGACAGGCGGCGCAAGCAAAAAACATCGAGTCACGCATGCCGCTAGGTGCAGCGTTTGGCAAAACGCAGTGGCGACCGCTCGACGTGCTCACGCAGCACATGGTGAGCGCAGCACTTGGTGGTGGCTTCAATCCTGACGAGCTGCGTGCTGAGGTTGAAAGCTGTTTCACCTACATGCAGCTCACCGATGCGGAATGGCAATGGTGCCTCGATTTCGTTACGCGCGGCGGCGCTTCTTTGCAGGCGTATCCAGACTTTCACAAGGTGGTGATTGATCCTGAAACGGGACTCTATGTTGTGACGGATCGCCGCATTGCCACCCGCCACCGAACCAACATCGGCACCATCGTTTCAGAGGCGTCGATCATTGTGCAATTCCTCGGTGGCGCGCGGCTTGGACACGTTGAAGAGGATTTCATTGCGCGGCTGAATCCGGGCGATGCGTTCATATTTGCCGGTCGCGTTGTGGAATTTATTCGTGTTCGCGAGATGACCGCTTACGTGCGTCGCGCCACGAAGCGCAAGAATCTTGTGCCACGTTGGGCGGGCGGTAAGATGCCGCTGTCGACACATTTGGCCAGTGCGACGCGCGACCTGATCGCCGAGGCAAAACACGGCGCGTATTCAACACCAGAAATGCAACTCTGCGCGCCGATATTCACGCTGCAGTCACGCCTCTCCGCGTTACCCGATCAAAAGCAATGGCTCGTTGAATCGCTCAAGACCAGCGAAGGCTGGCACCTGTTTTTCTATCCATTTGAAGGACGTCTGGTGCATTTGGGGTTGGCCACGCTGTTCAGCTACCGTCTCGCAAAAAAACATCCGGAGTTGGGTAAAACATTTACGATTGCGATCAATGATTACGGCTTCGAGTTGCTGTCGCCAACAGAAGTAACGCTGGCCGCGAAGGAGTTGCGCGAATTGCTTGATTCGCGCCATGTCGAAGCCGACATACTGGCTGGACTCAACGCCGCCGAGCTAGGAAAGCGACAGTTCCGCGAGATCGCCCGCGTCGCTGGACTGATCGATCAGGGCTATCCAGGGCAGAACAAATCGAGCCGACAATTGCAGGCGTCGAGTGGCCTGCTTTTCGAAGTGTTCACCACCTACGACAGCGAGAATCTGCTGCTCAAACAGGCGGTGCGCGAAGTGATGGAGCGGCAGCTAGAGGCATCACGACTTGCGTCCGCGCTGTTGCGGTTACGTGGCAGCAAAGCGCTGATGATGAAGTGTGATCGACCGACGCCGTTTTCGTTTCCGTTGATGGTTGAGCGACTGCGCGAAAAACTCTCGACCGAGCAGATTGAGCAGCGAGTGGCGCGGATGGTGGCGGAGCTGGATAAATAACTGAGGTTGCGAGGAACGGCGAAAGGCGCTCCTGAGCACACTAGTGTCGTGTCACGTTAAAAATGACGGTATATCGCGCCGCCATCGGTGTGCACGGCTAGGCGCAAAATGCAGCTCATGCCGGGGCATGTGCAAATTTTGCAACGACGCGGTGCGCAGCGAGGGCAAGTGAGATGCGTCATTTTTGGCGTGACACGACACTAGAAGGGTTGCGAGCCGCGCGAGGCAGGCAATCGCTGCCTCCACCGCTCCTAGATTGGGTTAGGCGTCTTCTCACCCACCTTAACCCAAGCCTTCGCAATCGCATCGCCACGTACTTCATACATCGCAATTATTTCGACCGTGCCCGACCCTTCAGGAAACGTGCGCGTCACCAACTCGTGATCAATCACGAAGTTTCCCATCACGATGCGGTTCACAAGCTTTGCGTGAAGATTCGGTTCCTGCAAGCGAGCCGCAAGGCGCTCGCGCACCTGCGACGCGCCGCTGGCAACCAACGTGGATGGAAATTCAAAATGCTGAACATCATCGGCGTAAGTTGCCATTAGCGCGTCGATGTCACGCGCGTTGTAGGCGTCCAATTGGCGTTGAACCAAGGTTTCAGCGGAAGTAAATGTGTTCATGATTGACGACAGTGTTGCACGCATCGCACCCTACCGTTTTGTAGTGCGTAAATCGACCGTGATAGCGGCAAGGGCCTCGCGAATTGGCGACGGAATCGGCACGCTCTTGTGCGCGGCGCGATCCACGAACACATGCACGAAAAATCCCAGTGCGCGAAACTCCTCGCCACTTTCTCCAAACAGTCCCACCTGGTAGCGCACCGAGCTGTTACCCATTTGTGTGACGCGCAGTCCTGCATATACGAGATCCGGAAAGGCAAAACTACGCTTGTAGGTGCAGCCGGAATCGACACAAAATCCGACGATAGGCGCATGATGAATATCGAGTCCACCGACGCGGATCAGGTACTCGTTGATGACGGTGTCAAACCAACTGTAGTAGACGGCGTTGTTGACATGACCATAGAGGTCGTTGTCCATCCAGCGGGTAGCAATCGGCAGGAAATGCCGGTAGGCGTCGCGAGACTGTGGCACTGGTTTTGCCGGCCGTGTCGTGTTGGTGTTCATGCTTTGGTCGTATCCATCGTCTGGGTTTTTCCGGGGTCGTATGCGTGATATTTGATGACAGTCGGCAGCGGGCAGACGGTCGGGTCAAAGAAGATCGCAATTTCGTCGCGCCGCTTCATCGTGTCGTCATAACCCATCGCGATCAACGCCTTGCAATAACGATGGTCGAACAGCATATAGCTGGCCAGCGCAGCACCGCCGCGGCGCATCGCACCGATGGAGCGCATCAACAGGCGCGTCGTCCACGGCAAATCCCCAACATGCTTGAACGCGAGCGTTTCCAACGGCTCATTCGGGCATGCGACACACACGTCGACGTGATGCAGGTTCATGCCGGATTTTTTTAGTCTGTCCGGGTCCACCACCGTGAGCGTCGCATTTACGCGCTGCAGAAGTTCAATATCGACGGCGAGCGTATCGAGAAAAATCGATGACATCGCGTGTCCGGCAATCTGCGCCAGTGAGGGGTAAAGCTCCCCCCTGATACGTTCAGGCATATCCTTGACCAGCTTTGCCGTGCCGATCACAAACACGCGCGTCGCCCCAAGATGCAGCGCGGGACTGACGGGTGCCATCTGGCGGATGGAGCCGTCGCCAAAAAACTCTCGGTTGATTTTCGTAGCTGGAAATGCAAACGGGATGGCTGACGACGCCATCAAGTGTTCTGCTCTCAACTGGCTTACGCGGATGCCAACACGTTGCGAGCGCCGCCAGCCCTGAATGTCAGGGGCAGCCTGAAAAAATGCACAATTCTGGCCCGACGTATATCCCGATGCTGTTACCGATACGGCACGCAGCACGCCAGATTCGATGTGTTTTTCAATGCGTGAGAGCGGGATGTGGCGGTCGATCAGTGCAATTAAGGGTGAATTGTCAAACAGCGAGACCTTATGATTTTTAGTGACGGCGCCGAACAGAAACGCGGAAAGCCATTTGACACTGTTTCCCGCCACACCACGGAAGTCGGTTCGGTAAACCTGTTCGGGTGAAAAGTTATCCCATACATCCAGTAATACCTTCACACCGTGCGCGAAGTTATCTGCATTCGCAGCAAGAACGGCCGCGTTGATGGCGCCTGCCGAAGTGCCAGTTATGATGGGAAAGGGATTTTCTTCCGGTTGGCCAAGAATTTCGGCCACCGCTTTGAGCACCCCAACCTGATAGGCTGCACGCGCGCCGCCACCCTGCAGCACCAGGGCGATGCCGGGATGTCTCGCGTTTCTGGTTATTTTTTCGACATCACTCAAACGGTTTACTCCGCCCGAATCAAACGCACCGGCTGATGCATTGCACCCCACGCAAGCATGTTCGCTTGCGTAGGTCTACGTGCGGCTCGGCTTTGGCCCTGCGACTGCGATGCCGGGCAAATTGCTGTCGTCGCTTACCGACTTCCGGCCAAGCAAGTTATAAACTTGCATCAAACCCTTCCCCTTGACATGAATTTGTTGCATTTCGTCAAAAGTGTAGCGGTTATGCAATCGACGGTAAGTAACTGCGTCGACCTGTATAAGCCCGGGCTGGGCTTCTGAGGACATGCGCGAAGCAACGTTCACAGTGTCTCCCCATAGATCGTAGCTGAACTTACGACGGCCAATCACCCCCGCCACCACCGCGCCGGTCGCGAGCCCAACCCGCAAACTCATTTTTTCGCCGTTGGGTGCCGTATAGCGGGACACAAAAGCCTGCATCTGTAGCGCCATGTCAGCCATCGCATCAACGTATTGAGTGTTGCCGCGCCGTAGCCCACCTGCAGCCATGTAGGCATCCCCGATTGTCTTTATTTTTTC
>ENA-OFCE01001416-OFCE01001416.1-metagenomes-genome-assembly--contig:-NODE-1416-length-12259-cov-4.659210_pt1 | contig 12259 bp, 11 predicted proteins | sample MGYA00153388_OFCE01 | MGnify analysis MGYA00153388
TCACCGGCCCCAACATGGGCGGTAAATCAACTTACATGCGGCAAGTCGCGCTGATAGTGCTGTTGGCCAGCGTGGGCAGCTACGTGCCAGCCAGCGCCTGCCGACTGGGGCCGATTGACGCGATTCATACCCGCATTGGCGCGGCTGACGACGTGGCCAACGCGCAATCCACCTTCATGCTGGAGATGACGGAAGCCGCGCAAATTTTGCATACCGCCACCCCGCACAGCCTCGTGCTGATGGACGAAATTGGCCGTGGTACTTCGACTTTTGATGGGCTGGCTTTAGCGGGCGGCATCGCCGCTTATTTGCACAACAAAACGCAGGCGCTCACGCTATTTGCCACGCATTATTTTGAATTGACGGAGTTCCCCGCGCAGCACCACGGCGCGATGAATGTACATGTGAGCGCGGTGGAGTCGGGTAGCAACATCGTTTTTCTACACCATATTGAGCCAGGCCCGGCGAGTAAAAGCTACGGTATTGCCGTGGCCAAGCTGGCGGGCGTGCCGGGTGCGGTCGTCAACCACGCGCGCCACGCGCTGGCCGCGCTGGAAGCCCAGCAAAGTGATGCGCGCGCGCAGGTTGATTTGTTTGCAGCGCCACCAGAGATCGTCATTGAAAAAAGTGCGGTTGACAAGGCTTTGGGTACGATGGACCCCGACGCGCTCAGCCCACGTGAAGCGCTGGATGCGCTGTACCAATTAAAAAAACTACTCAAACAAAACTGAGCCACACAACATGACTTATTGCGTCGCCATCAAACTCAACGCCGGCCTGGTTTTTTTGTCAGACTCACGCACCAACGCGGGCCTGGACCAAATCAGCACCTTCCGAAAAATGATCATCTACGAGCGGCTGGACGACCGCTTCATGGTGCTGCTGTCTGCAGGAAATTTGTCTATTTCACAGTCGGTGCGTGAAATTTTACAGGTCGAGCAACTCAAAGACCACGAAGGCGGCCTGCCCATCACCATCTGGAATGCAAAAAGCATGTTTGATGCAGCACGCGTGTTGGGCGCAGCCATTCGCCGCGTGCACGAGCGCGACGCAAACGACCTGCAACACTCAGGCGTCGACTTCAATGTCTCGATGATTTTTGGTGGTCAGATCAAGGGTGAAGGGATGCGGCTTTTCCAGGTGTATTCCGCAGGCAACTTCATTGAAGCCACCCCAGAAACGCCCTACTTTCAAATCGGCGAGTCCAAGTACGGCAAGCCCGTGATCGACAGGGTCATCACCCCCGAAACACCGCTGGAAGAAGCCTCAAAATGCGCGCTGGTGTCGATGGACTCCACGCTCAAGTCCAACTTGTCGGTGGGCTTGCCGCTGGATTTGGTGGTGTACGAGACCGGCACTTTTCACAGCGACAAAGTAGTCTGCATTGATGCAGACAACCCCTACTTCAAAATGCTGCACGATAGCTGGGGCACCAAGCTGCGCAACGTGTTTGACAGCATTGAAGACCCCATGTGGAACGGCGGCAGCACTGAGGTGCCGCTGCTCACGCCGCTGACACGCAACCAGCCGCTGCGCAAAATAACATCGCCGCAGGAAAAGTTGATTTAAATGCTGCGCCAGCCGAATTCACCAAAGCCGGTGATTGTCTTTTCACATGGCAACAGTTTTCCGGCCAGCATTTACGGTGCCATGACCAAGCTGCTTGAAGCGCGCGGCTACATGGTTCGGTCCATTGAAAAAATTGGCCATGACCCGGCGTATCCCGTCACCAGCAACTGGCCGCATCTGGTCAAGCAGCTTGCAGATTTTGCAAGCGCGCAGGCGATTGACACCAAAGCGCCGATCGTGCTGGTCGGGCATTCGCTGGGCGGGTTTTTAAGCCTGATGTGCGCCGCCAAACACCCCAACCTGGCCGGTGGCGCCCTGCGCGGTGTGGTACTGCTGGACGCACCCATCATCAGCGGCTGGCGCGCGCGCATGGTGGGCGCTGCCAAACTCACCGCCATGATCGGCTCTTTCCCGCCGGGCTCGGTCAGCGCAAAACGCAGGCGCAAGTGGGAATCTATTGATGAGGTGTACTCGCACTTTCGGGGCAAGAAAAACTTTGCCAGCTGGGACGACGAAGCCATACGCCGCTACGCCGAACACGGCACGCTTGAAGTCGAAGGCACCCGACATCTGGCATTTGACCGCACAGTAGAGACCGCCATTTACAACAGCCTGCCGCACAATTTAGGCAAGCTGATGAAGAGCCACCCACCTAAATGCCCGGTGGCGTTTATTGGCGGAAAACAGTCGTTTGAAGTCAAAGCGGTGGGTCTGGGCCTGACCAGGCGCATCACTGATGGCCGTCTGCGGATGGTCGACGGCAGCCACTTGTTCCCGATTGAAAACCCACTAGGCACCGCCGCCGCTATTGATGCAGAGCTGATCAGCATGATGGCCTGAGACTATTCCCCAAAAGTTGCTTTTGCTATTATTTAAGTAGCTGCTTGCGCCCATAAAATATGCTTTGTGGCTATTATTCGCTTAAATTCACGGTTTCAAGCCGCCCACTTCACCCAACCGCCACTGGCAGTGGCCAGCACCACCACTCCGAAAACAATGCGGTACCAGGCAAATGGTACAAAGCTGTGGCTGGAGATGTAGCGCAGCAGCCAGCGTATGCACAACCAGGCGCTGAAAAAGGCAAACACCAGCCCTACTGCAAACATCGGGATGTCGCTGCTTGAAAGCAGCGCGCGCTCTTTCAGCAAGCTGTAAGCGCCAGCACCTATCAACGTAGGCATGGCTAAAAAAAACGAAAAGTCGGTCGCTGCCTTGCGCGACAAGCCCAGCAACATGCCGCCAATGATCGTTGCGCCGCTGCGGCTGGTGCCTGGAATCATGGCCAGGCATTGCACCAGGCCGACTTTTACCGCATCCATCGAAGTCATCGTATCGACGTCATGCACGCGGGTTGCGCCAGGGTTATTTTTGTGTCGCCGCTCGGCCCACAAAATAATGAAACCGCCGATGATGAAGGTGCTGGCCACCACCGTTGGCGTAAACAGATTTGCCTTGATGGCTTTGCCAAACAGCAACCCCAAAATAACGGCAGGGATAAAAGCAATCAACACATTCAGCGCAAACTGCTGCGCTTGCTTGTCTGTCGGCAATGCGACCAAAGTGCTGCGAATTTTTTGCCAGTAAACCAGAATTACCGCAAAAATCGCCCCAGTTTGAATCGCAATGTCAAACACCTTAGCCTTTTCGTCATCAAAGCCCAGCAACGCGCCTGCCAATATCAAATGCCCGGTCGATGAAATTGGCAAAAACTCGGTCAGCCCTTCAACGATGCCCATGATGGCGGCTTTGACTAGCAGGGTGATGTCCACGTAAAACTCCGTTGTTAGATATCGATTATCGCTGGCGGGTTTGCCGTCCAAACCCTTCAAACGGCGATTCACACGCCTTTTGGACGTTTCATCGCATTGCTGTAGCAACAACGCTGTGTCAAAGGCAAAGTTCAGGCCATCACCACATAAGGCTCACCATGCAACTCACACCTTTGATTGCCGTTCACATGACGGCAGCCTTAACCGCCATTGCACTGGGGCCAGTTGCCTTGTGGGCACGCAAAGGCAAAACCCAGCGGCCCAAGCTTCACCGAGCTTTTGGTTATGCATGGGTAACGTTGATGCTAACTACAGCCGTCTCTGCCATCTTTATCCGCGACTTCAACTTGCCCAATATTGCCGGCTTCACCCCGATTCACATTTTTGTACCGGTGACTTTCTACTTTCTGTTTCGCGCTTTTCAGCGCCTGGCACAAGGAAATATTGCAGGCCACCGCATGGCCATGCAAAAGCTTTACGTGGCTGCATGTCTGGTTGCTGGCGGTTTCACTCTGCTGCCACAACGTTACCTGGGTAACCTGGTTTTTCATCAATGGCTGGCACTGGTTTGATCGCGTTTTTTAAGACCAACAACTCAAGGACTTTTTATGTTTATTCAAATCATTACCCGCACACCTGTATGGGTATGGGTCATACTGGTTTTGCTGGTGTGGGTGGGTCTCAAGCAAACCTTGCCTCGCAGCGTCAGCTTGCGACGCATCACTGTGCTTCCTTTAGCCATGGTTGGCTTGTCGCTGGCTAGCATCTTGGCAACTTTTGGTGTTGCCAACCATGCGCTGCTGACCTGGAGCGCATCAGTGGCTGTTGCAGCTGCAGTCGTGATGAGGCGCTGCCTGCCGCCGGCCACGCAATACAACGGATGGACGCAGCAGTTGCAGATCCCCGGTAGCTGGACACCGCTGGTTTTGATGATGGGCATTTTTATCACCAAGTACGCAGTGGGCGTTACATTGGCCATGCACCCCGAACTGGTGCCCGATGTACTGTTCAGCCAAAGCGTTGGCGCGTTGTATGGCGGCTTTAGTGGCGTGTTTGCAGGCCGTGCCCTGCGGCTGTGGCGTTTGGCTGGGAACCACGCCAACGGCAATATCAAGCTCAAAGGGGCATGAACCATGTTCAATCGCATCATCAAACAACTTTGCGCCGCATCCCACTTATGGATGCTGGTTATCACCACTGCACTCATCGCATCGCATGCCAAGGCCGACGGTAGCCCCGACATGGGCATGACTGTGTTGAGCAGCGCCACAGGCGGCTCCATCACTGTCTTTTACCCCACCCGCAGCGCGCAAACCGAGTTCAAGCCAGGACCTTTCACACTGTCACTGGCCAGGGACGGCCAGCTCATGCTGGGCAATCGCCGCTTGATGGTGTTTTCTCACGGTTCTGGCGGAGCGCCCTGGCCGATGGCTGATTTGGCCCGCAGTTTTGTAGCCGCGGGCTACACCGTCGCCATACCTGAGCATGATGGCGACAATTGGAGAGACATGCGCCTGGTTGGCCCTGCAAGCTGGAAGCTGCGCCCGGTGGAGGTGTCGCGCGCCATCGACGCGATGCAGCAAGACACCCGTTTTGCGCCGCTGATTGATTTTGACCGCGTCGGCGTTTATGGCACATCTGCTGGCGGCCTGACGGCACTGGTGCTGGGCGGCGGCAAATGGTCCCCTGCCAACTTCAAACGCTATTGCCTGGCAAACATGGCTAAGGACTTTGCCGCGTGTGTGGGGCTGATCGTCCAACTCAAAGGCAACTGGGGCGACGCCATCAAACTGACCCTGGCAAGCTGGGTGCATAGGCTATCGTTTGGCGATGAAACTTTGTACGGCCACCAGGACCCGCGCATCAAGGCCGTGCTGGCGTCTGTGCCCATGGCTGTGCCGTTTGACTTGACCACGCTGGCCAAGCCCGGGACTGCGGTTGGATTGATTGCCGCAGGTCAAGACCAGTGGCTGGCACCTCATGCCCATGTGCGCGCTGTGCAAGCCGCCTGCACCACCTGCACGCTGGTGCTGGACTTGCCGCAGGCCGGGCACGGTTCGCTGTTCTCGCCCTGGCCAGCAGAGCTGGCTCAGAGCTTGACACCGATGCTGGTTGACCCACCGGGGTTTGCGCGCGCCGATTTGCCGATACTTTATAGAAAAATAGTGGCGTTTTTTGATAGCCAATTGGCACCCGCTTAGGCCTGCACAATAAGCGCATGTCCAAACCAATTTCTGCTTCACCGCTGGATGTGAGCCGATCTGGGCTGCAAAACATGCGCGTTTGCGCACGTAGTCTGGCCAGGCATAGCCTCATCGTCATGGGCTTTTGCGCGGCTGTGGCTGTGGTGTTGTGGCTGTCCAGGCCCAACCAGCGTTTTGACGTGCAGCTGGTTTATTCGCTAGCCACAGGTTTGAGCTCTTGGCTAATCATTGACGGGTCGCGATTTTTTATTGATGTGAAGTCGCCGTTTGGTTTTCCGCGCGGCTGGCGTGGCGTTTTGATCATATTTTTAGGTGTGTGCTTTGGTTTTGTGGTGGGCACGCTGGCGGGCGACGCGTACAGCGGGCGATCAACCTTCGGCCTGTTGCCCAACCAGCCGCTCTTTATCCTGTATCTTTTTTTGTTCACTGCGAGCATGGGCGCAGGCGTCAGCTACTTCTTTTACGCCTCAGGAAAAAGCAGCTATTTGCAGCGTGAACTGGCCACGTCGCGCCAGCAAGCCACCGAGGCCCAGCTTAAATTGCTGCAGAGCCAGCTGGAGCCGCACATGCTGTTCAACACGCTGGCCAATTTGCGCGCTCTGATCGGCACCGACCCAGCGCGTGCTACGGTGATGCTGGACCACTTGATCGACTACCTGCGCGCCACGCTTTCTGCGTCGCGGGCTACCCGCCACAGCCTGGGCGATGAATTTGATCGACTGAGCGACTATCTGGCGCTGATGCAAGTGCGTATGGGGCCACGCCTTGCGTACACGCTGGAATTACCGCCAGAGTTAGCCTCGCAACCTGTCCCCACCCTGCTGCTGCAACCACTGGTTGAAAACGCCATCAAACACGGACTGGAGCCCAAAATTGAAGGCGGCAGCATTGCCGTCAGCGCGCACCGCGAGGGTAAAAATATTGTGCTGGATGTGATTGACAGCGGCCTTGGCCTGAAAGACGGCGCTGGCTTTGGCCTGGCACAGGTGCGAGAGCGTCTGCAAGCCACCTATGGCAGCCAAGCCGCTATTTATTTAGGAGCTGGCTGCGCAGGATTTACAAGGGCCAGCATTACTTTTCCTTCACAAAATGCATGAAAAACATGTAGTCACTGCTCTGATTGCTGAAGACGAACCGCTGCTGGCGGCAGCGCTAAAGGCAGAGTTGGCAAGCGCCTGGCCAGCTCTGCAAGTCGTCGCAACAGTTGCTGACGGTGCGTCAGCTGTTGCGCAGGCCCTGGCGTTGCAACCTGACGTGCTGTTTTTTGACATACAAATGCCGGGCTTGACCGGACTGGAAGCCGCCGCCGACCTGCTGGACGCCTGGCCTGCGCCAGCAGCGGGTAGCAAATCCTTTCCGGCGCTGGTGTTTGTGACCGCCTACGACCAATATGCCATGGCTGCATTTGACGCGCAGGCTATTGATTACCTGCTCAAGCCCGTACAGCCTGCCAGACTGCTAAGAACAGTACAAAAACTACAGTTAGACCAACAAATACGGGCGCAAGCAGCTATTAAAAACATAGTAACTCCGGATGCGCAACTGGAACAGGTGTTGACCCAGTTACGCGCCCTGCTGCCTTCGGTACCGCCCTCAATCCCGCCGTTGCAGATGATTTCTGCCGCGCTGGCTGGCTCACATGGCAACACGCTACAGATGGTGCCGATTGCTGAAGTGCTGTACTTTGAGGCGGCTGACAAATACATCCGCGTGCTGACGGCCAACGCTGAATACCTTATCCGCATGCCGCTTAAAGACCTGCTACGGCAATTAAGCAACCAGACTTTTTGGCAAATACACCGGGGCACAGTTGTACGGGCAACCGCAATTCACACCGTGCTGCGCGACGAGCAGGGCAAGCTCTCCATCACCTTGCACGGCAGCCCAGACAAGCTGCCTGTAAGCCGCCTTTACAGCCATTTATTCAAAGCGATGTGATGGCCTGCAAATGGATTTGCAGCCCGTGGATGGCATGCCGAGCAACACCTGTCCTACATGCATTTGCTTGCAAATGCATTGCAATAAATTGATCAAACCAAAAACGAAAGAGGACATATGAAATCAACCCACAACACGGCACGGGCTTTCGGCAAAAGCGCAGTTATCACGCTTTGCATGATCACAGGCACGGCACTTATCATGGCCGCCTGCTCTACTGCCAAACCGCCCGCCAAAGAATACAGCCAGGACAAACTGGTCGAATCAATTCGTGTGCCAGCAGGCAACGTGGTAGCGCTCGAAACGACCGGTGTGGGGGTGCTTAATTACGAATGCCGACCCAACGTGGCTGCCAGTGGGCAGATGGGGTGGACACTGGTTTCGCCCAAAGCTGACCTGATTGACCGCACAGGCAAAACAATTGGCACCTACAGCGGCCCACCTGCTACCTGGACACACAACGACGGTTCAACCGTTATCGGCACACAAATGGCCATAGCTCCAACTACTGGCGGCAACAACATTGCCATTCAATTGTCCAGAGGCGCATCCGGCATGAATGCAGGTGCGATGCAAGGCGTGACATACATTCAGCGTATCAACACCAAAGGCGGACAAGATCTGAGCAAAGCTTGCGGCCCGGCTGATGTTGGCGACAAGCTGACCCTGCCATACCAGGCGGACTATATTTTCTGGAAAGCCATGTAATTGACTCGTTTGATTCAAACGCAAAAAACCTGCTTGACGCAGGTTTTTTTACGTCCATACGCTGATCATGAAAAATGCGATAAACACCCGCTTATTGCTTAACCGAAAGTCGACTTCCGGCGTCTTCCAAGTGGCTTGTAAAGACCGAGCCTTGAGGTAACACGGCTTCGCCATTTGCAGGGCTCTAAAATCAACGAATGAATTCGCCCGCATCTTCAGCCCTGCCCTTAAACGCCAAGCCCAGCAACTTTTTACGCCAGATCATTGAAAGAGATCTGGCTACAGGTGCTTACCAAAATCGCCACTGGGGCGGCAGCCCGGGTGATGCGGCACACCATGCAGCGGGCCCCATAGATGCGCAAAAAGTGCGCCTGCGCTTCCCGCCAGAGCCGAACGGCTACCTGCACATCGGCCACGCCAAAAGCATTTGCCTGAACTTTGGCCTGGCACGCGACTACGGCGGCGTGTGCCACCTGCGCTTTGACGACACCAATCCTGAAAAAGAAGACGTTGAATACGTCAACGGCATCATTGATGCGGTGAAGTGGCTGGGCTTTGACTGGACTCAAAATGGTGACAGCAAACCGTACCAGGCCAGTGATTACTTCGACTTCATGTACCGCGCAGCTGTTTATCTGGTTGAAGCCGGCCTGGCCTATGTTGATGAGCAAACGGCAGACGAGATGCGCCATAACCGGGGCGACTTTGGCAAGCCGGGTATTGACAGTCCGTACCGCACCCGCAGCGTTCTTGAGAACCTGTCGCGCTTGCGCGAAATGCGAGACGCCAAACTGCCGGACGGCGCGGCTGTATTACGCGCCAAAATCGACATGGCCAGCCCCAACATCAACCTGCGCGACCCAGCCATCTACCGCATACGCCGCGCGCACCACCACAACACCGGCGACAAGTGGTGCATTTACCCCATGTACGCCTTTGCGCACCCGATTGAAGACGCGCTGGAGCAAATTACCCACAGCATTTGCACGCTGGAATTTGAAGACCAGCGCCCGTGGTACGACTGGCTGCTGGAGCGCCTGATTGAAGGCGGCCTGCTGGCCAGCCCCGCACCGCGCCAATACGAATTTGCCCGCCTTAATTTGACGTATGTGCTGACCAGCAAACGCAAGCTGGCGCAATTGGTGAATGAAGGCAAAGTCAATGGCTGGGACGACCCCCGCATGCCCACCATCGTCGGCCTGCGCCGCCGTGGCTACACACCCGAGGCACTGCAACTGTTTGCCGAACGCATAGGCGTGACCAAAAGCGACAGCTGGATTGACTACGCAACCCTGGAAGGCTGCCTGCGCGAAACACTGGACGGCAAAGCCCCCCGCGCCATGGCCGTACTGGACCCGATTAAATTGGTGTTGACGAATTGGGATGAGCTGCACGGGGTGAATGTGTTGGACGACTGCTCTGCCCCCGTACACCCGCACCACCCGGACTTGGGCAAGCGCCATTTCAAGATTGGTAAAGAGGTTTGGATAGAACGCACAGATTACGAAGATGCCCCGCGAAAAGGTTATCACCGGCTCAATCCACCAATGCAACTGTCTGAGGAAGTAGTGCTGCCTGGAAGTAAAGTCCGCCTGAAATACGGCCACGTCATCGAATGCACAGGTTGTACAAAAGACGCATCGGGCAAAGTCACTGAAGTGCAAGCCGTACTCATCCCCGACACCAAAAGCGGCACCCCCGGCTCAGACGCCGTCAAAGTCAAAGGTGTGATTACCTGGGTAGCCGTAGCCGACGCCCTGCAAGCCGAAGTGCGCCTGTACGACAGATTGTTCAAAGAAGCCCACCCCGAAGCAGGCGGCGCAGACTTTCTGCAAAACCTGAACGCGAATAGCCTTACCGTGATGCATGCAGTGGTCGAGCCATCATTGGCAACTGCCAAGGCTGACGACAAGTTTCAGTTTGAGCGGCATGGCTACTTTGCGGCTGATCGGGTGGATCATGCGGCGGGGAAGCTGGTGTTTAACCTGGCTGTTGGGTTGAAGGATGGTTGGGGGAAGTGAGCCATCGAGAGAATTATGAATTCTAAAAATTATCAGTATTGATATAAAATGAAACGCATACAGTGGTTAGGCACATCGCTCAATACAGTTCGTGACTTCCCGGAAAATGTGCGAAAGTTGGTAGGCCAAGAGCTCAGATTTGTACAAACTGGTTCAATGCCAACTGACTTTAAACCGATGACGACTGTAGGTGCGGGTGCTTTTGAAATAAGGGTTCGTGCGGGCAATCAGTACCGTGTGATTTATGTTGCAAAGTTTGCTGAGTCAGTCTACGTGCTGCACAGTTTCGTCAAAACCACGCCCAAGACATCGAAACCAGATTTGGATACGGCCAAAGCCCAATACGCAACTCTACTAAAGGCGAGAAAGACATGACAAAAAAACTTAACATCGTTGTCGGTAGCGACAACGTCTTTCGCGACCTGGGGTTTCCTGAAGGTGAAGCACAAAACCTGTTGCTGCGCGCAGACTTGGTCATACACATCCGCAAAGTTATAGAAAAACTCGGCCTGACGCAAGCCGAAGCTGCCAAACGCGCATCCATCACACAGCCCCGCATGAATGACTTGGTTAAAGGCCGAACTGAAAAATTCACGCTCGATGCAATGGTGAATGTGGCGGCGCAATTGGGCTACATCGTTAAGTTGTCTTTAAAGAAAGCTGCGTGACCAAACCAAAGCAACCCACTGTAGTGGTGATTGCTGGGCCGAACGGTGCGGGCAAATCCACTGCAGCGCCGTTTTTGCTCAAGCAGGCTCTTGGCATTCTTGAGTTTGTGAATGCAGACCAAATTGCTGCACGTCAAACTTGGCGGGCACAACATTCCGCAAGCGGACGTTGAACGACGCTTTTAGCGCAGCCTGCACAATTTGTACGCCCTTTATCTGCCCCTTGCTGACCGCTGGACGGTTCTGGATAATGCAGGCAAGCTAGAACCAATTGCCCACGGCACTGCAAGCCGAACCTATGTGGAGAATATTGACAAATGGCTCAATCTAAAAAAACTCAGCTCATGAAAAGTGATTTGCCAACTCACCAGTCAACCAAGCAAGACAAGGTCGCACAGGCTTTATCCAACGCGTCAAAACAGGCAAAGAAACAGCTCACCGCTCAAGGTCTAAAACTTCCTACGCAAAACTGGATCGGCTCTGCAGTGCGTAATCCAGCGACGTGATCAGTGATTGTGAAAAGTATTTATTTCGAGAACGACGACATCTGGGAATCCGCGTGTCTGAAAAGCAGATCGTGCGCGAGGTTTCGCAAGACTGACATACCAACATCAGGTATGCCGAAGACGGCTCGATAGTTGAGATTGTTTTGCTCGATGCGAAGAAAGAGGGCCTGCTGCCTTTGGAATACAGGAAAGCTGCATGTTCAATTGGGTAATCGTTTTGAATGGATTTTTAATTGGAGTCTGACCCCAATTCACCCTGTCGTTATGCGCGTTCCAGACCAATACGCCATACAACCTGGTGCTCAAAGCTTGTTGGCGAGCGAGCCTGCAGCCAGTTCGATTGTTCAATCCACAGACTCTGAGGAGCAAGCCATGTTAGATGCCTGGATACTTCAAATGCAGCAGATACATGCGACAGTTGCATCTTCGCTTGATTCACCAGCACTTATTGCGCGAACAGATAGTGCGGCAAACTTCGACAGAGTGCAGATTCATAATTCTACGGGTCGACATCTGGCGATCCGCGGTAGCAATCTCGCCAGCGCTGCGCACGGTTTGTTAAGCCTACAAAGGAATTACAACTGGAACGCATCCTCACCAGTGTCTGTAGTTGCCATGTTGAATCAACCCAAATTCGGAAAACTGATTCAAGAAGGGCAAAACAAGTTCACATACGAGCCGGAACGATTAGGCACGGAATACCTGCGTTTTATCGTCCAAAACACTGAGGGACGAAAAATGATCGTCACTTGGCGCATTGACGTGCGGGCAGACCTTGAGACGGGGCAAGCTAGTTCAGAGCAAGGTCTGCAATATGCTGAATATCAAACTCTTGCAGACTATAAAAATAACCTCGCCGCCTGGCAACGCAGCGCC
>ENA-OFCE01001418-OFCE01001418.1-metagenomes-genome-assembly--contig:-NODE-1418-length-12255-cov-4.591721_pt1 | contig 12255 bp, 11 predicted proteins | sample MGYA00153388_OFCE01 | MGnify analysis MGYA00153388
AAGTTGCAGGAACAGAAAAACTTGGCGCACATTTACAAGAAATACTAATACCTTCTAATTGCATTTTCTGGCTAGAAGTAGCATAGCAACCGATGGTAGTTTTGTTTGCTGCATTCATAGTAAAAGCATTACATGCATTAGCTGGATTGTAAGCAAGACTAGCGGTCATTACGTCATTACCTCCAGAAATTTCGTTTTGTGTTAATAAAATTCTTCTTGGAGTTTCGCCCAAAGGCCCACCTGGTAGCATTACATTCCCTGCATTTAATGTATGACCTAGATTGCAAACATGACCAAATTCATGAAGTATGGTTCTTACAAAATCAGTTTCATTACTTGCACTTCCAACATCAAATTTATAATTCCATACTCGATTGCTATTGATTGCAATGTCTTTTCCAAGAAAAAAATTACCTAAAGCGCAGGGTTGTGAAAAATTAATAGCGTTATCCGTGCTCAAAGATGCATCGTTATAAATCGTATTAATTCCGTCTGAATTACTATACTTTGGTGTAGAGCTAGAAGTTGTCACACTTCCAATTTCCATGTTGATTCCAGTTGCACAACTCCATTGCTTCATAGCTGAGCGAATGCATTGCATAGCTCCAGTGTTATCAAAAACTTCTTTGTCTATGTTAAATCTTAGCCTTTTCTCTGATGAATTGGGAGTTGTAAAACCTACTTCTTGATAGCGAGGTTTGCTGCCAGAAAAATCTGTAAGCACTGAATAATCAATAAGAATGTTGAAATTATTGCTTCTATCTCCGCAATCATTTATAATGTAAAAATTACCAGAACCAGGGCTTGGGTAACTTAATTTCGGATTTGCATTAACAAGATTTACTACCGATGGTACCTTAACCACAATTTGATTATTTGACCAACTTACTATATCGCTTCCATCTAATCTAACTTCGCTAATTTTATTATCTGCATCTTTAAAATATACATTTCCAAGACCTTGCGTATTTGCGAAAAAACGACCATTTATAGTTAAAATATCCCCTGTGCCGGCTTTGTATGTTTTATTTGGATTATTATCGGTATTAAAAATCTGTGGCTTACGTGGTATATGATTCTCAATATCGCTGATTGTCAATAAATAATCTAACCATAAATTTTCAGCATCTCCAGAACCATTTGAGTACTTACTGAATGCACCATTACCCATTCGAGAAGCATCAAAACTTAATCCAGTAGTAAGAGTTGGAAAATTGCTAATTATTCTCATTTTAATGTGCATTGCTACATAAGTAACTCCTGTTGTCAATAAAACTTTATTACTAATAGGATTGTTAAATTATTCTATTCCTATTCTATCGTCTGTTTCTATATCGTATGTATCTATTATGTATGTATTCGAATTAAAAGATGAACCTTTTGTTATTGTTATATCTCCGTATGAATACGCAGCAGTTCCAAACAAGTCTGAATTATAATTTAAAAACACAAATGCAGATGCTAAATAAACAGATGCTGAAGAATTAATTGTTATGTCAAATTCTAAATAATCATTTGAACCAATACATGAATAAAATTCATTTTCAAACTTATAGATTAATGTTGCATTGTTCATTCTATTATTTTCAATTTTTCTTATTCTTTTTCTTTTTTCTTTTTTTGTTTCTATCTTAAATATTTTTGAGTTCTTTAATAAAATAGAATCCGCTTTTCTTGTTCTCAAATAATCGAGATAAACAGAATCAGGATTTGGGATCCCTTTTAATTTGTAAAACTCTTCATCTGTCATCCGTTTAAAAACTGTACCATCGGAAACTTTTAGTTTAGTATCTGGGTAACTACCTAAATAATCATATAATTCTTGGATTTTTATTCCTTTATAAGGAAAAGGAAGAAAAACTTCGAACTTTCCAATATCATTTCCATTATCGGAATACCATTTTTCATTCGAATAATTATCGTTTATTTTATCGTAAGCTACCAAATATTGGAACATTCCAAGCGGCTTTAACAAGGTATAATTGAATTTTTTATATAATGGAGTTTTATTATTTGTTACGCATGTTATTAAATATGTTTTATTCTTAATTTTTAATAGATTTTCACGTGAATCTTTATAACTATTATAAATTAATTCATTTTCTAAAGTTTGTATAACGCTTACTTTCTTTTCAATCAGTTTACCTTTAAATACTTTATGAACTACAATTTCTTGTATCATATAGTAAGTACTGTTTCCAAAAATATCCTTTCCTATTTCAAATTTGAATTCTTCAATACTTCCTTCAAAAACAAATTCAGCATATTTAATATAAGTATTGTAAAAATTAGAATCCAAAGGCTGATTCCAATCGTCTCTACTTTGAGATTGTACATTGCTTGCAAAAAAGCAAAGCATTAATAAAAAGATTAATTTTTTCATAAGTGTAGTTTTATAAAATGTAGAATGATTTATTTTTCATCTAACCTCTAAAAGTACTTAAACTTATTAGCTTTTAATAACAGGTTTTTGTTAAGCTAATGTTAACTTAAAATAAATAGTAATTAAATTTTATTTGACACTTGTAAGTAAAACGAAGTTCTACAAATACTGGTCAATATTTTTCAAATCCTCCGGAGTATCAATAGCAATTGAAACTTCGGTTATTTGAGCTTTTAAATAATATTCGTTTTTCATAAAATACCCCAATGTTGCATTTTTTTTTGCTTTCGTAAATATTTTCGTTTCTCATTTGGGCTCAGCTTCTCAAATACCTTTTTTTTAATATTTTCTTCATAACGTTGTTTAGCTTCTCCTATTTTTTCTGTTGCCGCAGAATCAGGAGGCGTAGGTGGCAACACAGGTGGTTTAGGCTCGGCAATGTTTTTAAATAGATTAGGTCGCATGCCTGGGTGTGCATCCAGCCAATCTTGTGCAGTCCTTTGCTTAAATACAATTCCATCATCGTAGCTTAGCTTTATATCTGGGTAACTTAATAAAGTGTCGTACAATTGTTTGATGGTAGTGATTTTAGAATAAGATTCTCCAAGTTCTACTTCTTCCAATCCTCTGATTTGATCGCCAAACCTTAGTGCAGTCATAGTTAAATAATCTGGATAGTTGTAGGAGTAGGTATCGAAGTTGAGGTAATATCTAATTATTTTTAATACTTGATAGTTTTTTAGCCTTGCTTGATTATCTGACCCTGGCGATTCGAGAGTTGTAAAATACAATTGAGTAAATCCTATAGAATTAAAATTATTCAATATTTTACTATCAGTGCTTTGCGATAAAAAATATACATAACTACTAGAATCAAGCTCAGATTCTAATGTTATTTTATTCATTTCATTCGACCCTTTGAAAACTTTATGAATTTGAATTGAAGTTAGAGCATAAAATCTCATATTTACTGTTTTCAGTTCTACCTTTTCAACAGTACCCTCAAAAATAAAATTGGCAGGTTCAACCACGTCATCATAAAAGTTGGTCCGAATTGGTGGGTGATATTCTCGTTCTATAATTTGAGAGAAAGTGTTTGCGGTTAACAAGCATAGAAGGAGTAAATTAATTAGTTTTTTCATGTGATAATTTTTATAGGGTTTGAAAATGTATTATTTTACATTTAAATTTAAAAATACCTATAATTTTTCCATTTTAATAACAAGTTTTTGTTAAGTCTATGTTAACTGTGTAACTCTTTTTGTGAATAGCTTAAACTATTCTTTGATTCAGTTTCAATCTTTCAATCTCTTAATGCCTTAAAATTTATATTTTGTTTCACTTACATTCACTTAATGCTAATTCATTCAAAAATGTAGATTTGTGAAAAATAGAAAGTGAGAATTTCTATTAATAAAAATTGCTTTCATAAAATAGAATTAAACACCATGAAAATACGAATAGAACATGACACAATGGGCGCTGTAGAAGTTGCTGCTGATAAATATTGGGGTGCACAAACAGAAAGATCGCGCAACAATTTTAAGATTGGAAAAGAAGGCAGCATGCCTTTGGAAATTGTACATGCTTTTGCTTATTTAAAAAAGGCTGCTGCACAAGCTAATTCAGAATTAGGTGTTTTGAGTAGTGATAAAATGGAGAAAATTGCTTCGGTATGCGATGAAATTTTAACTGGAATGCACGATGATGAATTTCCATTAGTAATCTGGCAAACCGGCTCTGGTACGCAAAGCAACATGAATGTAAATGAAGTAATTGCAAACCGTGCGCATGTATTGGCGAATAAGGAACTAGGTGTTGGCGAAACCGAGATACATCCGAATGATGATGTTAATAAATCGCAATCAAGCAACGATACCTACCCAACTGCCATGCACATTGCAGCATACAAAATGGTCATTGAAACCACCATTCCTGGTGTCGAAAAACTTTGCGCAACCTTACAATTAAAATCAGAAGCTTTTGCCGGAATTGTAAAAATTGGCCGAACTCATTTGATGGATGCAACACCGCTTACTTTGGGGCAAGAATTTTCGGGTTATGTTTCTCAATTGCAACATGGATTGAAAGCCTTAAAAAACACCTTAGATCATTTGTCTGAATTGGCTTTAGGTGGAACTGCTGTCGGCACAGGTATCAACACACCTAAAGGCTATGATGTATTGGTAGCTAAAAAAATAGCTGAGTTAACTGGCTTGCCTTTTATTACTGCAAAAAATAAATTTGAAGCACTTGCTGCTCATGATGCTCTGGTCGAAACGCATGGAGCATTGAAACAATTAGCTGTTTCATTAATGAAAATTGCCAATGATATCAGAATGTTGGCTTCTGGACCAAGAAGTGGAATTGGTGAAATAATGATTCCTGAAAATGAACCAGGATCGAGCATAATGCCCGGAAAAGTAAATCCTACTCAACCAGAAGCTTTGACAATGGTTTGCGCACAGGTAATGGGAAATGATGTTTCGATAACCATTGGCGGTATGAGTGGACATTATGAATTAAATGTGTTCAAACCATTAATAGCTGCCAACTTTTTACAATCTGCCCGATTAATTGGCGATGCTTGTGTTTCTTTCAATGATCATTGCGCAATTGGAATTGAACCAAATCATGCGGTTTTAAAAAAGAATTTAGAAAACTCGTTGATGTTGGTGACAGCATTGAACCCATATATTGGCTATGAAAAAGCAGCAAAAATTGCTAAAACTGCCCATAAACAAGGTACATCATTACGAGAAGCAGCATTGGAACTTGGATATTTAACCAATGAACAATTTGATGAATGGGTAAAACCAGAAAAGATGATTGGGGGTTTATAATTGATGATGAAATATCTAATAATAGCTATAGGTTTTTGCTTTTTAATGGGTTGTAGAAGTAATGGAAAATTGCAACCAGTGGGCGACAATCGTTTGCAAGGAACTTGGCAGGAGCAAAATTCAGTGGTAAAAGATTCATTAATTGACGGTGAGTATGCTAATCTGAGATTAAGTTGTGATAGTTTTTATTTGATGTTGGATGTTTTTTCAAAAGAAAATGTACGCGGCGATACCTGCTATGGAAATGGAAAATGGAAAGAATATGCAAAAGGGACTTATATCATTAAAGACGATACGTTGGCATTGATGGGAGCATATACCAAAGCTAACTTTAAACAAAAAATTAGTGGTTGTCATCGTATTAATTATTTGGATAATTATTATGTGATCCGATCGATTGATGATAAACAAATGATTTTAAGCGATGTACGTGGACATGGATATTTTGTATTAAACCGTGCTGCAACCACTACTTGTACTCCGAAAGAAATATTTTAATGGCAATTAAAAAGATTAATTTATTGTAATTTTAACTTTTAAGAATTTATTAATGTCATAAATAAATTATAAATAAACCTTCGTGCGGTTAGTTTACGTTTTATTTTTAGGTTTATGTTTATATTTTTTTAACTATGTAATATACTGTATGTTTTAAAATATTTTGGGCTTACCCCTGAAAAGGGGTCAGGCTATACGCTATATTTCAATTCTGAACAAAGCGAAGAATCGCAATTTAATTGTTTTTTAAAGGAAAAAAAGGATGCCGCTACTATCCCTAAGCCTTCTACCTTCGATTTTACATTTTTATATATTGATTTAAACCTCACAACGGGTTATAAACTATAAAAAGCTTTAGATAATTTGATTGATATGTCAAAGAATTTTGAATTCTCGGTAGTTCTTCTTGAAAAAAAGAAAAAGATAGAAACCATAATTGTAAATGGCTTAAGTATTATATCTGCTAATAATAAAATTGATAAAACAAAACTCTTATCAATTTTATTAGGTAAAAATTTAGATGCCAAAGAATTAAGAAAAGGAGCATGGGACAGAAAAATAATATATTAAATTTAAATTAATTACTAGATTATAAGTAAATTTAACATCGAAGGTAGAAGGCTTAGGGATTGAAGCGATATCCTTTTTTGCTCTACCAGGTTTGTAATTTTTCGCTAAATCTTCCGCAAAAAAGATAAAGCTGAAAGCCCGACCCCCAATTTTTTTTGGGGGAAAGCCCACACAAAAAATAAAATCGATAAGGAATTTATTTTAAAAGAGGATTTAAATAAATAAAACTTTATTTGAAAAATTTAACTTTATTATTAAAAATAATTATAGAGTGAAATAAAAAAATTATGAACTATTAAATTAATTTATTTACTATAAAAACATAATTAAAAATTAATCTTAAATAAATAATAATTTCACCTCAATGAAAATTTTAATGGTATGCCTCGGCAATATTTGCCGTTCACCTCTAGCCGAAGGTATTTTAAGAAAGATAATTACTGACCATCAATTAAACTGGACAGTTGACTCTGCCGGAACTGGAGATTGGCATGTTGGGCATGCGCCAGATAAACGTTCAATTGCTGTAGCAGGCAAAAATGGAATTGATATTTCTACATTACGAGGACGACAATTCAGCACAAAGGATTTTAAAACATTCGATTATATTCTGGTTATGGATTCAGAAAATTATGCAAATGTAATACGATTGGCCAGCAATGAAACCGAAAAACAAAAAGTAGAACTGCTACTGAATTATGTAAATAAAGGTAAAAACGAGACTGTACCGGATCCATATTGGGACGATTCGCTTTTTTCTCCTGTTTATGATTTAATTTATCAAGCTTGTGAACATTTTGTAGCTTTTCATCAACCACAAAATTAGTTGCGAAATAGTACTTTTGGCAAATGGCGATTATAAAACCAAGTTTACCAAAGGGCACACGAGATTTCTCTCCACTGCAAATGGATCGAAGAAATTTCATTTTCGATACCATTCGAGCAGTTTTTAAAAAATATGGCTATCGACAGATAGAAACCCCGTCGATGGAAAACCTATCAACCCTTACCGGAAAATATGGCGATGAGGGCGATAAACTTATTTTCAAAATTCTTAATTCAGGCGATTATTTAGCTGATGTAAATGATGAAATGCTACATGAAAAAAATTCAGCGAAATTAAGTTCAGAAATTGCCGAAAAAGCACTTAGATATGATCTTACAGTTCCTTTTGCAAGATATGTAGTCTCCCATCAAAATGATATTTCATTTCCTTTTAAACGATATCAAATTCAACCGGTTTGGCGAGCAGATCGTCCTCAACGTGGCAGATATCGAGAATTTTATCAATGCGATGCTGATGTTGTTGGTTCTGATTCATTGTTGAATGAAGCTGAATTTGTAATGATTTATCATGAAGCGTTGAAAAATTTGGGTTTAAAAGATTTTACCATAAAAATTAATAACCGTAAAATACTTGCGGGAATTGCTGATTTATTAAACCGTCCGGAATTAATTATAGATATGACTGTTGCCATTGATAAAATGGATAAAATTGGTATTGAAGGAGTTAGTAAAGAATTGTTGGAAAACGGATTTTCTTCAAAAGAAATAGAAACGTTAATTCCGGTATTGGAATTAAAAGGAACCAATGCGGCCAAATTATCAGAATTATCAATAATTCTTTCCAATTCAGAAACAGGTTTGAAGGGTATTGCAGAATTGAAAACCGTATTTGACTTGGTTGAAAAACTAAAACCAGAAAATGAATTGGTTTCGCTAGAATTGGATCTAAGCTTAGCAAGAGGATTAAATTACTATACAGGAGCAATTTTCGAAGTGAAAAGCAATGAAGTGAGGATGGGTAGCATTGGAGGCGGTGGTCGCTATGATGATTTAACAGGAATGTTTGGTTTGAAAAACATCAGCGGAGTTGGAATTTCTTTTGGTGCAGATCGGATTTACGATGTAATGGATGAGTTAAATTTGTTTGCTGAAGCCGTAAAAGGTGGCACTGAGGTACTCATTATCAATTTCGGAAATGAATCACAGGATTATGGAATAAAGATTCTAAAACTACTGCGGGATAAAGATATTCCATCAGAAATTTATCCAAATAAGGCCAAAGTTCAAAAGCAAATGAAATATGCAGATGATAATGCAATTTCTTATGTCATATTTGCTGGCGACGAAGAGCAAAAACAAAACTCAGCAACCTTAAAAACAATGAGTAGTGGCGAGCAACAAATTTTGCCTCTTTCCGATTTACTTACTTTTCTTTCATAATCATTCTACCAATTCATGCAGTTTTTAATTTCCGATTCACCAATCAGCATTCTTCAAGTAAATGAAATTATTAATCAAGGTTTAAAACTCGTATTGTCGGAATCTGCGATTGAAAAAATTTCAACATGCCGAACGTACCTCGAGCAAAAAATTTCAACATCTACTGAACCTATTTATGGAATTAATACAGGATTTGGATTTTTGCAGCATTTACCCATTCAAAACCAGGACATTGAAAAACTTCAACTCAATCTGGTAAGATCTCATGCGTGTGGAGTTGGAGAAGAAGTACCAAAAGAGATTGTGAAAATTATGCTTTTGTTAAAAATCCAATCACTTTCATATGGATTTTCAGGAGTTCAACTAGCTACAGTTCAGCGTTTAATAGATTTTTATAATGAAAATGTTTTACCAGTAGTGTACAATCAAGGTTCGTTAGGTGCCTCTGGCGATTTAGCTCCTTTGGCTCATTTATCACTACCATTAATTGGCGAAGGTTGGGTAAATTATAATAACGAAAAGAAAAAATCGGCTGAAATAAATACTCATTTAGGTTGGAATCCGATTACATTAAAATCAAAAGAAGGCTTAGCTTTATTAAATGGAACTCAGTTTATGAGTGCTTATGGTATATATATTCTTTCTAAAAGTCTTCATCTTTCTAGGTTTGCTGATTACATTTCTGCTATTTCGTTAGATGCATTTCATTGTAGAATCGATCCCTTTATTGCTTCTTTGCATCAAATTAGAAATCATAAGGGACAAGCAGATACCGCTAAAATAATTTTCGACTTACTTTCGGAAAGCGAAATAAGCAAAACTTTAAAATCACAAGTTCAAGATCCTTATTCTTTTAGATGTATACCCCAAGTACACGGAGCTAGCAAAGATGTAATCGAGTTTGCCATTAACACATTTACCATCGAAATAAACTCAGTTACAGACAATCCTACTATTTTTCCGGATGATGATTTAATTGTAAGTGGTGGTAATTTTCATGGTCAACCATTAGCATTAGCTTTTGATTTTCTGGCTATTGCTTTGGCGGAATTAGGCAGTATTGCAGAACGAAGAACATTTCAATTAATTTCGGGCCAGCGTGGTTTACCTAGTTTTCTGGTGTCAAATCCTGGGCTTAATTCCGGATTAATGATTCCACAATATACAGCTGCATCCGTTGCCAGTGAAAACAAACAACTTTGTACACCTGCAAGTGTTGACTCGATTGTATCATCAAATGGGCAAGAAGATCATGTAAGTATGGGTGCCAATGCTGCAAGCAAATGTTTACGAGTTGTTCAAAATCTCGAAAAAATACTTGCGATTGAACTTTTTACCGCTTCGCAAGCGATTGTATTTAGAAAGCCACTTAAAACTGGAATCGAATTAGAAAATTTATTAAAAGATTATACTTCAAAAGTGCCATTTGTAGAAAGCGATCGGGTATTAATGGATGATATTCATGAGTCAATTCACTTTATTCAGAATTATAAAATAAACGGATTATATGAGGATTGATTTAAAAAGAGTTTTGATTTATTTTCAATAAAAAAATCCCGGCTTTCGGCCAGGATTTATTCATATATGTTGGAAGGGGAGTTTTAATTTCCGATCTGACCTTTTTTCGCTGCTCTTTTCAATTTATCGTTCGCCATTATAGCAATTTCTACTCTTCGGTTGTTGGCCGCGCCAGAAGTTGTTGTATTATCATCAATTGGTTGTGTTTCACCATATCCAACATCATTCATTCTAGAGCCAGCAACTCCTAAATTAGATGCATAACTTTTTACTGATTTTGCTCTCATTACCGATAAATTTTGATTCAACTCATCCGATCCAGATGCATCTGTATGCCCTTCGATTAATATTTCTGTATCGTTGTACTTTTTTAATACGGTAGCCAAATTAGTTATATTAGTTTGTGCAGCAGGCTTTAAATTAGATTGATTTACATCAAAAAGAATTCCTGAATCAAAGGTTATTTTAATTCCTTCGCCAACTCTGGTTACGGTTGCACCCTTCAAATCTCTTTGAAGTTCAGCTGCTTGTTTGTCCATATAATTGCCCACTAATGCGCCTGCAGTACCTCCTATAGCTCCACCGATGATTGCACCTAAGGCAGTATTTCCACTTTGCTTTCCGATTACCGCGCCGATTGTTCCGCCAGCACCAGCTCCTATTACGGTTCCCTTTTGACGATTATTTAATGATTTGCATTGAGTAAAACTGCTAACGATTACAGCGCTTGCAATTATTAATAGGTAAATGTTGTTTTTAGTTTTCATGATTTTTATATTTTTTAATCTAATAAAATCAATTTGAGTGCCAGCAAATTCCTACACTTTCTCATCTTTGCTAAATAATTTTTAAAATGAAGAAAATAAGCATTTTGGGTTGTGGTTGGTTGGGAATGCAAATAGCTGAACTGCTTATTTCTAACGGCTATGATGTTACCGGAAGTCGAACCGCTGAGTTAGGAACAGAAGAACTTAGAAAAAAAGGTATTAAATCTCAATTGCTTGTTTTAAAAAACAAAGAATCGATACAAGAAATTCCGTTATTTTTTGAAACTGATATCCTGATTATTTCATTAACTCCATCATCGTTTAGCCATAAATATCGCTACCACGAAGCAATTGCTGATGTGGTAAATATGTTAAAATCTGAAGTAAAAGTAATTTTGATTAGTTCTACCTCTGTTTATGCAGATGATAATGAGGAGAAATTTGAAAATAGCAAAAGGATGGGGTTTTCTTCTAATTCCGTTTCGATCATTCAGGCTGAGGACGTTTTATTAAATCAATCAAAAAATAAATTTTGCATAATTCGCCCGGCGGGCTTAATTGGAAAAAGCCGTTACCCAGGAAAATTTTTTGCAGGAAGAAAAAATATTGCAAACGGACTTGCTCCGGTTAATTTAGTTACGGGCGAAGATGTTTGTCAAATTTTATATCAACTAATAATCCAGCAGAAATGGAATGAGGTTTTTAATGCCTGTTCCCCAAATCACCCTATTAAAATGGAATTTTATTCCAAAGCAGCAACCTTAGCTGGCTTAGAAAAGCCTGATTTCAAGAGTGAAAAAGTGAGTTTTAAACTAATAAATGGGGAAAAAGCAAGTGATGTTTTATCATTTACCTACCAACATGCTGATTTAATGGGTTGGTTAGAAACTGTGAAAGCATAATTTTGTTATTTTAAATTTATAATTTATGTTAATAAAGTGACTTTCTTAATTTGTAGTTTTACTCTTTATATAACAATAAAATTTTAAAAACAATATTTTATCTGTAATTAAAACACTAATCCAAAAAATATTTCCAACAAAAATTGAAATTAGTATGTGGAATAGCTTACAAATATTGTAAAGTAAGATTAATGATTTTGAAATGATTAAAAAATGCTTAATTTATTAATTTTCAAATATTTACAAATTTTTTAACTCAAAATTTAACGGAAAATATGAATTTTAATTTAGGAGAGTTATTTTGTGGGCCAGGAGGATTAGCATTAGCCGCATTATCCGCTAAGCTTAATTTTAATGGTATTGATTATTCAATAAGTCATGAATGGGCTAACGATTATGATAAGGATACTTGCAACACTTATATAAACAATATATGTCCAAATCATCCTGAAACTGTTATTTGCAAGGATGTTAGAAAGTTATCAATTGATGCACTAAAACCAATTGACGCTTTAGCTTTTGGTTTTCCATGTAATGATTTTAGTATA
>ENA-OFCE01001420-OFCE01001420.1-metagenomes-genome-assembly--contig:-NODE-1420-length-12231-cov-2.189553_pt1 | contig 12231 bp, 9 predicted proteins | sample MGYA00153388_OFCE01 | MGnify analysis MGYA00153388
GATGCTGCCAGGTGCTGAAGCCGTGCTGCTCCATGCGCGATCGCCACTCTGGGTCGACATACAAAAAGTTGCAGCCAGAAATTTTGTTGCTGGTGCAGAACTGATTGATCGCACTGACCATCAGTTCTGTTAATCCATCCTCATCTTCGCCAGGGGCAATCAAGAATCGATAGCCCTCAGCAGGCGTAAACGGAGACATCCCCAACAGCTTTGGATAATACTCGACTCCCAATCGGCTGGCCAGATCTGCCCACTGATGATCAAACACAAACTCACCGTAACTATGCCCCTTCACATACAGCGGGGCAATGGCAACCAGGCTACGTTGGGGTAGATTACCCGCCGGATGCTCACGCCAGATCGTTAAGTGGTTGGGCAACCATCCAGTGCGGGCAGTGGTGCTACCGGAGGTTTCCATATTGTTGAGCCATTCCCATTCAAAGAATGGCGTTTTAAGCGGAACTGCCAGAGCATCCCAATCAGCCTGTGGAATGTCTTTAATGCGATTGACCCAAGTAACTGAATAGCGGGGCTTTAGCTGTTCGACCATTGCTCACAGGAATAAACTTCATACAGCGTAATACATCTCACTCAAACTAGGGGAAGGACTGGCGAATGATTCGGTAGTGTAGAAATACTTCTTGGTCGATGGTTTGTGCTTCGATTAGCTCTAGTCGGGGGGCGATCGCTTCCAAAAAGCCTTCGCCTGCAACTAGGGTTGGGGCAGTGCGTCCGCCTAAAATGATGGGGCAGACGGTGATTCTAAGTTCATCGATACACTCTGCGGTGAGCAATCCAGCGATCAGTTCGCCGCCGCCTAACGCCGCAATGCGATCGCAGCCCAAAGTTGCCAAGGTTTGAAAGGCGGCGATCCAATCCACTAAGCCGGATGTATCTTCCGCTTGAATAATCCGTTCAAACCCATCTTGGTCTGCCCATTGCTGGGCACCGATCGCGGTTGTCAGGAGCCAGCGTGGAATGGGTTGCCGAAAAAATGCAAGCTGAGGGTTGATGTTGCCAGAAGCGGAACAGACCACATGAACGGGCTGAGGCGGTTTATTTTGAGCGTGGCGCTGCTGGAGTAATTTGGGGTGAGAAATGGGTAGCGTTGTGCCGTAGGAGCGCAATGTGCCGGCACCAAACAACACTGCATCGGCTTGAGCAATTTGGGTTTCTAGATGATGTTTATCGGCAGCAGAGCCAAATCTGGCAGGAGAACGCTGGCGATCGGCAATTTTGCCATCTAAGCTGACCGCTAAAACCACGGTGATAAAAGGACGCAGTGGATGGAGCATCAACTAACTGCGATCGCGTTGGGGTAGGCAAATGGCGAAAAAAGCAACCTCGGCGGCGGCTTGTTCGGCAGCTTTGATGGATCGTCCACTTCCCTGTCCAATGCACTGATCTTGCAGCCACACTTCTGTTGTGAAGCGATGAGGCAGGGTTGAGGTATCTGACTCGGTTAGGCGATAGGTGGGTAGCAATTTGTGATGCCCTTGAGTCCACTCTTGCAGTCCGGCTTTATAGTTTTGCAGGGCAGGATCGGCGCGAATCTCATCAATTAATGGAATTAACTGACCATCAAGCCAAGGACGGATGAGCGAGAAGTTGTGTGTGCTGAGATACAAAGCACCCAAAATAGCTTCAAAGGATTCTGCCAGCCGCGACTCTTCGCCTAATTTATCGTTGAGGGCACTATTGCTGACTAGAAGATAGCGAGATAGCCCATAGCCAGCCGCAATCCGAGCGAGGACGCGATCGCTAACCAACATGGATCGAACAGCCGCAAATTCGCCTACGGGCAGCTTAGAATAACTTTCTAACAAAAACTCAGCCACTGCTAATCGAATCACCGCATCTCCAACAAACTCTAGCTGTTCATAGTTTGCCGTAGCGGAGATTGTGGAATGGGTTAGGGCTAAATCTAGTAAACGCCAATCGATCGGTGCAGTTTTTGACAGCCCTAGCTTTTGAACTAGGTTTTCTAAATCTTTTTGGCGAGGAGGATACTGAATTACCATGCCATTAGCGTAGCAGTTCTCTAGGCACTCTGAGGTAATGTGTTGATCTCTAAGGCAGTTCCTACAGCAGTTTTAGCCCTTTTAGTCCCCCAATTTTGGGAAGAATTAGAGTCGAACCCCAAAAGTGGAGAATTGGGGGGGCTTACAGAATTTGCCAGCGTGGCGCATTCGTTTGAATGGGCAGAACGACCCTTGATGGGCTGCAAAGTGGTTCCATCCAAAATGACAATAGGCACGACTGCATCACCATTCCCATGTCTGGAACTATTGCCAAACCCAAAATGGCGATTTTGCGATCGCACGGCTGAGATCGTTTGTGGCAGAACCCCCGCGAGTAATGCTAAGGCTTCATCAGAAATTTGTGACACAACTTCGCCACTAAAAAATTCTTCAAATCCTAAAAATAGCTTTTCTGCCCGTTGAACTGGATCTGGGTGAAACACAATCTTTTGGAGCCAGCGCACCCACTGAATCCTTCGGCTATAGGCGCGTTGGCGATCGCTAGGATGGATGACCTCGACGAGTTTTGGATCACCGATCGCAATAATGGATGAATACCCCGGTGCGTTTGGGCAGGCGATCGCGGCACCTGGACCGGCAAACTCAGCATAGTGAGATTTGCAAAGAATTAGCCCCCCCCGCTTTGTTTCTCCAACGGCTAGTAAACGATCAAAGGGGATAACGATCTCTGGAGTGTTAGAACTGATGCCCTGAAAAATATTGCTATCCACGTATTTATCCTGCAATGTCGCAGATCGCGAGAACAGAACAGAGTCATTTCTACTCTTGCCACTATCCTAAACATGCCTGTAAAACCAAACTCTCCTCCTTAAAAAACTTTGCAGAATCTACACATTCCAATAAGTTTTCCAAACCATTGGGCAAGTTTCATACAAAAGGTAGGAGAGGAGTGAAGAAGTCCAGCAGCATCTAATCTCATAATTTCTACTTCTTCACCCTTCTACTTCCAATTAATCTATCGTCCAAATAGCTGCTGAAACCAGTTGGAACGGCGCTTTTGAACCTTTTTAGGTTGAGGTTGTGTTATGGGGCGAGGCGCTTGCACGGATGGAACAGAGATGGGCGCAACAGAGATAGGCGCGATCACCACATTATTGGAACTGGGATTGGTGAAAACAGGACGGCTGGGATAGCTGGGCAGGGTGGGATTAGTAGCAACTGGACGAGTAAACACTGGGCGAGATGCGATCGCGGTGGCATTTAAGCTGGCGATCGATTGATTATTGGTCAAATAAACATGCCCCACGGATGTGCCTTGATACGATCGCTCGGTGACGCGCCAGCCCGGTTCAAAGTAAAATTTGGCAAAGCCAGAGGTATAGCCTCGCGTTCTGGCAATCAGCAGTTCTGGCGATGAGCGATCAATATTGGGTGCCGCGATCAGGTGCAAATCTCCATCGCGCTTCACCACTCGAAAGCTGTAGCGCCAGTTTAGATCTTCGCCGCCAACCCGCATGGAGTAGCCATTGCTGTCGGTGCTGCGCCCGCAAATATCGGTAAAATCAAACTCTACCAGCAGCGGATTGATCACCGTGGGGCTAGCGCCGCTTTCGCTCCAACATGAGCGAACATTGCTAAGCTGTTTTATGATCAAAAGTTGATGAGCGTTTCCGCCATAGGGAGAAGCAACAGCAACAAAGCGGCTTTGGTCGATTTCTTGTTGACCAAACATAGACTGGGCGATCGCGGGTGTCGCCTGACCCAAACAACCCAGCGCAAACGTAGCCAGCGTCGCCAAACGCAGGTTCAATGAAGTATGCATAATATCAAGTTAGAGTTAGAGGGTGGTTAATTGCTTCGACATATCCAAACTATTGCCCAACACGCACCCCGTATCCGGACAATATCTCACCCAGGGAAATATTTTTTGTTTGGATGTCTCTTCACCCCCCTTGACGGATTGACACCCCAAATGTTTCTCAACCGCACCGACCTACAGGAGTCAGCACTATGAATATCTTTGGAATTGGTTTGCCAGAAATGGCACTAATTTTTACCTTAGCGCTGCTCGTTTTTGGACCCAAGAAATTACCTGAAATTGGTCGCAGTTTGGGTAAAGCCATTCGCGGCTTTCAAGAGGCTTCAAAAGAGTTTGAAAGCGAATTCAAACGGGAAGCCGAGCAAATTGAACGCATCGTCAAAGAACCGATGCAGGCAACCTTAGAAGAACCCGATCCACTAGCCCTCTCTGCCGCCACTGAAACGCCAGAAGCGGAGGTGCCAATGGTGGAATCTGAGCCAGTGGAATCTGAGCCAATGGAATCTGAGCCTGTAAAATCTGAGCCAGTGGAATCTGAGCCGGTGGCTGCTTGCCCAGAACAACCGTCAGCAGAATCCTTGGGCTGAGCAGCCATGATCGACGCAACCCCATCGCCCCTAGTGATTCCTCAAGTAATTGTGGGATTGGGCAACCCTGGTGCTAAGTACGATCGCACCCGCCACAACATCGGCTTTGAAGTGGTGGATTTGTTGGCGAAGTGGTGGCAAATCAGCTTATCGGGGCAAAAAAAATATCAAGGCTTATTTGGGGAAGGACTGGGAGCGAATAACGCAAAAGTGCGGCTACTCAAGCCTCAAACCTACATGAACAACTCCGGGCAATCCATTCGCGCCGTGCTGGATTGGTATAAACTGCCACCCGAATCCGTGCTGATCATCTACGACGATATGGATCTGCCCGTAGGTAAGCTGCGGATGCGCCTTTCGGGTTCGACGGGCGGACACAACGGCATGAAATCAGCGATCGCCCATCTCGGCACCCAAAGCTTCCCCCGCTTGCGTCTGGGCATTGGTAGCGCCAAAAATGCAGAGGTTGATAAAGACACAATCTCCCATGTTTTAGGTAAATTTGCCCCCAGTGAAGCCGCGATCGTTGCAGAGGTGATCAAGCTCGCCGCTGAAATGGTGGAATATAGCCTCAAGCAAGGCGTGGAAAAGGCAATGAGCCTCTACAACAATCGTACGGCGGGGGAGTAGGGGAATGACGAGTTGTGAATGACGTTTCTTGAATGCCCATACCAAATGGCTAGCCTTTCTTTCCGGCTAATCCGCGCTGAGTTAACAACGGCTCAACGCTATTTCTTGTTCTAATCATTCAATATTGTTGCAGCCTCAAGCCTAAATATTTCCTTTGCTCTTTCCAAAAAAAACGAATTATTCTGCTTGCCCAACAAGCGTGAACGCTGCCCAATCGCGGGGTTCGGGGTATTGCTTCAGGGTTGTGAGCATGGCTTGGCGCATTGCCTGGGCTTTGTCAGGATTTTTGAGCAACGCTTGGTAAAACTCGGTCATCAAGGTGACGGTGGCGGCATCGGGAACTGCCCAAAGGGAAACGACAACGCTGGGAGTGCCTGCCAAAATCAGCGATCGCGATAGCCCAATCACGCCATCTCCAGTGATTCGCCCCCGCCCCGTGTCGCAAGCACTTAGCACTACCAAATCTGAGGTGAGTTTCAGATCTAAAATTTCGTTGGCGGTGAGCAAGCCGTCGGTGCTGCTATCGGGAGATAACGCGAGTCTTCCTGGAGAAGGAGCTAACGCGATCGCGCCGGGTATGCCCAATCCAAAAAAATCATCCAGTAAGCCGTGGGTTGCCAGATGAATGATTCGCTTAGTCGCCATTTGCTGAACCACAGCCGTTTCCGTCGCTTGGTTGCCAGTCAGCGCTTTGGTGCCGAGTAGAGCGGCGATCGCCCGTGCTTCTTCCTCAGAACCCGGTAATTCTGATAGCTGTTCGGGTGGCTGCCCTGCGGCGATCATCACCTTTGGCATCGTCGGGTTGCCCACAATTAGGGCATTGCTGATGCCGCTTCTAACCGTATCTCTGCTGCGTTTCTGCTGTTGCCGCGCTAGTTCTAACACCTGAATTGAGGGAGACAGGGCGATCGTGTATTGCTGGATTAGATAGTTTCCTTGGGCATCTTGCAGTGCGGCAAAGGGCACCAAGAAGAGCGCCCCTTGGGGGATGAAGACGACTTTTGCACCCGCTTCTTGGGGCAACAACTCGGCGATGGGCGCAATTAACACCTGATAAAGTTGCTGCAAGTCGCCAGACATTTGGGGTGTGCTGCCTCTGGGGCGACGACCAGGAATGGCGCTACCGCGTCCCCTTACGCCAATCCCGTTAGCGCGCGCGTTTTCTACCAGGTTAGCTAGGGACACATTTGAGGATGTCAGAATCGGTTTAAGATCGACCTGCCGAAACGCAACAGCGCCCTGGGGATTGACGACCCAACTGTAAAGCGTGTGGTTGCCAATGATGGAATATTCGACCAAGGTTGCCTTTTGCGTTTTGGCGATTTGCTGAATTTGAGCAATAGTTAGGGGTTTAACAGCCGCGATCGCGCTATTCACAGGTTTGAGACGACGCGCCAGCAGTTCTACAAAAGCTCTAGCTCTGCCCCGCTCTGCGACTTCCAATGCTTGCCCGATCTTTTGCTGTCGTACCAATGCAGTTTGCAAGGCTTCGTAGGTTTGCGCTTGGGTTTCAACTAAAGACACCAAATTGCTATCGCTTAATCCTGGACGCAGAGCCTCCCAGGTTTCCATGGCAGCAGTTAGGTTACTCGCGGCGTTCGAGTGATCTCCCGTTTTTAGGTAAAGAGTACCGATGTTATTCAGCGTCTTTCCTTCCAATCCGCGATCGCCCAGTTTGCGGCTAAGCTCCAATGCCGTTTGATAAAAGCGCAGGGCTTCTTTAGAACTGCCCGATTTACCATAGCCCGATGCCACATTATTAAGGCTAACGGCTTCTAGTTCCAAATCGCGGGTAAATCGGCCCGATTCCAGCGCTTTCAGATAGAAAAACTGCGCTTGCGATCGCCCCGCTTCAGCATACACATTGCCGATGTTGTTCAATGTCGTGACATAGAGGTAGCGCGCCCAGGGATGCATTCGTCCCGGTTGATGATAATCGGGTGCGATCGCCTGCTCCAGAAAATCTCTGAGCGCTTTCCCGCGTGGCGGTGGCTGCTGCGTCCCATAAATTGCCTGATTTGCTTCAATAAAATTAACGGGTTTTGAATTACGAATATCTCGCCCCAAGGGGTAGCCCACCTGTTCCACCATCAGCAACGCTCGATAGTAAGACTCCAGTGCCCTTTCTGACTGATTCTGACGAAAATAGCCTGTCCCAATATTATTGAATACTTCCCCATCCAAGCCATAGTCTCCAGGACTTCTGCCGCTTCTAAAAAGTGAATCCTGATTGAATTCCAGCGCTTTTTGGGGTTGTCCCAATCGCTCATACACCAACCCCAAAAACGATAGGGTAGAGCGCAGCCGTCCCCGATTTCTAAAGAAAACTTGCAGGGCTGCCTCACCGCTCTCTTTCGCAGCGCGATCAAGCAATGCCTGCTGAAATTTAGCCGCTTGTTGCAGCGTTTCCAGCCCTTTTTGATATTGTCCCAATCGGGCATTAATCAGCCCCACCATGGTGAGCGCTGCCCCTTCGCGATCTTGCTGGCGCAGTCTCTCCGCCATCGAGCCGCCCCCTTGACGCGCGATCGCTAAAGATTTTTGGTAGGTTTCTAGCGCTTCCCGCAGTTGACCTTTTTGATACTGCTGCTGTGCCGCATCTAGCAGGCGATCGACGGGAGAAAGGGTGCTTTCTGCGGCGTGTGCGATCGGTGAGGTGAAAGCGCGATCGCTCAAACGCACTGGCAACAAACCGACACCCTCCGCTCCACCCAAAAGCAGCAGCGTCAACAGCGTTAAACAGCCGCAACGATGATCAAACCAGGTTTGAACGTTCATGAAAAGGGCAGCCTAAACAAATTCACCCTACAGTCATAGCTCATCCAAAATGTGTTGTCAGGTAGCGACATTTCTTAGATGCTCTTAATTCCAACGGGCAGACACAAGACCGCCCTTACTTGGATGATCAACCTATGAGACGCAAATTTTGTCCATAAAAAAACCCCGAAGAACCGGGGCACAGTGCGGTAGAAATAAACTCTGCATTTAAAGCACTTAAGCGTTGTGCTTACCAATCCACAGAAAAGCCATCCAGAATGATCGAAGAATTGTAAATTTGCAAAATAATCAGCAAAAACACTGCAAATAAACCCATGAAAACTCCCATTAAGAGGGTTGTTCCCCAACCAGGAACGACCTTACCGTATTCAGAGTTTAAGGGCTTGAGGATATCGCCTAACCGAGTCCGTTGTGCCATGGTCACCTTATGAGAATCTCGACAAAAGTTGTAAATGTTCGTTACATTATACGATGGCTATGTACTCATAATTTTAATGCCAATGGAACCTGCAATAGCTCTTAACATTTCGATCTGTGCTGCTCTGGTGGGTCTGACTGGATATGCCATCTACACGGCGTTTGGTCCTCCCGCAAGGAGCTTGGATGACCCGTTTGAAGACCACGAAGATTAGTCGCGATCGCGACTAATCTTAAAACTCACTATTTCCCAGGGGCGAACGGCGATCGATTGCCCCTTTGTCATGTGTTCGGCGATCGGCTGCTCCAACAAATCCACCGCCGTCTCAATCCTCAGATTCAAATCGCTGCTCAAGTTTAACTGCGCTTCCTCTCCATGACACTCATAGCAGCGCAAAATCCACCCATCGGGCGCGTCTTCTGACTGTTTCAACGCCATCAGCACCAGATTTTCCGCACCCAAATCGAGCAGTGATCCCACAGGTGGAAGCGTTCCAGCTTGAGTCATTTGATCCGCGTTGAGTTCAACGACCTGCAACGGCATATTTAACTCATAGCCGCGCCGCACCGTTTGCGCCTGTTTCCAATCACCTGCATGGGGATAAATCGCATAGATGAAGGTGTGCAATCCCTCATCGGCTTCTGCATCGGGCCACTCGGAGCCACGCAATAACGTCAGCCGAAGCTGATTGGGTTGGGCATCGTAGCCATACTTACAGTCGTTTAACAGACTCACGCCGTAGTTGCGATCGCTCAAATCTGCCCAGCGCATCGCCGGAACTTCCCACTGTGCCTTCTCTGCATCAGTTTGCGGCTTCGTCGTGCGCTGAATCGCTCCACAAGGAATTTCGTAGGTAGCAAAATCAGCGTCTAAGTTAAGCGAAAAAGCGGCTTTGACCAGAACGTGCCGCTCATACCAATCCACAGAATTTTCAACTTTGAGGATGGGTGATCCCTTTGGCAGCGCGTAGGTCTGGGTAAATGTGGAGTCTCCAATTTTTCGCTTAACCCGAATGCGTGTCTCTAATGAGCCGTAAAATTCATTGTCTATACTAATTAGGGTGCAGGCGGGTAAGGGGAAATTTTGGTAGTTTGGATCGATATTCCAGGCATCCCAATATTGCCCTTTGTCTTCAAATGCTTGCAGTTGACTACCAGAAGGTTTCAACACCTCGACCTGATTGACCTTATCAAACACGCTAGACAAATCTCCAGTCAGTGGATCGACTGTGGCGCATAGAAACTCGTTTTCTAGCATGAATGGATCAGCTTTGGGTTCGGGGGCTTTTTGACTGGGAGTGTCGTAATAGAACCAAAAGCAACGATAGCCCACTGAAGGAATGTCTTCTGCAAGAAATGAAATTCTCCAGTGAGTTCGATTTGAGCGTGGATAATAATGCCCGTAGGAATAAAACTCCACTTCTTGTCCATCTGAACCACAAATGCGACAAGGGGACTCTTCTTCCCTATCTCCAACTACAGATCCAATTGACCCAAGATCAACTACTTCCGTCCGCTGCCAATTCAACGGATTAAAGACTATAAACGGAGTGGCATTTGGATAGGGCGGCGACGGTAAGGCAATTTGGGACGCGATCGCCTTCAACGAGCCATACAAAATCCCACACCCAATTTCACTGACTTCTTCCCACTCGTCGTTAGCTTCCTCAAACACTTGCTTAATTGAAGAACCCGGCAAAATATCGTGAAACTGGTTAAATAGAGTTTTCTTCCAGATAGTTTCTAGTTCAGCTTTTGGATAGGTTGTACCAACAGTAATGCTAGCTAACGATGCCCAAAGCTCTGCTTCATACAACACATTCTCAGACGAACGGTTTGATTCTTTCTGATCTGCATGAGTCGTGTAGCAACCGCGATGGAATTCTAGGTAGAGTTCAGAGTTCCAGGTTGGAAGGGAAGAAGGGAATAGAGGGGTGGAGGCGCGATGAGGTGATGCGGTAGCAGAGGAAATGGGAGAGGAATCAGGTTGCTCCCTGACACCTGACATTTGACACCTGATCCCTTCCAAATATTTCAACACGGTGCCAAATTCCATCTGGGGGAAAAAGGGCGATCGCTGCCAACGTCGCGCCACTTCTAGCATATCGCGGGTAGGTCCGCCGCCATGATCGCCCACACCAGGGAGCCAAAGAGTGGTTTGCAAACCTGTTTTTTGCTCCAGTTCCCAGGCAAAATTTGCCATTTTCACAGGATCGATCGCTTCACCAATCGGCGCTGACATCAGGCTGAAAATCTGTGTGCCGTCTGGGGCTTGCCAGGAAAATACTTCGTGGGGAAACTTTGTGGTGTCGTTCCAGCGCAGCTTTTGGGTAACGAAATAGTCTACGCCGCCTTGCTTCAAGAGTTGGGGCAACTGCCAGGTAAAGCCGAAGGTATCGGGCACCCAGGCGATCGCGCAGGTTTGCCCAAACTTTTCCTGAATATAGCGCTGCCCGTAGAGAATTTGTCGAGCGATCGATTCGCCGCTGATCAGGTTTAACTCTGGCTCAATCCAAAATCCAGCGACAATCTCCCACTTTCCAGCTTTCACCTGCTGCTGAATTTGAGCGAACAGATCGGGGCGATTGTGTTCCATCCATTCGTACAGGGCTGGCGTAGTGTGGGCAAAGGTCAGTTCGGGAAACTCGTGTTGTAAGTTCAGCACCGAGCGAAAAGTGCGTTCTGCGGCTTCCCAGGTTTCTTCAACTGTCCAAAGCCACGCCATATCTAGGTGAGCGTGTCCTACCAAGGTGATCTCACGTTGTTTGATTGGTTCAGCTAGCGGTAAAAGAGTTTCGCGGAGTGTCTGTAGGGGCGCGTGATTTTCCCTGGTAGATAGTGCAGCCCAATCAATGTTAGAAATTGCACCATCTAGAACATCCAATTTTTCGGGTTGGAATTTTTCGAGGAAGCTGTGTAGAACAGCGATTTCGTTGGCAACAAAGGCAGGTTCGGGGAGCTGATCGGGGTTGAATGTTTCGTAGTGGCAAGCTGATTTCATCAGTGCGCCATCTTCGTGAATGGGGCTGATCAGGCGGAGGGCGATCGCAAACTCATCGCCAGCCTTAACGCGGTCACTCAGCAGCAGTCGGGGCGCACAGTCAAACAAATCCCCTGATTGCACTAGCTCACCGTTGACATAGACTTGCGCTTCCCGCGCCCACCACAGCAACGCCAACCGCAAACATAGCCCTTCCAGCGGGTAGCCGTTTAAATCAGTGGGAACCTGCACCATTCGCGCAAACCAGCGGACTGTTTGCCCAATTTTCCAGGGGTGATGATCTTTGGCGTTGACCTCGCTAATTGCCCAACCCGCCCAGTTCTGAGGGTTTGTGGCTTCAGCGCTTGATAAATCTTGATCACAATACCGCCAGCCCGGTTGAATGCTGACCTGACTGAGGCAACGCAGACGCGCGATCGCTGCCATAATTTTCTCGGATGGGGAAGCAGCCAACTGACTCACGGGTATACACCACTCAACGATTCATATCTTAGAACCGATGCGAAGTTTTTGGTGACGTTGAACTAGGAGCGCGATAGTCTTTAGGTGTTGCTGTATTTCAAGGTTAAACCCAGACAGTTCCAGCCGGATTGTCGCGCTAATGGGTTGAGACTCCCCAGCGATTGCCTGAAATAGAACAATGATTAGGATCAAGAATCGATTGACGATGGTTCATGGGAGAATTTGTGAGGGAGTATCACAATGATGGAGAGTCCAGTGAATCTGCCAACAACACCTTGGTTGCTTGCATTGAGATTCTTTCGCCTGTGAACAAGCGAGCGCCAGAATTAACACCCTATCGACAGAAGCGGCAGCGACTTTACAGTGCCAATGTGCATTGGATTGAAATAGACTTGCTGCGACGAGACGCACGACCCTTTAACTATCCGCGCCTGCCAGAGTCTGCTTACTTAGTAACGGTCATTCGCGCTCACTCAGGATCGGTGGAAGTTTGGACTGTTCAATTGCAAGAGCCATTGCCTACGATTCCAGTGCCATTGAGATCGCTCGATGCAG